>Ga0316187_10001148_pt1 | contig 22470 bp, 18 predicted proteins | sample CroRivburrow1_MG_FD_204927 | JGI IMG/M metagenome (GOLD analysis project Ga0316187, IMG submission 204927) | Coastal sediment microbial communities from Maine, United States - Cross River worm burrow 1 | ecosystem: Environmental > Aquatic > Marine > Coastal > Sediment | place: USA: Maine...
TGCGCTTTGATTTCGGTACGCTCTACAACAAGTTTCACGGCGAAACCGAACGCAACCTGCGTGAGGCGCTGCAGACGGCCGAGGCCATGTCGCCCTGCGTGCTCTGGATTGATGAAATCGAAAAGGCAGTTGCGTCCGGCGACAATGACGGCGGCACCTCGCGGCGCATGCTTGGCACCTTGCTGACCTGGATGGCAGAACGTACTGCACCGGTCTTTATCGTGGCGACGGCAAACATCATCGAACACCTGCCGCCGGAGTTAATCCGCAAGGGCCGCCTGGATGAAATCTTTTTTGTTGATTTACCGGATGCCGCCACCCGCGCCGAGATTTTTGCAATTCACCTGCGCAAACGTGAGCATAAACCGGTGGCTTTCGACATCCTGACACTGACGGGAATCACAGAAGGCTTTACTGGTGCCGAAATCGAGCAGTCCATCGTGGCCGCCACCTACCTGGCCCGCGAACAAGGGGTCGCCATCAACACCGGACACATTCGCAGCGAAATCGAGCAAACAAGGCCACTATCCCGGATCATGGCGGAGAAGATGGCTCATTTACGCGCCTGGGCCCAGGATCGCACCGTACCCGCCAACTGAACACCCACAAGTTATCCACCAGGATACCCACTAGCATACCCACACCCTTATCCACAATCTTATCCACAGGCAAAAATACACTATCTTCTTTAAAGTCAGCTAGTTAACAATCTAGGTCGGATGTCCAATAGGCGGCTATACACAGTGGTGCTACGCTTGTTTCAGTTCAGAATAAACAACAACAAACCGTGCATTGCAGGGTATAAATCGGAGCGCCGCATGGAAACAACCGACAACCGCCCGACGTTTGATTTCGACACCTGGGCAAAACTCGCCAGCAACAACCCTCAAGCCTTTGAATTAGAAAGAAGGTTACTCCTTGAAAGGGCCATCATGAGAGCACCGGCAGATAAACACCAGCGGCTGCGCTGCCTGCAATGGAAACTCGACCAAATCCGCAATCTGGCCAGCACCCCGATGGCTGCCTGCCTGCAAATCAACCGGCTGTTATGGGAGAACATTATCAGTGAACACGGTCTGCTGCATAATCTGCAGCGCCTGCAATCCGGGGAACGCCCCAACGCCACTGACCCTGCTACGGCGGAAATCCTGCAATTTCAGGGCCGTGTACCCGCTAGCTTGCCGCCTTCTGACGAATAACGTATGATTCCCGACCTTTTCACGGTAGCAGTCTTGCTGCCTGTGAATGCGGAAACCGATTTATTAGAGGCAGTTATGAAACCTGACACACATCCAGCATACGACACCATAAAAGTTACCTGCAGTTGTGGCTCGAGCTTCGAAACGCGTTCGACCGTTGGCAAGGACCTGGCGATTGAAGTGTGCTCACAGTGCCACCCCTTCTATACCGGCAAGCAGAAGATGGTTGATACCGGTGGCCGCGTCGACAAGTTCCGCAAGCGTTACGGGAACTGATCACGCCAGAAATGTTTGTTGCAATATCCAGCAAAGGGGCGGCCGCGATGGTCGCCCCTTTTGCATTCTGGCTACTGGCCGGGCACCCCCAGCCGCTGCTGGCAGGGGCCTGTGCTGCAACAAACAGTACTGAACACGCACAGGTCGTCTATGTCTATGACGGCGATACCGTGAAGCTGAAAGACGGGCGGCGCCTGCGTTTCATCGGCATCAATACACCGGAAGTGAGCCATAAAGGCAAGCCGGTACAACCACTGGCGGAAGCAGCGCGCGCGGCGCTGCAAGACCTGCTCGACACCCATAACCGTACCCTGCTGTTGCAGCACGGCCAGCAGGACCATGATCACTATGGCCGTCTGCTGGCACATGCCTTTCTGGAAGATGGCGGGAATGTCGCCGTTTCCCTGCTGCAACAGGGACTGGCCACCACGCTGGTGGTGCCACCCAACACCTGGGGGGTGCGTTGTTATCAGGCTATCGAGAACGAAGCCCGCCATGACCGCAAGGGCCTCTGGGCGTTGCCCGAATACCAGCCACAACAGGCACGTACACTGCCGCTGGATAGCCGCGGATTTCGTATCGTGCAAGGGCAGGTCAGCAGACTGCGCAATTCAAGGTACACGGTCTGGGTTGATATCGATGGTCCTCTGGTCCTGCAAATCGCCAAAAAGGACCTGGACTATTTTGACTCACTGGAGGCACTGGTCGGTCAGCAGATAGAGGCCCGTGGCTGGATCAAGCAGGACCGTGACGAAGGCTTGCGCATGAAGGTACGGCATCCGGCAGCACTGCGTGCCATTACTAGTGCTCTATCAAGGTGATAATTACGGATTCAGCAATTATCACCTTGATAGAGCACCACACGCAACAACAACGCCATTGATCATGCCCTCTGTTCTGCATCGTTGTAAAACGCTTGTTGCAGGGTCAGGCATTGCCTGGCTGTTGTCCGCATGCGCCACCAACCCGGTCACCGGTGGCAGTGATTTTGTATTGATGTCAGAGGACCAGGAAATCAGTCTGGGACAAAAATACAATTCAGAAATACTCAAAGAGATGCCGGCCTACCCTGATCCCGTGCTGGAAGAACTGGTGCAGCGTGTTGGCAAGAAACTGGCCAGTCACAGCCATCGCCCGGGACTCAACTACCACTTCACTATTATCGACAGCAACCAGGTCAACGCCTTCGCACTGCCCGGCGGTTATATCTATATCACCCGGGGCATGCTGGCCTACCTGAATTCAGAGGCCGAACTGGCTGCTGTTCTTGGTCACGAGATCGGCCACGTCACGGCACGACACAGCGTCCGGCAGCAGAGTACCACAGCGGTCACCGGGATTCTCGGCGCAGTACTGGCCGCCTCAACAGGAATCCAGGGTGCCGATTCACTGACCAATATAGCCGGTACCGCCATTGTCCGGGGTTACGGGCGGGAACATGAGCTGGAAGCGGACAGGCTCGGCGCAGAATACCTTGCCAGGAGCGGTTACGATCCGGAAGCCATGCTGCAGGTGGTGAGCATATTGAAGAACCAGGAAGCTTTTGAAACAGTGGTCGCCAAAAAGGAAGGACGTCAGGCGAATGTGTATCACGGCCTGTTTTCAACACATCCCGATAATGACGCACGCTTTCGCGAAGTCATCACGGCCGCAAAAAAATACAAGACGGACAGTACCTCACGCATTGGACGCGACAGTTACCTGCTACGTCTCGATGGCCTGACCTTCGGTGACAGCGAACGCGAGGGTGTGGTTCGGGGTAACCATTTTTATCACCGGGAGCTGGATATCTCATTGACCTTCCCGTCCGGCTGGAAGATCAATAACCAGACCTCGAGGGTCATCGCCACACCGAAGACCAATGACGGCTTGATACAACTGACAATGGACAGCCCGGACAAAAAGGTCACTCCAAAGCAGTTCATGCAGCAGCACCTGAAGCTGAATAACCTGCGACAGGGCAAGACCTTTAGCGCGAACGGACTGAAAGGCTACACTGCAGTTGCCACGGGCAACACACCGTTCGGGCAGCGGCGCATCCGTTATGTTGTCGTTAACCGGAATAACAAGGCCTATATCTTTGCCGGTACTGCCCGCAGTACGAATCAAGCGAGCATGTACGATGCTGACATACTGGCAACCGCAAAAAGCCTTCATCCACTGACCCAATCGGAAAAGAAACTGGCCACCGGGAAGAAACTGGACATTATCCGCGCACCGCAGGGTGCAACCTGGGCCAGCCTGGCGCGACGCTCACCCATTACCAACTATCCCGAGGAACAACTGCGGCTGCTGAATGACCAGTACCCGAGCGGAGAGCCAGGAAAATCAGAAATGATCAAGATTGTGCGCTAGTGTGGTGTAACGACTAACGTGTACGTATCAGAGGCCCACAAATGAGCCAAAACAAGGCGCAGCCTGCAGTTAATGCTTATTCCCTTAACAAGGGCTGCAACGCCGTATTGGGTCATTTGTGGGCCTCCCTTCGGGCGAGGCGAGAAGCCGTCATCTGCGGTGTTGCGTCTCTTGGAAAGGACACGCCATTCCCGGCGAGACGCGCCTTGCAGCTAACGGCTTCTCGTCTCGCTGATACGTACACGTTAGTCGTTACACCACACTAGTTTTGAATGCCCACGCCATCTATGGGATTATGCGCACCAATCTTCTGCAATAAAGAGAAACGCATGAACAAGATCAGCATCGTTGGTGCCGGTCGGGTCGGCGAAACAGCTGCCCAGACACTGGCGCAACAGGAAATGAGCCGGGAAATCACACTCCTGGATGTCAGGGAGGGGGCAGCCGCGGGTGCCGCACTGGACATCATGCATTCCGCATCCTATTTCGGTTTCGACACCCGGGTGACCGGCGGCACCGACCCCGCTCTGCTCAAGGACTCCGAGCTGGTTGTCGTCACGGCAGGCTCACCGCGTAAACCGGGCATGTCGCGTAGCGATGTACTGGATATTAACCGGTCCGTCATCGACAGCATTTGTGACCATGTACTTGAATACGCACCCGACGCCCTGTTGCTGCTTGTTAGCAATCCGGTCGATGTGCTGACCTGGCATGCATGGAAGCGTACCGGCTGGGAAAGACATCGGGTATTTGGTATGGCTGGAGTGCTGGATGCCTCACGGATGGCCTGCTTCATTGCCGAAGAGACCGGACTGTCGATCAAGGACATCCATGCCATGGTGATCGGTGGCCATGGGGATTACATGGTGCCACTGACACGATTCACCACTGTCAATGGTGTACCGGCAGGCACCTTCCTCGACGAGGATAGTATTGCCCGTATAAACAAGCGCACCCAGCATGCGGGCGCCGAAGTATTGGCCCTGCGCCAGCAAAGCAGCGCCTACAACGCCCCGGCCGCCGCCATTGCCACCATGGTGGACGCCATCAGCCACAACCGCCGCCGGGTCCTGCCTTGCGTCTGCAACCTGGATGGTGAGTATAGCCAGAGCGATATTACTGCCGGTGTTCCAGCCATCATTGGCCGCAACGGCATCGAAAAGATTGTTGAACTGCCACTGGATGACTCTGAACAAGCCGGATTTCAGGCTTCAATCGACAGCATTCGTGCCGACCTGAAAAACCTGTAAGCTGCTGGATTACTCGCTGCGCTCGCCCTTCGGGCGTTCAACGCGCACTCTTGTCCGGGTCTCAGCTGCGCCCCGACCTGAATGACGGACTACGCTTAGAATAATTGTTCCGTTGCCCCACCAGCCGCACCGGCCGTACCACCGGCCCCCAGCGCATCACTGCTCTGCTGCGGCACGTATTCTTCCCGAAAGGTTTCAAACACTGCATCGCTTTGGCCACTACCTGCCAGCAGCCCGGTCGCCGGATCAATGCGCACGGTCACCAATCCGTCAGGCGGCTCCCGCTTTAGTGCCTTCACACCGTCCAGAGCGACCGCCATATAGTCAATCCACATGGGTAATGCAGAACGGCCACCGGTTTCCCCACGCCCAAGCGGCTCGAGCTTGTCAAAACCCACCCACGCAGTGGCTACCAGCGATTGATTGAACCCTGAAAACCAGCCATCTTTCTGGTCATTGGTCGTCCCTGTTTTACCGGCAAGATCTGTTCTGCCAAGTACGCGTGCCTTGCGCCCGGTACCCCGCTTGATCACATCCTGCATCATGGAGGTCATCTGCCAGACGATCTGCGGCGTCAACACCTGTGGTGCCTGGTTAATCGTTTGCATGTCAGTCTCCTTGACAACTTCAATTGATTCCGGACATTGCGGACAGGCAATCGCAGGACTGGCAGCAAAAATCACCTCACCCGAGGCATCGTATATGCTGCGAATGAAGTAGGGATCAATCAGATAACCTCCATTTGCAAGCACGGCATAAGCCCTTGCCATCTGTAACGGTGTAACAGATGCACTGCCCAGTGCCAGAGTCAGATCGTTTGGCAACTGGTCAGCGGTAAAACCGAAACGCTGCGCATAGTCGACCACATAACTGGCACCAATGGCACGCAGAATACGAATGGATACCAGGTTGCGAGACCGGTACAGGGCCTCACGCAGCCGCGTCGGCCCATAGAACTGGCCGCTATAATTTTCCGGTCGCCAGGTCGACTCCAGATTTGGGTCATCAAACACAACCGGCGCATCATTGATCATGCTGGCTGGTGTAAAACCTTTCTCCAGCGCTGCCGAATAGACCACCGGCTTGAAACTGGAACCGGGTTGACGTCTGGCCTGCGTGGCACGATTAAACTTGCTTTTCTTAAAGTCAAAACCACCGACCAGTGCCACAATCGCCCCATCATCCGGTTGCAATGACACCAACGCACCTTCTATATGGGGGACCTGCGTCAAATTCCAGGCACCATCACCCTGTTGCTGCACACGGACTACATCACCCACGTTCAGGATATCACTGGCCTGTTTCGGTGACTTGCCCATGCGATTCGCGCTCTTGTAGGGTCGCGCCCAGGACAATCCCTCCCAACCGATCGTGATGACGTCATCGTCTTGCAACAGCACCTCGACACTCTTCTCGTCCACGGCAGTCACCAGCCCGGCAGTCAGACCACCAGTCACAGGATAGTCGTCCAGCAGCCCGGACCAGTCCTCGGCGGGAGTTTCTTCTGGCGCAAGGTGTGCCTCGGCACCACGGTATCCATGCCGCTTCGAATAGGCGATCAGGTTCTTGCGCAGCGCCTGGTTAGCCGTCTGCTGGCGTTTCACATCCAGCGTGGTGATGACCTCGTATCCTGAAGTATAAACAGCCCTTCCATAGCGCTTGACCATTTCCTGGCGCACCATTTCAGCCACGTAGGGGGCATTGACTTCCGCCTGCACCTTGTACAGGGCGGCTTCATCCGGCTCGGCGATGGCCTCGTCATAGGCTGCCCGATCAATATAGCCGAGTTTCATCATACGACCGAGGATGTAATTACGTCGGGTGAGCGTCTCTGCCGGACTATTGATCGGGTTAACGCGGGACGGGGCCTTTGGCAATGCGGCAATCGTTGCCGATTGTGCGATCGTGAGATCGTTAACACTCTTGCCGTAATACACTTGCGCCGCTGCCCCGACACCGTAAGCATGATGTCCCAGGTAAATCTTGTTGAGATACAGTTCCAGGATCTCATCCTTGCTGAGTGACTTTTCAATTTTGAACGCCAGCAGGATCTCCGTGAGCTTGCGCCAATAGGTCTTTTCCGTGGACAGAAAGAAGTTCCGTGCCACCTGCATGGTGATAGTACTGGCCCCGCGGCGCTTCTCGCCGGTAACTACCAACTCAACAGCAGCACTCATCAAACCCGGGACATCAATTCCGGAATGTTCGAAGAAGTGGTCATCTTCTGCAGCCAGGAAGGCTTTTACCAGCATCGGGGAGACTTTTTCAATATTGACGGGCGTGCGCCGCTTGTCACCAAACTCAGCCAGAATACGCCGGTCGCGCGAGTAGACGCGCAAGGGTTCCTGTAACTGCACCTTGCGCAGCACTTCGATGGAAGGGAGTTGCGGTTCAATCCTCAGGTAAATGACTGCGGCCATTACTGCCACGGCAACACTGCCCAACATGAATAGATAGAGTAAGAAGCGTCCGGTGCGGCGTAATATCATGTCAGCGTCAAAAACCTGTGATCAGATTCAAAGAATAGGGTTGCAGCAAGCTATATAAAGTAAAACAGCACGACAAACAACACCGCGAATGTAACTTTTTTCTCAACTAAATTATTCACTGTCCGATAACCAGTAACACAACATTTGTATTACATTCGCATTTGTTGACAAACAGTTGGCTTTGCACTCTAATGCGGCGAACTACCTTTGTTGTACAACACTGGGTAACTAAAAGGAAATATAGTGCCAATCGCGCAACTTTTTAAACGAACAAAACCACCATTAATTGGTCTGGACATCAGTTCCACTGCAGTTAAATTACTGGAACTCAGTCGCAGCGGCTCACGCTATCGGGTCGAGAGCTATGCTGTCGAACCCCTGCCCCCCAACTCAGTTGTTGAAAAGAATATTACTGATGTTGATGCCGTAGGTGAAGCAGTCCGACGTGCTGTAAAGCATTCAGGGACCCGCAACCGGCATGCCGCAGTTGCCGTTGCCGGCTCATCCACCATCACCAAGATCATTTCCATGCCAGGTGGACTCAGCGAAGATGAGATGGAAGCTCAGATCGACCTGGAAGCCGATCAATATGTCCCCTATCCACTGGAAGAAGTCAACCTCGACTTCGAAATCCTTGGACCTTCAGAGAAAAGCCCCGACACAGTCGACGTACTGCTGGCAGCATGCCGTAGCGAAAACGTGGACCTGCGCAGTGCCGCTGTCGAGACCGGTGGACTGGGTACACATATAATGGATGTTGAGTCATTCGCCAGTGAAAATGCCTTTGCATTGCTGACCGACCAGCTGCCGAACCAGGGCGTTGATAAAACCGTCGCTGTCATCGACGTGGGCGCAACCATGACGACTCTGAACGTCATGCATAACGTCAAGAGTATCTACACCCGCGATACCGTGTTTGGTGGCAAGCAGCTAACAGAAGAAATCATGCGTCGTTATGGCCTGTCCTATGAAGAGGCCGGCATGGCCAAGCGCCAGGGCGGTCTGCCAGAAAACTTCCAGACAGATGTACTGGAACCCTTCAAGGAAGCGATGGTCCAGCAGGCGAGTCGTTCACTGCAATTCTTTTACTCGTCCAGCCCGCACAGCAAGGTCGACCACATTGTACTGGCTGGCGGCAGCGCATCCATCCCCGGCATGGACGAAATGATCCAGGAAAAACTTGGCGTGGAAACCACTGTCGCCAACCCGTTCGCATCCATGTCACTGTCCGCACGTGTAAAACCACAGACACTGAGTAATGATGCCCCCGCCTTGCTAATCGCCTGCGGGCTGGCCCTGAGGAGCTTCGACTGATATGGCACGTATTAATCTGCTGCCCTGGCGTGAAGAACTGCGCAAACAGAAACAACAGGAATTTGGTGTTACTGCCATCAGTTCCGTTGTTATCGCTGGCCTGATTGTGTTGTTGGTGCATTTTCATGTCGATGGCATGATTCAGGACCAGACTCAGCGCAATGTATACCTGGAAAGCGAAATCGATATCCTGAACAAGCGCATTGGTCGCATTCGCGAGCTTGAGGCAATGAAAGACAATTTGCTGGCACGTATGAACGTTATCCAGGAACTGCAAGGCAGTCGTCCGGAAAGTGTCCACCTTATGGACGAGCTGGTCAGGACCCTGCCGGAAGGTGTTCACCTGAAAACTTTCCAGCAAAAGAGCAAGGCACTGACAATGACAGGTATTGCCGAGTCAAATGCACGTGTTTCAGATTACATGCGTCAGATAGATACCTCTGACTGGATTACCTCTCCACGACTCGATGTCATCAAAACAAGCGAAGCCAAGCGTCGGCGTATAGCCAACTTCACCTTGCGCGGCAGTCAAAAACCCCGCAAATCCGTCGATGACACTATCGGGGCAACGCCATGAATATAAATTTGAACGAACTGGACCTGGCTGATGTAGCCCGATGGCCAACTGCCGCACGCGCAGTCGTTATCCTGTTCCTTATGGGCGGCGTCATTTTTCTTGGCTACTGGTTTCATACCAAAGACCAAATGGTTGAGCTGGAAAGCGCCGAGGTTAAAGAAGCAGGACTCAAGGTCATCTTTGAAACCAAGGCGAAACAGGCTGCAAACCTGGAAGCCTACGAGCTACAGCTCGAAGAAATGCGTGAATCGTTCGGTGCCATGTTGCGCCAGCTTCCCAACCAGACAGAAGTTGCCGACCTGCTAATCGATGTATCCCAGACAGGTCTGGCCAGCGGCCTGGAATTTGAATTATTTCAGCCGCGATCCGAGGTGCCAAGGGAATTCTACGCTGAATTACCGATAAGCATCCGCGTTATTGGCGGTTATCACGAATTTGGCGATTTTATTAGTGGCGTCGCTGCACTACCGCGAATTGTGACAATCCATGACGTCAACATCAGCCATGCGGGTGGCAAGCTGGGCATGAACCTGACCGCCAAGACCTATCGCTATATCGAAGAAAATGATACGACTGAAGGAGGAGACAGCTAATGACCGGAAACTACCGTCATATGGCACGTTTGCTGACCATCGCCTCCCTCTGTGGCGGCCTGCTGGCCTGCACGGGTAACCCGTCTGCCGACCTGAAAGAGTACGTCAGGACGACCAAGAGCCAGCAGAAAACCAGCATAGAGCCGTTGCCCGAGTTCCAGCCGTACGAATCTTTCACCTACCAGGCGGCAGATCTGCGTGACCCGTTTACCGCACCCACATTTTCACACGCCAGGGCTGCTACAGGCGTCCCCAGCAACAACGGGATAAAACCTGATTTTGACCGGCCTACTGAGCCACTCGAGGAGTTTCAACTCGACAGCCTGCGTATGGTGGGCACGCTGGAGCAACATGAAGACCAGTGGGCTCTGGTAAATGATACAGATGGCACGATTCATCGTGTACAACCAGGGAACTATGCAGGTCAGAATCACGGCAAAATCACGCGCATCACAGACTTTGAAATTGAACTTACAGAAATCGTTCCTGATGGCATCGGGGGCTGGATCGAACGCCAGTCATCAATAGCAATCAACGACTAGTCTCACAGGGTGAAATCAATGATCGGAAATACTTCAGACCGCTTGCCAACAGGTGAACCAACCATGATGCAAACCATCAAACGAAACACCCACAAGCTGTGTCGTGGCGCTCTCACCGCTTGCTGCCTGTTTACCGGCAGCATTGCTGCTGTCAATGCAGCCGATAACGCAAGCGAGAATACGCTGCAAGCCGTTGATTTTGCCGAGCTACCTGGCAACAAGACTCAAATCACACTGACCCTGAGTAAACCTGCACCTGCCCCGCTGAGCTTCACCATTGATAATCCAGCACGAATTGCCCTGGACTTCCCGAATACCGGCAACGGTCTGGAGCAACGTTCGCAAAGCATCGGCATTGGCATGGCAGAGAGCATAACCGCCGTTGAAGCACAGGGCCGCACCCGTGTCGTCGTCAACCTGGTAGACATGGTTCCCTACGAGGCACATACAGATGGCAACCAGGTCATTCTGGTCGTGCAGAATGCCGGTGGTGAACAGTCAGAAGCGGCTATCGCGGCATCACGCGCAGCCGGCGGCTCCACTGACACCATCAACAACATCGACTTCCGTCGCGGTGAAGATGGCCAGGGCCGGGTCATTGTCAGCCTGTCAGACCCATCCATACCGGTTGATATGCAGCAACAGGGTGGCAAGGTGATAGTCGACTTCTACCGTGCACAACTGCCGGAAGAACTCGAGCGCCGTCTGGATGTGCTCGACTTCGCAACACCGGTTAAAACCATCGATACTTACACACGGGGTAACAATGTCCACATGGTGATCACACCCATGGGCGATTACGATTACCTGGCCTACCAGTCCAACAACCAGTTCACCATAGAGGTGAAGGCACTGACGAAGGCCGAAGCTGAAGCCAGCAAGAAGGATGAACTCGGCTACTCCGGTGAACGACTGTCACTGAACTTCCAGGACATTGAAGTCCGCTCGGTATTACAGCTCATTGCAGACTTTACAGGTATCAACGTGGTCGTCAGTGACACCGTCAATGGCAGCCTGACACTGCGTTTAAAGAATGTTCCCTGGGACCAGGCGCTGGATATCATCCTGAAGACCAAGGGGCTGGCCATGCGGCAGACTGGCAATGTCATGCTGGTTGCACCCAGTGAAGAAATCGCTGCACGTGAAAAGCTGGAACTGGAGTCACAGAAACAGATCGAGGAACTGGAACCAATGTACTCGGAATTCATTCAGGTCAACTATGCCAAGGCAGCAGACCTGGCCGGACTATTGAAGAGTTCCGATACCACCCTGATGTCTGATCGCGGTATGGTAACCACCGATGAACGCACCAATACGCTGCTGGTACAGGATACGGCTGCAAAACTGGTCGAAGTCAGGCAGTTGGTCGCCACCCTTGATATCCCGGTCAGACAGGTACTGATCGAGTCCCGTATCGTCATCGCCAGTAACGACTTCTCCAGGGATCTGGGTGTCAAGTTTGGCATGAGCAAACAAACCACTTTTGATGATGATCACATCATCGCCGGCGGTGGCACTCTGCAACCCGCCGACAACATCATTGACCCGGGCTTTTCACCCGACGGGCTACTGGTTGACCTGCCCGTCATCGGGGCAACCAGCTCGATCGGACTGGCCGTTGGCAAGATCGGCAGTCACATGCTGAACCTGGAACTCACCGCCATGGAAGCCGAAGGCCAGGGTGAAGTTATATCAAGTCCGCGGGTACTGACATCCAACCAGAAAACGGCCTTCATTCAGTCAGGTGTTGAAATTCCCTACCAGGAAGCAACCTCGAGTGGTGCAACCTCGGTTTCATTCAAGGATGCGGTCCTGGAACTGAGAGTCACCCCACAAATCACCCCGGATGATCGCATCATCATGGATCTGGATGTCAAAAAGGACAGTGTCGGTGAAGTCTACCTTGGCGTACCCAGCATCGACACCAACGAGGTTTCGACCCAGGTGCTTGTCGATAACGGTGAAACGCTGGTGCTTGGTGGCATCTACGAACAGGAAAAAATCAAGGAGACTGACCGGGTACCGTTCTTCGGTGAACTGCCCCTGGTTAGCTGGATGTTCAAGAATACGTCCATCACCAATGACAAGGCAGAGTTGCTGATCTTCGTGACACCCAAGATCGTCAAGGAAGATCTCAATATCTAGTCACCTGATGCTGGTTGAACTTGCCAGCAAGCACATAATCTGTCATACCTGCCCGGCATGAATACGCCGGGCAGTTTATTTCTGACGGGACCAATGGGTGCCGGAAAATCCACCATAGGCCGACAGCTGGCAAAACAGCTTCGCCTGCCCTTCCATGACAGTGATCACGAAATTGAATCACGTACCGGGGTGGATATCCCGCTGATTTTTGAACTGGAAGGCGAAGCCGGTTTTCGCAAACGTGAAACCACTGTAATTGATGAACTGACCCGATTGCCGAATATCGTACTTGCCACCGGTGGTGGTGCGGTGATGGATCCGGACAACCGGCAGCACTTGAAGACGCGTGGACGTGTAATCTACCTGCATACCTCCGTCAATCACCAGCTCAAGCGCACGCGAAAAGACCGCAACCGCCCATTACTGCAAACCGGCAACCCTCGCGATAAACTTGAAGAACTCATGTCCATCCGTGACCCACTCTATCGTGAGATAGCCAGCATTATCATTGATACAGATGGCATGCGGGTGCGAGATGTGGTCAAAATAATCATGCAACGGCTGGCACACAGCACTCCTTCAAGGTAAAAACACATGAAAACCCTGACAGTTGACCTCGGCAGTCGCAGTTATCCCATACACATCGGGCAGCAACTGCTCGATAACGGGGAACTGCTGACCAGGCACATACGTAGCCGGCAGGTAATGGTGGTCAGTAATGACACCGTTGCGCCCCTGTACCTGGAGAGCGTCAAGCAACAGCTGACGGGCTTTGAAACGGCATCCGTAATCCTTCCTGATGGTGAGCAGTACAAAAATCTTGAGATACTGAATACCATATTCACTGCCTTGCTGGAGCAGCGTTTTAACCGCGATTGCACCCTGATCGCACTGGGCGGTGGCGTAGTCGGTGATATTACCGGATTTGCCGCCGCCAGTTATCAACGCGGCGTTGCATTCCTGCAAATACCGACAACCCTGCTGGCACAGGTGGACTCCTCGGTCGGTGGTAAAACCGGTGTCAATCACCCGCTAGGCAAGAATATGATAGGCGCGTTTCACCAGCCCGGCTGCGTGGTCATCGATACCGAGACACTGGATACCCTTGATGACCGGCAGTTCTCGGCTGGTCTCGCGGAGGTGATCAAGTACGGGCTGATCCGTGATGCCGATTTCTTTGACTGGCTGGAAACCAACATGGCTACCCTCAAGGCGCGTGACAAACAGGCACTGGCCTATGCCATTGAACGTTCCTGTTCCATCAAGGCAGAAATTGTTGCTGCCGATGAGCACGAGAGCGGGCAGCGTGCCCTGCTTAACCTGGGACACACCTTTGGCCATGCCATAGAAACCGCCACCGGCTATGGCAACTGGCTGCACGGCGAGGCCGTCGCGACCGGTATGCTGATGGCCGCTGATTTATCCGCACGCCATGGCTGGGTGTCATCTGAAACGGTACAACGCACAGAACAGTTACTGCGACAGGCTGGACTGCCAACTTCACCACCGGATGAAATAACTGAAACACAGTTCATGGAATTAATGGCGATTGATAAAAAGGTTATTGAGGGCAAACTGCGCCTGGTATTGCTCAAGTCAATCGGCGAGGCAGTGGTTACCGGTGACTTCAAGGCAGCATTACTCAGCGAGACATTAGAGCGCATATCTCACGGGGGGGCGAGATGATAGCCGGTTATGCAGCCAACCCGGAGCGTTCAAGCGGCCGTCAGCACCCGGAACCCGCACCGGCCTATCGCAGTGAATACCAGCGTGACCGTGACCGCGTCATTCACTCGGCAGCCTTCCGTCGTCTGGAGTACAAGACCCAGGTATTCGTCAACCATGAAGGCGACCTGTTTCGCACCCGGCTGACACACTCTATCGAGGTCGCCCAGATTGCTCGCTCGATTGCGCGGGCCTTGCGGTTGAACGAGGACCTGACCGAGGGTATCGCACTGGCACACGATCTTGGTCATACCCCGTTCGGGCACGCTGGCCAGGATGCCCTGAATGCCTGCATGAAGGATTACGGCGGTTTTGAGCACAACTTGCAGTCACTGCGCGTCATTGATGAACTGGAAGAACGCTACGCCGAATTTCCCGGACTGAATCTCACGTTTGAAACCCGTGAAGGCATACTCAAGCACTGTTCGCTCAAAAATGCAGAAACACTGGGTAAACTTGGCCGGCGCTTTATAGAAAAACTGCAACCCTCGCTGGAAGCGCAACTAACCAACCTTGCAGACGAGATTGCCTACAATAGTCATGATGTCGATGACGGTTTGCGATCCGGCTTGATAGACGTCGAGGCCCTGACAGAGATCACACTGTTTAATGAACAGTACGAAATCGTACGCACGAAGTATCCGCAGCTCGCACCTCGACGCACCATTCATGAAGTGGTACGGAGGCTGATTGGCTGCCAGGTCATCGACCTGGTTGAGACCAGCCTTGTTAATCTGGAACAAGCCAACCCGGACAGTATCGATGCCGTGCGTCACCATGGTGACGCACTCATTACCTTCAGTGACAACATGCGCGAGAAGAACCTCGAGTTAAAACGCTTCCTGCGGACTCACCTCTACCGGCACTACCGCGTTCACCGCATGAGCGCCAAGGCGGCACGCACCGTTAACGCACTGTTCGAGGCTTATATTGATGACCCGCGCCTTATGCCAATGGAGGCACAGCAACAGCTCAGCCAGCTTGAATTGCTAAACGGCAAGGATGGGCGTGCCCGCGCCGTCGCCGATTATATCGCCGGGATGACTGACCGCTACGCCATTGCGGAATACGAACGCACCTTCAATCCGGCAATATAAGTGATAGTCCATGCGTATCTACATGCAAATTCCACCCGAAGGTGACAAGGCTCCCCGCTACTACCATTTGCATTTACAGGAAGATCTGCTGGAAGGCTGGACCCTGATTCGTGAATGGGGCTACCAGGGTGCCGCCGGACGCGTGAAGAAAGAACACTTTCAGGATCGTGAAACCGCCGAGGCCGCCCTGCTCAGGGTGCGCGATGAACAAATCAAGCGCGGCTATCAGGTCGTCTTCATGCAGGCACAGGCCGGGTAACAACCAGCCACCAGTGCATCCCCCTGAAAATAAAGGGGAAAAATAAGCAACCCCAAATTGAACCAGTAGCCGTCCGGCGCTATACTGTTTCGTCTTTTTGGCTACAGACCTTTCACACTGGTTCTCTACTGGCCGAACAAGGGCGTTTCGTCTATAACATATTGTAAACAAAGGTATAATCAATGACGATCGGCACTCTGCCTCCCACACAGGGCCTGTATGACCCTGCCAATGAACATGACGCCTGTGGCGTCGGATTTGTCGCCAACGTCAAGGGCCGCAAAAGTCACGAGATCGTCAGGCAGGGCCTGCGCATCCTCGAAAACCTGACCCACCGCGGCGCCGTGGGTGCAGACCCCTGCGCCGGTGACGGTGCCGGCATCCTGATACAGATACCGGAGACCTTTCTGCGCGAAGAGTGCAACGGACTTGGCATCACCTTGCCGGAAGCGGAGTTTTACGGTGTTGGCATGCTGTTCCTGCCACAACCCCGGGCCACACGCAGCCATTGTGAACAACTGATCGAGCTGACCATCAGCGAAGAAGGCCAACACCTGATCGGCTGGCGCGATGTCCCGACGAGTAATACCGGCCTCGGTGAGAGTGTTAAACTGGTTGAGCCGGTTATCCGCCAGGTATTCATCGGCCGCGGTGACAACTGCCCGACAACGGATGACTTTGAACGCAAGCTGTTCATCATCCGCAAACGTGTTGAAAATGCCATCCACACTTCAGGACTTGAAGGCAGTGAGTGTTTTTACGTCCCGTCCATGTCGGCCCGCACCGTGTGTTACAAGGGCATGCTGCTGGCCAACCAGGTCAACAGCTACTACGCAGACCTGAATGATAAACGTATATCCACGGCGCTGGCGCTGGTACACCAGCGTTTCTCGACCAACACCTTTCCCTCATGGGACCTGGCACATCCGTTCCGCATGATCGCGCATAATGGCGAGATCAACACCCTGCGCGGCAACATCAACTGGATGAACGCCCGCCGTCATTCCATGGCCTCGACACTGTTCGCGGATGATCTGCAAAAACTCTGGCCACTCATTGCCGAAGGCCAGTCGGACTCTGCCTGCTTTGATAACGCTCTGGAGTTGCTGGTGACCGGAGGCTACTCCATGGCGCAAGCCATGATGCTGTTAATACCGGAAGCCTGGGCCGGCAACCCCTTGATGGATGAAGAACGCCGCGCCTTTTATGAATACCATGCCGCCGTCATGGAGCCCTGGGATGGTCCGGCAGCCGTTGCCTTTACCGATGGCCGCCAGATAGGCGCCACGCTGGACCGCAACGGTCTGCGCCCGGCACGCTACCTGATTACCGATGATGACCTCGTGGTGATGGCCTCGGAAATGGGCGTACTTGATATCCCGGAAAAACGCATCGTCAAGAAATGGCGGCTGCAGCCCGGCAAAATGTTCCTGATCGATATGGAGCAGGGTCGCATTATCGACGACAAGGAACTCAAGGATGACCTTGCCAACAGCCACCCCTACCGGGAGTGGTTACATAAGACGCAGATTCGGCTGGAAAACCTGCCCGGTGAAATCAGCCCGATGGCACCGGATACAGGCACTCTGCTCGACCGGCAACAGGCCTTTGGCTATACCCAGGAAGATATCAAGTTTCTGATGACACCCATGGCGGCGACCGGCCAGGAAGCCATCGGTTCTATGGGTGCAGACAACCCGGTTGCCGTACTCTCAAACAAGGCCAAACCACTGGCAAATTATTTCAAGCAGAACTTCGCCCAGGTCACCAATCCACCCATTGACCCGATCCGTGAAGAACTGGTGATGTCGCTGGTCACCCTGATCGGCCCACGCCCCAATCTGCTGGGGCATGAATCCGCCGGTGAACACATGCGGCTTGAAGTCAGTCAGCCGATCCTGACCAACACCGATATCGAACGCATCCGTCATATTGAAGACCACACTGCCGGTGCCTTTCGGACAAAGACAATTGCGATCTGTTACCCGGCGGAACAGTCCGCAGACGGTATGGAAGCCGCATTGCAAGCCATCTGCCAGCAGGCGGAACAAGCGGTCAGTGACGGTTTCAACATCCTGATCCTGTCCGACCGTGGTGTTGATATCGACCACATTGCCATCCCCGCCCTGCTGGCGACATCCGCGGTACACCATCACCTGGTGCGTACCGGGCTGCGCACGGAATCCGGTCTGGTGGTTGAAACCGGTGCCGCCCGCGAGGTACACCAGTTCGCAACACTGGCCGGTTACGGGGCAGAGGCGATCAACCCCTATCTGGCCTTTGAAACACTGATCTCCATTCGTGAGCAGCTACCGGAAAAACTGGATGAGAACGAAATCCAGAAGCGCTATATCAAGGCCATTGGCAAGGGGCTGTTCAAGGTGATGTCGAAAATGGGCATTTCCACCTACCAGTCCTATTGCGGCGCGCAAATCTTTGATGCCGTTGGCCTCAATACTGCATTGATTGACAAATATTTTACCGGTACAACAACGACCATTGAAGGCATCGACCTGCCAGAGGTCGCTGACGAAACCGTGCGCTGGCACCGTGATGCTTACGGCGATGCCCCCATTTACAGGAACAACCTGGACGTGGGCGGTGATTATGCCTTCCGGATTCGTGGTGAAGATCACATGTGGACACCGGACTCCATCTCCAGACTGCAGCATGCCACCCGTGCCAACGATGCCCGCACCTATAGTGAATATGCGCAGCTGGTGAACGACCAGAACAAGCGCCTGCTGAACCTGCGCGGCTTGTTCGAGTTCAATTTCAGCAACGAGCCAGTGCCGCTGGACGAAGTCGAACCAGCGAAGGAAATCGTCAAGCGATTCTCCACCGGTGCCATGTCATTCGGCTCCATCTCCTACGAGGCACACTCGACACTGGCGATTGCCATGAACCGCATTGGAGGCAAATCCAATACCGGCGAAGGTGGGGAGCTGACGGAACGCTTCAAGACTATGGAAAACGGTGACTCAAGACGTTCAGCCATCAAGCAGGTCGCCTCCGGCCGTTTTGGTGTCACCACGGAATACCTGGTCAACGCCGATGTCATCCAGATCAAAATGGCACAGGGCGCCAAACCCGGCGAAGGCGGACAACTGCCCGGTCACAAGGTCGATGCCACCATTGCCGAGGTGCGCCACTCGACACCGGGTGTCGGGCTGATCTCACCGCCGCCGCATCATGACATCTATTCCATCGAGGACCTGGCGCAACTGATTCATGACCTTAAAAACGCCAACCCGCAGGCCGACATCAGCGTCAAACTGGTGGCCGAGGTGGGTGTGGGTACGGTTGCCGCCGGTGTCTCCAAGGCACATGCAGACCATGTCACCATTTCGGGTTTTGACGGTGGTACCGGTGCCAGTCCGTTGACATCCATCAAGCATGCCGGATCGCCGTGGGAAATCGGCCTTGCTGAAACCCACCAGACCCTGGTGTTGAACAACCTGCGCAGCCGCATAGCCGTGCAGGTTGATGGCGGCATGCGTACCGGTCGTGATGTGATTGTCGGTGCCTTGCTCGGTGCCGACGAGTTCGGCTTTGCCACCGCACCCCTGATCGTTGAAGGCTGCATCATGATGCGCAAGTGTCACCTGAACACCTGCCCGGTCGGCGTCGCCACGCAGGACCCGGAACTGCGCAAGCGCTTTACCGGCAAGCCGGAGCACGTCGTGAACTATTTCTTTTTTGTCGCCGAGGAAATCCGGGCTCTGATGGCACAACTGGGCTTCCGCAAGTTCGATGACATGATCGGTCAGTCGCAGCACCTGCACATGCGCAAGGCGATCGACCACTGGAAGGCACGGGGCCTCGACTTCTCCCGTATCCTGCACAAACCGGAAGCAGCACCCGGTGTGGGCATCTATCACACCGAAAAACAGGATCACGGGCTCGACAAGGCACTCGACAATGAACTGATCCGGCTGTCACAGGCCGCGCTGGAAAACAAGACAGCGGTAAAAATCGACCTGCCTGTACGCAATGTCAACCGTACGGTCGGCGCCATGCTGTCAGGTGAAGTCGCAAGGCGTTATGGCCACACCGGACTGCCGGAAGACACCATCAGTATCACCCTGCGTGGCACGGCAGGCCAGAGTTTTGGTGCCTTTGTCGCCCATGGCGTCAGCATGGAACTGATCGGTGAAGGCAACGACTATGTCGGTAAGGGACTTAGCGGTGGCCGCCTGGTGGTCTACCCACCCGGGGAAACGCCTATCGTTGCAGAGGAAAATATTATCGTTGGTAACACCGTGCTGTACGGTGCTATCAACGGTGAATGTTATTTCCGCGGCGTCGCCGGTGAACGCTTCGCAGTACGCAACTCCGGTGCAACCGCTGTCGTTGAAGGTGTCGGTGACCATGGTTGCGAGTACATGACCGGCGGCATTGTCGTAGTCCTTGGTGAATCCGGGCGTAATTTCGCAGCCGGCATGAGCGGCGGTATTGCCTACGTACTGGATGAACGCGGTGATTTCGACAAGCGCTGCAACCTGGCCATGGTTGAACTGGAACCTGTCCCGGCGGAAGACGATGCGCTGGAACAACTGGATCATCAGGGTGGCGACCTGGAGACTCACGGACGCGTGGACGTCAGTCACGATATGACACGCTACGATGCTCTGCGACTGCGCCAATTAATAGAGAAACACGTGCACTACACCGACAGTGCGCGTGGCCGCATAATACTGGATAACTGGAATGAGTACTTACCGAAATTCATCAAAGTCATGCCGGTTGATTACCGGCGTGCACTGCAGGATATGCAAGACGCTCAAACAACTGCTACTCAGGCTTCCCAGGGAGGACACTAGGTATGGGTAAACCAACCGGTTTCCTCGAGTATGAACGGCTGGATCGTAGCTATGCACCGGCTGCCGATCGCGTCCAGCATTACAACGAATTTGTCATCCCGCTGGATGAGAATGACATAAGCCAGCAGGGCGCGCGCTGTATGGATTGCGGCATTCCCTTTTGCCACCAGGGCTGTCCGGTTAACAATATCATTCCGGACTGGAATGACCTGGTTTACCAGGGCAACTGGCAGCGAGCCTTGCAGGTACTGCATTCAACCAACAACTTCCCGGAGTTTACCGGTCGAATCTGTCCGGCACCGTGCGAAGAAGCCTGCACACTGAATATCGATGACACCCCGGTCACCATCAAGACCATCGAGTGTTCCATTGTCGACAAGGGTTGGGAACAGGGCTGGATCGAACCACAGATCCCTGCACACAAGACCGGTAAACGGGTTGCCGTTGTCGGCTCCGGACCTGCAGGCATGGCCTGTGCTCAGCAACTGGCGCGTGCCGGACACGAGGTGGCACTGCTCGAAAAGAACGACCGCGTCGGTGGACTGCTGCGCTACGGCATACCCGACTTCAAAATGGAAAAACATATCATCGACCGCCGTATGGCACAGATGAAAGCCGAAGGCGTGACCTTCCACACCGAAACACATGTCGGAGTCAGCATAGCGGCGAAAGACCTGCTTGATAAGTATGATGCCGTGGCACTCACCGGCGGCTCGGAACACAGCCGCGACCTGGAGGTTCCGGGCCGTGATCTTGATGGCGTTCACTTCGCCATGACCTTTCTGCCACAACAGAACAAGCGCAATGCCGGTGACAGCATCGCGCCTGAAGTCTCGCTGACGGCCAGGGGCAAACATGTGGTCGTCATCGGCGGCGGTGATACGGGCTCCGACTGTATCGGCACCTCCTTCCGGCAGGGTGCGCTGTCTGTTACGCAACTGGAGATCCTGCCGAAACCCCCGGAAAAGGAAAACAAGGGCCTGACCTGGCCTGACTGGCCCAATAAACTCCGCACCTCCAGTTCACAGGACGAAGGTGCCGTCCGTGAATGGTCTGTCGCCACCAAGTCCATAGATGGCACGGCTGGTACAGTCAGCGCGATCAACTGCGTGCGGGTCGACTGGCAACAGGACGATAATGGTCAATGGCAGATGCAGGAAATCCCCGGCAGTGAGTTCCAGCTGAAGGCCGACCTGGTGCTGCTGGCCATGGGCTTTATTCACCCGATACACGAGGGCATGCTGAAGGAACTCGACGTGGATCTCGATCCACGTGGTAATGTGCAGGCCGATACCGATCAGTACCAGACGTCTATCGACAAGGTATTCACCGCGGGTGATATGCGCCGCGGGCAGTCGCTGGTTGTGTGGGCGATTCGTGAGGGGCGGCAATGTGCCCGGGCAGTAGATGAGTATTTGATGGGGTGTTCTGATTTGCCGCGGTAGCGGGTAATCGTTTTTTTCTTTGCATTTTTTAGCTGCGGGTTTCGCCCTGTCGGCGAGATACTTTTCTTTGCTCCGCCAAAGAAAAGTATCCAAAAGAAATGCCGGCCCGACGGCTTGCCCGCTAAAGCGGGTTCCCTGCGCTTCTCGTGAAGACCGGCGCTTGCGCAACTCGCGGTCTCCACTGTGATGCTCGGCTGCGCCAACGGGCTCAAAGTCAAAACAAAAAACCTAAACCCCAAATCTTCCACCCACGGCCCGTCTGCACTCACCGAGTACCGCAGACAATCCGGGACCAGGCGCGCGCCCTGTTTGAGGCAGGCTTGCCTGCCGAGTTGTGCGCGCCCCCGGATTGGTGAGGATCGCAGGGCATCGGCGCCAGCC
>Ga0316187_10001149_pt1 | contig 22468 bp, 15 predicted proteins | sample CroRivburrow1_MG_FD_204927 | JGI IMG/M metagenome (GOLD analysis project Ga0316187, IMG submission 204927) | Coastal sediment microbial communities from Maine, United States - Cross River worm burrow 1 | ecosystem: Environmental > Aquatic > Marine > Coastal > Sediment | place: USA: Maine...
CCGTCCACCGGCAGCTTGGAAACCGGTAACTGGTCGCCACGCCCGGCCATCATCTCGGCCGTTACGTCATGAACGAAAATTGGTGCAATTTTTGGCACGACCGGGCGTTCGCCAATACCACTGCGCTGTGCCGGGTCGATGGTCACTTCGTACAAATGTGCGAGCGCCTGGTCGACCGCGGCGTAGTTCATCTGGATGACTTTCTCGCCTTTCTTGCGATAGGTCTTGGCGATGGCTTGCTTGATCTTGGTAATCGCGAGGTCGGTGTCCATCACGTTCGCCAGTTTGAAGAAACAGACCTGCATGATGGTGTTGATGCGGCGGCCCATGCCGGTTTCGCCAGCCACCTGGTAAGCATCGATCGTGTAGAGCCTGATGTTGCGCTCAGCAATCTGCTGTTGCATCCGCTCCGGCAGCTTGTTCCACAGTTCGTCCGGGCCGTAGGGGCTGTTCAGCAGCAGGGTTGAACCCTCGGCCGCTTTGTCCAGGATATCGCCGCTGAAGACGAAGTCGAACTGGTGGCAGCCGATGAAGTTGGCCGACTGGACCAGGTAAGGCGAATCGATCGGTTCCGGCCCGAAACGAAGGTGTGACACGGTCTGTGCACCCGATTTCTTCGAATCGTAGACGAAATAGGCCTGGCCATAGCGGTCCGGATCGGCGCCAATGATCTTGATGCTGTTCTTGTTGGCGCCCACCGTGCCGTCGGAGCCCAGGCCGTAGAACATGGCCCGGACCACGGTCTCGTTCTCAATGTTGAAGTCGGGATCGATGTCGAGACTCAGGTGGGTGATGTCGTCCTGGATGCCCACGGTGAATTTACGCTTGGGCGAATCGCTTTCCAGGTTATCGAAAACGGCCCTGACCATCGCCGGGGTGAACTCCTTGGAGGACAGTCCGTAGCGGCCGCCACAGACCAGTGGCATGGATTCGCGGTTACCGTTCGATAACGCTTGCGCCAGCGTGGTCATGACGTCCTGAAACAGGGGTTCACCATTCGAGCCGGGTTCCTTGGTCCGGTCGAGTACCGCGATTCGTTGCGCCGAAGCGGGCAGGGCGTTAAGCATGGCTTCAAAGCAGAACGGCCGGAACAGGCGCACGACGATGCCGCCATAGCGTTTGTCGCCGTTCCGGTTCAGCCACTCTACCGTCTCGCGAACCGTTGATGAACCCGAGCCCATAGAGATGACCACGGACTCGGCTTGCGGGTCGCCGTAATAATCGAACAGGTGATAACTGCGGCCGGTTTCGGCGGCCAGTTCGTCCATTTTCTGCTGCACGATGCCTGGAACGGCTTCGTAGTACGAGTTCACGCTTTCGCGGGCCTGGAAGTAGGTATCCGGATTCTGCGCCGTTCCGCGCATCACCGGGTCGTTCGGATTCAGCGCGCGTTTCAGGTGCGCCAGCACCAGGTCGCGGTCGACCATTTTTCTCAGCGTGGCGTCTTCCAGGCAATGGATCTTGTTCACCTCATGGGAGGTGCGGAAGCCATCGAAGAAATGAATGAACGGAATTCGCGACTGCAAAGTGCTCGCATGCGATACCAGGGCCAGGTCGTGCGCTTCCTGCACCGTGGCCGACGCGAGCTGGGCAAAACCGGTGGTGCGGGCCGCCATCACGTCCTGGTGGTCGCCGAAGATCGAAAGTCCCTGTGCCGCCAGCGAACGGGCCGCCACGTGAAAGACCGTCGGAGTCAGTTCGCCGGCGATCTTGTACATGTTGGGCAGCATCAGCATCAGGCCCTGGGATGCGGTAAACGTCGTCGACAGGGCGCCGGCCTGAAGTGCGCCGTGAACTGCGCCCGCCGCACCGCCTTCGTGCTGCATTTCGACAACTGTCGGGATGTGCCCCCACAGGTTTGGAAGCTTGCGCGCGGCCCACTCATCGGCCAGTTCGGCCATCGTGGATGACGGGGTGATCGGGTAGATGGCGCAGACTTCACTCAGCCGGTAAGCCACGTGGGCCGCGGCTTCGTTACCGTCAAAACTGACCATCTTGGTGTTCATGTCCAGGTCTTCCTGTGCGTGTGTTCCCATGTTAGAGACTCTCATGCGACCGCCTCCGTTTCGACCATTTCCATCGCGTGGCAGGGGCACTGCAGGAAGCAGGCCCTGCAACCGATACACAGGTCGTAGTTGATGTCGTAACCCTTGCCTTTACCGAGCTTGATAATGGCATCCTCGGGGCAGGCGCCGAAGCAGCCGTCGCATTCGAAACAGTTACCACAGGAGTAACAGCGCGACGCTTCAAACACAGCCTCGCGCTTGTCCAGGCCGGCGGTCACCTCGCGGAAATCACTGGTGCGGTGCTCCGGCGCAATGGATGCCTGCTCTCGCTTCTGGGCGTCCGTGTAGTAATGCAGGTGCAGCGCGTCAAAATCGACGGTGGGTCTGGGTGAGTCCTTGCTGTAGGTGGTTCCTTTCAGCCACGCGTCGATATGCCGCGCGGCCTTCTTGCCATGGCCGGTTGCGATGGTCACAGTGCGATCTGAAGGCACCATGTCTCCGCCGGCAAACACACCTTCTGCGCCGGTCATCATGTTTTCGTTGACTTCGACCACGCCGTCCCAGCCCATCGAGACGCCGGGGATGTGTTCGAGCACACTGGTATCCACGTTCTGGCCCAACGCCAGTACCAGGCTGTCGGCCTCGAGCGTTTCTATTTCGCCCGTGGGCTGGGGCCGACCGTTTTCGTCGACTTCCATGACCTCCACCTGGAAGGTGGTGCTGTCGATTTCACGGATCGTGCGCAGCCAGTTGATCTTGATGCCCTCGGCTTCAGCTTCGATGGCCTCGAATTCGTGGGCCGGCATGTGCTCACGGTCGCGGCGGTAGATGATCATCGCTTCCTCGGCGCCCATCCGCTTCGCAGTTCGCGCCGCGTCCATCGCGGTGTTGCCGCCGCCGTAAATAGCAACCCGGCGGCCCAGCTTGACTTCTTCGCCCTTCTCGACAGAAGCCAGGTAACTGACTGCATCGAGAATCCGGCCGGAGTCACGTGCCGGTATGTCGACGTGTTTGCCAACGTGCGCTCCGATCGCCATGAACACGGCATCGAAGCCTTCCTGCTCCATAGCGACCGTAACGTCTTCTACTTTGCTGTTCAGCGTGATTTTTACGCCGAGCTTTTCGATCCGGGAAACTTCACCATCCAGGATATCCCGGGGCATGCGGTAGGCTGGAATGCCGAAACGCATCATGCCGCCGGCCATCGGTCCGGCTTCGCGGATCTCGACCTCGTGGCCGAGCAGAGCCAGGTGCCACGCAGCGGACAACCCGGACGGACCCGCGCCCACCACCAGGATTTTCTTGCCACTGGGTTCCGCGTTGATTTCCGGCACCCAGCCATTTTCCAGCGCCAGGTCACCCAGGAAACGCTCGACCGCGTGAATGCTGACGGCGTCATCCACATGCTGGCGGTTACAGGAAGACTCGCAGGGGTGATAGCAGACCCGGCCATGGATCGATGGCAACGGGTTGTCGGCCACCAGTATCCGCCAGGCGGCTTCGAAATCGCCGGCCTGGGCCTTGTCCAGCCAGCCCTGGATATTCTCACCTGCCGGACAGGCATGGTTACAGGGCGGAATGGAATTTACATAGATAGGCTCCTGCAGGCGAACCGGGCCGGTGCCCGATTTCTGGCTCAGATCAGGAGGCAGCGTAATGTCAGAACGATCGGTGGACATAAGCGTATATTTTTCCGGAAAAGTAAATTTGAATGAGCGCTGTCAAAATTAGATGCGAATTTTCACAACAATTAGCGAACATTAGTAGGGTTTCATGACCAGAGCGTGATACGGGTCAAGAAACGACCGGGTTTTCTCTCAGCAGGGCGCCCAGGCGGGCAATACCCTCGCGGATGTCCTCTTCACCGTAATGCGCGAAGCTCAACCTGAGGCAGTTGTTCAGACCATGCCGGCAGGAAAAAACCTCTCCAGCTTGAAAGCCGGTGCGATAGTCCGCGGCGAGCTTGCGCAGGGCGCTGGCGTCCGCACCTTTTTCCAGTTCCAGCCAGAAAAAGTAGCCGCCATCAGGACGCTTCCAGGTTGCCAGACCGGCGAGATGTTCATGCAGGGCTGCATCCATCGTCTCTACTCGTCGCCGGTAAGTGGCACGAAGCTTTGCCAGCAGTTCCTGTTGCAGGCCCAGTTCGATGGCATGACGAACCACGTGCGATGTGAAATGATTAAAGCAGCCGCCGCTGTTGACCACACCGGTCCCCAGCAGGCGTTCCATCAGTTCGCTGGAAGTCTGGATCCAGCCCAGTCTGAGCCCTGGCGCCATGATTTTTGAAAATGAACCAAGCGACAGGATATTGCCTGACCCGGTCATGGTTCCAAGCGCCGGAGGCGGCTCTTTGAAATAGTGCAGCAACTGGTAAACCTCGTCCGCCACTACCAGGAAATCGTGCTCAAGGCTGAGCTCGGCCAGCAACTTCCGGCGCTCGTGGCTCAGCGTCTGCCCCCCGGGATTATGGAAACTGGGAATGGTGTAGATCATCACCGGGCGGTGTTTTTTCAGTTGCTCAATCAGCAGGTCGATTCGCAAGCCGTCATCATCCACCGGAATACCGACCATCTTCAATCCATGGTCCGCAAAGATCTGGTGCGCCAGGAAATAGGTGGGCTCTTCAATGAACACCGTGTCTCCCTGGCGGGCCAGTTGACCGCAGAGAAAATCCAGGGCCTGCGAGTTACCCGCTGATACGAATAACTCATCCGGGCCGACCGGGTGCGCATAGTTTAAGGTCAGGAATTCCGCCAGCGCAGCCCTGAAGCGCACATCGCCCTGGCGTTCGCCGTAATTCAGCTCGATGGGTTCTGCTGAAGCCAGGAAATCCGCGCTGGCCGCCCGCATGAGGTCGACCGGCAACAGGTCGGCTGAGGGCTGCCCGACACCGAAATTGATCATCCCGGGTGCAGGGGCGCCGTCGAAGGTTACGGTACGTTGTCTGCTTGCCATTTGGCCATGATACCCAAAACCTATGTAAAATCGGCACTTCAAACATGATAACCAGGTGATTTATGCCAATGGATCGAATCAGGGACTGGCTGCGGGAAAACCGGATAACCGAGGTTGAGTGCCTGGTCCCGGATATGACGGGCAATGCGCGCGGCAAATTCATTCCGGCCGACAAGTTCATCAAGGAAGACAGCAGGCTGCCGGAGTCCATTCTCGTCCAGACCGTCACCGGTGATTACACCGATATCCATGATGAGCTGGTCGGGCCAACTGATCGCGACATGATGTTGCAACCCGACCCGGATACGATGCGCCTGGTGCCCTGGGCGGCAGACCCGACCGGCCAGATTATCCACGACTGCTACACCCGGGAAGGAGATCTGCACCCGCTGGCTTCACGCAACGTTCTGAAAAGGGTGCTCAAGCTTTATGAAGCAGAGGGCTGGAAACCGGTAGTGGCGCCGGAAGTGGAGTATTACCTGATCCAGAAAAACATCGATCCGGATGGTGAACTGGAACCACCCATCGGCCGCTCCGGTCGGCGCGAAGCGGGCCGCCAGTCCTACAGCATCGACGCGGTCAATGAATTCGAGCCCATCGTCGAGGAGATGTATGACTTCTGCGAGGCGCAGGAACTGGACGTGGACACGCTGATTCATGAATCCGGCCTGGCGCAGATGGAAATCAACTTCCTGCACGGCGATGCGCTTAACCTGGCGGACCAGGTATTCGTGTTCAAGCGCACCATGCGCGAAACAGCACTGCGGCATGGCATCTATGCAACCTTCATGGCCAAGCCGATGGAGCACGAGCCGGGCAGTGCCCTGCACATTCACCAGAGTATCGTCGATATCAAGAACGGCAATAATATTTTCTCGACGGAAGACGGTGGTGAGCACGAACGGTTCCAGCACTTCATTGGCGGTCTGCAGCATTACACGCCGGGCGCGATCGCTTTCTTCGCACCCAGTGTGAACTCATACCGCCGGTTCACCCCAGACATCGCGGCGCCGATTAATCTTCACTGGGGCTACGAGAACCGTACCACCGGCATCCGGATTCCTGACGGTGACCGTCATTCGCGGCGGGTCGAGAATCGTTTTCCGGGTGCTGACGCCAACCCTTACCTGGCTATAGCGGTTTCACTGGCCTGTGGTTACCTGGGCATGAAGCAGAAACTCGATGCAACCGAGCCCCACGAAGGAGACGCTTTCCTGGAACCCATCGCAGTGGCGCGGAGCCTGGAGCAGGCATTGGGCCTGCTGGAGGATGATACTGACCTCACCAATGCGCTGGGTGCGCATTTCGTCAAGGCTTACTGCGCGGTGAAACGGGAGGAGTTCGAGGCCTTCAACAAGGTCATCAGTTCCTGGGAGCGGGAATATTTGTTGCTCAACGTCTAGTAAATTGTTTATTGTTTAGGAATACAAACCGGGATTTGAGGAGTTGGAACCATGCAAGGATATTCTCGATGTGATGTGTTTAAGACACCGCTTCTTTTCTCGCTGACTTTAATCGTGATCCTGGTGGCCGGCTTGTCTGAAGCGCTGGCCTACGATAAGTATTCAGATTGCGATGACTGCCATGGTGATTTTCGTGACAGTCCCTATACATCGCTTGCAAACGGCGCCAATTGGGGCAACAGCCTGCATGACGTTCACCGCAATGAGATGCTGAACGGCGATTGCAATACCTGTCACGTATCAGGAGATTTCGATTCCGTATCCATAGACAGTTCCACCGGTGGCAACGGGCTGGCCCCCATAAGTTGCATGGGTTGCCACGGACGAGACGAAGATATGGGCAATGACAGTCTATCCGGAGGACGAGGCGCGGGCTTGCGTCAACATCACTACACGGCCGGTGTTGAGCGCTGTGTCAATTGTCACAGCGATTCAAATCCCGCATCTTATACTCCGGTAGGGGAAGATGTTCTCCCCAACTATTACGCCAATCCAGGCGCCAATCACCCCCAAATCCCCAAGGACCCATGCAACGCCGACGGCAGTGAGCGTTTTGCGGGTACTGAAGGCCTGGATAATGATGGTGACGGCAGTTATGACGCGGCGGATTCTGACTGTACCGTCATGAGCATCACTTACAGCGTCGGCGGCAATGTCAGCGGTCTTACCGGTTCTGGCCTGGCGCTGCAAAACAACGGGGCTGATACACTTTCAATTGCGGCTAACGGCTCCTTTAGCTTCGCCACCGAACTCGAAGATGCCAGCGCTTACAGCGTGACGGTATCGGCCCAGCCCACGGGTCAGACCTGCAGCGTCGCCAATGGCAGTGGCACCATCGCGGCTGCGGATGTCAGCAACGTCGCGGTGACCTGTGAAGATAATCCGTCTTCGGGTATTCAGATCAATACCGGCATGAACGATGCCTGGTTTTACCCGGAAACTGACGGGCAGGGGATGCTGATCAGCGTTTTTGACAATTCTGACGTCATGTTCGTTGCCTGGTTCACATTTGACGTCGAGCGTCCACCGGCAGATGTTACGGCCATGCTTGGTGACCCGGGCCACCGCTGGCTCACCGCCCAGGGCACGTTTAACGGAAATATCGCGACCCTGGAACTGTATCAGACGGTTGGGGGCGTTTTCGATTCATCGAATCCCGCACCGGATCCTGCAGAAAAGATCGGCACGATGACCATTGTATGGAGCAGCTGTAACTCGGCAATCGTCTCCTACGTGATCGACTCGCCGCCGCTTAGCGGTGAGTTTCCGATCCAGCGAGTGGTGCCCAATAACATAACGCTGTGTGAATCCATGCAGTAGTGCCCGGAAGCGTTTGATCGCCCGATCCGGAACCCCGCCGTACCGGGCGGGGTTTTTCACCGACAAAGTCGATTTAACGAGCCTGTTGGTTCTCGAAAAGTGCTTACTTGTCGCCCGCTCCCTTGGTGATCGCCTCCATCACCCGGTCGAGATTGAAGCTGCCGGGCTTCTGGCGCGGCGGGAACTCCCTGAAGCTCTGCAACCATTCGCCGACAATGGCAGCGGCTGGAGCGAACATGAACATGTGATCCACCCACCATTCGGGGTAGCCGATGCTCTCATCCCAGGCTCTCTCGAACGGGTCCATCCGCAAATTGGCCAGCATCGGCGCGCGCAGAACCGTGTAAGGCATAATCCATACGTCCATGCCATGGGCATCCTGGCGCAGGAACGTGGCCTTCCAGTTGTTGTAGCGCAGTGCCGCTACCTGGCCGTCATCGGTCCAGTAGATGAATTCCTTGCGCGGCCATTCGGCCTCACCCTGCAGCGCGGGCATCAGATTGTAACCGTCGATGTGAACCTTGTAGTTCTTGCCGCCAACTCGCTTGCCCTTCAGCAACTGCTCGTTAATATCCGGCTCGCCGGCCGCCGCCAGCAGTGTGCTCAGCATGTCTTCATGAGATGCAATCTCGTTGTGGACGGTGCCGGGCTCTATAACGCCGGGCCACTTGATCGCGGTCGGCACACGGAATCCGCCCTCCCATTGCGTGGCTTTCTCATTGCGGAACATCGTGGTTCCGCCATCGGGCCAGGTAAAGACTTCCGCGCCATTATCGGTGGAATACATCACGATGGTATTGTCCGTTACGCCCAGTTCGTCCAGTTTGTCGAGCAACTGGCCGACCATTGCGTCGTGTTCCACCATGCCGTCGGCGTAAACGCCCAGGCCGGTTTTGCCTTTTGAGTCTGCCTTAAGGTGCGTCCAGATGTGCATGCGGGTGCTGTTCCACCACACGAAGAACGGTTTGTCAGCCTTGACGGCCCTTTCCATGAAATCCAGAGCGGCAACGGTGACTTCCTGGTCCACCGTTTCCATGCGCTTGATGGTCAGCGGACCGGTGTCTTCGATCTTGCCGTCGGCCGAGGATTTGATCACGCCCCGCGGGGCAAACCGCTTCCTGAATTCAGCATCCTTGGGGTAATCAGGGTGTTCGGGTTCCTGTTCCGCATTCAGGTGGTAAAGGTTGCCGAAAAATTCATCAAAGCCGTGATTGGTGGGCAGCATCTCGTCCCGGTCTCCCAGGTGGTTCTTGCCGAACTGGCCGGTCATGTAACCGAGGGGCTTCAGCAATCCGGCAATGGTCGGATCTTCTTCTTGCATGCCTTCAGGTGCGCCGGGCAGCCCGACCTTGGTCAAGCCGGTTCTCATCGGCGATTGGCCTGTAATGAACGCGGCGCGACCGGCCGTGCAACTCTGCTGGCCATACCAGTCGGTAAAGACGGCGCCCTGCTTGGCGATTCGGTCGATGTTGGGCGTCTTGTAGCCCATCATGCCCATGTTGTAAGCGCTGAGATTGAACTGGCCAATGTCATCGCCCCAGATCACCAGGATATTGGGTTTGTCCGCCGCATAAAGAACGGATCCGGGTGATACAAGAACAATAATGAGGGCGACGGCCCCCAGGAAAAAACCTTTCATTTATGGTTCTCCATTAGGAAGATAGATTCGAAACGAACTCACGTTACGGTGTGCTGTTCAGGCTACAGAAACTACCACCCAATTAGGAAATTGGCAATTGAAGCCCGGAACTGGGGGATGCGAATGAGCCCGGAGGGTACTATTTTCTGGTGGGGACCCAGTGTTCGGACGCCGCGCTGCGTGGTTGCTTGATCACTTCAGCACCCAGCCCGCGCACGATGCGCTGAACCGGTTGATCAATGTGCCTGAAGAACATTTTCCATCCCTTGCAGAGGTAATTCAGCCCGGGTTCACCGCTGGTGGAGCGGACGAAGCGGTTCTTGGGGCACTCTCCAAAGCAGGTGAACTGGTACTCGCAGTCGCGGCAGACCTGCGGAAGCGCTCCTTCTTTCATCCTGCCGAAATGCTCCTGCCGGTCTGAAAAAGCCATGTCAGAGAGTGATTTATCGCTGATGTTGCCGATCCGGAATTCAGGGTAAACGTAATGATCGCAGGCATAGACGGAGCCGTCGCGTTCACAGGCCAGCCCTTTTCCGCACATCGGCGCGAAGGTGCAATTAGGCGCCACGTGGCCCATCCAGGTTTCCACCGCCGACTCGAAATAGTTCACATATATCTTGCCGAGATCCTTGCGATACCATTCGTCGAACACCTGGCAGAGAAACCTGCCCCAGTCTTCCGGATCCACGCTCCAGTCTTCGACCACTGAGCCCTCGCAGCCGGGGCGCGCATGCGGGGTGCCGATAATGGGCATCCTGGTAGTGTCCCAGTGCTGCGGCGCAGTGTCCTCGAACCCGACAGGTTCAACAATCGGGATGAACTGGATTCGCTTGGCCTTGACCCGGTCGCGCAGGAACCGGTAGACCACCAGCGGGTGTTTGGCCGTGGTGCGGTTGACGCAGCATAGTACGGCGAAATTCACCCGGTGCTTGCGCAGCAGGCGTGCTGCCCGGAACACTTTCTGGAAGCTGCCGCGGCCGTGCTTGTCCTTGCGGTAGTCGTCATGCAGCTTTTGCGGGCCGTCGATCGATAGGCCCACCAGGAAACGATTGTCATACAGAAAACGGCACCACTCGTCGTCCAGCAGGGTGCCGTTGGTCTGCAGATCGTTTTCACAGCGTACATCGGGCGGGCAGTATTTATTTTCAAGTTCCACCACTTTGCGGAAGAAATCGACCCCCAGCAGCGTCGGCTCACCGCCCTGCCAGGAGAACACCACTTCTTTGTGGTTGTTGGCTTCGAAATATTGGCGGATGAAGGTCTCGAGCGTCTCTTCCGACATCGCCCAGTGGCGCGGAACGCCCAGCAGTTCGCCCTTGGGCAGGTAGTAGCAATAGGTGCAGTCGAGATTACACATCGAACCGATGGTTTTGACCATCACGTGGACGCGACGGACCGGCTTTCCGCCGAACATCGCTTGCCGGGTCAACTCCATCTAGAATCCTACCGGCAAGGTCTTGGTCAGGTTGAACCGGATCGAGTTGTCCTTCGCCGCCCCGGGCCAGTCGTTGTAGATCAGGCTGGTCTGCCATTCGAAATAGGCGTTCCAGCTGCCGCTTTTCTTGCTGGGGATGACTTTGCCGATGCGCACGCCGATGGGCATGTAGACCTCGTTTGAATCCCAGTCGTACTGGATCACCATGTCGCCGTTGCCCACGTACCAGCCGCCGCCCAGTTGGAAGTTAAGGAACGGGGCGATACCGAGTGGATTGGTATTATCGTCTCCTGCCGGCAGCGCATTGGGGTTTACAGCGCGCCAGGACTGGGTCAAAAGGACGCCGTAGAACCAGTTGCCGGATGTATTGACGATGGCGCCGGCCAGGCCATAGCCCCATTCGTCGCGTGCGACATCCTTGTTGCCTGGCAGCGTGACCAGCGGACCCAGGCCCATGCGGCCGGTGCCCCAGTCCCACTTTTTCGGGATGATCAGGCCGAACAGTTCCGTGTTGCCAAGCCCGGATTTCCCAGTGTTCTTGTTCTCGTAGTGACGCAGCGTCAGCCGCGGCAGCAGCGTGAACTTCTCGAACACGAAAGGCGCCACAATGCGCAACTGGACAAAATCATCATGGCCTTGTGGACGGGTGCTGCCATTAACCTCGTCGTCCTTCCAGGTACTGCCCTGCCAGGCGAACTGGAAGGACCACTGCGTGGCGGTGGAATCCAGCGCCTTGGAAACATCGTCCTGCTCAGCGGCCGGTGGATCGGCTTCTGCATTATCCGCAACATTACCGGGGTCCTCGGCGAAGACAGTCAAGGCCGAAAGGCTTAGGGCGATGAGCAGAAAAACATGTCGGACGGTCATTGCTCTCTCCTGATTAAGGTCTTCTCAGTGTTCCTGCCAATTTGCCAGGTTATTGCTCATAATCTTGCAGCGAAAAGCCTGTCGCTGAAATGACAGGGGTCTTGTTTACATCATTAATATCAATGCCGGCGTTTTTTACGCGCCAGGCGCAGTGCTGAAAATAATCCTTTTTCACGGATGGTCTTGACGGCCAGACCTTTGCTGCTCATGTCAAAATACTTCTCCCCGTAACGCACCAGTTGGTCCTTATCAATTTCAATGCCGAGGCCCGGCTTGTCGGGGACCGGAATGGTGCCTTTGGAATCAGCGATGATTGGCTCTGCCAATAACCCGTCACGCTTCTCAGGTACCCAGCCGGGAGGTTCAATCGGATATTCCAGCGGGTGATCCCGCGCTCCTGCTGCATACAGGTGCAGATTGACGAGAAAACTGATGCCATTTGACCAGGTATGGGGTGCATAGCACAGTCCCTGGTCGCGGCAGGCTTCCATGACTCTGCACGCATCACTGATCCCGCCGCCAAAGGTTGCATCGGGCTGATAAATGTCGAAACAGCCTTTTTCCAGCATGACCTGGAATTCATGCCAGCCGCCGTTGAGCTCTCCGCCCGCGATGGGTACGTTCGATCTGCGTCTCAGCTCCGCCAGGTCATCCCAGCCATACATATCCAGCGGCTCTTCCAGCCAGGCGATGCGGTTATCGGCACAGGCGTGGGCGAAATTCGTGGCGCGTTCCAGGTCCCACAATGGGGCTTCGTCGATCAGCGCAACGCGCCAGCCCTGGTTCGCGTCAACGCCAATCTGCAGGTCATCATCGGCCGCCTTGCGAACGGTCTCTATCTGGGCGATGTCTGCTGCAGGATCGAGGCTGTGCACCCTGATTTTCACGGTGTTGAATCCCTGGTCTCGCAGGCGCAGGACTTCTTCCGCCCTTTGGGCCGGTGGATGGACTTCCCCGGTCGAAGCATACAACTCGATTCGCTGGTTTTCAGAGTGTTCAACCGGGTTTGTCGCCAGCAATTTCCAGACTGGTTTGTTTTCAACTTTACCCAGGATGTCCCAAAACGCGGCTTCCAGCCAGAAATTACTCCAGCCCAGGTAGCCGGCCTCGCGGATGCGCTGTCGCCCGGTTTCGATGTCACAGGGATCCAGCCCGATCAGGTAGGGCCCCAGCAGGCTTCCCAGCCCCTCGCGCTCGCGCTCGAAAGCAACACCTGCGGCGATTCCCTGAACGCCATCGTCGCTGGTCAGGCGCGCCAGCGTGAACCGGTTGAAGGTCTGCGGATAGCCCGGAATCCACGCTGGATAGAACGGTTTATCAAGCGGAATTGCTACGTGAAACAGTTCGATACGGTCGATTTTCATATTGATACGATTTTTGGCCTCTTTTCATCGGTTTGACCACCTTCAATCAGGTAAAACTTGACCTATCGCAGGTTGAAGGGGGTATGTGGGTGGTACTTTCAACTTGCATAAAACCCTCAGAAATCAGGACAGGTTGATGAACGAATGTGTATTGCCTGATCCGTCCGGGTTTTTCGAAATCCGGTTCGAGTCAATTGGTGGCCTGGGTGCTCACGCAGCCGGCCAGATCCTGGCCCGTGCGGCCGTCCTCAAGATGAACCTCAACGGCTCCCACTTCTCTTCCTATGGTTCTGAGAAGAAGGGTTCGCCGGTGCGTTCCTATGTCCGGCTGGGTGCGGCTGACAAGCCGATTCGCACCAGCGCACCGATTGATTCACCCGATGTGATCGTTGTTTTCCATGGTGCTTTACTGGACCAGGACATCACGATTGCGGGGATGAAGAACTCCGGAACGCTGATCTTCAACGGACCGGCGGACGAGGCTCACGAGTTTCTGGAAAAGATTCCTAAGGGCACACGGGTCGTCCGGATCGACGCGACCAATATCGCCATCGAGGAATTGTCACGGCCCAACGCGGTGTTGCTGGGTACTCTGACCGCAACGGTTCCCTTCCTGGACGGTGATATCGTTCTCAGCACCCTGACCGAAAAATTCGCGAAGCGGAATCCACAGGCTGCGGCATCGAACGAACGTGCGTTCAAACGTGGCGCCGAGGAGTACGAAGTCCTGGAGGGTGTCGGCAAGGGCGAAGGCGACCTTCCGGTCATCCGCCCCAGCCCTGTTTTGGGTTATGAAACCGCACCGATTGGTGGTGTCATCCCGTATGCAGGCAACACCGTGTCCAATGATCTGTCCACCTCCAGGACCGGCTGGATGCCCCTGTTTACTGCAAAAGAATGCATCCACTGCGGCCTGTGCGCCACGGTGTGCCCTGATTTCTGCCTGGTTTGGACGCATGAGCAAGAGGGTGAAGAGGTGCCGGTTGTGCGCCTTAAGGGCGTCGACTACCAGTACTGCAAAGGCTGCATGCGCTGCATCGAGACCTGCCCGACCGAGGCAATGACACGCGTTACCGAAACGCCGGGCCTGGCGGACCGGGAGCGCGTACCACTTTATTCACAAGGCGCCACCGGCGCGTGAGGTGACAGTTAGGGAGAATATGAATGGCCACTGAAATCCACGCAGTCCTGCAGGACCAGGACGGAGGAAACACCGCAGGCGTCGCAAGCCAGTCGACGGACTTCCTGAGCGGCAACGAGGCGGCAGCCAGGGCGGCCAGGGACATTGGATTCCACGTGATGGGGTATTTCCCGATAACGCCGTCAACGGAAGTCGCCGAAACACTCTCCAAGATGCAGGCCGCTGGCGAGCATGAAATCATGATGATCCCCGCAGACGGCGAGCACGGTGCTGCCGGCATCTGCTACGGTGCTGCCCTCGGCGGAGGGCGCGTTCTGAACGCGACTTCTTCGCAGGGGTTATTGTACGCACTAGAACAATTACCCGTACAGTCTTCGACCCGGGTGCCGATGGTTCTCAACGTCGCGACGCGGGCGATTTCGGGGCCACTGGATATCCGCTGCGACCACTCGGATATTTATTTCGCGCTCAATACCGGCTGGATTATCCTGCTGGCGCGGGAGCCGCAGGCGGTGTACGACATGAACCTGGCGGCGATCCGCATAGGCGAGCATGCCGACGTCCGGCTGCCGGTGCTGGTGGCATATGATGGCTTCTTTACCAGCCACCAGAAACGTCGCGTCGAAGTGATTGAAGACAAACAGGCGCTGCAGGAATTCCTGGGCACCCCTGAAACGCCTTTCACCGCGCTGGACCCCAGGCACCCGGTGACGTTTGGGCCGTACATGAACGACCCGGACCTGATCAATAACAAGAAACAGCATTCGCTGGCGATGGAAGCCGCCCGGCAGGTCATTCCGGAGGTGTTCGAGGAACTCGAAAAGCTGACCGGCCGCCGCTACCCGGTGATGGACTCGTATCACATGGAGGACGCGGAAGTCGCGCTGGTTCTGCTCAACTCTGCCGCGGAAACCGCCAAGGAAGTGGCTGACCGCCTGCGGGGCGAGGGCAAGAAAGTCGGTGTGCTGTCACTCAATATGCTGAGACCGTTCCCTACAGATCTGATCCGGCAGGCGCTTTCCGGGGTGAAAGCGATCGTTGTCGGCGACCGGGCCGATTCCTATGGCGCCGATGGCGGCAACCTGTCGCTGGAAGTCAGGGCGGCCATCCAGGTCGATCCGGATAATCGTACCCGGGTGCTGACGCGCATCTATGGCCTGGGCGGTAAGGACTTCGATGACGCCGACGCTGAAGAATTCTTCAACGAGGCACTGGAAACCGCAGAGACCGGTGAAGTGAAAGAGGTTTTCGCCTATCACGGCACTTATGCCGGTGATCCCGACAAGCATGTTCCGCATGGTCTTCCCGCGATAGAAAAAGGCGAAGTCACACGCGGCATGGCCACCGTTACGGAAAATCCGGAAACCGGCAAGCTGAACGTTGAACTGAAGCCTCTGTGGGCGATGGCCGAAGTGCCCAGCCGGATCGCGCCGGGGCACGGAGCCTGCCCGGGTTGCGGGGCCTTCCCGGTACTGCACCAGGTGTTCAGCGTGCTTGAAGGCGACGTTGTGGTGCTGTTCCAGACCGGCTGTGCGATGGTGGTTACTACCGGCTATCCCAAGACAGCCCATCGCATCACTTACATCCATAACCTGTTCCAGAACGGGGCGGCCACGCTCTCCGGTCTTGTCGAGATGTACCACGAGTTGTTACGCCGCGGCGAACTGCCTGATTCACCAGATATCACCTTCGTCATGGTGACAGGTGATGGCGGCATGGACATCGGCATGGGCTCGGCACTCGGCGCCGCGCACCGCAATCACCACATGATGATCCTGGAATACGACAACCAGGGCTACATGAATACGGGCGCTCAGTTGTCTTACTCGACCCCGCTTGGCCACCGGACTTCGACCAGCGAGGTAGGCAGTAAACGCAAGGGCAAAGTCACGCACCACAAGGATACGCCGCAGATTTTCTCGGCGGCGCACGTGCCATATGTTTTCACGGCCAGTGAAGGTTATCCCGAAGACCTGATGCGCAAGGCGGCAAAAGCCCAGTGGTATGCAAAGAACGAAGGCATGACCTACGGCAAGATCCTGTCGTTCTGTCCGCTCAACTGGACCACTACCGACGACGCCGCCGAATCAGTCCTGCAGGTAGCCATCGACTCCTGCTTTTTCCCGATTTACGAAGTAGAGCGCGGCATCACCAACATCACCTACGATCCCGAAGTACTGGGCCGCAGGCGCAAGATCACTGAATGGCTCGGCCGCATGGGCAAGACCAAACACCTGATGGCAGAAGGGAACGAACAGCGCCTGGCCGCCATTGAAGAAGAGGCCGAGCGGCGCTGGCGTCGAATCAAGGCCATGCACGAACATCCGGAGCTTTGAATCATGGTTAAAATCCTGGAAAAATGTCAATTGACGCCGATTACAAAACTATACCGGGTGGATGCTCCTTTGATCGCAAAGGCGGCACGTGCCGGACAATTCGTCATCGTCCGTGTCCGTGAGGGAGGTGAGCGGATTCCGCTGACCATTACCGACTACGACGCCGAGCAGGGCGTGATCACCATAGTTGTGCAGGAGGTCGGGGCAACTACCCGGCGCCTCGCTGAGCTGGAGGTGGGTGATCACATTCTCGACATGGTCGGGCCGTTGGGTGAGGCCCCGGATATTCCGTCCGGCGGCCATATCGTCGGCGTTGGTGGAGGCTACGGCTCAGCCGCTTTGCTTTGCCTGATGCGGGAACTCAGTGATCGGGGCGAGAAAACCACCATTGTCATGGGTGCGCGCGAAAAGGACCTGCTGATCCTGGCCGATGAACTGGGCGAAATCTGCGACCACGTCGAAATCTGCACCGACGATGGTTCTGCCGGCTTCAAGGGATTCGTCACCGAACGCCTGCAGGAAATGATCGATGGCAGTCCCCCGGGGCGGCCGGATTATGTCATCGCCATCGGGCCGATGCCGATGATGCGGGCAGTTGAAAAAACCACGGCTGCGGCTGGAATTGATACCACGGCTTCGCTGGATCCATTGATGATCGATGGCACCGGCATGTGCGGTGGTTGTCGCGTCACCGTGGGTGGTGAAGTCAAGTTTGCCTGCGTCGACGGACCGTTTTTCGACGCGCACGAGGTGGACTTTGATGAGGCGGTATCCCGCAGCAAGATGTACGTGAAAGAAGAGCAAAAAGCAGCCGCCTGCCAGCGGTCTGCCCGGGAGGTGGCCTGATGCCTGTCAAACGCGCTGATAAGACCCCGATGCCGGTTCGTGAGCCTGAAATGAGGGCGCGCGACTTCGAAGAGGTCAACGAAGGCTATTGCTTCTCACATGCGATGTTCGAGGCAGAGCGCTGCCTGCGTTGCCAGGATCCGGTTTGTATCGATGGTTGCCCGGTCCGTGTACCCATCGCGGATTTTATGCACGCGGTAGCTGCCGGAGACATGCACAAAGCCTCTGAAATATTACGAACGGCAAACCCACTGGCGGCCATCTGTGGCCGGGTCTGCCCGCAGGAAGCCCAGTGTGAAATGAAGTGTCACATGACCAAGCGTTTCGGCCCGGTCGCCATCGGCCACCTGGAGCGCTACGTATCGGACTGGGAGATGGCCCAGCCCCTGAATGATGAAGTAGCGAAACCCTGGCGGGACGAAAAAGTCGCCATTATTGGTTCCGGTCCGTCCGGGCTGGTGTGTGCGGGTGAACTCGCACGGCTGGGTTACCACGTCACGGTTTACGAGGCCCTGCATGCGCCGGGTGGCGTACTGCGCTATGGCATTCCCGAGTTCCGTCTGCCCAATTCCATTCTCGACTGGGAAATCGCTTCACTGGAGCGCCTTGGCGTGGAATTTGTCAACAATGTCATCATCGGCAAGACCATCAAGCTGGATGACCTGTTCAGTGAAATGGGCTATTCCGCAGCATTCATTGGCACTGGCGCCGGCTTGCCCAAATTCATGGGCATTCCCGGCGAGAGCCTGAACGGTGTTTATTCTGCCAACGAATTCCTGACCCGCATCAACCTGATGCAGGCCTTTGAATTTCCGCAGGCGGAGACTCCTTTAAAAGTCGGCGGCCGGGTGGCCGTGATCGGTTCCGGCAACACGGCAATGGACGCTGTCCGCTCAGCGCTGCGGCTTGGCGCCGAGCACGCGATGGTCGTTTACCGGCGCAGTGAAAACGAGATGACCGCCCGGATCGAGGAGTACGAACACGCGATCGAAGAAGGTGTTGAGTTCCACTGGCTGACCAACCCGATCGAAGTGCTCGGTGAAGACGGCTGGGTAACGGGCCTCAAGTGCATGCGCATGGAGCTCGGTGAACCCGATGATTCGGGCCGGGCGCGCCCCGTGCCAATCGAGGGTTCGGAGTTCGTTTTCCCGGTTGACAACGTGGTGCTATCCATCGGCACACGACCCAATCCGCTGTTGTCGAGAGCGACGCCGGGCCTGAAAACGCATTCCTGGGGCGGCTTGCTGGTTGATGAGCGGCAGGTTGAAACGAGCGTGCACCGGGTTTACGCGGGCGGCGACGCGGTCACCGGCGCCGCCACAGTGATCCTGGCAGCCGGTGCGGGTAAGAAGGCGGCTGAAGCGATTCATTCCGACCTGACGGCCGACACTGCCTGATCCCGGGTGATGCCGGACGAATCCGGTGAAGACAACGAAGTAAAACGGTTGGCCTATCGCCTGACGTAGCGGTAACGCTCGCTCATTCGCTTGAGGCAGTCATCGAAGGTCCGGCTGATTTGCGTGGTGTTGCGAATTCTTTCAATTTTTGGCCAGGTTGCGCGGCGGCCTTCCTGGATCATCTTCTCCACTTCCTCGGGTCCAAAGTTCGTGAAGGTCTTGCCGATGTTCATTATGTGCCTTTCAGGGTACACGGTGATGTCGCCGCTGTAGGTCTGGCTGGCGACCGCATGCGCTTTCTTGATCATCGCGCCGATCCCGGGAACATCGAAGTGCTGATGCACCAGTTCCAGGAAATGCTCCACCTGGACCATCGGAGCTTTAAGGACAACGTCCTGGATGAATGGGAACAGGCCTTTCGACTCGACTTTCTCGTTCAGGAACGGCACCACGTGAGGATTGGTCTGGCTTACGATGTAATGATTGACATTATGCAGGCGGTTGACCTTCTCCTTGGGTATATCGTCATGCACCGAGCCGTCAATCCACCGGTTCTGCGGCATATAGGCGACTGATTTCCCATCAAAATTCCTGGCTCTGAGCTGGACTGGCGGGTACAGGCCCGGTATCGCACTCGAGGCCAGGGCGGCCCAGCTGACCAGGACGTTGGGCGCTGTCAGGTAATTCAGCAGCCTGGGGAATTGATGGGAGTCCGCCGGGGAGATGGAGATATTGAGGATGCGGCTGGTATGTTCATAAGCCTCGAGAAAAGTCATCTCTGGAATGTTCCGGTCGATGAATTTTTTCAGGATTTTCTGGTCCAGCACGCTTTGTCCCTTGATGAAGTCGAACGGTCTGAACACGCTGCACCATTCAAAATCGATGTATTCCGGATCGAGCAATTTTTCCAGTTCCTGGTCGGTATGGGTGGCCAGGATGCCGGCCATGATCGAACCGGCGCTGGAGCCAGTCACAACGCGGGGAAGAAGACCCTGTTGCTCCAGTTCCTCGATCACTCCGATATGGAAAAGGCCCAGCGAGGCCCCCCCGCTCAGCAGCAGGGCTGAACGGCCAAAGCTGCGCGCCGCCCGTTTCAGAAACCTGCGCTTGCGGATAGGGGTCAGCTGCTTGACTTCAGAATCGCAAAGCAGGTTCAGCGCTGCAGAGACTTCATCCAGGTAATTGTTGATCAGTTTCTTGGTGCCGCAACGGGCTTCCTGGTACAACGCCGGGTTAGCCATGTTGCCGAGGTTGCCATGTAATTCCTCACGCAGGCGGAACATCAACTGGTCATAGTTTTTTTGTTTCCTCAGTTTCCTGAGAATGGTGACGCGTGAAGCAAGCAGGCGGTGATCATAAAGGTCCGACTCTCTTTCCAGGCGCCACAGGTCGCGCCCTTCCATACGGTCGAGTTCTCCGGCGGCGTGGAACCATTCGTCGTAATCGGAGGCGCCGAACATGGCGGATTCATAATAGCGGTAGTTATTCATGCAGGAGTCAGGATACCCTATCTTGAAACCCTGTATCCAACCAAAAAGGAGAATGAGAATCATGCCGACCAGAAGAGAGTTTATTGTGATCACTGCCGCCGCTCTGGCGGCACAGGCAAGCGGCATGGCAGCGGTCAAACCGGCCCCAAAGCCGCTCGAAATCCTGTTTCTCGGCGGCACGGGATTCCTGGGACCGCACCAGATCAATTACGCGGTAGCGCGGGGACACCGGGTGTCGATGTTCAACCGGGGTTCCAATGCTGGAATGTACGGTGATGCAGTCGAGGAATTGACCGGAAATCGCGACAGTAAGATCGATGACGGACTGGCTGCGCTCGAAGGAGACCGCACCTGGGACGTAGTGGTCGACAATTCCGGCTATGTACCGCGGCATGTGCACGATAGCGCCACTTTGCTGAAGGGCCGTTGCCGGCGTTACATCTATGTTTCCACGGTGGCGGTCTATGATTTTGAAAACGCCAGCGTCTTTCCTGAATCGGCGAAGCTGGCCGAGCTCAGTGACCCTTCCATCGAGGACGTGACCGGAGAGACTTACGGACCCCTCAAAGCCGAATGTGACCGCATAGCCAGGGATATCCTGGGTGCTCGCTGCACCGTGGTACGACCGACTTACGTCGTTGGGCCCGGCGATCACACCGACCGGTTTACTTACTGGGTGGATCGAATCAGCCGGGGCGGTGATGTGCTGGCTCCTGGTGGTCCCGACCTGGTGTCGCAATGGGTCGATGCCAGGGACCTTTGCCCCTGGATCGTGACACTCGCTGAAAACGATACGCCGGGCGTTTTTAACGCCGCCGGACCTGTGTCGACAACCACGCGAACAGGTCTCATGTGGGGATTGCTGGCTTCGGCCACCTCGCAGACTCGTTTCTACTGGCCTGAATTCAGCCTGTTGGAAGAGATGGACATCGACTTGCCGATGATGGGCCGGGATAATTCGGCTCTGTTCGTCAATGCAGCCTCGATCGGGGCGGGACTGGAATACCGGTCGCTGGCAGATACTGCCGCGGGAACCCTGCAGTGGTGGCAGTCTCAAACGGCGGAACGCCGGGCAAATGCCAGGCGCTGGCCCAGCCCGGAGAAAGAACAGGCCGCTATCAAAAAATTGAAGGCGGTTTAACTTCATAACCGGGGGTTATAATGTAGCCTGGTACCATCGGGCTGGCTGAGTTGCGTCTGCGTCACATAGAAGTTTTTCATGCGGTTTACTCAACCGGGTCGGTAACCCGGGCAGCAGATATGCTGAGCGTGTCACAACCTTCTGTCAGCAAGGTCCTGTCCCACGCCGAGCAACAGTTAGGCTATGCCCTGTTCGATCGCGTCAGGGGCAAACTGATCCCTACCCCCGAGGCCGACCAGTTATTTGTCCATGTAAAGAAAGTCAGCAACAGTATCGATCACCTGCGCCACCTGGCGGAGAATCTCCGCACGGCCGAGCAGGGCAGCATCCGGATTGCAGCCACACCAGCGTTTGGTGTTGACTTGCTGCCCCGAACCATTGCTTCTTACCGCGAGTCACATCCTGAAACGGTCTTTCACGTGGAAACCCTGCATCATGACGAAATAGCCATTGCTCTGCAGGAGTCCCGGATTGACGTGGGCCTGGCCTTCGAACCGGAGTTTATTCCCGGTATTTCCCGTGTGCCGCTGGCCAGGTCATCATTCGTGGCCCTGACACCTTCGGACCAGGATTTTGGCGGCAGAAAATCGGTTTCCATTACGGATCTCGATGGCCTGGATTTCATCAGTCTGGATAACCGTGGCCCCCTGGGCAGGTTGTTGTCCAATCACATCGAATCCAGTGGTGTCGAAGTCAATCACGTGGCCTATGCTGAAACCTACCAGGTAGCCAAGGCGCTGGTTGCTTATGGGGTTGGCGTCACGATTGTCGATCAGGTGACGGCACTTTCCGCCGGCCATGATCTGATTCGCCGGTGGCCGTTGGAACCGGAAATCAGTTTCGGGATATCCGCACTGCATCTCGATAACGCGCCTTTGTCGGTTGTCTGTCAGCGATTCATCAGCCATCTGAAGGACAGCCTTGGCCGGTTTCTATCCGGTTAGTCCATAACCAGAGGTTATGATCTAGCAAACATTACTCATTAGGCTGGGTAACAGGCGCTGCGCTAACATTTGGGTCTTAACGTGTTTTTAACGGTGGGCAAACCCCTGGTGTGAACACAAGGCA
>Ga0316187_10001151_pt1 | contig 22468 bp, 35 predicted proteins | sample CroRivburrow1_MG_FD_204927 | JGI IMG/M metagenome (GOLD analysis project Ga0316187, IMG submission 204927) | Coastal sediment microbial communities from Maine, United States - Cross River worm burrow 1 | ecosystem: Environmental > Aquatic > Marine > Coastal > Sediment | place: USA: Maine...
AGGTCGGTTAAGAGGCGCGTAATGTTGTGCGGACCACATCGCCAACATCGCACTTTTAGATTTCTAAAATTTATACCAAGATGATTGGATGCATCATCACAGTACGGGCATTGAACATTCACGTGACCTTTAGCTACATTTTTTCCACTTGTCCAGTACTGTATCCCTTCATCTTCGAGTAGTTCTATTATGTCCATTATTTCAGCCAACCTTTTTTCACATATACCGATACACGCAAAACAGAGTGCTCGGCGAGATATTTATAAGGGTCAAGGAAGTCTGTAATTTTAACAGTAGTTTTGTCGTCGGTTGTACGTAGCCCACGACCGGCAGCCTGAAGTACGGCTTTCTCTTCTTTCAGCCCGACAGCATTTATGATGTGGTTTAAAGAAGGGACATTGATGCCTTCCTTCCAAACTCGTGAACAGATGACTGCTTTCATTTTTCTGGATGTGAGTTGTTTCAGTGCCAACTGGCGCTTGTCTCTGATAGTGCTACCGTAAATAAATGGCACCCGCACACCTTTTAATTTTAACATCTTCTGTAGTAACTTGCCATGCTCCTGTCTTTCTATTATTGTGAGTACAGTTTCGCCATTGTTAATTGTTTGTATGATCTGATCTGTGATTAGCTTATTCCTTATTCTGTTTTTAACTACACCATGCTCGTAGTACTTTTTAAATCGGCCTTGGCATTTTTTATTCATCCTGATATCGTAGGGCACAGGAATTAAGTTTACTTCTGGTTTGGCGACAATGCCTGTTTCAATCCCCTCTTCAAGAGTCAACTCTGCGATCGTGGGGCCAAGCAAGCCTTCATTAACAAGAATCTGTTTTCGTTGTGTCGGCACCGTAGCCGTTAATCCATATCTTCTGGGAGCCAGGTTATGCTCGAGTATTTGCCCATACTGACTGTCCTTAGAGTTCACGTGGTGAGCTTCATCTACAATAATCATATCAAAGAAAACGGATAGCTCGCCGCCGTCTTTTTTCATAATATTGTAGTAACTCTTATCTATGGCTACAAGGATAGGATTCTCGCAGTTATATATTTTATCCCATAGGGTTTTGGAGCCACCGCCAAGCGCATATACATTTGGAAAGTATTTACATAAGGCAGTAACAGTTTGGAATAGTAAATCGGTTGTATGGCAAAGAAAGAGTACTCTTAATTGCGGGAACATAGAGATAATTCCGGCCGCAATAATAGTTTTACCGCTACCCGTAGGGAAGACTATTTTCCCTCTGTGCCGCCGTCTAACGGCTCTCAGGGCTCTTTTTTGATCCGGCCTGAAGGTTATACCCTTTAATTTTGGCATCGCCGTCCATGGTATAGACTCACGGTTGTCTACTATCTCAATATGGCGATTGTTCTTTTTGGCATATTTTATGACTCGTGGCATCAGACCAGATAAGAACGTACCTCCGGTTCCCCTGCGTCCAGTGATTAGATGACTTGTCTGTATAATCTGATCACGCCGACCGGTTTTCTTATTCCGTTTCCATACACTTGACTTGTATGCAAGTGCTGGCCTTATAATTGCGCGAGCATTGGCGTTGGCCTTGGCGTGGACGACATCAAGAATTGTTATAACTGGTTTGCCCATGTAGTGATTTCCTTAATCGTACGGTTGACTATGAACTTGCTTTGCCAAATTCTTGTGAAATACATGCGTATACTACGCTTGCTTAATATACCTTTATTTTTAGTAGAAAGCATATCATATAACTCGTCAGTTGCATATAAAATAGTTGTCAATATTTCCCTGGCCTCTTCGCTGAGTGCTTCCCACGATTGTTTTTTAATGAGTAACTTTTCAGGCGATGGAATATTTGATTGCAGATGGACAGTTAACTCATCCTCTTCATCATATGCATCACAAGGATCTACAGAGAACCAACATGAATTGGCGATTATCTGATATGCGTGGTAGTAATCAGCTTCGGTCAATTTCGCCATTTATTTGTTCCTCCTCTTAATGACTCTTTTCGGTGGTTTGGGTTTGCGTCGTTTAATGACTCGTTTCACTTTCTCTTTTATTTGGGATACTTCTCTACGTCTTATTTTTCTTTTGGGATTTGATCTACGTCTGATTTTTCTTTTGGGCTCCTTCGCCTCATCATCATCTTTACTTCTCTTCCGCTTTCGCCGCCTGATTTTAGACGGTGATTTTATTGGAGTTTGGTTGACGTAGTAGTCTGAAATAACATCGCTAATGCCTCGCTGGTATTGTCTGCAATCTGTTAAGCATCTTTCCCATGCTTTAAATCCCTTGCTGTTTCTGCGTCTATTAATACAGTTAAGTAGATGGAGGGAGCAGTTGTGGACGTCGCACCAGAATGATTCTTTTGGATTGAAGTAATCGCATGCAGCCGAGTCAAGTGTGACTTTGTTCCCAGATGCCAAGCATGTTCTTGTTATAGAAGGACTCTTTTTTTTATTAGAGTCACGTCCTTCCTCTTTTCTGATAACCTTTGCTTTATAGTAGTGATTGCAAAGGTTACAGCGGATGTTCTCCAGCATTTTGTAACCTCCTTTAAACGTAAAAAACCGAATATACATTACATTAAATAATTTAAAATAGCAAGGATTATTTCAACTCATTAAAAAAGCAAAGGTAGTAGATATGATATAGTCCAAGGACTCCATCATGTCTACATACACCTCCGCCCGAGCCAGTAGATAACGCTGACTCGGGCGGAATGTTGGATTATACGTCCAGTTTACGCTTCAACTCAAAGTCAGGGATTTGCTGAATCTTTTCCATCATCCCTTCTAACGTACTCCCCATTTTAGCACGGAAGTCTTCGTTGTTTTTGAGCCGTTCTGTGGATGTGCCCTTCATCTCTTTTTTCAATCGTGCCATGATCACTTTAAGTCTCGCTTGATCTACATGATCACGCCACAGATCATCCCATCTCCCTAGGAAACGTTCTATAGATGCCACAGTGCCACCGTTAACTTTCCCGGATTCGCACTGACCGGCGAGTTTCTCTACACGTTTGAAAAGCATGTTCCCAACCATGTCGACAGTCATGTCTTCCATCTGCTTTACCATGTCTCTTAACTTTTTGGTTTCGCGTCTGTAGACAGCAGGTGACAAGATTTGTGTACTCTTGTCTGGAACACTGATTTGAAAGAAGTTATGGTAGAAATAAAACTTCCTTCTCAGCTCGTCTTTTGTTGGGTAGTTCTTGGGATCATAGAAATCAGGATACTTCTTTTTAAAATCCTTTTTCATTTTGCCGTATTTATCACAGAGAACTTCAACTCTCTCATTATTCATCTGTTTGAACTCGATGAACTTTTCGTCAAGAGTGCTGATGTTTTCTTTCTTAACCCAGAATACGCTGTCGATAGGGAACGGCAATGAATTACGTTTGAGTAGACCCTTGGCGCTGCGCCGCACTGTAGCAAGGTCTTTAAGAACAGTACGATCTTCTATAAGATCCTGCATAGCACGGACAATGTCTTTTGGCACACTTTGTCCCAGCTTGTCTTTACTCAACCGCACGGAAGCATCCCATCTTCCCATTTTCAATTGACAAAGGACTCCTTCTTGAAGCTGATCTGGTGTCATAATAATCCTCCTTTGAAATAGAGTTGTAGTTATATAGGCTACCTCATCAGTGAGCAGAGCCTATCCTGCCCAGACTCCCCGAGGGGAGTTTCGGAGTCAAATAAAATCGCAACCAAGTTGAATTAGATCAGAAATTGTTACTCGTTCTATATCTTCTTGTGGGATAGCGTTAATGATGTTCACGTTCCACTGTAGCTTGTCTACCGTGAAAACGCGAGGATTCTGGATGAGGGCATTAACAGCGACTTGGCGATGTTCCGGTGAAGTCCATGCTTTACCACTTTCCAGACCCAGGTCTACGAACTTGTCTGTTAAGTACATAATAAATCCTCCTTTGTAGTTGTAGTTATATAGGCTACCTCATCAGCGTAGCTTGCCTAAGGCTACGGAATCCCCGCAGTGCGGGGAGTTTCGGATTTAATCAATGAACATTAGCCTGTCCAATCCTTCTTCGCTGGCCAGGATCATGCAGATTTTTGCACCTTTCCTCCGGGCGAGCTTATTGACTATACCTTTTATTTTCGCTTTGGCCCGTCTTTCGGGCAAGTCAAAAAGATCCATAAGCATTTCTACAAGCTCGTCGAAGGTGGCACCGTCGCCCTCCATGTACTCCACTATCGCCGCCGGAGGCATATCTTTTTTCATGCCAAACCGATTTAAATCCTCAGCGGCAGGCTTCTTACGACGCCTGATTTTGCGCTTTGGCTTTTCGGCTTCGGGCTTTTCGCGACGTTTGATTTTACGAGTTGACTTTTCATTTTCAGCGGCAGGCTTCTTACGACGCCGAATAACTCGCTTTTCGGCTTTCTTTTCTTTCGGTGGCCTGCGCCGGATAACTCGCTTCGGCTTTTCAGCCTTCTTTTTTTGCCACTTTTTGCCATCGTAGACCATAGGGACTCCATTTAAGTCGAGCTCATCGCCCTTCTCAAATTTTCGTGTTGTAGTCTTCGGTTCCCTGCGACGCGTTTTCTTTTTGGGCTGGTCCACATCCAGGATGCCTTTGGGTGGAGTTATGTCGGCCTTTTCATAAGCCTCTTTTAATGCTTTACGTAAGGCTCCAACAAATCCAGCAGGTACAGGATCTTCAGCATTTTGCCACCTGATTTCAATGTCGTTCATGCCGGCAACAGCATTGTCAACTACCTCGCCCGGAAGGCTTTCAAAGAATTTCCGTTTGGATGGACGGTGATAAATGCTGAACTTGTCGCCCTTGGTTTTTTGGGAAACAAAGTCGTACTCTTCCACTTTCCTGACCTTGGGCTTTGGCTCGGCTTTGGGCTTCGGTTTGGGCTTGGGCTCAGGTTTGGGCTCAGGCTTCTTGTCAGCTTTGGCCGCCATGGTGGGCAATCCCGTAACTGGCTGAGCATCCTTTACTACCTTGTACCGTTTGCATTTAGCACAGGATACCATTGATGGTGTGGCTTCTTTGTCCACAACCAAGCCAGTCAACTTGCGTCTGTCGCAGAGACCCAGGCGACCATCTAAAATAGCATGCACGACGGAGCCTTTCGGCGACTTGCCATAACCAATGACTTCATTACTCATAGTAGCTACCTCCTTGTTAGGGTTACACATCAAGCCTACGTTTGCCATTTGCTTTGATCGGCTTGAGATTTTCAGCCGAGAGACATCGGCCTTTGGCCCAATTCCTAAGACCCGTGATCTCTTCGCCTTTCGTTATGATTTGCGGGATAATGAACTCCCTTGCTTCCATTAAACTTTTCCCACGCATGTCAGCGAGGTTAACGAGTGCTTCAATTTCACCACCCGTAAAGTCCTTTGTATCAGGGATTTCTCCGTCAAGCAGCGCGGGATTCATCTTATTGCAGTAGTACTCTAAAATCTTGGAGCAAACTGGTTTAGATGGCAGGTCCACGAAAAATGGAGTCGTGTCCCATCGTCCCGGTCGAAGGTATGGAGAAGGTATGCCTTCGAAACTATTCGCCGTCCCCGAGATATATACTCCCGGAGGCCTGTTCTGGAAGAAGTCAAGCCAAGCACCTGTGGCCCGTTTGGTAGTACCACTGTCTAAATCACCGGTACTGCCGGCCCCAGCAAACTGTTTTTCAAATTCGTCAAACAGAGCGTATACTGGTGCCGCCGAACGGATAATTTCCTGGACGGTTCTAATGTTCTGGTCGGTCTCTCCTTGGTACTTACTGAACAGGGAGCCCATGTCGATTATCAGCCCGAAGAGATTCAACTCGCCGACGATTGCCTTCTGTAGTACTGTCTTGCCACATCCACCTGGGCCGATGAGCATGTTGCCCTTGGCCTTGGCCTTATCGATTGACTCGATTACATGTTTCTTATAACGATCGTAACCGACAATATCTTTAAAGGTGTAGGTAGGTGGAATGACTTCAACGAACCCAGTTTTCTTAATGGCCATCGCACGGTAGTCGTTTATAACTTGGACATCATAGGCACCCTTTTCAACCACTGATAGCGCCAGAACTTGCTCCAGTTCCGTCCGGGTCAGGCTTTTACAGGCGTTTAAAATAGGCTTGGCCGCCTTACCCCTTGGAACCTTATAACTTTCCGGTGCCGAGTGATCCATAACTTGGATAACTTCATCTTCTTTCGGCAACGGCATGTCCATGACTACAAAGTCTTTGGACAGTTCAAAAGGGATTTTCTCCTTAGCACTGACGGCGACTATTGCTTTTCCGGTATGAGCAAGGATTGGAAGGTTGTCCTGAATGAACTGGACTACTTGGGGCTTTTCGGAAAACCAGTGGAAATTGTACAGAAACAGCAATGTGCAATCATCGGCTGCTACCAGCTCTTGCAAGGCAGGTAGCGGATTGGTGCCTTTGACGCATGTCCACTCGTTCACCTTATACTCGATCCCATCCTTCCGTTTGAACGACTTGATTTCATTGTAGATGTTTTTCCGCACACGATTTGGCTCGAATGTATTAATCCAAAACGCAGGGAAGCCAGCTCTTAAGTGATTAATGAGTCGATCAGTTTTCATAATAATCCTCCTTTATATAATGTAGTTGTAGGTTTGGGTTACCTCATCAGTACGCAGGTTCCCATCCTGCGCAGACTCCCCGCATTGCGGGGAGTTTCGGCTTACTTGTTATCATACAGTTCTGGAAAGTTCTCTTTATGCCATTTTATCATTTCGAACTCGTGCTCTAAATCCATCTCATCAAAGTTTCTGTGACCTGCTTCTTTTAGCAATCTGTGTAGTCTTAATGCTATGGCAAAGATTAGGTTGTAGTCGTCAAATCCTTTCTCTACATTTGCAATTTTGCAGGTAAACGAAGCGCATAGGCCCAAGATTTTAAGACTATGCATTGCTTTTACAAAATTGTCTCTCGCTTGTTCCAGTTCTTCTCTACTCATAACAAATCCTCCTTTGATTGTATTTGACTTGTCTCATCAGCACGGCAGTAGTCAGCTACCGTGAATGCCCGCAGGGCGGGCATTTCGACTAAATTTGTAATAATTCTAAGATAAATTCATCTGAAATCAAATTCCAGAATGAATCAAGTTCAGCCTGTAATTTTTTTGACTTCAGCTTGACAGGCCACCAATAAGGGATTGCAGGGTCAACATTGTTCCAGATGTAACCGTAGTGTTCTGGAAACTTGCGAACCAGATTGCAACGATGTGAAAAGTGAAGGCGTGGGTTTCCAAGCCAAGGTGGAGGTTTTCCAAGCCACCTGACATTGTAGTATTCCATATTATTTTCAAATCCACGCCTCTCCCATTCTAACATTATATCGTTGGCGTATGAGCAGAGACACTTTTCAAATCCCTTCCACATACGGACTGCAGGATGGTTCTTCCAACGATTGTTTGGATTGCTCAGTGCATTTAGGATTTGCATAGCTTCAACACGTTGCTTGCCGAGTCGCTTGTCATCCAAACATTTTGCTGTTTTCCTGAAGGAAATATAAGGTAGAAATGTTTGCATTAGGCATACTCCAAGACCATTTTAACATCCCCATTTTGCAAGGTCTCTGTATGATAACTTTCAACCTCGTCGAATGGAATGATCGCCTCTGTTCGTTCCACATTGTAGGCTTGCAGTAGCTCACCAAGGTGTTTCATGGTATTTGGCTGCGAGCCGAAATGATCATAGTGGATGTTGCCATCCTTGTCGATAGCGATCGGGTAGCGCCAGCCTTTCAGTCTGACTTGTAGTACGGCTTCGACCTTTTGACTACCGAACATCTTGACCTCTTCTGTAGCACGAACGGCATTGTTCAACTTGGCAGCAACATGCGCAAGCAACGTAATGTCTCTGACTTTTGTAGGATGCTTTGTAATGTGGCTCATTTTTTTAATCTCCTATCCGCAGTGCCCTGAAGGCAGTGGTTTCGTGATTGTGGTTTTAGTAGTGCCCAGGTTGTAGCTCTCCTTGAACTCTACCTTTTCCGGTTCACCGAATTCCTGGTCCAGAAACTGCCGTTTTTCAAGGCATTCTGGGCCTTCAAACTCAAAACCTTCTGAGCGGATTGAACCATCCTTGCCGAAAACAATTTCGATTCGTTTACCCATAATAAATCCTCCTTTGTAGTGTAGTAAATGGTTTGTAGTATTGGCTACCTCATCAGTGATGCTTGCCAAAGGCACCAGAATCCCCCCAATTACAGGGGGGAGTTTCGGATTAGTCAATCTTTTACAGTGCTGTGGTTAATTGTTCAAAAGCCAGTAAGAGTCGCTCGTACCATGGCATAACATAGTAGTGAGTGACAGCGATCCCAATTATAATGGATACGATAACAATAATCCACATGACAAGTTTGAGTTTCATTTTATGACTCCTTTTTTGCTTTGCAGTTTGGGCAAATCCAGTATCCGTGATGACTCTTGTAAGGCTTACCGCCACAGTCGCATTGGTATGTTGACTTCAACTCTTTCGTTCCTGGTGGAATTTGCGAGTCACCATATGCGGCGGCCTCAGCTTCACGCTGTTTGCGCTCATTTGTCTTGATACGATTTATCCAATCGCCTATGTGATCGTCCAGTGCAATACGCAAAGCAGTATGAGCGCCCTGAGTCATGTCCTTGGCAATGGAAATCATTATCTGTAGACGAGTTGTTTCTGGTGGACTACGGCGCTCGACTTCTTTGCTGGCGTCCATGCGCGCCATTATCATGGTGGCACCGTCATGGATACGGTCGCCCGTCAGGTCGTGTAGCGTGTCTATATCATTAAAGAAATAGTCCGCGAGCCATCCTGGAACGTCCACTACGCCGTCTTTTATAGCTTGCTCAACCTTTGCCCGCACTTCACTACGGCCACAGCCCAGATTCATTTTCAAGGTCGGGATATCGTGGCCGGCCATGTCACCCACGGCATCTTCCAGCCAAGAGCGGATATCACATGACTCGTCTTCAATTGCTTGTTTCACGGTACTTGGCCATGTGGTGTAGCCGCAGTATGGGCATTTTTTACGTGCAAACTTGACTCTTGACTCACAGCATTCGCAGATTACATGTGTTCCTTGTGGTTGCATAACATCCTCCTTCGGTTTAAGTTATTATAACATATCGTAGGCTACCTCATCAGCGAACAAGAGCCTACCTTGCTCGAATCCCCGTTAGACGGGGATTTCGGATTACCGGCAGCTATAATACCCCATAGCGGCCAAGTCGTCATTCTTGGACCAGAAGTCTTCGTCTTGCCCCTCGATAAGGATAAGTTTAAAAGCGGAGAAGAAGTTTTCACTTACCCTAAGCCATTCCCCTTTACAACCGTGAGCAGGGCGACTCCAGTATGCCTTTTCAACACCAGCTGATGTAGTGATCTCAAATTCTACACCCCATGTAACGTCGTGCCAATGCACTTTGACATTTTCAGGTCCGGGTTCATACCTGCTAACGTGGGATCCGGATTCATCTACATCAACAAAGCCATCATCACCATCAATAAGACTTGTTCTAAATGCAATCATCACTAATCCGATTGTAGCTGTGCCCTTTTCAAAGTGCGTCGGGTCGGCTTTATTGTAGGTGCCGGTAGTACTGGGACCGTGTAGTTTCATCTTTTCGACGAACAGATCCACGATTTCGTTTTGAGTTAACTCAATCATAATAAATCCTCCTTTGGTTATAGTTAGTTGACTTGCCTCATCAGTGCAGGGTAGTCAATCCTTGCAGATCCCCACCGCAGTGGGGATTTCGGCTCATTTGTCGATGCGCCATCCGGCGGCAGCCATTTCCTTTTCGTTTTTAAAATGAATCGCAACTGTTGGCTGTATCATACCCAATAGCATAAGAGCTATATTGGCTCCGGCGTGCACAATCAACTTTCCGTCCTGAATGTCAGGGGCAAACAAGAAACCATAGTCTTCGATGGTTTCCATTTCCAGCGGAGTGCCCTTCACTACAGGCATGATCGGGTATAATGGCCAGATTGTGACATAGCAGTTATGCCGCATAAAACGGATTTGCCCTTCTGGCTTCAGATTCTCAAAGTCAATCGGGATCATTTGAGCCTCCTATCTGTAAAGGGTTACATACTCACCAAATTCGCGTTCGAAAACTTCCAGCAGGTAATCGTAGTCACTACCCATCATCTCTTCCTGTATGGCATTGACATCCTTACCGAGCTGTTTCCCGATTTTTTTGGCTACCCCTATAAGGTAGAATGCATTTCCATGGGGCCCAGTTAGGTCAATTTCGATCCCTCTTGTCGGCATTTCATCTTTTGACTTAATCATGATAAATCCTCCTATAATGTAGTTGTAGTATTGGCTACCTCATCAGCACCATCCCGCCACAGATGGTGGACTGGGCCGAAGCCCAGTTTCGGTTTAGCAAGGCCATTCGCACAGAACAACGAGGTCTTGCTCGTTGATGTCCCTTTTATTCCAAAGGTAGTAGTAATTGACTAAATCGTTGGTGCCACGCACATGGTCATTTGTGCCCCATATGTCGACAGAGTCCTCGTCTTCGACAAGAATAATGTAGTCGAACTCCTTGATCTTGCTGATCGAAAAAGGATTGGAGATTGAGGTGATGAAAGGGAACTTGCGGACAGTAGTACCAGTTTCGACTGTATGCATTTTTAATCCTCCTATAAAATGATTGTAGTAATTCAGCTACCTCATCAGTGCAGCTTGCTGAAGGCTACAGATCCCCACCGCAGTGGGGATTTCGGATTACTCTTTTGTTTTCGGGTAACGATTGACATTTAAATTGATCATGGCGCTTTTGCCGTTGCCAGTAATGGTTTGAAAGCCACCCGTGCTGGCGACTTTCACCGTCTTGCCTGACTTAGAGCGACCGAGATTCTTTGTAATGTCAACCGTAATAATGAGTTTGTTGCCCTTGATCTGTGTCTGTACATTTTCCATTTTTAATCCTCCCTTAATATGTAGTTATTTGGTTGTGACTCACCTCATCAGCGCACAGGTAGTCATCCTGTACGGACTGCCCCCTGTGGGGCAGTTTCGGCTGTTAAGAAACAGAACGCATTTGGTCGAGTGTTTCGGGGTCAGAGAAATGCCAGATGTCGGCTTGAACGAAGCCCAATGGTACCGACCGGCCAGTGTTTACAAACAAGTCGGTTTGCTCGAGCAGTGCTTGAGTCAACTCTTCGTTTTCTGCCCATGTTTTGACAAAGAACTCATGCGACTGTTGGTGCAGTTCGGGGATGTTAACGGTCAGCACCGCAAAGGGTTCCTTTCCGTCCACGAGCATGATTGCGAGTCGCCCGTTGGTGTAGGATCCTTTTAACATTTCTAACTCGATAGTGCCCCATGCCGATAGCTCTAATTTCACTTTTAGCATTTTATTGGCCCTTCACCGTAAGTGTAAACGAGCTCTTCACAAATGGTGTCTGTCAAGTAACTGCGAAGGTCGTACTTTCGGGCGTTGTACTGGGATTCTCGGCCGTGAAACATGATCCGAAAAACTTCCGGATCGACAAGATCCAGAATTACCGTAAAGTAGGCCCAGCCGTCGTAGCCACCCATTTCATCCATGCAGTGATAACCCGTAGTGCAGTGGACACGTGTGGGTGAAGTCAGCTTTAATGACCAGTCATCGTTGATGCCACTGCCATGGGGTAGTGAGTCACCAAGACCTTCCAAAATACGAATTCGCTTTTCATTGTTGTACCTTGACTCTAAGACAATGTGATTTGCTAACATGATAAATCCTCCTATAATGTAGTTGTAGTATTGGCTACCTCATCAGTGAGTATCAGCCACGATACCCAGACGCACCCGAAGGTGCGTTTCGGTTTAGTAGGTGTAATCGTCACGTTCCCAATCTATTTCTGCCCATGGCCGGACATAAGTCATTAAAGTCTCGCCGTGAATGAACATCATGGTGGAGTTAACGGAACCGCAGTCACAGATAAACAGAGTGACTTCAGGATCGTCTTCGTCTTCACGGTTGTGAAAGTGAATTCCAGTTTGGACAAACTCGCCATCAGGATAACGATAAGCATCCTGACACCAATCCCACAGCCATTCTTTCATACAATTCGGACATTTTGCCATAATGAATCCTCCTTTGTAGTTAGTTGCTTGACTACCTCATCAGTACCCAACCGTCACATTGGGTAGACTGCCTCACAGGAGGCAGTTTCGGATTAAACGAGCCTTACGACATACCGCATGTAGTTGTAGCCTTCGGTGCTTACAAAGTACTCTTTTCCACCTTTAGTCTTATAGACAAAGTAGCGTTCGACCGAAGACGGATACGGGAACTCGGTTGTAAACAGGAATACCGGATCCCTGTCCATAGCGAATAGGCTTTCACAGTCATAGACAATGTTTCTAAAAAAGATCGGGATTATCTTACGATTAACAGCTCTTGTAACATCCTTTTCGTGGACGGGTTTGCGGTCATAGACTATGTCGTCGAAATAATCACCCATAATAAATCCTCCTTTGTAGTTGTAGGTTACCTCGTCAGTGTGTAGATCCCTATTCTACACAGACCTGCCCGAAGGCAGGTTTCGGCTTTAATCTCCTAAAGTGCTTTGAATCCGGTGGCCATAAGTTTCTGCATTGTGCGTTTCGAATCGCTGTTCATGACCCATGTGATCGCTTGCTCGGTAGAATCAAATTCACAGTGTAGTATGAGCTCATCATCATCATCACCGCGATATAAGTGTATCTGGACGATGTTATTGTCGACAACCAATAAGCCTGTCCATAAGCGATCATGACCGTCTACTACGTCGAGTACGATAACATTGTCGCACGTAAACGGGTATTTAGAGTCACAGCCAGCAAATCCGTCCCAATCGTCTTTTGTAAAAGGTCTTAAATGCATTTTTTAATCCTCCTATAATATAGTGTTGTTTGACTACCTCATCAGCATCCGGCCGTCACACCAGATGGACTCCCGTGATTGGCGGATCGACGGGAGTTTCGGCGATTAGTTGTAAAGTTCGTTACGACGACGACGAGCAAGAATGGACAGCCTATTTTCGCCGACCATTTTAGCCATCATACGAAAAGCCTCCAGTTTAACAGGACTCTTGATCTTGTTAATCCGGGTACGCAGGGCTTCCACGCTCATGTTACAGAAGCGATACAGCTCGTGCTCTAACATCGTTTCCGTAACCTTCTTTTCCAGTTGTTTTTGAATTTGAATTGAAGTCATCATAATAATTGCCTCCTTTAAAATAAGTAGTGTAAGGTTAATCCTTAGGGACTATCTCATCAGTATCCGGCCATCACACCGGATAGACTCGGGCTTGGGCCCGAGTTTCGATATTATAACTTTTCGAAACGATTACGATTTAGAGTCTCTACTTTTCCATGGTCCCATCTAATTTCACAGCGAACAGCCGTGGCCCAGTCAGGCGACTTTCTTTTGATCACCTTTAAGACTGTACCGTGGAAATGACCGTCTGCTGTACGATAGACGGAACGTACACGATCACCAATTTTGTAGTTGTTTTTCATAACAACCTCCGTTTGGGTTTACTACCTTTTAAACACACAACCCGTTAAGAGTCATGTGCTTAAAAGGTAGGCTGGACCGAAGCCCAGCCACCCATTAGGCTTTAACCAATTAAAGGAGGAGGATTATTCCCCGTGCGCCCCGACGTCTCACGACGTTAGGAAGTACCAATATGAGGGGGATCACATCCTTCGCCCACAGTATCTCAGAGACTACTCTCAGGATCCCCCAATCGGCTTTTACACGACAGGGTTTCGCACCATATTAGAGCCGTACTCGATTCAGGCTCGTGTTTGATCTGATTCCATCGGGTCTTACTTAAAACATTATGACTCGTGTGGGCTGCGGACAAAAGATTGGGGTACTTTCCAGACGAGCTGTAATATTCCCCCAGCCACGAGACTTCCGGTACGATACTTCGGCCGCATACTGGCGCCTACTTTCCCTTGGCCCTTGATGCCTTTAACCCAAACACCGAGTGACAATTATTCAGACCGTTATAATAACGATAGAGATATTCAGATGATTGCACATGGTGACTAACTTTACTACCTTATACGGGCGCTCTAAACGAGCTAAGTCCCTCGCGCTTTCCAGTAATAACTCCCGGCTGAAATAACTACCCGATGCCGATTATTAATAAAGGTCAAACAATTTAAAACGCCTCCCGGCCCAAGTGGCTGTAACTATCCTGGTTGACTTAGGTCCTGACGGTTTGAGGTTTGGTTATCTCACTGATCAGGAAATACTCCAGCCGCGCAGCAGCTCTTTACTCCGGTATAAATTGTAGCGCCATATGTCGAGCGCCGAACCAGCCTGACGGCTGTCCAGCCGGAAAGCCTATTTAGATAGGGTGCCACGCGGAACCAGCGCCCAGCGGTCAGGCTTTCTTGACCGCCTATGTTCATTATACAATATAGGGAAAGGAAAACAAGGATTATTCTGTTATTTTAAGGGTTTACGGCGGATTCACCTGAACCCACACAATGCCCCCTGCGGTGCCCCTACTGTCAGGGATTACAGCAGCCAAAAAGCCCAATTTTAGCCGTTAAAAAAAAATGCCCCCAGGCCCAAAAAAACCCTAAATTTAGACCCAAAAATGGATATCCCCACTGGGCAGGGACTTATCACACATCCGCAGGGGGGATAATGCCTTGATAATAGCGGAAGTAGAAAACGGGCGTCCAAAATCGGCTAAAATGACTGTGCAAAAATGGTCTCCCAGGGCCACTGTAGATCCCTGCCGTGCGTACGACGGTTGCCAAAACGGCTCAGCACCCGTGGGGATATTAGCGAAAAAAACGTGACGATAGTTCCGCACCAGTAGGGGCACGGCAGGGTCATATTTAAGCTCCTGGAATAACAGGAAATAATTAGGACACTAAGTCCTTAATACCCCTGACACACGTCCACATTGGGCAAAATAGGGCACTTACATGCCCCCACCGCAATGCCCACAGGGTCACCATGTAAGGGGTATAGCCGACAGCGACAAAGGGCTGATTTTGGGGGACTTTGCAGCACCCCGTTTTGACCTAAATCCCTGCCGTGCGGGGACTTAGTCTTTTTAATCCTAACCTAAATTATCCGCATAGCACCGACTGTCACCAGTCCTGTATAACGGCTGAAACCCAGATCTAAAAAGGCAGGGCATCGAATTCACCCTCCGTTTTAGTAAATAAGGGACAAAAAACCACTTTTTAGTTGTCACCCTTACGCATTTAGCTTAAGATATTAAGTTGTAGTATAAATAGAGGGGAGGATAAGAGTCGTGGGTAGAAGAAAAGCTACAAATCAAGAAAAACGTTCAAAAGGATGTCGGGCACCAAGTAAGATACGCAGACGCGATAATGGTATATACCAAAAGCGCAAGTTTAGACGTAGTAAGAGGCGCATAATACTGGAAGCACTGAAGGCTGGTCTAAGTCAAAAGCGAGCACTGGGCTTGGCCGATGTGGACGTGTCTACCTATAGGGAGTGGCTCGAAAAGGGCAAAGATAAAACAAGACCCACGTATGTTAACTTCCGCAAACGAGTGAAGAAGATAGAAGCAGCCATCGAACGTGAAGCTCTAAAGGTAATACAGCAGGCCTATAAGGGAGGTGCGGAGGTATACGAGACTAAATTCGTTATAAGACCCAAAGGAACAGAAATAACGAAGACTACCCGCACGCTGGGTCCTAACTGGCAAGCTGCGGCCTGGCGTTTAGAGCGCAAGTTCTTCGAGGAGTATGGCCGCAATAGGGATTTGGCAGATATGGGTGACCGTAGTCCAGAGGAATATGCGAGAGACGTAAAGGCGGCGGCTGATTTACTCTTTGGCACGGTGCCTGGTTCTAAAGCGAGTCAACTGGATATACCTGAAGACATGCCAGATTAAAGGTATTGTATGAAACTATTTGCACCACCCGAGTATTGGCAATATGATTATGAGATACGAGAGAACTGGGGATGTGGCCCCGGAGGTTGGGGTGACTTACTGGTTCCCGATACCATATTGGGTCTTAATATAAAACCTGCCTGTCAAATTCATGATTACTACTATCGTCATTGGCCTGACCCTTCAGAAGATGCCCGCCATATGGCCGATCGAATCTTTAAATTTAATATGCTAAGAATCCTGGCAAATCACTACACCAATCGTAAACTGTGGCCCTACCTGAGTGCTCTTTTCTTTTGTCGCCGCAAACTGATAGATCACTACTATACCACGGTACACAAGTATGGAGGGCCAGCGTGGCACAACGACCGCAACAAAGAAGAAGAGTTTAGAGAAGTGCCGCCATACGAGCTGAAGCGTAAGTTAGATGTTTAGATGGAGGAGTAGTTGTGGACAAATCCCAAGAAAATACTGAGCTACCAGACAGACATTGCGGCAACTGCCTATGTTGTATAAATAAGAGTCATTACCCATTTTGTTTTGAGCAGAATAAAATTGTACAGATAGGCACAGAGGCCTGCAAAGAGTATGAAAAGGGTGATGGTTGAAGTTTGCTGTCGACTGCGGGATGTCCGCGTAAGTAGCCTGAACTACTAATCAAAAAGAACAAAGTCATCAAGGGAGGGATAGTCCATGTCAAAACAAGTCATGAGTATGCGGTTAAAGAAGGATATCGTTATTCCAGCCGGAACTATTTTCAAGGAAGCTCCGCTACAGATCCAATATAATGAAGATTGTTATGCGCACACGTTGGGGCTTACGAGCGACTCCCATGGTGACCTTATTTATTGTATCGAAAGGGACGATAAGGCATTGGCTGAGTGGTTTGAAGATGTTATTTGAGCGGTGGTTGGCCCTACAAATTAAAAATTTTAGGCAGCTGTGAGTCCTTATCACAAAGGGATTTATAGCAGATCGGGAAACCAGGGGGCACAGACAGAAAGGGTTTTTAGAAAATGTCTTCACAACCATTTCGAGCTCCGCCCAAGTGTCGGTGTTGCTCGTTTTATTGGCCTGACTTAAAATTCTGTACGAGTCTAAGACAATTCGTTTTTGCAAAGAATTTTAGAGTATACATCAAAGCTAATGGACAATGCACCCATAACAAGGAGAGAGAGTAATGAGAAGAGTAAAAAGATCTGCCTCTGCCAAGGCTGGTCGTAGTAAGAAAAAAGTAATTACGGCGAAACAGAAGAGTGCGCGTCGCAAGAATATTGCAGTGGCTCGTAAGTCTAAAAAGAAGGGAGTCAAGAAGCTGACTGGCTCTTCTCCTGATGCCAAGGCTTTGGCGGCGCAGATGCAAGGCCGAATCATTAGTAGTTTTCAGAATTCAAAGGCTCGGAAAGGCACCACAGAAACATACCACACCAGTTGGGGAGTGGTACATGCTAAGAAGCAAAGGAGATAGTAACCATTGGAGAAGAGTGATGAGAGAGATTGGGAGTGGAAGGGTGATGAAAGACGTGAAGCCAAAAGACGTTATATTATAGATCGGCGTACAATGGAACGCCGGAAGAAGTACCTGTTCAGTGTAGTGCTACCTACACTACTTGGTATCTTTGGGGCTGGTATTGTTTCCTGGGGTGCTTATGTCACGCACGCAACGTACTCTATATCGGCCAAGTATGAGGAAACATTCGTTGATTATATCGACGATCAGGCCATAGCTAATAAGGCCCAAAAGAACCGGATCGATAACATTGTAATAGACTATAATGAGAGAATTAGTCAACTACACAATGACATGAATGATGGCTTTAAAGATATACGAGATGCGTTAAGAGATACGCAGACAAACATTTATAATCTCCTACTACGTAGGCGACCAGAACAAGAGGAAGCAAGTGACAAATCGGATTAGCATCTTTATAGGGCTGGGTGTGTTTGTGCTCGTTGGCAGTGTCTTAATTTACACCCACATATTTATGACAAACGGCTACAAACCCAAAACGAACAATGGCAAGAAGTGGCGCATAGGATACTATCAAGGTGGTGACTACAAAGACTATCAGACATATCTATTGGCGCTTACAAAGGGATTAGAAGAGCTACGTTGGGTGTATAAACTTGACTTGCCACAGTTTGAATCTAACGATGATTTGGCAGCAGTGTGGCAGGCATTAACCAAAGTAGAGAGTCGCTACATTAAATTCATGCCCCAGGGATATTGGTCGTGTGGGTGGTATGAAGAGAATCGGACTGAAAAACGAGATGAAGTTTTGCAGCATCTACAAAAGGGTGGCTTGGACTTAATTATCGCTGGTGGCACGTGGGCAGGCCTGGATTTAGCCAATGACTTACACAGCACACCAGTACTGGTGATATCCGCCAGTGATCCTGTTTTATCTGGTTTGGTTAAGAGTTCAGGAGATCCCCGATATGACCATGTGCATGCGACTTTTGATCCGGGTAGATACAAACGGCAAGTACGAGCTTTTTATAATATTGTGCGCTTTAAGAAACTGGGGATTGTCTATGAAAATACTCGTAGTGGCCGCATATACGCTGGGTTGGATGATGCTATGGCAGTAGGAAGAGAGAAAGGATTTGATGTAGTGACTTGCGTGGCCAGTGATCAGAATATATCAGAAATAGAGGCCATGCAGGGTGTGCTTGAATGCCATGCAGAGTTAGCTGCCCAGGTGGATGCCGTCTATATCACGGCGCACAGGGGAGTCAACCCCAAATGGATGCCTGGTGTGTTGCAACCCCTATTTAACCATAATATACCAACATTTGCACAGGAGGGCCCAAAGCAAGTTGAACGAGGTGTAATGCTGTCTATCGCAAGGACAGATGTAGAAGAGATCGGGCTATTTTTAGCCAAGACTGTTGGCTACGCATTAAATGGGAAGAGTATCGGACACGTGCGGCAGATATTTGAAGAACCAAAGCGAATAGTCATTAATACCAAAGCAGCCGAGTTGATAGGCTTTAAAATACCCGATGCCATTGTGAGTGCTGCATACAAAGTATGTGATGAAATAGAAAGCGAGTAAATATGGGAAGCACCTTTAAAATAATGACAGCCTCGGCCGCATTTGGTTTGGGCTTTTGGTTTGTGGACGGGGTACAAATGTACTTCTACTACGATAGTCATCTCCAGTACATGCTTACGCAAGCACCTCTAAATCTGGCTGATGCGCTATTCTTTCGAGTTCCGCCCGCTCACTTAGTGGCTCGTCTGGTGTTCACTGGTTGTATGCTTTTGGGTGGAGTCTATATGGCACAACTGTTGGGTACTCTGACCACATATCATAAGGAGTTACTGAAAAAGATTAACGAACGTGATGCCGCCCTGCAAGAAGCAACTGAAACCAATGAACGGCTGGAGTGCTTTTTTGGGGCCGCATTTGAAGGCATAGTAGTATCTGTAAATGGTACGTTCGTGGATTGCAATAAAAAGTTCACGGATATGTTTGGTTACACTACTGCGGAGATAATGGGCAAACCAGTGACTTACCTTGTACACGATGATGATAAACCACTGGTTGAGGAAAACATCCGGAATGGCTTTAATCGACCATACGAGCACCGAGCACTACACAAAGACGGTAGCACCTTATATGTAGAAGTGCATGGCAACGAAATTAAGTATCAGACTCAAATAGCCCGTATCACTACCATCCACGATCTCACCGATCGTAAAAAACAAGAAGAAGAGTTACAATTGGTGGTCAAGTTTGCTCGCCAGAAGAGTAAGATGGAAGCAATTGGAGATTTCGCAAGCGGCATAGCTCATGACTTTAACAATGCGCTTACGCCTGTAATTGGAGGCTGCGAGGTGCTGTTACATAACATGCCGGCCAGTTGTGATACTATCTTTGGCAAACAGATACGAAGCATACTGTCAGCGGCTACCACAGCGAGTCAGCTCGTGCGGCGTATGCAGTCATATACTCGGGGTGACACATCCAATCATGCTCTTCCTTTAGACCTATCAAGTTGTCTGACAGAAACATTTGAATTCCTGCGTTCCATGACTCCCAAATCGATCCGTATGGATATGCACGTAGAATATGACGTGGGGCTTATTATGGCTACTGAAGTTACAGTCAGGCAGGTTATGATGAATGTAGTCAAGAATGCGATTCATGCTATGCCTTTTAACGAAGGTAGTATTGAAATTAATGTGAGTAAGGATCGCATAATTGCTGATACAGACAACTTGAATAAAGGTGAGTATGTTCGTATAGATATAGAGGACAATGGCAGCGGCATGCCTCCTGAAGTGCTGGAACGTGCTATGGATCCTTATTATACAACCAAAGAAGATGGTTTTGGGAGTGGGATCGGTCTGTCTGTAGTTAACGCTATTGTAAAAGGTTACGGTGGGGGCATAAACATATACAGCGAAGAGGGCCAGGGCACAAGGGTGGTGATTTACTTGCCTTTAATTGAGGAGAATAAAGAAATGACAGTAGTTGACTGTGTAATGGAAGATATAATTATCGGTAATCGTGAGCACATACTTGTAGTAGAGGACGAAAAGTATGTGCTTAATATTATTGCTACGATACTGGAGTCACTTAATTATAGGGTCACTACGTTTGAGAGTCCTTACCTGGCATTGGAAGAATTCAGCCAACGGCCCAATGACTTTGATTTGCTTGTTACGGATATGACTATGCCGGGATTGACGGGAGTAGATTTAATCAACGAGGTAAGAGGTCTGCGCCCTGAGATGAAGGTGATTCTGTGTTCGGGCTTGGGAAGCAGTAATGTACTATCGTCGAGTTTATTTACGGCCAAGGACATTAATGCGTATATGACCAAACCAGTGACTCGGGCCCAATACAGCAAGACTGTAGCTGAAGTGTTGGCCAAAGTCACGGTAGATGCTTAAACAAGGAGCCGCGAGAGGCCGCTCACGGGCCGATTGTTAGTTAGTTAAGGTTAAACAAGGATAAAAATTTAGCGATAGGGTGGCGATAGATATGGGAGTGAATACAAAGAGTCACATAATGATAACGGGCATGGCACGGTTGTTAAATCCGCCGATAAACATGGTTCTTTTAGGTAGTCAAAGAATGCGGCCAACAGTCAAGGTCAAGCACCGTAGTGCCCGCAAGCACTACATGACTATACCAAGCCTGTTCAGGCAGGTGATATGCATAGACATAAATGGCAAAGATAGCTGTTATGACCAGGACTTATCTGTACGATTGCGTGATTGGGCCATGGACGAGTGGTTCGATTTATTATATAATGGTGGCACATTGGAGCATGTGGAGAATCAGCGTGAAGCTTGGCGTAATGCGCACTACCTGTTGCGGCCGGGAGGAGTCGCTGTGCATGTCTGTCCATTGGTGGGTGGGTGGCGAAAGCACAGCGACTACCTCTATATGCGTAGTTTCTTTGACGAGTTAGTGGCAGCCAATAATTACAAAATGGCTATAATGCCCCAGGTAGTTCAGCATCCTAAGGGCGAGGCGTTGTATATTGCTTTTCGGAAAGAGAAGAAGAGTATATTCCACTGGAAGCAAGCAGCGCCATTTGCAGTAAAGCAGGTGTGATGAAGCATGGACGGTCAAATGCAAACTACGTGCTGGTGCCCCAAGTGTGAGTCATTTCACAAAATGCGTATGATTTGGATTGGGCACGGCATTCCCAGGAAATTTTGTCATGCCTGTAGGTGTCATGAGAACATGCAGTCAGAAATAATTTACCCAGATCCGGCCTTAAATTATACTGGCCACGTAGTATCGGAGGATTAATGTTAAGTTTGGGCGACGGAAAGTACTACTTTCATATACCACGTTGTGGTGGCAATTACACCATACGCACATTTAACGGATTGCGTATGGATGGTAGTAAGATTAATAAGCGTATGCAGCACTTTGGGCACAAGCATGGATCCCCTCTGCACTGTGATCGCAAGGATATACGATTTTCGTTCACTACACTACGTGACCCTCTCTCGTGGTACTTGTCCTTTTATCGGTTTCGTATTTATAAACACTATGGGAAAAACAACATGGAACCAGGTCACCATCTTGACTTCTTTATATGGGAGCGCGCTGGTGGTGAGATATTCGACTTTGACTGGTTCCTTAATAAGGTATCCGATGCGCACCCGTGGGGGTACGTTACGGCCATGTTTTGTCGGTTTTTCCCGTTTGTCACTACTTTCCTTTGGCTACCTGAGTTAACTCAATCATTGCCAAGGTTGCTGGAAGACTTAGGATATGACAGACCTGTAGCACTACCACCAAAGCCCAAGAATGCGAGTCCCAAAGATATAGCTGCAACTTGTAGTACTCGTACTCGTGACAAGGTGTTGCATGCTGAACGGGGTATAATTGGTTATCTGGATAGACTACCGCTGGACAGGTATATGTATATAGACCGATTGGAGATGGAAACATGACTGGGCCGGTAGCCGGTGATATGTGTCCGGGTTGTAATGAGACGAGACTGGTAGAAGAGAGTCTTAGCACAATGGTTCTTATTGTCTGTCGGTCGTGCAACGCAGCGGTTAATTACTATATACCAAAACGCCGAGGAGATAGAAAGATGGTTAAACCAATTGAAAAGTCCAAGGCTGCGGAGATATG
>Ga0316187_10001154_pt1 | contig 22456 bp, 24 predicted proteins | sample CroRivburrow1_MG_FD_204927 | JGI IMG/M metagenome (GOLD analysis project Ga0316187, IMG submission 204927) | Coastal sediment microbial communities from Maine, United States - Cross River worm burrow 1 | ecosystem: Environmental > Aquatic > Marine > Coastal > Sediment | place: USA: Maine...
AGACGAAGACACCGCCGTGCTGGGATTTGAACACCGGGTTGACGACAATCTGCTTGGTCTCGAAATCGTGCAGGTCGATGACCGCTACACGCGGGTTGGCCTTGTCGTTGATGAACAGCCAGCGGCCGTTGTAGTCGCCGTCGGTTTCGGAAATGGCCGGATGGTGGGTATCGCCGTAGTTGATCTCTTTGCCCTGGATATTGCCCTCACGCAGAACGGCTTTCGATTCATCATCGAAACCGTAGCCCTGCCAGGGCTCGGGTGTAAACACACCGATATACTTCAGGATACGCATCGAGGGGATGCCGTAGACAATGACCTGGCCGCTCTGGCCACCGGAACTGAAGACCAGGTATTCATCCCTGCCACCGGTGGGTGTATAGGTCTTGGCTGCAGCCAGCAGATCTTTCTGAGTCAGGCCACGTTGTTGCATGACCTCTTCAAGCGTTGCCGCTGACCAGGCAGCACCGGCCAGCATCAGACCCATCCCCATGCCTGCCAGCCCAGTGAACAAGCGTCCAGCGTTTATTTTCATACCCTTCTCCCTCGACGGTAAGTCAACAGAAACAGCAGAGCTTCCGCCCATGCCCAAACATGCTGCGCACCATGTCACTGAAACCCGGCACACTCCTTGACGGAGATCAAGAAAACGCGACATTTTGCCGCAGCAACGGGATTTGAGTCATGTGATCGGAATCAGGGGAGATCGACTAATCTGGATGGTGCCTGAAGCGGGATAGCCAAGGGCTGTTTGATACTGACAGCACCACGCAGTTCACCAACCCGATAGCCGCGCGCCCTGTCCATCGGGTAATCACTGGCCAGTTTTGCCTTGACGCCTTCCGGCAGCTGCTCATCGCTGCCGTGGCAGGTCAGACACAGCGGCTGGGTCGGGATGGGTTTCATGAAACGGTAATAGCCAACACCGGATTCCTCAACCGCTTCACTGAACACCATGTCCGGGTATTTCTCACCCTGACCGGCCCGCCGCTCGAAATCCGATAGTACCTTTTGTTCCCACGCATCGGGCATGCCCAGCAAGGGGTTCCTCACCTTGCTGCTGACACGTGTCATGCGCCAACCGTTATACCGCGAGATTTTGCCGGTGATCTGCGGGGCGATATCGCGGCACACGCCGATGGCAGCTTCCGGTCCAGCGTCTGTCAGTGCTTTTTTGAGTGCGCCACCGAGCTGCTTGACAAATTCACCGCTGGCCTGACGCGCTGCCTGTTCACGCTCAGCCAGTTCATCAGCAGCCAGTGTGCCGGCGATCATGATCGTCACCGGCAATGCCAGCAAGACCGGTATCATTGTTCGATTGCGGATTTTCATAACGACTCCTGTTTCAGCGAACTGCTTTTTACATTAAAAAACTGTTGGACAAAAGAGGCGGGGCACCCCCGCCGCCCGTTTACGGAAGTGGCTTCCGGCTCACCCGGTTCTTTCCCGAAGGCACTGAGCCCCGCATGCGAAGGCACACTGAAAACTCCGGGCACCGTCATCTTTACATAGTTTTCATGTGGATATAGAGCCGACCAGATGGCCACCGGCAAATTTTGAAGCGGCAAAAATGCTTATGGTATTCATTATCATTGCCATGCAGCTGCGTTCATTCGAGGCCTTGATTACAGCCAGGGCTTTGCTGCTATACTTAGTTATCTCAATGAGTTGCCGCCGTGCACATGAATCGAATCCTGTTTCCCACCACAGACAACACCGAGATACTGCCCTTCATTCAGCAGTGCGTGCTGTTCTCTGATTTGAATGCTGATCAAATTGACACCGTCCTTCGATATACCCGCGTCGCCAATTTATCCGAAGGTGAAACCCTGTTCGAACAGCAACAGCCGGCGCGTGATTTTTTCATGCTCATCAGCGGTCAGGTCAAGCTGGCGCGTAATTCTGCTGACGGCCACGAAAAAATCATCGACCTGATTTCCCCGGGTCATACCTTTGCCGAGGCCATCCTGTTTTCCGGACAGAGACTCTATCCGGTCACCGCCAGCGCAATTCTGAACAGCCGCTTACTGTGCTTCGATATCGCCAGCTATGCCGACATCCTGCACGAATCAACGGACGCCTGCTTCGCCGTCCTGGCCCAGATGAGCCGCCGGCTGCACTGGTACATTGCTGAAATCGACCGACTGACATTGCACGGTGCCACCTTCCGTGTCGTCTGTTATCTGCTCGACCAGGTGCCCAGCACCCACCTTGGATCATCGGAAATCCGCCTGGCCACCCCTAAGCACGCCATCGCATCACGTCTTTCGATTACCCCGGAAACGCTGTCGAGAAGTTTTTCCAAGTTGAGCCGTGATGGACTGCTCGAGGTCCATGATGACGCAATCATACTGAATGACGTCGGCAAATTACGCCAGTTTGCCACCGGTGAATCGAACTCGATATGATATCTTGTCCACCTGACAGATTGACGTTTCCAATGAAATTACAACCAGTTACTGCCGCTTGCAGGCAGCCGCCGTGGTGGATGCCCGGCCTCCTTCAGCTGCTGTCGGGCAATCGACTTAAATCATGGAAATAACATGACCCAATTGACTTAAATCAAGGAGGTAACTTTTACCATGCATAATGATTGCGCCAATTGGCCACAGGCTATCCACCCCCACCACAGAAGCTTATAAGGAGACATCCATGGCTGATCCGAGTAATAGCCCCAACAATGAAGAAGAACGTATCCCGGCGATGCAGGCGTTGCTGGAAAACCCGTTTCTTCTGCTTTTCATCGGCGTCGCAATGCCCACAGTGTTCTACCTTATCTGGGGCATCATGGAAATCGTCAGCTTACCCATTGCCCCATAATCAACTCCCAGGGAGGAGAACCCAGCCATGACTTCTTATTTACCGCCTGCCCAGCGTATCTGGTGGAAGGTGCCTGTTGGCCGCCAGGAGATCGTCTGGATCTCCATTGCGCTGGTCTGGTGCCTGATTATGTTTTTCATGATGCCGTTCTGGCATGTCTACGGGAAACAGAACCTGTCCAACGAGGCCTACAAGACGACACCGGCGAAATTCGGTGAAAAAGTGCAGGCCATGATCGATGAGTACACCGTCCGCACGGAAACCGACCAGAAGATTCCCGTTGTGGCTCCGCCCGCCGGCAGCGATATCTATATGCTGGGACGACTGTGGCAATGGTGGCCTATCCTGGAGCTGGAGAAGGACAAGACCTACCGCCTGCACATCTCGTCCATGGACTGGCAGCACGGATTGTCCATTCAGCCCGTCAATATCAATATGCAGGTCGTTCCCGGCTATGAAATGGTGTTGAACATCACGCCCGACGTGGCGGGTGAATACGGGGTGGTCTGCAACGAATACTGCGGTATCGGGCACCACACCATGCTCGGCAGAATCTACGTGAAGGAGTGATGAGACATGGCAAACTTTAGAATCTGCCCCGACACGGGCCTGTATTTTGACAGGAGCGCGGAAAGCCTGATGAAGGTCAACGCGGTTGCCGCTGCTGTCTCCCTGCTGGTGGCCGGTATCCTGGCACTGGGCGTCGCACTGACGCGCTGGCCCGCGGTGCACCTGCTGCCCGCCGACCAGTTCTACATGTTCCTGACGGCACATGGCATCGACGCGCTGATCTTCTGGATCATTTTCTTTGAAATCGCGATTCTCTATTTTGTATCATCGACACTGCTGAGGAGCAGGCTGGCCGCGCCGCGATGGGCCTGGCTGGGATTCGCCTTGATGGTGATCGGAGCAGTCACCACCAATGTGTCCATCTTCCAGGGTGGCTCCAGCGTCATGATGACCTCCTATGTCCCCATGCAGGCGGCGCCTCATTTTTACCTGGGCCTGATCCTGTTCGCGGTGGGCGCCCTGATCGGCTGCTTTGTGTTTTTCGGCACACTGGTCGTCGCCAAGAACGAGCACACCTATGAAGGCTCCATTCCCCTGGTCACTTTCGGGGGCGTGACCGCCGCCGTTATCGCAGTGTTCACCATCGCCAGTGGCGCCATCATCCTGGTTCCCACCTTCCTGTGGTCAATCGGCTACATTGCGCACATCGATCCGGAAATGTACCGCATAATCTGGTGGGGCATGGGCCATTCTTCGCAGCAGATCAACGTTGTGGCGCATGTATCGGTCTGGTATCTGGTTGCCGGCCTGACCCTGGGCGCCCGGCCCATGTCGGAGAAAGTCAGCCGTTTTGCCTTCCTGCTCTACATCCTGTTCCTGCAGCTCGCCTGCGCCCACCACATCCTGGTGGATCCGGGTGTCAGCGCCGAATGGAAGATCTTCAACACCAGTTACGCCATGTACCTGGCGGTTCTGGCCAGCATGATCCACGGTCTGACGGTGCCAGGGTCCATGGAAGTCGCTCAACGCAAGAAGGGCTATACCCGCGGTATGTTCGAATGGCTGCGCAAGGCACCCTGGGATAATCCGGCATTCTCCTCCACATTTATCTCGCTGGTCATTTTCGGGTTTATCGGCGGTATCACCGGTGTCGTCATGGGTACTGAACAGATCAACCTGATTATCCATAACACCATCTATGTCCCGGCTCACTTCCACGCCACCGTGGCGGTAGGTACCACCCTGACGTTCATGGGCCTGACCTACTTCCTGATTCCGGTGCTGTTCCGGCGACAGATGATTCTGCCCACGCTGGCCAAGTGGCAACCCTTCCTGTTCGGCGGCAGCATGACCATCCTGATCCTGTTTATGATGGGCGCAGGCACGCTGGGTGTCTCACGACGCCATTGGGACATGGATTTTGCCGGTGCAGCGCTGAGCTTTGAGTACTCTGGCATGGCCTACACCATGATGGGCATCGCCGGTATAGGTGCTGTCGTTGCAGTCATCGCCGGTGGCGCCTACCTGCTCATCACAGTGGGTTCGCTGCTGTTCGGCAAGAAGCTGGACCCATCGGCCGGTTTTCTGCAGAGCTTTGGCGTACCGATGTCGCGCGGCACCTACACGGCCAAGCATGAAGTAGTGCCCATGGCAAAAGCTGTTGAGGAGCACGGCTCGGCCGGCTTCGAGGCCCCCGGAACCTTTGTTCTGGCGATGCTGCTACTGGTCTCCTTTGTCGTCTATTACTTCATCAACTGGAAGTACCTGTCCTCGGTCTGGCCGCTCAGCTAGACTGACGGACAAAGCCCATGCGGGGCGGGGGCCAACACCTCCGCCCCGCTTTCTTTAAATTTGCGGGTACGCGAATATGCTGAGACTATCAACAGATGCTGCCTTTACTCAGCCTTTCGATTGGTCGATGATGCTTAAACAGCTATCCAATCTCTTCAAATTGCGTATCGGTGTCGTCATGGCCCTCACCTCTGTGGTGACCCTGGTGGTGACGCCCGGGCAGGCGGTACCCGCCTGGCAGGCGCTGGTACTGGGGATCACCGTGCTGCTGGCAGCCAGCAGTGCCGGTGCCTTTAACCAATACTATGAAATCGACATCGACGCACGCATGCGTCGCACCGTTGACCGACCCTTCGTGACCGGCGCATTCTCGCACAAGCGCTGGTGGCTGCTGCTGATCGGCGCCATGCTGGTGCTTGGCGTGGGCACAGCCGGTTGGCTTCTCAATGGCATGGCAGCCCTGTATATCTTCCTGGGTGCCTTCTTTTATGCCGTGGTCTATACCGTGTGGCTGAAGCGCCGCACCTCAATGAATATTGTGATCGGCGGTGCCTCGGGCAGTTTCGCAGTGCTCGCCGGTGCCGCCGTGGTCGACCCCAACCTGGGGCCGGTACCCGTTAGCCTGGCCATTGTGCTGTTCCTGTGGACACCGCCCCATTTCTGGAGTCTGGCCATCGCCAAGCATAAAGACTACGAGGCCGTCGGCGTCCCCATGTTGCCGGTGATGGTGGGTGACGAGATTGCAGCCAAAGCGGTACTGGGAAACACGCTATTGCTGGTGGGCATGTCAGTCCTGCCATTTTTCTTCGGCCTGGGCTGGCTGTACCTTCTCGGCGCACTGGCCGGGGGCGGATATTTCCTTTACCGCAGCCTGCTGCTGGCGCAAGACCCCTCCGCCAGCAACGGCATGCGTGCCTTTTTCGCCTCCCTGGTGCAATTGATGGTGTTACTGGTGTTTGCCGTACTCGACGCTCAGCTGGCAGGCTGATAGCGTAACGAGTATTACATCCCCGCTCCCCTGAGGCATTCGAACATGCGGTATTCAGCACAGTCTCTTGCCTTGCTTGTCGGTTTTTTCGGATCGGCGTTTTTCCACTTCGCCGGTGCAGCGTCGGAGCCGGCAGGCGGCAAGCAGCCGTCGGACCCGGTCAAGGAATTCCAGTACAAGCAAGCGCTGCAGCAGAGCCAGGACGCCATCGGCACCCTACTCAACAACCATGCCCTGACCGATCACAGGGGCCACGCCCTGTCCCTTGAGGACTTACGTGGCAAGCCGCTGGTGTTGAGTCTGATCTATACCAGCTGCTACCAGATCTGTCCCATGACCACCCGCCATCTTGCCAAAGTGGTCGACAAAGCCCGCGCAGCGCTGGGGGAAGACAGCTTCAACGTAGCCGTGCTGGGCTTCGACGCCCACAACGACAGTCCGCAGGCCATGATCCATTTCGCCAGGAAACAAGGTATCGATGAGCGTGGCTGGCGACTGCTCAGCGCCAGCCCGGATACCATCAAAGCCTTAAGTGAAGAGCTGGGGTTTAAGTTTTTCGCTTCACCCAACGGCTTTGATCACATCACGCAGGCCACGGTGATCGACGCCGAGGGGCGCATCTACCGGCAGGTCTACGGCGAGGTGTTTGAAACACCGTTACTGGTGGAGCCCCTCAAGGATCTGGTGCTCGGACAACCCAAGCCGAACCAGACCCTGCTCTCCGAACTGATCAACAAGGTGCGTTTCTTCTGCACCACCTACGACCCGGCGCGGGATGCCTACCATTTCGACTATTCACTGTTTATCGGTATCTTTGTCGGTGCTTCCATTATTCTCTCCGGTATCTTTCTTCTTATACGCGAATTCAGGCAGGGCCGGCGGCGCTCCGCACGCACTTGAGGCATATCAAGGAAAATCGATCCTGCATTGATTATCCTCACCCGGCAGAACCACCGGCAACTCTTGTGCGCGAGCAGCCTGTATCGCTCACGCTTGTGAAACCCGAGATAATTACATAGTGAGCAAACGCATCAACCCCATCAAGCGCAGTTACCTTCTGCTCGAGGAATGGTTCAATATATCTTTCGGCTCGGAGTGGAACCCCCTCTATCACCTGGGTACGCTGACCTTTTTCTTCTTCTGGGTCGTTCTGATCAGCGGTATCTATCTGCTCATTTTTTTTGACACCAGCATGGCCGGCGCCTATGCCTCGGTGGAATACCTGACCCACGATCAGTGGTATGCGGGCGGGCTTATGCGCAGCCTGCACCGCTACGCTTCGGATGCCGCCGTGGTCACTATTCTGCTGCACATGTTCCGCGAATTCTCCCTGGACCGCTACCGTGGCTTCCGCTGGTGGTCCTGGCTCACCGGCGTGCCGACCCTGTGGTTCGTTATCACGCTGGGCATTACCGGTTACTGGCTGGTGTGGGACGAACTGGGACTGTACGTTGCAGTGCTCTCCTCCCAGCTCATGGATTCGCTGCCGGTGATGTCCGGTTCCATGGCGCGTGATTTTCTGGCCGGACAGCTCACCGACCGGCTGTTCACCCTGATGGGCTTCATGCACCTGCTGGGACAGCCGGTACTGTTGATTTTCGCCCTATGGATCCACGTCAAGCGGCTCTCCCACGTCGACATCAGCCCGCCTCGCGGCCTCGCGATCGGCAGCTTGCTGGCACTGCTCGCGCTGTCACTGTTGAAGCCGGCGCTGAGCCATGCACCGGCGGATCTGACCAGGGTGCCGGCGGTACTGAACCTCGACTGGTTCTATCTCAATGTCTACCCCCTGCTCGACAAGTGGCCGGCAGACCAGGTCTGGATGTTGACAACGGCCATTACCGTGCTGCTGATGCTGATGCCATGGCTGCCTCCTAAGAAAACCGGGGCCGCGGCCGAGGTTCACCTCGATCATTGCAATGGCTGTGGCCAGTGTGCCGAGGATTGCCCCTTTGACGCCATCTCGATTCAGTCGCGGACCGACGAAGCCCGCTGGGAAAACGAAGTTGTCGTCAATCCCGGCCTGTGCGCCGCTTGTGGCATCTGTGTCGGCTCCTGCCACTCATCCAATCCTTTCCGGCACGCAAAAAAGGCGCTGGAAACCGGCATTGACATGCCCCAGTTCCCGATTGAGGAAGTCCGCACACGGGCCGAATCCGCACTGGCCGGGCTCAAGGGTGAACCCCGGATCATGGTATTCGGCTGTGACAATGCCATTGATATCACAGAATTGAAGGCCGACAACATCGCCGTGCTGAGCCTGTTCTGCACCGGTATGATCCCGCCGACCCTGGTGGAATATGCACAAAGACACGGTGCGGAGGGTGTCTTTATTACCGGCTGCCGCACCGGTGACTGCTACTTCCGTCTGGGCAACAGGTGGATGGACCAGCGTTTCGAAGGCAGGCGCAAACCGGTACTCCGGCAACGCGCCAAGCGTGACCGTATCACCGTATGCCGGGCCGCTGAAACCGATACCGCCAAGCTGCGCCGCAGGCTTGCTGAATTCCAGCGTGACATTGCTGCACTGAAGCAGGAAGAGTCTGCTTGCAAAGACGAGCGGGAGGCAAGTGATGCCTGAGTTCCTGCGTTACCCATTGCAGGCCGTGAATTACGGTGTCTTCATGCTCCTGGTGTGGTATTTCTCGGCTGCCCCGCCGTACACACAACTGACAGCGAACCAGGCGGTGATAACAGTGGCGTTCTCCCATGCCGGCGAACTTCGTGAGGAATGCCGCCAGTTGTCCCAGGAGGAACTGGCCAAGCTGCCGCCCAATATGCGCGCGCCCATGAACTGTCCGCGTGAACGTTCGCCCGTCACAGTCCAACTGCTGCTGGACGGTGAACTGCTCATCGAGGACGTTGCCCATGCACCAGGGCTTTACAATGACCTTGGCATCGATATCTACCGCAGCGCCAAGGTGCCTGTGGGGAAACATACGCTGGCCGTGCGAATGAATGACAATGTGCGCGTGGAAGGCCCGACGCACAGTCATGAGGAAACGGTGACCCTGGAACCGGCACAACTGCTGGTGATCGATTTCAACTCCGAAATCAGATCGTTCATCGTCCGGTGATCGAGGAATAATCTCTAACAGTGTATTACTGTTGCGGAGCCTCCGCCTCCTCCCCTGTGTATACATCGTCCGTAGGCGAAGAGGGAGCCGGAGCAGACTGGAATTGCTGAATCAGGTTGAAGAGCAGCACGGACAGCACAAGGATAATCGCGAAAAACAACAACGAGCGGTTTTCAAAACGCTCGCCGCGCCTGGTCTCGATCTGGTTGAGAATCCAGTCGGAAACCACGTAAAGAAATATGGCAGCGACCGTGTAAAAAAGCATTTCCATGTCAGCACCCGGTGCACGCTGGTCTGTTTTAAAGGTAATTATTCGTTGTTTGAGCCAGTGCAGGAGGATACCACAGTGTTCCAAGCTCAGAACAAAAGACGGCTCCTGATCCAGAACCCCTTCAAGGCGTACTGGTGATAGCAAAAGATATTCACGTTTCTTGCGTGATCGTCACTTTCATACTGTTTTTTGTCCGTGGCCTGTGGATGATCGTTGATTCGGACCTTTTGCAGCGCAAGTGGACCAAACGGGTTCCTCCGGTGATCGATACGATACTGCTGACAAGCGCCATCGTCCTGGCGGCCACCATCCATCAGTACCCCTTTGTGCACGCATGGTTGACGGCCAAGGTCGTGGCCCTGCTTTTCTATATCGCTCTCGGTATGCTGGCGCTGACGTATAGCAAAACAAAAACCAAACGAATTAGCGCCTGGCTTGCCGCCCAGCTCTGTTTTTTCTATATCGTTGCTGTGGCGATCACAAAAACCCCGCTGTTACTGCCGTGAACAAGATCGCCCGCCCGGTTTATCTCATACCCCTTTGCGCCCTGCTCGTTGCCTGCGGAAACCCCAACCAGCGACTGGATCAATATGTATTCTATGACGGACCGCAGTTCAAGCTTAAAGTCGTGCGCTATTACCGCAATATTCCATTTAATCAGCTGGGTGAACACGCCGTTGTAATGTGCCAGTCGGGAAACACCACTACATCTCCGGCATATGATCAACAGGATGCCGGGTGGCGCACGCTGGGGGCGGGCGGTGGGCAGGACAGCCATGATGCCAAGCAAGCCGCTCTCAGGATAAAGGATGAATATGAAGTATTTGACGATCACACCCTGATAGCGAAAACGAATGTTTTCAATATCAGCTTTGATGCCTGTGGGCATTTCATCAACTGGGATCCTAGCCGTTTACCGCAGGCCATGATCGACCCGGTGGAAAAACCGGATTCCTGCGCGCCCGACGGTCCGGTTGACTGCCGCCACTACGACTTCGAAGGAGACCGCGCACCAGAGTATGAGCAGATCAGCATAGCCACCAAGGGCCAGGTCGCCTTTACGGCCAAATCAAAGGCTTTCAAGAGTGTTGAATTACTACGTGTCCAAACCAGGAATAACGGTGCCGTGTGGCATGTTAAAACCGTTGGGCTCGACAAGGTGAATCGCCGTCAGGCGAGAGAGGGTGCCCTGGGGTACAAGGTGAATCGCCGTCAGGCGAGAGAGGGTGCCCTGGGGTACAAGGTGAATCGCCGTCAGGCGAGAGAGGGTGCCCTGGGGTACGCTAACAAGCAAAGGCTGGATGCCGATGCCGTCGGTTCACTGTCCATGCCGTTACTGGAAAAAGGGATGAGTGATGTCAGCCTGATGGACTGGCTCGAATCAGCGCTCCCGCCACGCAGTATGGTGATATGGCCGGATGCGCTTGGCGCTTGTGGTGAGACGCAGGAAAAGGACAGCCAGGCCCCGTGCGCCGAAATCCGTTTTAATGATAGCGATGGAAACAGCGGCGCTCTTTACGTCACCATGAACACGGACTCGAATTACAGGCCCGGCGAAGTATCATTCCATTCGGGTGTCTATACATCGGGTGGCAGAACCCGACCGCTTGGATCACTGACCGGCTTGCGTGAACGTCTGGCCGCCGCCACAAAGTAAATGACAGCTCAGCTTAATCCTTTGCTGAGGAAAAAATCCCTGTACTGGTAATCGATCTCGTTGATGTGATGGTACAGCCAGTCCCAGAGCAGGCTGCTCATTTTCTTCTTGAATTTAATATTCCGGTTATTGATCTCTCCCTGCATTTTTATCATCTGTGCGGAGAATTTATCGTGCAGTTTCTTGTGTGCGGCATAGTCCGGGTAGTCGTACTTGCGCATCAATGCCTCTTCCTCTGAAAAATGCGTCGCCACAAATCGCATGATCTTGCTGAACAGCGCGTCGATACGGCGCCAATCCTGGTTGTTGGGTTCCCTGGTCGACAACTCGTCCACGATCTGGCTGAACTCAACAGCATAACTCGCTAGGCGCAGGTGCTGTTTATTGATCTCCGCTATGCCCACTTCTTTCAACAGGCAATGCGAACTACCTTTTGAAGCGGAACTCTTGAAACCGAACATGGTGTACCTCCGACACAGATTCTGACCAGACACCGATTCGTCTTTCCAGATGGCGCCCTTCAATTTGCCGCAGCCATTATAGCAGCCGTTATATTAGCATACCGGCTGCCAGGAATCGCTGCACTCTAGGGTCGGGGTACACTAGGTATGGACATAGACCCATCTGCCAACGGACTCTGTATTCCCGCCGTACAGACGCTGCGGATACTTCTCCGTGGGCCAGTAAACAAACGCATCGTGGTTCAGCAATCCGCTCGGACAATTGATACGCAATTCCCAGGGTGTGCCGTGCACAAGCCGGCTCCCGTCGGGAGGCCCCAGCAAAGGCTCGAACACGCCCCTGGGCATGCCATGCAATCGGTAAGTCTCGGACAGCCCTAACGCCATTTCAATGCGGTTTCCAGCGGCCTTCCAGCGTTCCGGTTCAAAATTCTCCGGCTCGCGGCCTTTCGGCATCCGATCGATCAGGGCGCTGGTGATTTTCCCCTTCGAATCCAGGCTGAACACCAGGATCGCATGATCAGGATCACCATCGCCGTATCTGCTCTGCCCGGAATACTGCTGTCCCTGCCTCGAGCCCAGGTCATACCACACAATCGATCCCTGCTTGTTGGTGAGAGACCGGTACTCAAAGCTGTTGCATTCCGGCAAACCTGTAGCAGGCGGTTTTTCCATGTACTCGGGAAAAATGTCGGCAAGTACTTTCGGCGGATGTCCGACGGCTGACGTATACGCTGAAATGGCCAGGATCAGAGGCTCGGCACTTACTGCCGCCTCCTGGAAACGGGTCTTGCGCTTTTCCCAGTCCTGCGCTGAGTCGCGTTCCGGTATCAGCAGGTACACAACACCGGCAACCGCAATGGCCAGGACAAGCAACACAAGCAGCGGGCGAGCCGTTTTCATCACTCGAATTCGTGCGCCAGAAAAAGCGCTCTTATCTTCTCCACCGCCGCCTCATCCGGGGGATAAAAGGTTGCCGCCATAATGAACGTAGCATTGCTCGCCTGCCCGGATAATTTGTCATTCTTCAAGGCTTCTGTCAGATTCGCATCGACTTTTTCAGCGTCTTTAAATTTGAAAAATGTAATAATACGCGTACTCGCGTACTTTGCGATTGCATATTCTGCAACGTACTCCATATCTTCATTGAAAGGCGCTCTTATAAGCAGTGACCCTTCCACTCCATTTTCCTTTAACTCTTCGATAAAGACGCCTAATTCAGCCGGCGTTTCCACACCTTCCTGGCTGCATCCGGTCAGCATGACCAGCGACACGAATAGATTTATCAGGAAATTCTTCATCTTTGTTTATCCTTGCCAAACTCGGCCAGACTATGGATTCCCAGGCTGCGAACTACAAGCAACAGAGTGCGAAGCGCAGCCTGCAGAAGATTCCGTATTCTCGTGAATTGGGCATACAAAAACAATTCATCCGATTGTATCAACGCATATCCCCACTCATCTGGAATTACCCCTTGACTACTCTGGCCCGAAGGGCTCTCATAGCTGATATGCAGTCTGCGGCGGGACAGAGTCAATGAGCAGCACCGACAACTGGCTGGAACACGAACACTCACTGTATGAAAACCTCCTTTTGCAGTGTCAGGATGCGGTCGAGAGTGAGGACTGGGGGACTACCGATCTGTTATTCAAAGAAATGCTGGACAGTCTGAAACGGCATATGGCTCTGGAAGAAGAGGTGCTCTATCCTGCCTATGAATCCTCACCTCATGCTCCCCAGGGCCCGACACAGGCACTGCGGGCGGAACATGATCAGATTGTGCGCCTGGTCACGGATACCGCACAGGTCATCAAATCCAGGGGTTCGGATCAGGTTCTCGAATGCCTGCTCCAGCTCGAAACACAGATGATAAAACATCATGAGAAAGAGGAGGATATCTTTCTGCCCATGGCGAGTCATATCCTGGCTGCCAAGCGCGAGGAGATTTCCCGCAAACTGGCCAACTTCGACGTGTCGAAATCAGCCAGAAAGTGGGATATCTGAACAGAAAAAAACGGGAAAAGGAATGACTCCCCCTTCCCGTTTGTTTCTGTAGCGACCGGATCAGTAGATGTCGTGCATGGTGTTATTCACGTTGAATTTACCGGTCGGCGTGACCAGGCGCTTGTCCTTGATCACCTGCTTCAGCTTGCGGGTCTTGTCGTCGACGATCACGATTGCGGATTCCTCGTCCTTGCCGCTCCAGACCGAGAACCAGACCTCGTCACCCGCCATGTTGTACTCGGGCTGAACGACACGCTTCGGTCCCTCGCCCTTGATACCGGCCCACTCGGCGATCGGCAGCACTTCAAAGCCCTTGTCGAGATTTTTCACGTCATACACTGCAATGCTCTGACTGATCTTGGCGTCAGGGTTTAATGGTGTATCCACCCACAGGTTATTGGATTTCGGGTGGGACTTCACGAACAGGGAGCCACCGCCCTGCCCCTTCAAGGTCCGCACCACCTTCCAGGCATGGTCCGGGTGTTTGACAGGATCCGTGGCAATCGCGGTCACATTCTCATTACCCAGTGCGCTGGTCACCCAGACCGGTCCGTACTTCGGATCGTTCAGATTGGCGCCGCGGCCCGGGTGCGGGATCTCGGTGACATCGACCATGGCCGTCAGCGTGTCTTCCTTCGAGTCGATGACCGCAATCTTATTCGACTTGTTGGCTGCCGTCAGGAAATAACGGTGGGTTGAGTCCCAGCCACCATCATGCAGAAAACGCGCCGCGCCGATGGTGGTCACCTTGAGATTTTCAATATCCTCGTAGTTGACCATCAGCACCTTGCCGGTTTCCTTCACGTTGACGATAAACTCGGGATGCTCATGCGAGGCCACGATGGCTGCAACACGCGGCTCCGGGTGATATTCCTGGGTATCGACCGTGTAGCCACGGGTGGAAACGATTTTCAGGGGTTCCAGGGTATCGCCATCCATGATTACGTACTGCGGCGGCCAGTAGGAACCGGCAATGGCGTACTTGTCTTCATAGCCCTTGTACTTGGATGTCTCCACGGAACGTGCCTCGAGTCCGATCTTGAGCTCGGCTACGTTATCCGGCTTTTTCATCCACATGTCGATGAGATTGATCCTGGCATCCCGCCCGATCACAAACAGGTAACGACCCGAGGTCGAATAGCGCGAGATATGTACCGCGTAACCGGTGTCGACGATATTGATGATTTCTTTGGTATCACCGTCAATGAGTGCAACCTGACCGGCATCACGCAACGTCACGGAGAAGATATTTTCGAGATTATAGTCGTTCATCTTCTTCTTGGGACGCTTCTTGGGTTCGACCAGTACCTTCCAGGTTGCCTTCATCTCCTCCATACCGAACTCGGGCGGAATCGGTGGTTCATGCTGCAGGTACTTGGCCATGAGAACCACTTCATCGGCGCTGAGATCACCCGATGTACCCCAGTTCGGCATACCTGCCGGGGAACCGAAATCAATAAACACTTTCAGGTAGTCGGTACCCTTGCCCTGGGTGAGGTCCGGCGTCAATGCCTTGCCGGTCGCACCCTTGCGCAGCACACCGTGACAGCCGGCACAGCGCTCGAAGTAGATCTTTTTTGCCTTGGCGAATTCCGCCTCTGTCAGGGCCGGGGCACCGGGTGTAATCACATCTTTTGACTCGAGTTGCTCCGGTACAGGTGCGCCCTTGTAGCGCATTTCACCCGGCGTCGTACCCGGATGTTCGGAATCATCCTTTGCATTTGCGCCAAAAGTGGCAAACAAAAGCACGCTTGTCGCTGCGATACGGAAAACCGCTGTTTTATCCATCTTCCTCTCCCCTATTCTCAGGTTGACTTACCGACTGCATCCTACATAAATCAATTCTGTGAGCCTTGATCTATATCAACGCACCAATAAAACAGTGCATGTAAACGTCACCTGCCTGCAGGCTTTGATGTTGCCGGCTTCGCCGCTCTGATACGTTCCAGCGCCGCCTTGCTTTTCTCCCTTCTGACGCGTTTCTCTGACAGTGGCGGGCAACGATGATCGTCCCAGTACGTTACCTGGCAGTCCAGGCAGTAGTGACACTCATTGGGATTGATCTCGCCGGTAGGCCGGATGGCCTGCACCTCACACTGCCTGGCACAGATCTGGCATGGTCGGCCGCACTCCTTGCGCCGCCGCAGCCAGTCAAAGATTCGCAACGGTGCCGGAATCGCCAGGGCCGCCCCGAGTGGACAGAGGTATTTGCAGAAAAACTTGCGGTTGAATACCCCGATCACCAGCAGTGCAAGGGCGTAAGCCAGGAAAACACCTTCCCTGTTGAAGTGCAGCACAATGGCCGTTTTGAACGGCTCCACCTCTGCGGCCCTGGCCGCATAGCCGATGGATTGCAGGGATAGACCGAACAGGGCCACAAAGATGACGTATTTCAATGCCATCAAGCGTTCGTGGACTACATCTGGAAAGTGATATTCGGGGATTTTCAGGCGCTGGGCGATCTTATGAATCAGTTCCTGCAGTGCGCCAAATGGACACAGCCAGCCGCAATACACACCACGCCCCCACAACAGCAGCGTCAGCGCCAAAAACCCCCACAGGATAAAGATCAGGGGATCGACCAGGAACGCTTCCCAGCTGAACTGGTGCAGAATGGCATTGATAAAGGTCAGCACATGAATAATTGACAGTTGGGCCAGACTGTACCAGCCGATAAAAAACAGGGTAAAAAGCAGGTAGCCGATACGAATATACTTCAGCAGCTTCGGCCTGCGGGTCAGCCAGTCCTGGAACAGCAGGATGAAAACCAGGGTGCCGAGCGCGGCGGACAATACGCCGATCTGCCACACGCGCTGCTGCCAGACAGACACCCAGAAAGGCTCGCTTGTCTCACCCAGCCACCAGACCGGAGCTTGCTGGTTTTCTGATACGTCGGCCGGCACAGTGGTTTGCGCCGCCGATCCCGGATCTTCAGCCGACAACGGTAAGCCGCGCGACTCAGCGACCTTCTTGATGGCCTTCATTACCGTTGCGTTCATAACCATCGCGGTAATGGTGGCACCGGTAATCCCGTCTATGGTCACATAACCTTCGCGCCCCGCGCCCCCCAGCTTTACCCGTTCACGTACCGATACACCGTGGTACTGATCCACATAGTGCTTCAGATCCTGCTCGGAGACCCCGGCGGCCAGAATGGGTTCGGAATGCTTCGTGATCTCGAGGCCGCTGATCCGGCCATCGAGACCCACGCCGACGAGCAAGGTAATCGGCTTCCCGGAATAAGCCGGAATCGGGGCAATGTCAGTGGTACGCAGTACATAACCCAGTAGCCGCTGCCCCTCATAGACCGGCGCAGCGAGCGGCTCGCCCTCAAATTCATCGACCCTGTCCGCCGGCGGAAAATACTTCTTTGCCAGATCGTGAACAGGATCGGCGCAGGCTGTATTGATTGCCGCCGCCATCAGCACTGCCCACATAAGGAGCCACGCTGGCGCATGTAAAGAATGCCGGTTCACTATATCGAATGGATAATTCATCATAGGTGGATCCGGAATTATGCACGAAAACCCCTCACGAGTACTTCTTCAACGTGATATTTACCGGTTCAGAGCCACCGAGCCAGGCGAAAAGCGGCCACTGGCTGTTCAGAAAAGTGAACGGATCTGCCGGAACTGGTCAACGATGGTGTTGGGGTAATGAGGCGGGGGAAATGCAGCGAGTAGCCGCGTGTGTGGATCGACCAGGAAAATTGAACTGGTATGGCTGACCAGGTACCCGCCAGGCTTTGTTTCCGGCTCCCGGGCATAAGCGGCGCCGAACTGGCGGACCAGAGCATCGATCTCCTGTGGCATACCGGTGACCCCCTGGAATGTTTCATTGAAGTACTTCAGGTAATCGTCGATCAGCTCCGGCGTATCACGCTGTGGATCCACAGAGACGAAGACGACCTGTATGTTTGCCAGGCCTTGCGGGTCGCTTTTCAGTTGCTTGACCACGGCAGTCAAGGTCGCCAGTGTGGTCGGACAGATGTCCGGGCAGTAGGTGTAGCCGAAAAAAACAAAACTCCACTTGCCCCTCAGGCTTTCCAGGCTAAAAGACTGCTGGTGCTGGTCGATCAGCTCGAACGCCTGCAGCATTTTGGGCTCGGGACGGAATATACCCTGGAGTCCTGGCGGGATCGTCTTGCCGGGCAGCAGCCACAACACAAGCGTGCCGAGCAATAGACCCCAGAACAGAAAAAGCACTATCGTTCCGTATGGTACGGGGGGCTTTCCCGACATGATGCGCTATCTCCTACTGCTTCGTTTTGCGCCACTGGCCGACGGCCCAGATCAGGAACAGCACTATCAGCAGCACATTAATGATCATTCCGATCACAAAGAAACCCGTCATATTTTTATGCGCGTCATCTGCCGTTCTTGCCCCCGAGCCAGAAACCGGCCCTGCAACCCCCTCGTGGTTTTCCGCCCCTGCTTCGCTCACCGGGACCGGCCTGCCTGTCGACGGTTGCAGGTCTGAGGAAGTCGCTTCGCCGTGCGCCGGCCGGACCAGCGTGAACAATGACACCAGTATGAGCAGGTAAAGCCGTATCAGCGGGTGACCAGGTAAACAAGACACTAGAGACGCTTTATCTCATGCAGATACTCCCCCACCAGCATCTGCCACTCCATCTTGAACCAGGGAGTATACTTTTCGGGGATCCGGTCCATATCAGCGCTCAGGTCGTTAATGGCGATATACCTCCATTCTGCAACTTCCCACGGGTTAGCAGCAACTTCGTCACAGCTCGTACCGATATACACCGAACAAACCTCCTTTTCTATACCAATGTCCCGATAATTCGCCTGGTACTGGAAGGTATAAAGATACTTTAGCGACGCAGAAACCCCCAACTCTTCCACCAGCCGCCGTTGGGCGGCAGCATGCAGATCTTCTCCCTTGCGGGGATGGCTGCAACAGCTGTTTGACCAGTATAGTGGCCAAAGTTGCTTATGCCTGCTGCGTTTGGGAACCAGGACTTTTCCTTCCTTAAAAATAAAAATCGAAAAAGCCCGGTGCAGCAGACCATTTCCCTGGTGGCACTCAAACCTGTTCTTATAATCAATTTTCTGATCGTCTTTATCCACCACGATTAGCAACTCATCGTGGAAAGCGAGTTTCGGCGATTCCCTGAAATTATTCAACGGTCTTCTGTACCCGCGGCCCTTTAAGCATCGCGGATAACACAATCACCAGAAACATCAAACCGCCCACAATGGCGACCAGCCCCCCCAAACCCATCAAGCCCATAGCAGCAATCTTTTCCAGACCATCGAGGCCCTGTTCAGTGCCCGCCACCTTACGCTGCACACCATAGCCACCCGACCACCACAACCCGATCACATGTAAAAGCTGCCCGCTACCGTAAACATAAGGCTGTAAACGGGCTGCTCTCATGCTCGCACGGGCGTAGCCCAGGCGTGGCAGCAAGTCATACGTCATGCCCATAAAGGCCAGAGTGACACCGACGATGGAACCATGATAATGCGCGGGTATAGTGACGTTGATGCCCTGGATCAAAAAACCGATACCTCCTCCCATGGCAAACAGAATCATGGATGTCCACAAGGCCGAACGTAAAGGCGCCTCTGACCCTGGTGGCGACGAACTTCGTAGCAGGCCGTAAAATACCGCCAGACCCAGCGGCACGGGTGCCAGGCTGCCACCATAGGCCATGAGCCAGGTAAAAAGTTTTATATGTTCGGCGGAGACAACCTCGTGGGAATAGTAGATCAGTGGTGCCATAAACACGGCCAGCAGTCCGAATACAAACAGAACCAACACCACCCGTGGACTCAGCGGCAGACGCACGCCGGAGGCGGAAGCCAGCCAAAGCCAGGCCACCAGCATGAGCAAGGTGTAGGTGAATTGCAGCATATGACCGCCGCCCCAGAAGAGCAGCTCGTAATAGGGTTTACCCGTCACAGAGTCCGGTATCGCCAGGTACGACCAGGTGAAGGCGAGCACAGCCATGACTGCCGACACGGCAGCCGTATTCAAGCCAAAGCGTAATGCGCCCGCACCCAGTATCTGCTGCCCGACCAGAGAGTTGGCGGTCATGCTGCGCAGGATGAGCAAACTGATACCGAAGCCAAATCCGAGCAACGCCAGTGTGAACATCGGTGTCTGCAGGACCGGGATATAGTTACTCATCAACGGATTACCCGGGCCGAAAAACGGCACCATCACCATCAGCGCCGCACCCAGCACAGCGAAACCCAGTGCCGACCAACCGAGAAGCATAAAACGTGGTGTGGAATTCAAACTCCAGAGTACGCCGCCAAACGCCAGGAACCAGACCAGCACTGACAGGTCCACGTGAACAACCAGTGCTGTACGGAAAAAATCAATCCATGGAAAGACATCCTGGATATAGGGCGTGCGGGACAGCACCAGCAATACGGAAAACACACCCGAACCCAGCAACGCCATGATACCCAGCCACAGCCAGGCAATGGCCAGCCAACGACGGCTGTCAGTGGGCACAGCCAAGACATATTCATCACGCATAACGCTATTTACAACTCACCTGGTGTAAAACCGACAGCCGAAAAACATGTCTTTTGTGGCAAATTGCGCCGGTCACTACATTGTCTGGTTCAAACTGAAACTATAACTATTCGAAAATAAAACCACCAGCGCACCTTTATAATCCCAATGCCGACACTCGGGCAGAGCGCCGGCTAAACACATATTTGCTGTAATGACGCCAAAAGGCGTACACATGATCCGTGCCGCACATCGTCGGTGATGGTGAGTTTTTTGACATTCTCGTCCATCCTGTGTATTAAACGGGCACATTGTATCCACAAGCCTCCGGCCACCGGGGCCTTCATTGCTGGCACACCAGGCCTATGACAAACAGAGAAACAACAGGCAGTCTATTTACCTTTCTTGTTTTTCTGGCACTGATACTGACATTGGCAGCCGTTATATTGAGCGCCTACCTGCGCCTGGAATATATCGGCCTTGGCTGTGAGGAGTGGCCGGACTGCTTTGGAGAGATGCCCGTAGTTCAAGCCCGCGGTATGGTACCCGGCACCACAGCCGGCGCGATACACCGATTTGCAGCAACCCTGTTGGGGCTGATTGTCATAGCCATCACAGTCATGGCCTTGCGCGGGCGGCGCCCCGCCGGTATCGGCTTGACAGCACCATTGTCCGTGTTCGGCCTCACCCTGTTCCTGTCAATCCTCGGATATAATACACCGGCACCGCAAATACCTGCTGTCACCCTCGGGAATCTTGTCGGTGGCATGAGCATGCTGGCGCTGCTGTGGTGGATGGGGCAGCGCTCGGTGGAAAAGATCAGCGACGAGGTTCCGGTAAAGAACACCTTAAGACCCTGGGCACTGCTCGGTTTACTTATTCTGGCTGTTCAGATTGCTCTGGGGGCCTTGACCAGCGCGAATCTTGCCGGACCGTCCTGCGGCACGACGCTACTCGCTTGCGACGGCGACTGGGGCTCTATTACCAATCTGATGCAGGGTTTTGATCCCTATCGCCGGCTGGGCGTAGACGATCAGGGCTGGGTTGTTAGCGATAGCGTACAGAAGACCTTGCACATGGCACACCGGTTCGGTGCCCTGGTCAGCTTTCTGTACCTGGCGGGATTGGCGCTCAAGGCATTGCGCCTGGGCAAACGGTTCCGCGGCACCGGTATCAGCATTTTCGTGTTTCTGCTAATACAAGTGGGGCTGGGCTTGTCGGCGGTACTCGCCGGGCTGCCCCTGCTGCTGGTAACCGCTCACAATGCCATAGCGGCGATGCTGTTACTGGCGGTCGTTAATCTGAATCATTTACTGATCCCCATCCGCAACCGTATCCGTAATTAAGCTGCAAGCCGTAGATTGCCCCACCGTCGTCAGTGCCCAAACGGCGGACCGCGCTGGTGTGTGTAGTTTACCGTACAGACGTCAACCCCCTGGACAGGCTAGCATGTCTATTTCCTGGGGCCTGTTAACACTGTGCTACAATTGTCAGGCATGCAATCGCCAAACGACAGGCTCGACTGTCCGGGACCGACTGTTATACGGAGATGTGCCGCATGAACAAAGCCTTGGATGTGTGCGCCCTATCACTGGTTACCCTGACACTAATTATCGCCGTGTTACTGGTGTTTATGGTCGGCCCCACCAACCCGCTGACCTGGTCCATGGTGGGGGTCGCGGTGTTGATACCCATTATTCGCAGGAAGATCAAGGATCGGGAGCGTGTCGACTGGAAGGACGCGTACAGCGTCGGTATCGAATCCATCGATAGGCAGCACAAAAAACTGATCAATCTGATAAACATGTTGCAGACCAGCGTGGATTATTCCACCGGTGAGGAATTCGAACAGGAATGCCTGGCTGCGGTGGTGGATTACACCAAGACCCACTTCGTCTACGAAGAAGGTCTCATGAGCAAATACGGTTATCCGGATTTCGAGGCACACAAGGCACAACATCAGAAGATGATAGACAAGGTCAATGATCTTCTGGCTGCATATCAAGAGCATCCCGAAAGCGCCATGAAAGACGCCCTGGACTTCCTCAAACAGTGGCTGATCAGACACATTAACGGCACTGACAAACAGTACAGCGAATTTTTAATCAGCAAGGGCGCCCATTAGCCCGGCATGAAAACCTGCCTGATTGGTGATGGCTGCGGCCAGCCGCATCGGTAATCCGCTGCTTGCCGAAGCGCCACCTGTATGCTCAACTTGCGTGCCGTACGGTACGGATACGCAGGTCCAGAGGTTCCGGCTTATCGCCCGCATAGTCTGCTGCGCAGATGCCCAGTTCCCGGTCATCGAGATAACAGGCTGGATCCTCCCACCAGGGGTCACCGGTCAGCTGGAAAGCGCGCACCCGGGTATTGCCGCCACAGACATCC
>Ga0316187_10001155_pt1 | contig 22455 bp, 23 predicted proteins | sample CroRivburrow1_MG_FD_204927 | JGI IMG/M metagenome (GOLD analysis project Ga0316187, IMG submission 204927) | Coastal sediment microbial communities from Maine, United States - Cross River worm burrow 1 | ecosystem: Environmental > Aquatic > Marine > Coastal > Sediment | place: USA: Maine...
CCCCCCTAATGCAGAGCCACGCTGGCCAGGTCCCACATGGGCAGAAAGATACCGGTTGCCAGCAAAAACACGATGCCGGCCAGCGCCACAGTCAGGATGGGTTCAATCGCCGAGCTGAGCTTCTGAATGGAGTATTCGACCTCATCATCGTAGTAATCGGCAATTTCCTGCAACAGTTCGTCGGTTGCGCCCGACTCTTCTCCGACCTGCAGCATCTGCAGAACCAGGTGGTCGAAAACGCCGGTACTGGCAGCGGTGTTACTCAGCGATTCACCACGTTCAATGCCATCACGCATGGTCAGCACACGCTCCTCGATAAAATCGTTATCCAACGCCTTGGCAACTACCGTCAGACCGGTGACGATAGGAATACCGGAGCGCTGCACCAGCGCAAACAGGCGGCTGAATCTCGCCAGCGTTGCCTGGTAAAGTACATTGCCTACCACGGGAAGCCGTAGCCGGAATTTGTGCCACTTGTAGCGACCGGTGTCGCTATGGACATACATGCGAATAGCGATGACCAGCGCGACCAAACCGGCAAGTAATGCTTGCCAGTGGTTGACCGTCAGGTCAGACATGCCGATCAGGATGCGTGTTGGCAGTGGCAGCTCGGCGCCATATTGCTCAAACATCGCTGAGAATGCGGGCACCACGAATATATTTATGACTATTACTGCAATCAGGATGGCGCCCATAACCACGCTGGGATAACGCATGGCTGACTTGATCTGGTCGCGGGTCTTCTTTTCACGGTCCAGATTAGCCGCGAGTTGCCGAAACACCTCTTCCAGCTGGCCGCTGGTCTCACCGACGCGAACCAGGCTGACATAGAAAACCGAAAACACCTCCGGGTACTGGGATAAGGAGCTGGCGAAATCCCGACCGGCCTCGAGGCTTTCAATGATCCCCGCCAGCGTTTTTGCCAATGTCCGGTTGCGTATATTGGCGGCCAGGCCGGTCAGGGCACTGAGAATCGGAACACCGGCTTTCAACAGACTGTGCATCTGGCGGCTGAACTGGACCAGGTCTATCAGGGTTACCTTTGGTGGAAAAATATCGGCCAGATCCGTGCTCATGCCAACCTTTTCTTCCACCGTCCTTATATCTACGGGTGTCAGGCCCCCCTCGATCAGGCGTGTGGCGGCCATATCCGTGCTGGCAGCTTCTATGACGCCTTCGATGGCATCACCACGTTGACCGCGCGCCTTGTATTTAAATGCAGGCATTTGCCTAGTCCACCACGCCGCTAAGGCGCATGGCTTCCGACAGGCTGGTAATACCCTGTCGGGCATAGTTCAGCGCATTCTCTATCAGTGGATGATAACCATCCTGACTGCGCGCAGCATTCTCAAAACCTGAAGGATCATTGCGACGCAATGCATCAGCAAGCGGGTAGTCGATTTCCAGCAATTCATACACACCGATACGGCCGTGGTAGCCGGTATGGTTGCACTGGTTGCAACCAGCGCCCTCATGAAAACCTTCCAGTGAGGCATTTTCTCCATCAATACTCTGCACCCAGGCCTGCTCGCTGGGATCGAGTTCCCGCGCGCTGCGGCAACTGGTACAAAGTTTTCGTATCAGGCGCTGAGCAAGTATGGCCTGGGTAGAGGCCGCTACCAGGTAAGGTTCAAGGCCCATATCAACGAGGCGCATGGCGGTGCTCACGGCATCGTTGGTATGCAGGGTTGAAAGTACAAGATGTCCGGTCAGGGCGGCCCGCAAGCCGATTTCGCCTGTCTCCTTATCGCGCATTTCACCGACCAGAATGATATCCGGATCAAGTCGCAGGGCGGTTCGCAGTACGCGCGCAAAACTGAGGCCGATTTTTTGATTGACCTGTACCTGGTTCACACGAGCAAGCTGATACTCGACCGGGTCCTCTACGGTAATGATTTTTTTTTGTGGCTTGTTAAGCTCGGTGAGCGCAGCGTACAGTGTCGTCGTTTTGCCACTGCCTGTGGGGCCGGTAACCAGTACCAGTCCGTGTGGCCGGTGCACAATGCTGCGCATGCGTTGCAGGATATCGTCGGGCATACCAAGCTGATCCAGTTTGCGTACTGCCGAGCCGTGATCGAGCAAGCGCATAACCACCGACTCACCAGTCTGTGTCGGGATGGTCGCCAGTCGAACATCAATATTCTTGTCCAGGACCCGCAGAGAGAAACGCCCATCCTGTGGCAGGCGTTTTTCTGAAATGTCTGCTTCGGCCATTAATTTCAGGCGTGATACCACCGCAGATGCAATACGCGTGTCGTCCATGGTTGTTTCGTGCAAAACGCCATCGATACGGCGCCTGATACGTAGCACGTCTTCATCCGGTTCGATGTGAATGTCCGAGGCATCCGCGCGCACTGCATCCTCAAACACGGTTTGTATCAGCCGTACCACCGGCGCATCGCTCTGGCCGCTGCCGGTAGACAGGCTGCGTAAGTCGAAAGCGTTCTCTACCAGGTCCTGGCCAACTTCGTTGGCCAGGTTGCGCAGTTGGTCAGCGTGATGATAAAGCCGGTCAATGTTATGCAACAGGTCGCTTTCCTTGACACAGGCTATCTGTATAGAGGTTTTCAGGATGCGGACCAGTTCATCAAAAGCAAAGATATCGGTTGGGTCACCCATGCCGACCATCAGGCCGGTTGGTGTTTCCTTGAGAACCAGGGCGCGGTAGCGCCGCGCATAGGTTTCCGGTAGCCGTGCAGTCAGCTCTGCATCAAGTTCGAAGCGAGACAGATCAACGTAGGGAATGTCGAGTTGCTCCGATAACAACATCAGCAGCTTGTCTTCATCAACAAAGCCACTTTCAACGAGTACCCGCCCAAGCTTGCGCCCGCTCTTCTTCTGCTCTGCAAGCGCCTCCTGTAGCTGGGCTTCGGAAATCATTTTCTGTTCGACCAGCAGGTCACCGATTCGAACGCGTTTTCTGGGCATGGTAGCGGCCATTGGCTTAATCCGTTAGTTGCGTGGTCCTGCGTATCGTAATTTCTCGATCCGCTGTTGAACGTAATCGTTAACAGCTTTCTCCAGTGGCAGATCAACCGCTCGCCGGTAGGCAGCCAGCGCTTGCGCCGACTCACCACTGTGCTCCAGTGAGACTGCAAGCCCGGTCCACCACAAAGCCCGCTGCGGCTGATCGTCCAGTGCACGCCGGTAGGCGATTACCGACTCAGCGTGCCTGTCCATTCGATACAACAGTGCTGCCCGGAGCGCCAGTGATTCTGCATCAGCACCGGCCTGGTTGCTCGCCCGGTCCAGCGCCTCCAGCGCGGGCATAAGAATATCCCTGGCTGCCAGAAGCTGGGCGTAAGGTCTGGCCAGTTCGAGCTGGTACGGGTCTGTGGACAGTCCATCGGCGAGCAGCAGCTCGGCTTTTTCAGTCTGCTGCCGGCTTACCAGTAGTGCCGCCAGTTGCGTTCGCGCCGCTGTGTGGCCGGGAAATTCATTCAGTGTGTCACGTAACAGACGTTCGCCACGCTGTGGTTGGTGGCTCGCGAGCGCCTGCTGCGCCCTGACAAACACGCGCTCCGCTTTCTGTCGCGGCGTGAGCGTTCTTATTGGCCTGGGAATGATTTTGTCAGCAACCGCTACCGGCTCGCGGGACTTGCTGACTTCCGCTACAGCAGTTTGTTGGGGCTGTGTGTCACTGATCTCCGCCGGGGCTGGCATGCTAACCGCAGGCCCGGTTTTTGCTGCCGGCACAGTTTCTGCCAATGCGCTGTCGTCTGCGATCAACTGTTCAACAGGTGCAGATACATGGGCGGGTCGGGATTTGTGCATCCACCAGTTAACTGCCTGGTAGCTGATGATTATCAGCAGCGCTCCTCCCAGGCCCCAGCCCAGAAAGGCCAGGCTTCCAGGCCATTGAATCCGGTTCGTACTCACCAGACCCAAACTCTGAAGCGCGGCCAGTTGAGCACCGTTTGCGGGCCCGCGCCGGCTGTCCAGATCCCTGAGCATTTGATTGATGACGCTCATAAACTGTATGCGTACAACAGTCCTGCACTGGTCAGTGCAGCAAGTCCAACCAGGCCGGATACCACAGCCAGCCAGCGGGGTTTGCGCCCAACAACATCTTCGGTGTCGCTGGCGGCGTGTAATAGATGCATACGCTTGACCTGCATAGTGCCGGAACCATAAGCCGCCATCAGCGCTTTGTGACACAGCAGATTGACCAGTCGCGGAATGCCACGACTGGCACGATGTAACTGTTTTAGAGCTCCCCTGCTGAACAGGACGTTCCCCTGGTAGCCGGCAACCAGCAGACGATGTTGAACATAGTCATCCAGCACGCGCCGTTGCAAAGGGCGCAACTGATAGGAAAATACAATGCGTTGCCTGAGCTGGCGGAGCTTGCGCTGTGCCAGGCGTGTATCCAGCTCGGGTTGGCCGAACAGAACAACCTGTAACAGTTTTCGCTTCTCTGTTTCCATGTTGGTTAACAGGCGCAATGCTTCCAGGGATTCATCCGGCATGGCCTGGGCTTCGTCGAGTAACAGTACCACCTGCCTGCCTTGCGAATTAAGTTCAAGCAGGCGGCCGGTAATCAATTTCAACAGGCGGTGCTGGCCAATGTTGCGCGCAAATTCGATGCCCAGTTCCTCGGCCAGAGCCATGCGCAATGCAGTCGGGTTGAGGAACGGGTTGGGGATATAGGCAGTAACGTAATTATCATCGAGCAGGTTCAGCAATTGCCGGCAAATAAGGGTCTTTCCGGTTCCCACCTCGCCGGTCACCTTGATAAAACCTTCACCGCCCTGCAAGGCGACCAGCAATACGTTGAGTGCTTCCTGGTGGCTGCCGTGATTAAAAAAGAAATCGGTATCCGGCGTCAGCGTGAAAGGTGGCTCGCTCAGTCCAAAGTGTTGCAGGTACATAGGCAATCCCTCTCCGTTACGGATAATCCTGGTGACGGAGATCGCGGAATTGCTGAGAGGTTTGCTGGATCTGGTTGGACCAGGCGCGCCCGTTGTCAACGATCACCGGGCGCAACAGGATTACCAGCTCGGTTTTTTTGGATACCTGGCGAGTGTGGCGGAACATGTGCCCGAGTACCGGCAGGTCGCCCAGGAAGGGTGTGGAGGCAACGTCGTCCGTGACCAGCTCCTGCATGAGACCACCGATAACAATGACCTGTGAGTCGCGGGCACGTACAATAGTGTCCGATTCGCGAATGGTACTTTTCGCCAGCGGAACATTGAAGCTGCCATCTTCGGAAGTGGAAATACCGATATCCTTGTTGTCTGCGGTAACGCGGCTGATGGCAGGATGCACGTGCAGCGTGATGTTCTTTTCGTCGTCGATCTGCGGCGTTACGTCCAGCGCGACGCCCGAGAAGAAGGGTGTCAGGGTTACGTCGGCGGACTGACTGCCGACACCGACAGCGACATCGGTATTGACATCCAGATCGGTGACAAAGTACTCGTCGGTGCCGACCTTGATGATGGCTTTCTGATTGTTCAGTGTGGACACCCGTGGGCTGGACAGTACCTGTACATCACCCTGGGTTTTTAGCAGCTCGATAAGTGTGTTGAAGTCACCCAGGTGCGCCTGCAAGGCAAATACACCGCCGAAGGCGCCGGCACCGTTCGTCAGCGACAGGTCCTTGAGCGGGAGAATCGTACCTGCCAGTTCGGAAACACCATTTTTGAAGACAGTGCCGCCACCAACCTGTCCGATTTTGGTCTGGTAGTTGCCGCCGAAGTCGATCAATGCGTTCCAGTTGACCCCGGTCTGGAAGTGGTCATTGAGTTCCACTTCGAGAATCTTGGCTTCGATAATAACCTGTCTTTCAACCGAGCCCTGCATGGTGTCGAGGAATTCCTCGACGTCCAGCAGTTCGCGCGGCATGGCGCGGATAAGAACAGTGCCCGAAATTGGATTAGTGGTTATCTTGCGGCCATCCTCTTCACCGATGATCAGTTCCAGGGAGTCTTTCAGATCTTCCCAGAAATCAGCCTTGGTCCTGGTGGTGACCTGCGCGCCCGAAAAACTGGCCTGACCACTATTGTTCCCGCCACTATCGGTTCCGTTACCGTTGGCAGAACTGGAACCGCTGGTGTTCCCTGCAGTGTTGCTGGATTGGTTACCTGTCTGGGCTGCCTGTGTGACCTGTCCGGAACTGACCCGGGTACGCGAGCCACCTTTGCGTTCGATATCGATGTAATCGACATTGAAGACCTGGGAACGCATACGCGCCGGAAACACCTGGTAGACACCATGGCTGTCACGGTATTCGTAACCATAAACATCGCGTACTGTTGCAAGGACGTTTTCGGTGCTTACATTTTTCAGATCCAGGGTCAGTGTACCTGACACGTCAGGGTGCACAATCATATTGTCCATTGTGCCATCCACCAGGCTCATGAAGAATTGCCGTGCCGGTACAGCGTTAACCGATATATCAAAGGTTTGTACTTTCGGCTTGATCCTTCCAAGCGTAGCGGATGCCGGTGGCAGCAGGGCGCGTTGCACTTCCGGAGGTGGTTCAGAGGCGGGTATCTGTGGACGGGATGTTGAACTCTCCAGCGCCTGCTCGATAGACGGCATAGTTGGAGGCGAGGTTTTTTTCGCTGGCGTGAGTTGACAGGCATTCAGCAGAAAAGCTGCGACGAGTACAAGAAGGCTGGTAGTGCAGGACTTGCTGTTCACGGTTTTACCTTTATCGATTGGGGCAGCAAGCGCAGCGTTACTGTGCGGCCACCGGTGTTTAACAACACGTGAGAATCACGAATACGCACTACGCGTGCGGAACCGATGCGGTCCCCCTCCCTGACCCGCGATCCATTGATAATCGCGATACGGCGCTGTGGTGAAGAAAGAATGGATTGCAGTGACCAGTCGCTGCTGTTACGGGCCTGTCCGGTGCCGAAATATAGGGCTGGATCGGTCGGCTGGGTCGGGTCGTTCAGGGCGTACAGATCTCCGGACAATCCTGCCCAGAGTACCAGGACAAAAGCCAGGTTCATGCTATCCACCCTGCGCCCCCAGGGTATAGAGCTGCAGGTGCGTCTCCGCACGGGGATAGTCGGCGGTCTGGAAATCCACTTCCTGCCAGAAGAATTTCCAGGGCATTGCCTCCAGTTCCTGCAGGTAACGCAGCAGGTCCAGGTATCCGCCTTCCACTACCATTTCCAGCTGATACCGGGCCAGTCCGCTACCGTTGGTCCGGTCGTCTATCTCCAGATCGCTTAGCGATTCAGAGCTGGCCTGGAGTGATTTCAGTTTCAGTCCACGGTGGCCGGTGAGTACCTGCTCCAGTACTTCGGCGGCCTGTGCGGGCTCTACCAGTGCACCCAGTTGACCAACGATTCTGTTATCGAGTCCGGCCAGTTCGACAGCCAGGTTGTCACGCTTTTCCTGGCGACCGGCCAGTGGGGCCTGGTCCGATTTGTAATTGAACAAATCGGCTTGCTGTCGCATGGCGCTCAGCTTTGTCTCCAGGTCCGATATACGCTGGTTGGTGACCTGCTGGGCTTTGAGTATCGGTTGCAAGCCAAGCGAATCCACCAGCAGGTACAGCACCACAATGGTTGCTGCCAGCAGCAGAGTACGTTCGCGCAGTTCCAGTGCATCGATACGATCCATCCATTGCTGAATCTGTGCTGTCAGTGCTGGCGCCACGCTACTGCTTCCTTGTGATTGCGCAATACAAACTGGATTTGGGGTTTATCCGCATCGAGTCGTGTCATGGACAGGGTTTCGAAGGATGACCCGGACAAATCCGGGCGTTTCGCCAGTTGCTGCAGATAGATGGGCACCAGCTTGGCATCGAGCGTGGTGCCGCGCAGCTCAATCTGTCCTTCGCCATTGACCTTCACGCCCTCCAGCCACAGGCCGGGCACATGCTGTTCAGCCAATACCTTGAATTGCCCGGCAAACCCGGAGCGATGCTGGATCACCAGTCGATCAAACTGCGCCAGCAGATAGTTGCGCTGATTGATATCTGCAAGCAGGTGTTCGATTTCTGCATCCAGCGCCTGGGTATCAGGTGTTTGATAGCCTGCTTCCAGCGCACTCATCTGATCCTGCAGACGGTCAAACTGTTGTTGCAGTGCGGCGGCGGAGCTTTCCATGCCGGCCAGCGTCCAGCGTGCGTGCGCGAGGATGACCACCAGCAAGACCAGTACCGCACCTGCAATTTGTGCAAGCGTGGTCGCCGAAAACACTTTGAGCTGTTTTCTGAATACCGGTTGATAGAGGTTTATTTGCTGGTGCATGCGTTATGCCCGGTGGTACAGGCGCCCACTCGACAGGTGGTCCGCTGCGGTGAAACGGCCGCACGCCGACGGTGATATGACCAGCAATAGATGTCGCTCCGTATTCATCCTTGTCCTTCCTTGTGCGCCCCGACTTGACGGTTTAGTCGGTGTGCTTTGCAACGCGCCTAATGGGCGTTCACAGGGTTAATGCATCTGTACGCTTCCTGTTAAATCGGCCAATGTCGCCAAAGCTTTTGTTTTGCTTTCCAATTTGCCAGGAAGCTGGCGTCAGCGTGAAGCAAAGGGCTGGACCGCCATTATTTTGACCTGCCTGGCAGGTTTACCGGCACTCGGATTGAGCACGAAGCCTGGCGGTAGGTAGCCAGAAGTACCTGTAGTGGCAATAAAAATCCTGTAATTCCGTGCAGGCGCAGGTAAGCAACGCAATATTTACGCCACTGAGGGTGTGGCTTGCGGGGAAGGGGTAAAAATCCAGCTGTCAGCAGTTTGCCGGGCCGTTCACCTGCAGGCTGCCGGTGAGCGCCTGGACGTCTGGAAGCTGATGCTGTGCAAGGTAACTGCGGATTCCGTCGTTCAGTTTCGGGCAGATCAGCGGGTCATAGAACAGGGCAGTACCCACGCCGACAGCGGAAGCGCCGGCAATCAGAAATTCGATGGCATCCTGCGCGTTGTTTACCCCGCCTTGTCCGATGATGGGGATGTTGTGAGCTTTGCAGACCTGGTAGACCTGGTGAACTTTCAGTAATGCCACCGGCTTGATTGCCGGCCCCGACAGTCCGCCCTGATTGTTACCTATAACCGGTCTGCGCTTGTCAATGTCAATGCTCATTCCCATCAAGGTATTGATAACGGCGAAGGCGTCACTACCCGCTTCAATACAGCGTCGGGCATTTTCCGCTATATCGGTCTGGTTGGGTGACAGTTTGGTGATCAGCGGTTTTCCGGTTGCCTTGCGGCAGGCTTCTACCACGCGCGCCGACATGTCGGGATCATTACCGAATGCTACGCCACCTTCTTTGACATTCGGGCAGGAAATATTGACTTCAATTGCATCAATTGGCGAATTGTCAAAACGGCGGGTGACCTCGTAGTACTCATCCACTGTAGAGCCCGATACATTGGCGATAAAGCGGGTTTCGCCGAAATCCAGGCCGGGAAGAATAGTATCCACGACGTAATCAACCCCGGGATTCTGCAAGCCGATGGCATTCAACATACCCGCCGGTGTTTCATCGATCCTGTGCGGTCTGTTGCCCGGCCTGGGTTCGAGCGTGGTGCCTTTCAGGCAGACAGCGCCTGCGTCACGGTTGGAAAATCCCCTGACCCGTGTATATTCCTCACCGAAACCCACACAGCCAGACAGCAACACCAGGGGTGTGTCGAAGTTGAGGCCGCAGAAATCTACCCTGAGAGGATTACCGGTCTGAGTCATTGGTCAGCTATTTGACCTGATGTGTTCGGGAAAGTGAAGTGGCCCGCACAGGTCGGCGTGTGGAATGCAATCGAAATTTTCAGAGCCTGCCCATGTTTCATGTCGTACTCTATCAGCCGGAGATTCCACCTAACACCGGAAATATCATTCGCTTGTGCGCCAACACGGGCAGTCAGCTCCACCTTATAAAACCTCTGGGGTTTGAGCTGGAGGATAAAAAGCTGCGCCGCGCCGGACTCGACTACCGGGAGTGGGCCAGCGTTGTCGAGCACGATACATTTGAACGTTTTTGCAAACAGATACAGCCAAAGAGGATATGGGCTGTATCAACGCGTGGCAGCAGGATATACAGCGACGTTCAATACCAGCCACAGGATGTTTTTCTGTTTGGACCGGAAACCCGTGGGCTGCCCAGGGCACTGCTTGATAACCTGGGGCAGGAGAGCGTGATTCGCATACCCATGGTTGCGCAAAGCCGAAGCCTGAATCTTTCCAACGCGGCGGCTGTTCTGGTCTACGAAGCCTGGCGTCAGCAATGCTTCTCCAGGGGTAGTTAAAGAGCTTCAGATTTGGGTTCGCGCGCCAGTAAAGCATCAACAGCTGCCGATGCGCTTTCCCCATCATAAAGCACTCTCTTCACCTGCTGCGTGATCGGCATATCCACTTGCTGCGAATCTGCCAGCGCGGCGAGTTCTTTTGCAGTATGCAGCCCTTCTATTGCCTGGCCGATATCAGACACCGCCTGATCGAGGGGGATACCCTGGCCGAGGGCAAGTCCCAGGCGTCGATTGCGGGATTGATCATCGGTGCAGGTCAAAACCAGATCTCCGACACCTGCCAGGCCCATAAAGGTCTCCTGCCGGCCACCCAGTTTCAACCCGAGGCGCATGATTTCGGCCAGCCCCCGTGTAATCAGTGCCGCACGAGCATTGGCGCCGTAACCCAGTCCATCCGATATGCCTGCGGCAATGGCAAGCACGTTCTTGATAGCGCCACCAAGCTCGACACCGATCACGTCGTCGCTGGTATAAGCCCGGAAGCGGGGACAGTGGAACAGCTTGACCACAGTGCGGGCATATTCGACATTTTCAGAAGCGATTGTTACGGCGGTCGGCAATCCCCTGGCGACTTCATTTGCGAAACTGGGGCCTGATAATACGGCTGTTGAACCATGTCCAGGCAGTTCTTCATCAACGACCTGGTGAAGAAATTTTGCGCTGCCGGGTTCCAGCCCCTTGCTTGCCCAGACCAGGTTAAACGAAGAACCAGCATGTGAACGAATTCTCTGCAGCACGGAGCGGAAGCCCGCACTGGGTACGACAACGAGAATAAAATCGGAAGAGTTTAGAGAGTTTTCGAGTTCAGCAACCGGTGACAGGAGTTCCGGGAACTCAATACCGGGAAGATAGCGCTGGTTGGATCTTTCAGTGGCCAGATGTTTTATATGGTCCGCATCCCTGTCCCACAGGTATACGCGGCTGCCGTTCCTGCTTAACAGCATCGCCAGCGCGGTACCCCAGGAACCGGCGCCCAGCACCGTGACGGCAGGGCATGATGTATGCGGCATATCAGAGAGCTATGTATTCAGTGGCCTATTCGGCAGAAGCAGCCTGTTGGGCTCTCTCAGCGGCTCTTTCCGCGTACATCGCGTCAAAGTTGACTGGTGCCAGCAGCAGTGGGGGAAACCCCCCTTTGGTTACCAGCTCGGATACTGCTTCACGTGCATACGGGAACAGGGTGTTGGGGCAATAGGCGCCGAGCATGGCACCTTTTTGTGCTTCGTCGAAGCCTTTGACTGTAAATAACCCCGCCTGCTGAACCTCGACCAGAAAACCCGTTTTTTCACCCTGTTTGGCAGTCACTGTAATATTCAGGACAACTTCATGGAGGCCTTCTTCGATCATTTTGATCGCAGTATTTAACTGAAGGTTTATGTCAGGTTTGAATTCCTGGGTAAAGACCTCGGGCGAATTAGGCGTTTCGAAAGAAACATCCTTCAGATAAATGCGGAGGATGGAGAATTCCGGCCCATTTTCAGCCGGTACCTGGTTATTTTCTTCAGCCATCTTGAGTAATCCGGTGGTTAATTTAAATTGAATTATTTTTTACTGACAGGAAGGCTGGCACTCTGCCAGGCTGCAATCCCGCCGCCGAGATTGTACACGCTTTCAAAGCCGTGTTTTTTCAGAATGCTGCCGACGCCGTTGGAACGGTTGCCGGAACGGCAATAGGCTATAATCGGAAGTTCTTTATACTTGTTCAGCTCTGCAACCCGTTGCGGAAGCTGCTTAAGCGGTATATGGATGGCTTCCGGAATATGACCATCGCTGTATTCCCGGTCCTCCCGGGTATCGAGAAACACGGCATTTTCACGATTGCTAAGCTGGGTGGCCTGAGCCGGGCCTACCGACCTCATACCGTTCAGGCGACGGCTGATCTCACTGGCAAAGAGCGCGCCAAGAGTACCCGCAAAGGCCAGGATGAGGATCGGGTGGTTGCCGATAAATTCGATAATACGGGCAAAATCCACGCGGGATTTCCTCCAGTTACAGGGTGCTACGAAGTTGTCGGTCAGCTGCTGGGTGGCATGCTGCAGAACACTTCCCGCATCATGCCGATCAGGCGCAGGGTGCGGGAATCGCTCACCCTGTAATAGACCCGGTTGGCATCCTTGCGCGAGGCCAGAATACCCTTGTCCCTCAGTATCGCAAGATGCTGTGAGATATTGCTCTGCGAGGTTCCGACGTGTTCGACGATATCCTGCACGCTGATTTCCTGGTCGCCCAGCGTGCACAGGATTTTAAGGCGTAAGGGGTGAGACATAGCCTTCAGGGAACGGGATGCGCGATCTATATCTTCGTCGCGGGTAATGAGGGTTTCGCTGACCGACGCCATCAGTATCTGATCCACCTGCGGTGTAATTATAATTCCATGTAAAGGGTACCGGGACCAAGGTATTGGCCCTGCCCTTTATTACCAAAACATTATACAATAATACGCCTGTGAAGAAAGGCGCAAATTTTCCATGTGCAACTGACCGGCATAGCCAGCCTGTCGATATCAGGTTAGACTTGGTCTAAATCATTGTGAATCACCCTTGGTTTAATTGAGGTTATGTCAAAATCATCACGTCCTGTTGCCCTTGTCATCCTGGATGGGTGGGGTTACAGCGAAGAACTTGAATCCAACGCAATAGCCGCCGCCAATACCCCGGTCTGGGACCGGATGTGGAAAAAGTACTCCCACAGCTTTATCCGTACCTCCGGTGCAGCGGTCGGGTTGCCTGGCGACCAGATGGGTAATTCCGAGGTCGGGCACCTGAATCTCGGCGCCGGTCGCGTGGTATATCAGGAATTTACACGTGTCAGTCGCTCTATCAAGACCGGGTCATTTTTCAATAATGCCACCTTGACAGACGCTGTCGACCTGGCTATCGAATCCGCCAGGGCCGTCCATGTTATCGGCTTGCTGTCGCCCGGTGGAGTGCACAGTCACGAGGATCATATTCATGCCATGATCCAGCTTGCCGTAGAACGCGGTGCCAGCAAGGTCTACCTGCACGCATTCCTTGATGGGCGTGATACGCCGCCGCGCAGCGCTGCGGCGTCCATTCAGGCAATGGACGATAAATTCCGCGAACTGGGGGGTGGCCGTTTTGCCTCCCTTATTGGCCGCTACTATGCCATGGATCGCGATCATCGCTGGCCTCGCATTCAGGCAGCCTACGACCTGATTACCATGGGCAAGGCGGATTTCGAGGCACAGGATGCCATCAGCGGGCTGGAAATGGCCTATGCGCGTAACGAGGGTGACGAATTTGTAAAAGCCACGCGCATTGTACCGCAGGGTACGCAGCCGGTTCGCATGGAGGACGGCGATGTGGTGGTGTTCATGAATTTCCGCTCTGATCGTGCGCGTCAGATTACGCGCCCCTTCATCGAAGATGACTTCCAGGGTTTCGAGCGTGCTTCTGCTCCCGGACTCGGCCGCTTCGTCAGCCTCACCGAATACAACTCTGAATTCGATGTACCCGTTGCATTTCCACCGGAACGGTTGAAGAACGTTTTTGGCGAATATGCGGCAAAACTGGGGTTGCGCCAGTTACGTCTGGCGGAAACCGAGAAATATGCGCACGTCACATTCTTTTTCAATGGTGGTGTGGAAGAGCCGTTTGAGGGAGAGGATCGTATTCTGGTGCCATCACCGCTGGTGGCGACTTACGACCTGGAGCCGGAAATGAGCGCAGCGGAAGTTACTGATCACCTTGTTGAAGCGATCGAGGGTGGCAAATACGATGTGATTATCTGCAACTACGCTAACCCGGATATGGTCGGCCATACGGGAAATTTTGATGCTGCGGTCAAGGCGATAGAGCTCATCGACCAGTGCCTGGGTCGGGTACTTGACGCGTTGCAGTCTGCGGGCGCCGAAGCGCTGATCACAGCTGATCATGGTAATGCCGAACAGATGCTCGGCAAGGACACCGGCCAGGCCCACACCGCGCACACTTCCAATCCGGTGCCATTGCTGTACGTCGGCCGCCCGGCCCATATGGTGGACGGTTCGCTTTCCGATGTCATACCCAGCATCCTGTACCTGATGAAACTTGAGCCCCCGCGGGAAATGACAGGACGGTCGCTGATTGAGTTATTACCCGAACAGCTTGACACACCTTCCTCAGCGCCGCAGGAGGCGGAGGCCTGATCCTTGTTATCAGGTCGTTACACTGTAGCGCGCAACGACCGGCACCGGTCCATCTTGCTGCTGTGCTGTCTGCTGCTGTTGCCTGTAAATGGTAGCGCTGCCGATGATCCTGTTGCAAAGGCAGAGGAACTGGAGACGCTGCGTTCCAGGATGCACGCGCTGCAGAAAAAACTGCAAAGCAACCAGAGCAGGAAGAGCAATACAGAGCAGAAGCTGCAGGATGTAGAAAAGAAAATCAGTAAAACCAGTCGTGAGTTAAGGCGTATTGACAGCGCCCTGAAAAACAACAGCAGGCAGATCACTGAGTTACAGGGCAGGCAGAAAGAGCAGGGCCTGGCATTGCGCCAGCAGCGTCAGCATATTGCCGGTGAAGCACGCGCAGCCTATGCCATGGGTCGGCAGCAGCAGGTTAAACTCCTGCTCAATCAGGAACAGCCCTCGGCTGTCGGCCGAATGCTGACATATTTTGGTTATTTTTCGCGCGCGCGCATGGCGCAAATTGAATCGATACATAAGATAATGGATGAGCTGCATGAGACCGAAAGCTCCATCCAGAGCAAGGCCCGCACGTTGACTGAATTGCACAGCCGTCAGCAAGCCGCGTCGCAACGGCTGCGGGAGAAAAAACAGGCACGTGAACAGGTGCTGGTGCAGATCAACAGGAAGCTCGCAAATCAGAGCGATGAGTTACAGCGGCTCAGGACAAACGAAAAACAGCTGCAAAAATTGCTCGCTTCGTTGCAGGAACTGCTGGCAGACATACCGGCCGATGCCAGTCAGCAGCAGCCTTTTAAATCGTTAAAGGGCAAGCTACGCTGGCCGGCACGCGGCAAGTTGACCACGCGCTTCGGCACCCGGCGCGGGAGCAGTGACCTGACCTGGCAAGGCGTCATGATTTCAGCGCCCGAAGGTGCCAGTGTCCGAGCGGTTTCACAAGGTCGTGTTGCCTTCGCAGACTGGATGCGCGGATTTGGCCTGCTGCTGATTATTGACCACGGGGACGGCTACATGAGTCTGTACGGCCATAATCAGGCGCTGTATAAGGAAGTCGGGGAATGGGTCGATATGGGGGAGATGGTGGCAACATTGGGCGCCAGCGGTGGTCAAATCCGGTCAGGCCTGTATTTTGAACTCAGGCACAAAGGGCGCCCCATCAATCCCGTACGCTGGTGTGCTGGCAAGCCTGCGCCGCTGTCCTGATGTACGGGGGCTGCCCAGCTATGTTAAGGTCAGCATTATCCGTGTAGCCGGCTCATATGTAAGGCTTTTATTAATCATATTTAAAGACAGGTGATCAAGCAGGTCATCAGGTTGGAATTGAATGAGTGTAAAGAGAAAGAATGTTTTCCTGGTACTGGCAGGCGTACTGACCGGACTCTCCATCTCGATCGGGCAGGGTGTATTCGCGGAACGCGAAAACAGTCCAGCCAGCGGATTGCCGGTAGAGGAGCTGCGGACCTTCAGTGATGTATTCGGCCGTATCAAGAACGACTATGTCGAGGAAGTCCCGGACAAGGACATGCTGGAAAACGCCATTCGCGGCATGCTGTCCGGCCTGGACCCACATTCCTCTTACCTTGATCAGGAACAGTTCAAGGAGCTGCAGGTTGGTACCACCGGTGAGTTTGGCGGGCTCGGCATCGAAGTCGGCATGGAAGACGGCTTTGTCAAAGTTATTGCACCCATAGACGATACGCCCGCTCAGCGAGCCGGCATCGAGGCTGGCGACCTGATTATCCGCCTTGACGACACGCCGGTAAAAGGGCTGACGTTGAGTGAGGCTGTAAAGATCATGCGTGGCAAGCCGGGTTCTGTGTTGAAACTGACCGTGGTGCGTGAGGGTGTCGATCAACCGCTGAAGATCGATATCAAGCGCGCCGTCATAAAGGTAAAGAGCGTCAAGCACCGTACGCTGGAAGATGGTTTCGGCTATGTGCGTATTTCGCAATTCCAGTCCAAGACTGCAGAGAGCATGGTTGAGGCGGTCGAAAAACTGAAAAAGGAAGCCGGTGGTTCGCTGAAGGGCATGGTGCTGGATTTACGCAATAACCCCGGTGGCGTGCTGAATGGAGCGGTTGCGGTTTCCGATGCATTCTTAAGAAAAGGCCTGATTGTTTACACCGAGGGCCGGGTTAGTGATTCCAAGCTGAGATTCAATGCCACACCGGATGACATTCTGGATTCGGCGCCATTGGTGGTGCTGGTCAACCAGGGCTCGGCGTCGGCATCGGAAATCGTATCCGGCGCCTTGCAGGATCACAAACGCGCCATCATTGTCGGGACCCAGACTTTCGGTAAAGGCTCCGTACAGACCATACTGCCACTGAGCAATGGCACAGCAGTAAAGCTGACCACAGCGCGTTATTACACACCCTCCGGCCGTTCTATTCAGGCGGAGGGAATAGTGCCGGATATCAGTCTGGATCCGGTGCGCGTCTCGGCTGTCGAGCGCGCCTTTGAGCCTGTCAAAGAGGCTGACCTCTCGGGCCACCTGACCAATGGTAACGGGAAAAAGTCAAAGAAGAAGGTGAGCGATGCGGACCAGAAGAAAGTGGATGAGGAAAAAGCAGAAGAATCGTTGGCGCAGACGGATTACCAGCTCTACGAAGCGTTGAATCTATTAAAAGGGCTCTCGATTCAGCGGGAGACAATGCGGTGAAACAACGAACCGGCCTCTGGCCGGTTCTTTTTTTGTGCGTTGGTTTTTCCGCTCTGGCGCAAGCGGATGATACGTTTTCGGCTACACCAGCCATCAGTATCATTATTGATGACATGGGTAAGCGCCTGGAGAACGACCGTAGGGTTCTGGCACTGCCCGGCCCGGTTGCCTGTTCGTTTCTACCTGGTGAACGGCACACTGAGCAGCTGGCAAGACGGGCAAACAGCATCGGCAGGGAAGTTCTATTGCATTTGCCAATGGAGAGTGTCGATGGACGGCGGCTTGATGCGGGAGCCGTCACGCTGGATATGACAGAAGGGCAGTTTATAGCCACCGTAGAGGCTGGTCTGCGTTCTGTGCCCTACGCCATTGGTATCAACAATCACATGGGAAGTTTGCTTACCCGTCATCCCGGGCATATGCTTTGGCTGATGCGGGTGATGCAGCAGCAGGCGCCGATGATTTTTGTCGACAGCCGCACTACGGTAGCTACCGTAGCGAGCCGGATAGCACTGGAAAACGGCGTGCCAAACACTGAACGCAACGTATTTCTGGACAACGAACTGGATGCAGATGCAATCGCTTTCCAGTTCGAGCGGCTGCTTGGGCTGGCTGAAAAGCAGGGCACGGCACTGGCAATCGGCCACCCACACCCGCAGACACTGGCGCTACTGGAACAACGGATACCTCAACTCAGGGAGCGGGGTATTCAGTTGCTGCCGGTGCGCGACTTGATCGATATTCAGCAGCAGGGTGAAAACACATGGCAAGCGTCCTGGTCCCCCTCGCACAGGGATGCGAAGAACTAGAAGCCATTACAGTGGTGGATTTGTTACGGCGTGCCGGTATCGGCGTTGTCACAGCAGGCCTGGATGACAAACCGGTACGGGCATCCAGAGGTGTGGTGTTGGTCCCGGACACCACGCTCGACGAAGCATTAAAACAGCAATACGACATGGTGGTGCTGCCCGGAGGTCTGCCCGGTGCTGATAACCTTGACGCTGATGCGCGCGTACGTGGTCTGCTAAAAGAGATGAATGAAACGGATCGCTACACTGCTGCGATATGTGCGGCTCCCAGGGTGCTCGCCGGTATGGGCCTTCTCCAAGGCAGGCAAGCGACCAGTTTCCCGGGCGTGCTGGATGATTTCGAGGGGTTCGAGTACCGCACGGATGCCGTGGTGCAGGATGGCAAAATCATTACCTCGCGTGGTCCGGGAACAGCGATTGATTTCGCACTGACACTGATTGAGCAACTGGTCGGAAAAAACAAGCGCGATGAAGTTGAGGCCGGCCTGCAACGGTCGAATCAATGAAACTTGTCTTTGACCAGACTGGCGCGTCGGTTTATTTTACGGTTTATTATTACCGCCAATCTTTCTGAAAGCGGCGCTATCTACTTGATAAGTAATATGTATTATTAGCTCTTTGTCAGTCCGGTTTGTCGGAATAGTTAACACTAAAAAATGGGGCGAATTTTCCCATTTATCTAACCCATTGAATAATATACCTATTTAAAGTAGGCACAGTTGTTGCTATATGTAAATTACCAGTACAGATAACAATACGAAGTGAACATAAAGTAGTGGTGCAATGCTTTTCGAAAACGGTGTTGGAGGAGTTTTTCACAATAAACGTTGAAAGGTAGAGAGAACTTCACAACGTAGCAGCACAACAACAAGGCTCACAGGACAACAAAAGCTATAATAATTTAAAGAGCCCATTCCGACCCGCCAGATTTGGCGGGTTTTTTTATGCCCGATCCGGATTCATTCATCGGTCCAGGCGTAAACAAGGAAAAATACCGCCAGGCCACCCAGTATCCAGGTGAGCAGCGGTGCGCCACCAAACATGACCGGCGTAAAACCGTCCAGCCCATAAATGAGCGAGGCACTTATCAGGAGTGCTCCACCGAGCATGGCAGACAGCGAACGTTGGCTGGAACGGCGCATCTGGTCGCGCAGCTTTTCCAGCTCACGGGATTCCCACTGTATGCGCAGTTTGCCTTCCGTGGCCTGTTGCAGTGTACGGTGTATCAGTTGGGGTATTTCCGGCAGCTGTTCACTCCACTCCGGCAGACTGCGGCCCATCCGGCCAACGAACGCCCGTGGTCCGACCTGCTCGCTCACCCAGCGTTCCAGGAATGGTTTTGCTGTCTGCCAGAGGTCAAGGTCCGGATACAGCTGACGTCCCAGACCTTCGATATTCAGCAGGGTTTTCTGCAACAGTACCAGCTGCGGTTGAACTTCCATGTTAAAGCGGCGCGCTGTCTGGAACAGGCGCAGCAGCAGTTGCCCGAAAGATATCTCTTTTAGCGGGCGTTCAAAGATTGGTTCGCAGACAGAGCGTATAGCCGACTCGAATTCGTCAATCCGTGTGCCGTGCGGTACCCACTCGGACTCGACGTGCAGCTCCGCCACGCGGTGATAATCACGGCGAAAGAAGGCCAGAAAATTTTCCGCCAGGTAGCGCTGGTCCTCGGGATTCAGGGTTCCCATGATGCCAAAGTCGACAGCCATATAGCGGCCATCGGCAGAGACAAAAATATTGCCTGGGTGCATGTCGGCATGGAAGAAATTGTGTTTGAAAACCTGTGTGAAAAAGATTTCCACGCCGCGCTCTGAGAGGGTTTTCAGATCGACGCCGGCCTGTCGCAGAGCATTAATATCGTTGACTGGAACACCGTAGAGTCGTTCCATTGTCATGACGTTGCGTCGGCAGTAAGGCCAGTATACTTCCGGCACATACAAGGCTTCGGAGCCGGTGAAATTTCTGCGCAGCTGGGAGGCATTGCCGGCTTCGCGCAACAGGTCCAGTTCGTCGTACAGGGTCTTCTGAAATTCGACGACTATTTCGCAGGGCCGCAATCGGCGCCCGTCAGGCCAGTATTTTTCCGCCAGTCCGGCGATGTAGCGCAACAGATTTACATCGCGCGCAATGTCTTTCTCCACGCCCGGTCTGAGGACTTTTACCACTACATCTTCGCCACTCTTCAGCGTGGCGGCGTGCACCTGGGCGATGGACGCGGAGGCGAGTGGCTGTTGGTCAAAACGGTGAAATAATTCGCTGACAGGCTGCTGAAACGCCAGTTCCACAATATGTCGGGCACGATCACCGGCAAACGGCGGGACACGATCCTGCAGTTTGGCGAGTTCGTGTGCAATATCGTCGGCTAACAGGTCCTGACGCGTAGACAGGATCTGGCCGAACTTTATGAAGATAGGACCAAGATCTTCCAGCGTTTTACGAATACGTACCGCGCGTGGCGTTTTGCGCACATACCAGTGCCAGGGCGCAAGGTAGCCGAGAAACCTGACAGGACGAAACAGGTGTGTTGCCAGAATGACTTCGTCCAGCCCGTTGCGGACCAGTACCCAGTTGATGTGCAGCAGGCGCAGCAGTTGGGCAGGCCGGATCATGCTTTCGGGTCGCGTGTTTGTGATAAACGCTCGACGCGCTCGCTTAGACGATCGACATCAGCGCGCAGCTGATCCACCTCTGCGAGGAAATAGCCGACCTCAATCCTGGCAGGTAGCAGGCGCGCTTCTTCCTGAAGATACTCGGAGATGTCCTGTTGCAGTGTGCGGCTACTGTTGTTGATAAACTGCGTTGCCATGCGCGCCAGGCTAGCGGCCTGATGTGCGATCACATCACCGGTGAGCTGTGACAGCTGTTCCTCCCAGTCCCAGTCTACGGAGGAGAGGATGTCCTGGAATCGCTGGCCGGTATCAGAGTCACCCTGTATCTCCACCGTGCCTTCGAAAAGTGCATCTTCCCTGGATCCCAGCGAGAGTCTCGCGAAGCCAAACGGTGAGCCGCGCAGCCGGGTATCCGGTTCGCCTTCGTAGTGTCCCGCTACCAGGACGCCTTCAGCGCCGGGCATAAAATACAGTGAGAGACCCAGGCCGGTAATGTCCAGCTCGATGACTTTACCTTCCATTTCCGCGCAACGCTGAAGTGCACCCGGGTCCTGTTTCAAATAAAGATCCAGAGCGGTTTCCAGTGCAGCTGCCAATGTCGAAGCTGGAGTCACGTGGATAGAGCGCTAGTAGCGATAGCCGCGGTGCAGCGCAACAATACCGCCACTCAAGTTAAAGTAATCGCAATCCTCGAAGCCCGATTGTTCCATCAGGGTCTTGAGGTCTTCCTGACCGGGATGCATGCGGATGGACTCTGCCAGATAGCGGTAGCTGGCTTCATCTCTGGCGATCAGACGCCCCATTGCCGGCAGTATCTTGAAAGAGTACAGGTCGTAGACCTGTTTAACACCGGGTAGCACAGGCTTTGAAAATTCCAGCACCAGTAAACGTCCCCCGGGTTTCAAAACCCGGTACATGGATTCCAGCGCCCTGGGTTTGTCGGTGACGTTGCGCAGTCCGAAGGCGATGGTGATGCAGTCAAAGCTGTTTTCAGGGAACGGCAGGTTTTCGGCGTTGGCTTGCACATACTGCACATTGCCGCTTATGCCGTGGTCGAGAAGACGTTCGCGCCCAATGTTCAGCATGGCTCTGTTAATATCACCGATGACCACTTCACCATCCGCTCCCACCAGGCGTGACAGACGTTCCGCCATGTCACCGGTGCCACCGGCAAGATCGAGTATTTTCTGGCCCCGGCGTGCGCCGCTCTGTTCGACAGCAAAACGCTTCCACAGGCGATGAACGCCAAACGACATGACGTCGTTCATCAGATCATAGTTGCCGGCTACCGAGTCAAACACACCCTCAACGCGGCGTTGCTTGTCATCCCAGGCAACCTGCTCGAAGCCGAAGTGGGTGGTCTTGTCTGTCATCAGGGTAAGGTCTTGTTACCAAATTGCGAGTGCGGCACACCGGCCTCTTTCAGGCGGTCGAGGTAAGTCTGCCAGTTACTGTCCTTGTTGACGCCAAGTTTATACAGCGTATCCCAGGAATAAATGCCGGTGTTATGGTCGTCATCGAAATAGATCTGGATGGCATAGTTGCCGACCGGCTCGATGGTTTTGATATTGACGTTTTCTTTGTCCACTTGCAGCACACCTTCCCCTGGTCCATGGCCCTGTACTTCGGCAGACGGTGAATACACACGCAGGTATTCACAGCTCATCTCAAATTGTGCGCCGTCATCAAATTTTACCTCCAGGGTTCTGGATTTCTGGTGCAGGTTGACTTCGGTGGGGTGGGGATGTGTCTCTGCCATGTAGAACCTCGCAGGCTGTTTAAAGTATATAGCGGCTCAGGTCTTCATCCTGGGCCAGGTCAGTTAATTGTGTGTTCACGTAGTCGGCATTCACTGTCACACTGTCACCGGACTGGTCCGCCGCTGCGAAGGAGACTTGCTCCAGCAGCCGTTCGATGACCGTGTGCAGGCGGCGGGCGCCGATATTCTCAGTGCGCTCGTTAATTTCCCACGCTATCGTGGCGATGCGCTCGATGCCATCCCCGGTAAATTCGAGCTGCAGGCCTT
>Ga0316187_10001156_pt1 | contig 22408 bp, 19 predicted proteins | sample CroRivburrow1_MG_FD_204927 | JGI IMG/M metagenome (GOLD analysis project Ga0316187, IMG submission 204927) | Coastal sediment microbial communities from Maine, United States - Cross River worm burrow 1 | ecosystem: Environmental > Aquatic > Marine > Coastal > Sediment | place: USA: Maine...
GTTTGTCGTACACCGTGACGTCGCATTCTCGGGACGATACGGTTCGAGGAGGGATCAGTCGCCTGGTGGCGGCAGGAGAAAACGCCGACCCTCGGGCGGCCGAGCTTCTCATCCGGGTCACCGAGGACCCCAAGATGACGGCGGAGAAGATCCGCCACAAGCCCCTCGTCCTGGTGGTCGCGCCCCCACGGGGGCTGCGCGGATTCCTCGGGCTCCGACTGCGTCAGCAAGGCTTCAAGTTCAAGGAAGAGCGGTGCGTGGGAATCTCGCCCGCCCGACTTCTCGACTGCGGGCCCGACGTGGTGCTGGCCGGCGCCGACATCGATGGCGCCGACGCCTTTCGACTCTTGAAGCGGCTCAGGGCGGATCGGGCGACGCGTCACGTCCCGTTCATCCTCATGACCGACCAGGAGGATCGCGCTCTTCGGCTAAAGGCGTTCCAGCAGGGTGCGGACGGCTTCTTCCTGGCGACTCACGACGTCGAGGAACTGCTGGCGCGCATCGAGAACATGCTCAAGCGCGAGACGGTCGGCAGTCGCGGCCGCACCCATCGCCGTCGCAGGGGCATCAGTGGCCAACTCGAGAACCTGCCGCTTCCCGAGATCGTTCAGGTGCTGAACATGGGCAAGAGAACCGGGTGTGTGACGCTGTCGTCCGGAGGAGTCCAGGGCAAGATCTGGTTCCACGAGGGAGAGCTGGTACACGCCGAGCTCGACGCGGTCGAGGGCGAGTCCGCCTTCTTCGGGTTGCTGTTCTGGAAAGAGGGCGAGTTCAGCATCGAGCCCGGCATCGCCCCCTCCAGAAGGACGATCCGGAACGACGCGATGTTCCTGGTGATCGAGGGTCTCCGGCGGGTCGACGAGGCAACCCTCGCCGCCGGCTGATCTTCTCTAGTGGGCCGTAACGGACAGATCGGCACCAGCCGAGCGAGTCATCGGAGTCGAGATCAAGGCGTGCTGACGACGCATACCGGGAGTATTCGGAGGAAGCACAACGAAGAGATCGGCTTCGAGGGCCGCTTGGGTGGTGCTGATCTGTCCGTTACGGCTCACTAATCGGCAGGTTGGTGAACATCGTCCAGTAGCACGTTGACGGTCTTCACCGGGTTGAAGACGATCTCCGGTATCTCGACGAAGACCGTCGTCCACCGCGCCATCGATCCGTTCCACAGCCCGGGGCGTTCGAGCGCCTTGAGCTCTCGGCCGCCCGCCGACTTGCGCGCGATGATGGCGGTGTCCGGATCGACGTAATCGCGCAGGTCGTAGGGTCGGCCGTGACGGTCTCGGAGCCCGCAGACCATGAAGACCGGGTTGAAGTGCGTCGCGTGGGCGACGACGCGCTGCTGCAAGGACGAGTCGGGGTCGATCTGGGCCATCTCCACGATCTGGGGGGTCACCTCGCCCCGTGAGTCCCGCGCCCAGAACGGGCCGCCACCCGGCTCGCCGGTATTCCGAACCATACCGCACGCGCGGACGGGCCTGTCGAGCAGCTTCACCAGGGCATCTCGACGCTCTCCGGGCGGTGCACCGACGGCCGCGGAGGCATCGATACCGGGGACCTCGCGGGCGAGCGCCAGGGCGTCGGCCACCGCCGCGCCGTCCACCTCGGCAGAATCGAGCCGCTCGAGCGCGTCGAAGATCCGGTGCTGAAGCCGGACGACGCGACCCACCAGCGCCCGCCCCCAGCGAAGGGTCTCGGCCTTGAGGCGATCGGGGACGAGGTTGTCGATGTTCTTGATCCAGACAAGATCGGCGTCGAGGTCGCCGAGGTTGTCGAGCAGCGCGCCGTGGCCCGCCGGACGGAAAAGAAGCGTGCCGCCGTCGTCGCGAAACGGCCGGTTCGACCCATCGACGGCCAGCGTGTCGGTCGAGGGCTTCTGTGTCGAGAAGGTGACGTCGAGGGCCACGCCTAGCGTGCCCTCGTAGACAGCGCGGATTCGCTCGAGCAGCGACTCGAAGCGCCCGAGGTGTTCCGACGAGACCGTGAAGCTCAGACGGCAGAGACCGTCGGCGCGCTTCACGACGGATGCCGCCTCGACGAGGTGCTCTTCGAAGGGCGTGCGCGCGCCGTCGGGGTAGGCGTGGAACTTCAAGAGCCCTTTCGGAAGGGCGGCGTACCCCATGCCGTCGTCGGAGAGCAGGGCGTCGAGGATCGGCCCGTAGGGACCGCCGCCGCGGAGGGCGTCGAGGTCGTGCCCACGGGCGGCCACCGCGGCCCGAAGTTCGTCGGCAAAGGCGAAGCGTTCTACCCCGTCGAGAAAGGTCCGGACATCGGCGGAGAGCGGGTGGCCCGGTCCCGGGTAGCCCAGCAGCGATTGGAACATCCGGGTTGCCGCCCCCGAGGCCGGAACGAACTTCCGGCAGCGCCCGTCGCGCGCGGCCTCCTCGCCGAGCGTCACGAGCCGGTCGACCTCGGCGTCGTCGCAGATCTCGATGCCGTCGCCGGGCGTGCACGGCCGGTCGAGATCGGAGTAGCGCGGCGGCGCCGAGAGTAACGCAACCTGCCGCGACGCCTCATCGATGGAGATCCCACGGGCGCGAAGCTGTTCGAGGTCGTCTTCGCGGAACGGAACCGAGGTCACCTTCGTCCTCCGGTCACTTCTTCTTCTTGTCGGCGGCCAGCACCCCCGCGGCCATGTATTCCGTCCTGGAGAACTCGTGGATCCAGACCCGGATCGACTCGAGGGACGCGCCGACGGACGTCTGGACCGCATCGGTCACGGCCTGCAGCAACGCTCGCTTCTGCTCGTCGGTGCGGCCCTCCAGCAAGTGGATTTCGATCAGCGGCATGGGTTCCTCCTTCGTGTGGCATCCGAAATGGCGGCGTGCGCCGACCGACATGGTACCTCGGAGCAGCCGTATCCGGGTTGACTCTCAAGGGCTCGAAGACGATGACTCGCCGTCGTGCAGCAGGCTGCGGCTGGCGATGCCCAGGGTCACCGTGCGGGCAATCATGAAGATGACCAGTGCGGCCCACAGCAGGTGAGGGCTCCCGAGGTAGAGGGCCAGAGCCGCCACCGGGAGGAAGACGAGCACGGTGCTGACGAGCATCGAGTTCCGGAGAGCCCGCCCGGCGGTGAGCCCGAGAAAGATCCCGTCCCACATGTAGGCCTGCGAACCGAACAGCAGCACCGGTACGAACCACAAGTGGTATCGCACCGCCGTTCGGATGACGTCTTCGTGGGAGGTCAGCAGGCGGTAGAACAGCCCCGACGTCAGACCGAGGGCCACCAGGAACAAGACGGCGAAGCCGAGACCCGAAAGCAGCGACAGGCGCACCAGCTTCCGCAACCTGTCGCGATCGCCCTGTCCGCGAAAGATTCCCGCGAGGCTCTCGGAGGCGAAGGCCGCGCCGTCGATGAAGTACGACGCCAGCAGAAGCAGCCGCAGGATGATGGCATTGGCCGCCAGGATCGTCGTGCCCATCAGGGAGCTGAAGTTGGTGAAGACCGCGAAGGTGGTTTGCAGGCAGAAGGTCCGGACCATGATGTCGACGTTGAGCTTCGTGAGGGCCACGAGGCGTTCGCGGTGCATCACCTCGCGCCATCGCCAGGCGACCGGCTTCCCGACCTGCAGGAAGATCGTCACCGCGACGGCGAGCATCAGGTACTGGCTGGCCATGGTGGCGAGGCCCGCACCCTGGGCGGCCAGGCCCATCCGGATGATGAAGACGTAGTTCAGACCGACGTTGGCGAGGTTGCCGATAACCGTCATCACCAGGGCGTGTCGGCTCTCCTCGCGCCCCAGGTACCAGCCCAGGAAGGCGTAGTTGCACAGCGTCGCCGGCGCGCCCCAGATCCGCGCGTCGAAGTAGTCGCGCCCCGCCGCCTCGACCCCCGACTCGCCCGACAACAGGACGAACCCCAGCTCGCGAACCGGCCCCTTCAATACGATCAAGGCGACGCCGAGGATCCCGGCGACGGCGAGGAATCGGTAGAGGACGAGATAGACCTCGTGCGCGTCGTCGCGCCCGACGGCCTGGGCCGTGGTTCCCGTCGCGCCCATCCGCAAGAATCCGAACGACCAGTAGACGTAGTCGAACAGGATCGAGGCCAGCGCGACCCCCGCGAGGAAGCGAATGTCGGCAAGATGGCCGAGCATCGCCGTATCCACGAGGCCGACCAGCGGCACCGTGACGTTGGTGAGGATATTGATCAGGGCCAGGCGGAAGAAGCGTCGATGGAGATCGCCGCGCGCACCAGCCGATCGTTCCACCGGCAGCCCCCCAGGTCATTCGAATCCGCGATCGGAGATGATAACCTCGCACCCGGGGGAATGGAGAAAACCATGGTGTTGCGCATGCTTGTTCTGGCGCTCGCGCTCGGATCGGCGGGGACGATCGCTGCCCGTGGCGGCGTCGACGACGACCTCGCCCGGGCCAGGGAGCTTTTCGAGGCGAACCTTGCCGCCATCGAGCGGCAGGACCGCGATGCCTATCTCGCCACCTACCTGCAGAGCGACAGCCTTGCGCGGACCGGCCCGGAAGGCTTCAGGCTCGGGTTCGACGATCACGCCGCGCAGGCAGGCGACGACACCTGGCCGGACGTCTTCGAGGCGCTCGACCTGGAGCTGGTGTCCGTGCGCCCCGGGGTCGTTTACGGGACCTACCGCTACCGCGTCAGCTACGCCGGGGACGAGCACAGCGGCATCTCGGAGCGGATCTTCCTGAAGACCGACGACGGTTGGAGAATCGCGGTGACCTCGGCCTTCGACGCGCCGCCCGGCACGCCCCCGCCGCCCAGGGCCCTGGTCGGCGGGACCCTGATCGACGGCACCGGCGCCGAGCCCGTGCCGAACGCGGTCATCGTGATCCGCGGCGGACGGATCGAGTGCGCGGGGAGCGCTCCGAGCTGCCCGGTTCCGGAAGGTGTCGAGACCCTGGACGTCCGCGGCGCGTGGATCACACCGGGCGTGGTCGACGCGCACGTGCACTTTTCACAGACGGGCTGGGCCGACGGACGGCCGGACTCGCTGGACCTGCGCGATCGCTACCCCTACAACGAGGTGCAGGCCGGCCTCCGCGAGAACCCCGAGAGGTTTGCCCGCTCGTATCTGTGCTCCGGTGTCACCGCGGTCTTCGACGTCGGCGGCTACCCCTGGACGTGGGAGCTGTCCGAGCGACTCGAGGGCAACAACCTCGCGCCCCACGTGGCGGCGTCGGGTCCGCTGCTGTCGACCCTCGACTTCTGGCTGAACCTTCCCGCCGAGCGCCAGTTCATCCACCTCGAGGACGAGGCCTCAGGGCGCCGGGACGTTCACTATCATGCCGCTCACGGCGCCGACGCGGTCAAGGTGTGGTTCATCAACACGCCGGACCGGGAGTTCGACAAGATGGAGGCGGCGGTCGCCGCGGCGGGGGACGAGGCCGAAGAGCTCGGCCTGCCGATGATCGTCCACGCCACCGGTCTCGTCGAGGCCAAGGCGGCACTCCGGGCCGGCGCCGATCTCCTGGTCCACAGCGTCTGGGACCAACCGGTCGACGACGAGTTCATCGAGCTGGCCCGGGCCAACGAGACGATCTACTGTCCGACGCTCACGGTGATCGAGGGCTACGGTCGAATGTACCAGTCGGTGCTGACGGGCGAGCCCCCGAAGGTCGACGACCCGAACGGCTGCGTCGATCCCGACACGCTGGCTCACGTCGCCGAGACGGCGGAGCTGGACCCGGGCCTGGTGGACGCCGAGCAGCACGAGCGCCGCCAGCAGGAAACCGCTGCCAGAATCGCCACCATGAACGAGAATCTCGCCCGCCTTCACCAGGCCGGGATCCCGATCGCCATGGGGACCGACGCCGGCAATCCGCTGACGCTTCACGGGCCGTCGGTCTACGCCGAGATGGAGGCGATGCAGGCCGCGGGAATGTCACCGTCCGAGGTGCTGATCGCCTCGACGCGGGGAGGTGCGCTCGCCATGGGTCGCCTCGAGCAGATCGGCACGATCGAGCCCGACAAGGTCGCCGACCTGGTGGTGGTCGAGGCCGACCCCACGCAGGACATCGCGAACCTCAGGCAACTGCGGTACGTGGTTCGCGGCGGGGTCGTGCGGACGGTGGAGGAGCTGAAGCCGATCTCCAGGTAGCTCGCTCGCCCGAGGGGCATACTCGAATCAGGCGCGTTACTCGTTGAAGCGCTGGACCAGGGCCGCGCCAGTCCGGCCCGCAACTTAGCGAAACTTTAGCGAGACAGGGAAAGACTCCCGGCTGGACAATCTCCTCTTTGGCGAGTATACTCAATGTATATCCCTAGAGGAGACGTTGTGCAGACCAAGATTCAGAAGTGGGGCAACAGCCTGGGGCTCCGCATTCCGAAGTCCTTCGCCGCCGAAGTCCGTGTCGATGCGGGTTCGACCGTTGATCTCTCCGTCGAGGATGGCGATCTCGTCGTCAAACCGGTCCGCCGTCTTCGGTACGAATTGCGGGACCTCTTGAAGACCATCAACTCGCGGAATCTCCACCGGGAGGTCGAGACCGGTGATCCGGTCGGCCGGGAGGCATGGTAGTGGCCGCCGCCTACATCCCGGATCGTGGGGATATCGTGTGGCTGCGTTGCAATCCACAGGCCGGTCACGAACAGGCTGGGCGTTGTCCCGCACTGGTGATCTCGCCCAAGGCGTACAACCGCAAGGTCGGTCTCGCTTTGTTCTGCCCAGTAACCTCGCATGTCAAGGGGTATCCTTTTGAGGTAGAGTTGCCGAAAGGTCTGAAGGCGCAAGGAGCCGTCCTCTGCGATCAGATCAAGAGTCTCGATTGGCGCGCCCGCAAAGCAAAGCGTCTCTGCCCGGCACCCGACGAAGTGCTTGAAGAAACGACGGCCAAGATCTTGGCCTTGGTGGACCCAGATTGATGGAACGGCTAACAATCGGTTGAAGTTGACGGTTACGTCCCCTGCTCACCCAAGGGCCGCGCCCGCAACTTGACCGAACGTGCAGTGGGCCGAGTTTCTCTTGGGCATCCCCGGCCGTATGAGGTAAGAGCCGGCAAGCGTCGCTAGCGTGGATTGGCGGTCACGCTCTCGATGGCAAGCAGCAACTTGTGGGGCTCGTCGGTGCCGATCCTGTACCGGCGGCCGTTGCGCAGCCGGATCTCCACGGCGTCGCTCCCCGCGACGTTGAACAGCCAGCCCCGGGGCGTCCACTGGATGCCCCATCCGTAGTACCAGGGGTTTTGTACCATCTCCGTTTCGACGATCTCGGCAGCATCGAGGCTCTTCCGGATCCAGCCGAGCCCGAACCACAGCCGCACATGAGTGGTGGTGACCTCGACCGTGAGGGAGCCCAACAGGACCAGGCAGGCCACCAACACGAGCAGGGAGAGCCCCAGCACCGCACCCACCGCGGGCTGCACCGTCGCGAAGACCGCCGCGAGCACCGCCATCACCACCGCGCTGGCACCCACCGACCACAAGATGACCGTTCCCGTCTGCCGGTGGCGGTAGATCGTCATGGCCGGTCTCCCGGTCGCGCCGGGAAGATCAGGCTGCAGCAGGTCACGCCGCCCTCGGCCTTGGCCAGCTCCGAGACGTCGACCGCCTTGACGACGATGCCTCGATCCTCCAGCCGCCTCCGCGTCCCGGGGTAGGCCGCGGGATAGACTGCGGCCCCCCCGACCCACAGGGCGTTGGCGGCGTGAGGCTCTGACGGATCGACGTCGATGCAATCGAACCGTGCGAACGGCGTGGGGTCGATCCATGCCCGGTTGATCAACACCGTGTCGTCGTCGACGGCGGTCACCGCCGACTTGAGGTGCAGACACTCCGTGACGTCCACCGGCTCCACCGTGTAGCCGAGCGGTTCCGAAAAGGCGCGGAGCTGCTCGATCCCCGCATCGTTGGTGCGGGTCGACCGGCCCACGAAAATCGTCCGGCCCGTACGCAACACGTCGCCGCCGTCCAAAGTCCCCGGAGCTTCGATGCGCTCCGACCGCCGGTAGGGCGCCAGCCCCTCGGCCACCGACGGCCGTTCCGCCCTGCGCGACTCGGACCCGGGGCGGGTCACGATGGCCAGCTCGTCGAGCACGATCGCGATGTCCTCGACGAAGACCGAATCCGGAAGCTCGGGCTCGGCCGGCAGGCGCCGGATCTCGCACCCGAGGGCGGCAAGCGATTCCTCGTACCTACGATGTTGCTCGCGGGCGAGCTCGATATCGATCGGTTCGCGCTCGAGGTGCGTGAGCTCGCACGCGGTGATGGCGGGACTGACCTCGCGAGTGATGGCGATCCGCACGGCGCGTCCTTTCCCGATGGTCGGTTCCTCGTTGTACTCTACACCGTCGTTGACCCGATCTTCGAACAGGAGCCCTGCGGTGCGGCGAGGACTGAGAGTCGAGATCCGAGGGGCGGTGCAGGGGGTCGGTTTCCGCCCCTTCGTCTACCGCCTGGCCGACGAGATGGCGCTCGACGGCTGGGTCGTCAACGACAACCGCGGCGTGACCCTCGAGGTCGACGGCGAAAGCGAGCCCCTCGAGCGATTCCTAGAGCGGCTCGCCGAGGAAAAGCCTGCCACCGCAGTGGTCGAGTCCACGACCGCCGAGTGGTCGTCTCCCGTCGGCTACCTCGGCTTCGCGATCCGAGACAGCGACGAGGCCGGCGAAAAGAGCGTGCAGGTGCTTCCCGACATCGCCACATGTGCGGCCTGCCGCGACGAGGTCCTCCAGCGTTCCGACCGGCGACACGACTATCCGTTCACCAACTGTACCCACTGCGGACCACGCTTCAGCATCATCCGCTCGTTGCCCTACGACCGCCCGCGGACCACCATGGAGCGGTTCGCCATGTGTGCCGCCTGCCGGGCGGAATACGAAGACCCTCGGGACCGACGCTTCCACGCCCAGCCCAACGCCTGTCCCGCCTGCGGTCCTCGACTCGCTCTGTGGAACGCCGTCGGGGAAGAGACGGCCCGAGGCCAAGATGCCCTCGTCGAAGCGGTCGCCGGGATCTCTCGCGGCGAGACCGTTGCCGTGAAGGGGCTGGGAGGATTCCACCTCGTGGTCGACGCCCGAAACGGCGAGGCGATCGAGCGGTTGAGGGCCAAGAAGCCGCGCCGCGAGAAGCCGTTCGCCGTGATGGTCCGCGACCTCGACAGCGCAAGAGAGCTGTGCTTCGTCGACGACGAGGAGGCCGCGGCCCTGTCCTCGCCCGAGGCCCCGATCCTGTTGCTGCGGCGCCGCCCCGGTGACGCGGTGCACCCGAGCGTCGCCCCGGCGAATCCCTACCTCGGGATCATGCTGCCCTACACCCCGCTTCACCACCTGATCCTCGGCGCCGCGCGATTCCCGGTCGTCGCCACCAGCGGCAACCTCAGCGAGGAGCCGATCTGCACCTCCGAGGACGACGTCGTTGCCGCGCTCGGAGGCGTGGCCGATCTCTTCCTGGTCCACGATCGCCCCATCGCGCGCCACATCGACGACAGCGTGGCGTGGAGGATCGAGGGCCGGACCCGTCTTCTGCGGCGTGCGCGCGGATTCGCCCCGCGCCCCGTGCTGCTCGAAGACGATCATCCGACGATTCTGGCGGTGGGTGCCCACCTCAAGAACGCCGTCGCGCTTTCCGTCGGGCGACGCGTCTTCGTCAGTCAGCACATCGGCGACATGGAAACCCCCGAGGCGCTCGGCGCCTTCGAGCGCGTGATCGCCGACTTTCTAGGCCTCTACGAGGCGCGGCCCGTGGCCGTCGCCCACGACCTTCACCCCGGCTACGTCACGACCCGCTGGGCGCGTCGGGCGGTGGGGCTGGAGGGGGAGGGCGGGCACGCCCCCATTCCCGAGCTCGAGGGGCTGCCGCTGATCGCGGTGCAGCACCACCACGCGCATCTCGCCTCGTGCCTGATGGAAAACGGCGCCGAAGAGCCCGCGCTGGGCGTGACCTGGGACGGCACGGGCTTCGGTACCGACCGGACGGTGTGGGGCGGCGAGTTCCTGGAGGGCTCGGCTTCGGGGTTCGAGCGCGTCGGCCACCTGCGATCGTTCCGCCTGCCTGGCGGTGAGGCGGCGGTTCGAGAGCCGAGACGCTCGGCGGTCGCGATGCTGTGGGAGACCTTCGGGGAAGCTACCTTGAGTCGCGACGACCTGGCTCCCATCCGCTCGCTCACGCCTGAACAGCGACGGATACTCGCCGAGATGCTGAAACGCGACCTGAACACCCCGGTGACCACCAGCGCGGGGCGACTGTTCGACGGCGTGGCGGCGCTGCTGGGAGTGAGGCAGACGACATCGTTCGAGGGGCAGGCTGCCATGGAGCTCGAGTTCACCGCCGACCCCGAGGTCCGCGATGCCTATCCGTTCGAGATCGAGACTGAAAAAAGCTCCGTCGACAGTGCGCGGACATGCGTGGTTGTCGACTGGCGACCGCTGATCGGGGCCGTGCTCGAGGAGATCGCGCGCGGCACCGCCAGGTCCATCGTGGCCGCACGGTTTCACAACTCGCTGGCGGAGGCGATCGTGCGTGTGGCGGGCGAGATCGGTCGCGAGGAGGTCGCTCTGAGCGGGGGTTGCTTTCAGAATCGCCTCCTGACCGAGCGGACCCTCGCCGGCCTCGAGGCGGCCGGTCACCGGGTGCTTCTTCACCGCCAGGTGCCCCCGGGGGACGGAGGGATCTCCCTGGGTCAGGTCGCCGTCGCCGCGGCGCGGTTGCGAGAACCGCGCGCCACGCTATAGATGAGGTAGCCTGCTGGGGCTGGGGGATCGATCATGTGCCTGGGTGTTCCCGGAAAAGTCGTGCGCATCGAGCCGGACCCGCTCGGTATGACCATGGGGACGGTCAGCTTCGGCGGCATCAAGAAAGAGGTCTGTCTCGCCTACGTGCCCGACGTCGAGATCGATGACTACGTCATCGTCCACGTCGGGTTCGCCATCAGCAAGATCGACGAGGCCGAGGCCCGGGAGGTCTTCGACGCGCTCCGCGAGATGGGTGAGCTCGACGACCTCGACATCCCCCCGCCCGACAAGCTCCGATAGACCGAAGTTCCCAGGGAGGGGATCTTGAAGTTCGTCGACGAGTACCGCCGCGAGGAGGATATCCAGCGCTTCGTGGAATCGATCCGTCGAACCGCGACGCGACCGTGGACCGTCATGGAGATCTGTGGCGGCCAGACCCACACCCTGATCCGTTCCGGTATCGATCGCATGCTTCCCGAGGAAGTGACCCTCGTGCACGGACCGGGCTGCCCGGTCTGTGTGACGCCCCTCGAGCTGATCGACCGCGCAATTGCCATCGCGCGACGTCCCGAGACGATCCTGGTTTCCTTCGGCGACATGCTGCGTGTGCCCGGCAGCGATGAAGATCTGCTGAGCGTCAAGGCGCAGGGCGGCGACGTTCGGATCGTCTACTCGCCCCTCGACGCCGTCAAGATGGCGGTCTCGAACCCCGACCGCCAGGTGGTCTTCTTTGCCGTCGGCTTTGAGACCACCGCACCCGCCAACGCCATGTCGGTCTGGCGGGCTCGAGAGCTGGACCTCGATAACTTCTCCATCCTGTGCTCCCACGTGCTGGTTCCGCCGGCCATGGAGGCGATCCTCGGATCGCCCGGCAGCCGGGTGCAGGGCTTCCTCGCCGCGGGGCACGTCTGCACGGTCATGGGCTTCCACGAGTACGAGCCGATTGCCGAGAAGTTCCGCGTCCCGATCGTCGTCACCGGCTTCGAGCCGCTCGACCTCCTCCAGGGACTGCAGATGACCGTCGCGGCGCTCGAGGAAGAGCGCTGGGGTGTGGAGAACCAGTACAGCCGCGCGGTGCGCCGCGACGGCAACCTCCCGGCGCAGAAGCTGCTTCGCGACGTCTTCGAGGTTCGAGACCGCAAGTGGCGGGGCATCGGGACGATCCCGAAGAGCGGTTACGCCCTTCGCGACGCCTTCGAGAAGTTCGACGCCGAACGGCGCTTCGGCGTGGGTGATATCTCGGCCCGGGAATCTTCCGATTGCATCGCCGGAGAGATCCTGCAAGGTCTCAGGAAGCCGGCCGAGTGCTCGCAGTTCGGGGTGGGCTGCACCCCCGACCACCCCCTCGGCGCACCGATGGTCTCCACCGAGGGTGCCTGCTCCGCCTACTACCGCTACGGGAGAGAGGAATGAGCTCCGAGAAACCCGTCGACTTCTCCACCGCGTCGTGTCCGATTCCCATCAGTGAGTACCCGACGGTCCTCATGGCCCACGGAGGCGGCGGACGCATGACCCAGATGCTCATCGAGCGCTTCTTCCTGGGCGAGTTCCGAAACCCGGCGCTGGAGGTTCTGCACGACGGCGCCGTGCTGGAGATCGGGGGCTCGCGGCTCGCCTTCTCCACCGACTCGTTCGTCATCCAGCCGCTGTTTTTTCCGGGCGGGAACATCGGGTCGCTGGCCATCCACGGCACGGTCAACGACCTTGCCATGTGCGGCGCGCGTCCGACGGCGATCTCCGCCGGGTTCATCCTCGAGGAAGGCCTCCCGATGGAAGACCTGTGGCGGATCACGCGGTCGATGCGCGCGGCCGCCGAAGAGGTCGACGTCCCCATCGTGACGGGGGATACCAAGGTCGTCGATCGCGGCAAGGGCGACGGGGTGTTCATCAACACCGCGGGCATCGGCGTCGTTCCGGCCGGGGTCGAAGTATCGCCCCTGCGGGCGCGTCCGGGCGACGTCGTGCTGGTCAGTGGGTCGATCGCCGACCACGGCATCGCCATCATGTCGGTGCGGGAGGGGCTGGAGTTCGACACCACGCTCGAGAGCGACTCGGCGTCGCTGGCGGCGATGGTCCAGGGGCTGCTCGAGGCGGGTGGCGACGGCGTCCACGTCTTGCGGGATCCGACCCGCGGTGGGGTCGCCAGCGCGCTCAACGAGATCGCAGCGCAGGCTCGCGTCGGGGTTCGCATCGACGAGCGCGTGCTCCCCGTTCGCGAGGAGGTGCGTGGGGCGTGCGAGATCCTCGGGTTCGACCCGCTGTACGTCGCCAACGAGGGCAAGTGCCTGGTCATCGTCGATCGCGACTCGGCGGACCGGGTTCTCGAAGCCATGCGACGGGATCCGCTCGGCGCCGAGGCGGCGGCGATCGGCGAGGTCGTCGAGGAGCACCCGGGGAAGGTCTACCTGCGCAGCACCATCGGGGGAAGCCGGATCGTCGATATGCTCAGCGGCGAGCAGCTACCGCGGATCTGCTGAGGACCTACACGAACAGAACGTCTGCGACGCGGCCGAGGGCGGCGGCAAATCGCGTCTTCGCAAGAGCGTCGGGATCGCCGACGGCATCCTCGACGGCTTCGTCCCACGGCAGCGAGCCCAGCAGCCGCAGGTTGAACTCGTCGGCCATCGCTCGCACCGCACCGGAATCCCCGCGGGCCATGTTCTCGACCATGCCGACCACGGGGACCTCGAGCTCACTCAGAAATCGCGCCATCCGGCGAACCGTTTCGCGCACCACCCGCGAGCCGTTGGCCACCATCAAGTACTCGGCCTTCCGGATCAGACGGACCACGTCGAGGGTCGCGTCACCCAGCCCCGGGGGCATGTCGATCACCAGGGCGTCGAGGTCTTGCCAGCGCGTGATCGCCAGGATCTCGAGGATCGCGTTGGTGATGTCGTCGCCCCGCAACGGGGCCGGCCGGTCGCCGACGAGGAAGCTGACCGACATCAGGTGGACGCCCTCGACCACCGGCGGCTCGACGCCGAACTCTTCCGTGAGAAAGCGATCCCCGAGGCCGAGGATCACGTGGTCGGTGGGTGAGGTCAGGTCGAGATCGAGCAGCCCGGCGCGAAGGCCGCGTCGCGCGAGCAGCAGCGCCAGGGTCGACGCCACCATGCTCTTGCCGATCCCACCTTTTCCACCCGTGACGGCGAGCACCCGGCGGGCGTCGGCCAGGCGCCGGTCGACGGCGGCGTACCGCGGGTCCAGGTTACTCATTCGCCTTCGATGGCCTCGATGGTTACCCCGCGCCCTTGCAGGACCTCGAAGTCGGGGCTGTTGCACGCGGGGCACTGCAGGAAGCTGTGGGCCAGCTCGGGGATGAAGTGGATCGCCTCGGACTCGTCCTCGCCCGACGGGCCGGTCGAGGGAGTCAACGCGAACTCGTGACCGCAGGGCCGGCAACGGAATCGCGCCGGCTCTTGCTCGACGGCGATCTCGGCAGAGGCGATCCGCACCTCCGACCTCGGCACCAGCTCGCGAAGCGCGAACTCGAAGATGTCGCTCTTGATGCTCTGGAGCTGGCCGATGCGCACCGAGATCCGGGTGATCCGGGTGATGTCGTTCTTTTCCGCGGCATCGATCGCCGTGGTGATCACCGCCTCTGCCAGTGCCAGCTCGTGCATGTCGCGTCGACCTCGCAAGCCCGTCGCGCTCGACGGCGAAAGCGCATTGTAACCGATTGAAGACCGAATCGGTCCGGTGGATCGGGCCGGAAACGCGTTACGGTCGTCAATTCTCATGGAAGCCCGCCCTGCCGGTCGCTACGATGGGATCAGCTCCGATCCATCACCGCCGGTTCGTCCGGCAAGGATTCTCGCTCTGGTGGGCCCGAGGAAACGATGGAGTTGACCGGCTTCAGCTGGAGCGTTCTTCTGGCGGCGATGGGCGTCGGTGTCGTTCACACCGTCCTGGGCCCCGATCACTACCTGCCGTTCCTGATGATCGGCCGCGCACGGGGCTGGAGCCGAACGCGCACCGTGTCGGTGGCGACGACGTGCGGTCTTGCCCACGTCCTCTCTTCGGTGGCGCTGGGCTCGATCGGCGTGTTGCTCGGGGTGACCGTCGGCCGCATGGAGCAGATGGAAGGGGGTCGCGGAAGCCTCGCGGCGTGGGCCTTGGTCGCCTTCGGGGTCGCCTACGGCCTGTGGGGGATTCGCCGGGCGGTGCGCCTCAAGCGGGGCATGGCGGCGCACACCCACCACGGTCACTTCCACCTCCATTCCCACGGCGACCGGCCGCACGATCACGGCCCCACGGTCTCGGGTCGCGGCCCGACCTTCTGGGCTCTTCTTATCGTCTTCATCCTCGGACCGTGCGAGCCGTTGATTCCGCTGTTCATGCTTCCCGCGAGCCGGGGGCAGTGGGGGCTGGCGGTACTGGCCTCGGCAGTCTTCGGGGCGGTGACGTTGATATCGATGGCGGTGTTGACGCTTCTGGGTCTCGCCGGGCTCGAGCACGTTCGCTTCGGCAGGCTCGAGCGCTGGAGCCACGCCCTTGCGGGCGCGGTCATCGCCGCCTCCGGCCTCTGCATCGTCACGCTCGGGCTTTAGATCCTTTCGAACAGTCTCGTGGCCCGCAACTCGCTTTCCTGGGAGGTCAGCTTTCGAGCACGATCTCCTCTGCCGGCTGCCGCAGGTTGTACCGCGAGGCCATCACCGCCCCGTACGCCCCGGCGTTCTCGATCAACAGGACATCACCGGGCTCGGTGCGGGGAAGCCAGCGGTCCCGGGCCAGCACGTCGCTCGATTCGCAGATCGGTCCGACCACGTGCCAGTAGTCCCGCGCGGGCTCGTCGAGGCGTGTGAGGTTGTGAACGGTGTGCCACGCTCCGTACAGCGCGGGGCGCAAGAGGGAGTTCATACCGGTGGCCACGCCGATGAAGTTGACGCCACCTTTTCGGCGTACCTGGTTCACGGGTGCGAGAAGCACGCCCGCTTCGCTGACGACGTAGCGGCCGGGCTCGAGCCGTAGCTCTAAACGCCCCACCGTGCGCCGAAGCGCCGCGAGGCTCGCCTCCACCCGGTCGAGATTCAGGGCAGCATCTCCGGGACGCTCCACAACGCCGAGTCCGCCTCCCATATCGAGCCATCGCAGGTCGGCGAAGCGCTCCGCCAGCGCCGCGAGGCTCGCCCCGGTCCGCGCCCACGCCTCGGGATCGAGAATGCCGCTTCCCACGTGGGCGTGGAGTCCGACCACAGGTACGCCGAGCCGAGCGGTGGCCGCGAGGAAGGCGTCGATCTCTTCGACGGGGAGACCGAACTTGGTGTGCGCTCCGGCGGTGCGGACCTTGGGGTGGTGGCCGAGTCCCTGACCCGGATCGATCCGCAGCGCGATCTCGGCGCCGCGGAAGAGGTCAGGGGCCTGATCGAGGATCTCGGGACCGTCGACGGTGACCTCGGCGCCGGCCTCGAGAGCGACGCGGTACTCCTCGGCGGCGCAGAAGTTGGGGGTGAACAGCACCGGGCACGCGACGCCGACCACCTCACGGGCAGTCCGGATCTCGTCAGCGGAGACGCACTCGATCCCGAAGCCCTCCGAGGTCACCGCCTCGAGCACCGCCGGGTGGGCGTTGGCTTTCATCGAGTAGTAAAAGCGATCGACCGAGGCGAGCCCGGACCTCAACTCCGCGGCCCGGCGGCGGACCTCGGGTAGGTGATAGGCGTAGCGCGCCCGGCCGTCCGCGACGATGCGAGACAGCGCCTCGCGGCGATCGCGCCACCACGAACCGTGGACGGGCTCCTGCGGCTGGAGGTCACGGATCTTCTCCCACGTCGGTCCCAGCCTCGGATCGCCTCCTTGCGCCGAGACCAGGTGGCCGTGGAGCCTGGCCACCAGCGCTCCGGCGTCCTTCTCGTCGACCACGAACGAGAGGTTGAGGTCCTCGGACGAGTCGCTTACCAGATGGACCGGGAGCTCGCGGAAGGCCGCCAGCGCGGGGCCGAGCTCGTGCAGGGCCGAGCGGATCCTGCGGCCGACGATCGAGACCACCGCACAGGGATGCCGCACCTCGACCCTGCCGAGAGTCTCCAGACGCTCGACGAGATCGCGAAAGCCGCGACCCTCGACTCCCCCCGGAACCCGGTCGAGTGTGACGCTGACCGCCGCCTGCGACGTGCCGACCAGATCGACGGAGATCCCGGTCGCGGCGAACGGCGCGAAGACGCGGGCCAGGTAGCCGGGTGTTTCCCACATGGCGAGTGTCGAGAGCGTGATCAGGGTCGTCCCCGTTCGACACGTCACCGCGGTGACACCCGCGTCGTCGGGAGCGGCGCCCCGGATCAGGGTTCCCTCGACTTCGGGGTCGCGAGTCGATCGGATGCGTAACGGGATCCGTGCGGCAGCCACGGGCGGCAGACAACGGGGGTGCAGGACCTTCGCCCCGAGCGCGGCGAGCTCCTGGGCCTCGCGGTAGCCGACGCCGCGAAGCAGCCGGGCCGAGGGGATGATCCTGGGGTCGGCGGTGAACAGTCCCGGAACGTCCGTCCAGATCTCGAGCTCCGAAGCCTCGAGCAGCACCGCGAACAGCGCGGCGGAGGTGTCGCTTCCGCCCCGGCCGAGCAGGCAGGTCTCGCCGCCCGCCGTGCGGGCGATGAAACCCTGGGTGAGCACGACGTCGTTGCCCTGAGCCGCGTCGTCGCCGCGGCCGACGTCGGGCTCGGGGTTGACTCGTGCTTCGAGGTAGGTGTCGGTCTCGATCTCGCGGTCGCGTCGGCGGCTGGTGAGAAGGTCGCGGGCGTCGATCCAGCGCGCCGCCAGGCCGTGTCGCACGAGGGCCGCCGCGCCGAGTCGGGTGGAGGCCAGCTCGCCCGTGGACATCAGCCGCGCTCGAAGCCTCGGCGAGACCTCGCCGGTGAGCCGCACGCCCTCGAGTCGTCGCTCGAGCTTCTCCAGAAGCTGCTCGACCGGCTCCATCGCTTCCAAGGGCAGCCCGATCTCTGCGGCCAGGTCGCGGTGTCGCTCCTGAAGACGGGAAAGAGCGTCGCCCTCCCTCCCGTCGAGCGCGTCATCGATCGCGGTCTCGAGCAGGTCGGTGACACCTGCCAGGGCCGAGGCGACGATCCATACGCGCTGCTCGGGCAAGAGGTCGCGGGCGCGTTGTGCGATCGTCGTCCACGACTCGGCCGACGCGACCGAGGTGCCGCCGAACTTCAGTACGGTCCAGGGACGAGGCATCGTCACTCCCTCCGGAAGTCCCTGCAATCATAGCGGGATGCGCCTCAGGCCTCCCGCGAAACCGTGGTAGCATCGCCGCCGATTACTCTGTCGATCCCCGCTATGGGGGTGCATCCGGAGGGTCTGAAAGTGCTGGGATGGATCGAATCGATGGGCGCGGCCCTCGCCGATACGGTCAACAGCTGGATCGGGCCGGCGGCGGAGTTCCTGGAAGAGTACGTCTGGGGCTGGCCCGAGAAGACTCCTCTGCTGGCCATCGTGCTGCTGGGCGCCGGTCTCTACGTGACGGTCCGGCTCGGATTCGTGCAGATTCGTGGATTCAAGCACGCCGTCGACATCGCCCGCGGTGTCTACGACAATCCCGACGACGAAGGCGACCTCAAGCACTACCAGGCCCTGACCACGGCGCTGTCGGCGACGGTGGGTATCGGCAACATCGCCGGCGTGGCCATCGCGGTTCACCTGGGCGGGCCTGGAGCGCTGTTCTGGATGTGGGTGACGGCGTTCTTCGGCATGGCGCTTAAGTACGCCGAGTGCACGCTGGCGCTTCAGTACCGCGAGGTCCATCCGGATGGCTCGGTCTCCGGCGGCCCGATGTACTACATCAAGCAGGGCTTGAGTCTGCGATACCCCGGGATGAGCGGCCTGTGGCGGGTCATGGCATTCATCTTCGCCGTCTGCACGATGATCGCCTCGTTCGGTGGCGGCTGCATGAACCAGTCGAACACCCTCGCCACGCGGCTGCAGACGCAGTTCGGGCTTCCGACCGTCTGGAGCGCGATCATATTCGCCGCGCTCGTCGCGCTGGTCATCATCGGCGGGATCCGGCGCATCGGCCGGGTCACCGCGATCCTGGCGCCGGGCATGGCCTTGCTCTACGTCGGCGGTGCCTTGGCCATCCTGGCCGTGCACTTCAGCCAGATTCCGTCGGGCTTCGCGGCCATCTTCACCCAGGCATTCTCGCCGGAACCCGTCGTGGGCGGCGCCGCGGGCTCTCTGCTGATCACCGTGATGTGGGGGATCCGCCGTGGCCTGTTCAGCAACGAGGCGGGGCAGGGCAGCGCCCCCATCGCGCACGCCACCGCCAAGACCAAGGAGCCGGTCCGCGAAGGGCTGGTCGCCGCGCTGGGGCCGTTCATCGACACGCTGGTGATCTGCACCATGACCGGGCTCGTGATCGTCCTGACCGGGGGGTACCTCGACAAGGTCGAGCAGAGTCTGCCGGTGAGCGCGCTGACGGCCGCGCCCGGAGAGATGTCGGGCGACAAGGAGTTGCGGAATATCCTGGTGGCCGAAGTATCACCGGGCCCGTTCGAGGCCGAGGTGAGTGACGGCCGGCTGCTCGGCGCGACCTTCGTGGGCGCCAACGGCGGCATCGTCGAGGACGCCCGGGTCGTCGGCCCCGAGGGGCGCCCCTGGACGGGCGCGCTGGCCGTGGACGCGGCCGGCGCCATCACCGTGACGGGCGGCTCGGGAGACCCGGCGGTCATCGGGGGAGTGCTCCTCACGGGCGCCGACCTCACGGCGCACAGCTTCAGCAAGGCCCTCGGTCGAACCGGGGACCTGATCGTCACCATCGCGGTCGTGCTGTTCGCGGTCTCGACCGGTATCTCGTGGTCGTACTACGGCGATCGCGCCACCGAGTATGTCTTCGGCCCGCGGGCGATCCCGATCTATCGCTGGGTGTTCGTGGTGTTCTTCTTCCTCGGGTGCATCCTGCCGCTGAAGGCCGTGTGGACCTATGGCGACGTTGCCCTGGGCCTGATGTCGTTCCCCAACCTGATCGCGCTCATCCTGCTGTCGGGCTCGGTGCTCGCGTTGACACGCGACTACTTCTCGCGCCCGCAGAAGCGCTTCGACGGTTGATCCCTGGAGGCGTGATGCCCGAGTACAACACGATCCTTACGACGACCGACTTCTCCGATCCCGCCCTGCTGGGCGTCAGGCACGCCGCCGATCTGGCTGCAAAGCTCGAGTGCGAGCTGATCCTGGCGTACGTTATCGAGGAGAGACTGCCGGCCCTGATCTTGGCGGTGTCGCCCGAACCTGTCGCGGAGATCATCGAGATCCATCGCAAGAACGCCCAAAAGAGCCTCACCGACTACGCCGAGAAGCACCTCTCCGGCACGGCCGTCGAGACGGTCGTTCTGCAGGGCTTCGCCCATGTGGCGATCGTCGAGCTGGCCCGGGCTCGTAAGGCGGATCTCATCGTGCTGGGAACCCACGGCCACGGATTCATGGGCCGCATTCTGATGGGAAGCACGACGGAAAGGGTCATCCACGACGCGCCGTGCCCCGTGATGGTCGTGCCGTCCCGTCACTGAAGCGCCTTTGCGGCGGGGCGCCTCCGTGGCCGCCGGCTCGTGCATAATCCGACACAGGAGGAAACATCCATGCGCGCGAAGCTGCTGTTCATCGCGGTCGTACTCTGCATGACCCCGGCCCTGTTCGGGGCCGAGACCCATCCCTTGACGATCCACGACATGCTGGCCATGGAACGGATCTCCGGGCCGCAGGTCTCGCCCGACGGCGACCGGATCGCGTTCACCCTGCGGACCACCGATCTCGAGGCCAACCGCGGACGGACCGACATCTGGCTGGTCGGCCTGGACGGCAGCGGGCTGCGACGCATGACCGCCCACGAGGCCTCCGACTTCGAGCCGCGCTGGAGCCCCGACGGCGAGCACCTGTACTTCCTGTCCACCCGATCGGGGTCGTCCCAGGTGTGGCGGATCGCCCTGGACGGCGGCGAGGCCGAGCCGGTCACCGACCTGCCCCTCGACGTCTCGAACCTCGTGCTATCGCCCACGGGTGGGGGTATCGCGTTCACCCTCGAAGTCTTCACGGACTGCGAGACGCTGGAGTGCACCACGAAGCGGCTCGAGGAGCGGAAGGAAAGCAAGACGACCGGCCAGGTCTACGAACGCCTGTTCATCCGACACTGGGACACCTGGAAGGACGGGCGGCGCGCGCACCTGTTCGTCATGCCCACGGGAGGCGGAGATCCCGTAGACGTCATGAAGGGCATGGATGCCGATACGCCGTCGAAGCCCTTCGGAGGCTCCGAGGAGATCAACTTCGCGCCCGACGGCAAGGGACTGGTCTTCTCGGCCCGGGACGCCGGTCGTGAGGAAGCGTGGTCCACGAACTTCGACCTCTACCTGGCACCGACGGACGGCTCCGCGGCACCGAGGAATCTCACCGCGGACAATCCCGCCTGGGATACAGGCCCGGTCTTCTCGCCCGACGGCAAGACGCTGGCGTACCTGGCGATGGAGCGGCCCGGCTACGAGTCCGATCGCTTCCGGATCGTCCTCAAGAGTTGGCCCGACGGCGACTCGCGGACCCTGACCGAGGAATGGGATCGCTCGCCGCGGAGCCTCGTGTGGTCCAACGACGGCACGACGATCTTCGCCAATGCCGGCAACATCGGGCAGGTCTCGCTGTTCGCCATCGACGTCGCCTCCGGAGACGTCCAGACAGTGGTGGTTGACGGGACGGTACGCTCTCCCGCGATGGCGGGCGACCGGGTCGTCTTCGGGCTCGACCACCTGAGCTCTCCGGTGGAGCTGTACTCGTCGTCCCTCGACGGCTCGGACGTCAGCCGCATCACCGGCATCAACGACGACAAGGTCGCGGTAGTGAGGATGGGGGAGGCAGAGCAGTTCACCTTCCCCGGCTGGAACGACGAAACGGTCCACGCCTATGTCGTCAAGCCCGTCGACTTCGATCCCGAGAAGAAATACCCGGTTGCGTTTCTCATCCACGGCGGACCGCAGGGATCGTTCGGCAACGACTTCCACTACCGCTGGAACCCGCAGGCGTACACCGGGGCCGGGTACGCGGTGGTGATGGTGGATTTCCACGGCTCGACCGGCTACGGCCAGGCCTTCACCGACTCGATCCGCGGAGACTGGGGTGGGAAGCCTCTGGTCGACCTCCAGAAAGGGCTGGCGGCGGCGATCGAGCGCTACCCGTTCCTCGACGGCGACCGGGTCGGTGCGCTCGGTGCCTCGTTCGGCGGCTTCATGGTCAACTGGATCGCGGGTAGCTGGCCGGACCGCTTCAAGTGTCTCGTGAGCCACGACGGCAATCTCGACGAGCGCGCGGCGTACTACGACACCGAGGAGCTGTGGTTCCCGGAGTGGGATCACGAGGGGACGCCCTGGACCAATCCCGAGGGCTACGAGAAGCACAACCCGGTGGCGCACGTCGGCAACTGGAAGACCCCGATGCTGGTCGTCCACGGTGCCCTCGACTACCGCGTCGTCGATACGCAAGGCATCGCGACCTTCACCGCGCTGCAACGGCTGGGCATCCCCAGCAAGCTGCTCTACTTCCCCGACGAGAACCACTGGGTGTTGAAACCCCACAACAGCATCCAGTGGCACGACACGGTCATCGACTGGCTAGACCAGTGGCTTAAATGAAGACTCGGGGACTGGATACTCAATTCGAACTCGGAGATGTCTTCAATCACCGAGCCCGACGAATTGAGTTTCCTGTCCCCGACACCTTTTAGAACGGCGCTCGCAAAACCCGGAAAATCCGGAAATGAGTGTACTGTCCCCACGTAATCTGCTGTTTG
>Ga0316187_10001157_pt1 | contig 22398 bp, 19 predicted proteins | sample CroRivburrow1_MG_FD_204927 | JGI IMG/M metagenome (GOLD analysis project Ga0316187, IMG submission 204927) | Coastal sediment microbial communities from Maine, United States - Cross River worm burrow 1 | ecosystem: Environmental > Aquatic > Marine > Coastal > Sediment | place: USA: Maine...
TTTGAAAACCTTGTATCCCGATAAATACGAAACATAGAACCGCCATGTGACCTAGGATCCGCCACAAAGCATTCAGAAACTGATTTTAAACGTGGAATCATAGCAACAACAAAATCACTCATCGGTGCAACGACGACTTGCTTATATCTTTCCTTGTTATCCGCAAACCATTCTCGGTTGTTGTTTTGAGATAACTCAGTCAGAAATGAAAATAGTTCTTTTGGGAACCCAGGAAACGACGTAGCCATAACATGTACCATTCATATTATTATGAATAAATATTATCGACCAAAGGATTCATAAAAGTAAAGACCCGCATCATCCTCGCTCTAATTTTACATTAGATACTTGACACTCAAAGGCTGTCCTGTTAACGGTTCGGAGAAAAGGAATAGCATCATTCAAACGCTTGCCCACGAATAATACGGCAATCCCCACCGATATTGTCAGGAAAGGTTTAAATAACATAATTCCATTCTCTTTATTCATAACATTTCACCTCTACCTGTTATTTGATTTCAATGACGAGAATGCCCACGTGAGGCAACGCGGTGGTGGCATGCTTTTACAGGTAGACCTTGCAGGTGTTACGGCATACTTCAAATCGAGTACTGTACTGGATGGAGAAATGCCACGCAACCTTATGTTCTGAAAGAGTATTCTTTAGTTTTCCTTACCCTATGGAAATACCTCTAAGTGGTTCTTAGCTTGACCTGGGAGGTCAAAGTAACGATCATAGAGCACTTTGCACTTTGGGGTGCGAGCCTTTGCCGGTACGTACCCACGCCAGTGGCAATAACAATATAACCAAACAACAATCAAAATCGATCGCTTTGCTGAAGCTAACTACCTGACTGGGAGAATTTTTTTCCATTGGGTTATAATAATATTTAGGCCTAATGTAAAACACAAGCTTGATTTGTAGTCGTAGGCAAACGAAATCTAGAGGTTGGAAACTATGTCCCAGCAATCACTATTACAAGATATTGACACCTTAGAAACCCATGAATGGGTCGAAGCCCTGGAAGCGGTTATCGAGAATGAAGGTGTCCAGCGTGCGCACTTTTTACTCGAACAATTAATCGACAAGGCGCGGCGCTTAGGTGGCAATTTACCCTTTTCTTCTGATACGGCTTATGTCAACACTATTCCTCCACACCTAGAGGTCCCCACGCCAGGTGACCCAGCTATTGAAAATCGCATTCGCGCTTATATCCGTTGGAATGCCATGGCGATGGTCGTTAAAGCCAACCGCAAAAGCGCTGAGTTAGGTGGACACATCGCAACATTTGCCTCTGCTGCCACTCTTTATGACGTAGGCTTTAATCATTTTTGGAACGCACCCAGTCATGAACACGGCGGCGACTTGGTTTACTTCCAAGGGCATGCCTCCCCCGGCACCTACGCGCGTGCCTATCTTGAAGGGCGCTTAACCGAGGAGCAATTGGATAATTTCCGTCAGGAAGTGGATGGTAATGGTTTATCATCTTATCCACATCCGCATCTAATGCCAGATTTTTGGCAGTTCCCCACGGTGTCCATGGGCCTCGGGCCCATCATGTCTATTTATCAAGCACGCTTCTTAAAGTATTTACATGACCGTGGTCTATCCGACACCAAAAACCGCAAGGTTTGGTCTTTTGTGGGTGATGGCGAAACGGACGAACCGGAATCCTTGGGTGCGATTTCTCTGGCCGGGCGCGAGAAATTAGACAACTTAATTTGGGTAGTGAATTGTAACTTGCAGCGCTTGGACGGCCCGGTGCGCGGCAATGGCAAAATCATTCAAGAGTTGGAAGCCAGTTTCCGCGGTGCGGGCTGGAATGTAATAAAAGTTATGTGGGGCCGTTACTGGGATCCGTTATTTGCCATGGACAAAAATGGCTTATTGCAACAGCGCATGATGGAGTGTGTCGACGGTGATTACCAAAATTACAAATCCAAAGGCGGCGCCTATGTGCGAGAGCATTTTTTTGGCAAATACCCCGAGTTAAAAGCCATGGTGGCGAATATGTCGGACGAAGACATTTGGCGTTTAAACCGCGGCGGTCATGATCCCCACAAAGTGTACGCCGCCTATCACGCCGCAGTCCAGAAGACCGGTCAGCCCACGGTAATACTGGCACAAACGGTAAAAGGTTACGGTATGGGTGCCGCTGGTGAAGGTCAAATGCGCACCCATTCGCAAAAGAAACTGGCGGCCGATGAAATGATCGCTTTTCGAGACCGCTTTAATATTCCCTTGGATGATGAACAAGCCGCTGCAGGTCATTACTACAAACCCGCAGATGACAGCGAAGAAATGAAATACCTACACACCCGGCGCGAAGCCTTAGGTGGTTACCTGCCTGTGCGTAAGCAATTGGCCACACCATTGGTAATTCCCGAGTTGTCAGTTTTCGAGGCATTATTAGGCGGCAGTGGCGAGCGTGAAATGTCCACCACCATGGCGTTTGTGCGCATGTTAACGATTTTGTGCCGCGACAAAAACATCGGTAAAAACGTGGTGCCCATTGTGCCTGATGAAGCACGCACCTTCGGTATGGAGGGTATGTTCCGCCAGTTAGGCATCTATTCTTCTGTGGGGCAACTTTATACCCCGCAAGACAAACATGAGATCATGTTTTATAAAGAAGACAAAACGGGTCAAATCCTCGAAGAAGGCATTACGGAAGCGGGTTCTATGTCTTCGTGGATTGCAGCGGCCACCGCCTACAGCGCACACGGTATAAACATGGTACCTTTCTACATTTATTATTCCATGTTTGGTTTCCAACGCATTGGCGACCTGGCCTGGGCCGCCGGCGATATGCAAGCGCGCGGCTTCATGATCGGCGGTACCGCAGGGCGCACCACTCTGGCCGGTGAAGGTTTGCAGCACCAAGACGGCCACAGCCTGCTCATATCGAGCACTATACCCAATTGCGTCAGCTACGATCCCACCTTTGGTTACGAGATGGCAGTGATTATTCATAATGGCATGCAACGCATGTTCGCCAACCAGGAAAATGTGTTCTATTACATCACCGCCATGAATGAAAACTATGAGCACCCGCCAATGCCGAAAGGGGCTGAAAAAGGTATTGTTAAAGGCCTGTATTTGTTCCGCCGCGGCGGCAAGAAAAAGAATAAAGTACAACTCATGGGTTCGGGCTCCATTTTACGCGAAGTGATTGCGGGCGCCGATTTGTTGCGCGAAGACTGGGGCGTCGATGCTGATATCTGGAGTGCCACTAGCTTTACGGAATTAGCCCGTGATGCCCGTGCTTGCGACCGTTGGAACCGCTTGCATCCTGGCGATAAACCTAAAGTTCCGTATGTCGCTCAATGTCTAGAAGGACAACAAGGTCCCGTGATTGCGGCCACCGACTACGTGCAATCCTACGCTGATCAAATTCGCAAATGGGTACCACAAAATTTTGAGATACTGGGAACCGATGGTTTCGGCCGTAGCGATACCCGCGCCCAATTACGCAAGCATTTTGAAGTTAATTGCTATCATGTAGTTATTGCTGCACTTAAAGCCCTGGCGGATGAAGACGTACTGCCTGCTACCAAAGTGGCGGAAGCGATAGCTAAATACGGTATTAATCCTGAAAAACCAAACCCGCTGCACGCATAAAAGCGGGGGAGATAACGCAAAATGGAAAAAGAAATATTTGTACCTGATATCGGTGACTTTGAAAGCGTTGAAGTGGTCGAGCTTTTGGTTAAATCAGGCGACGTTATTAACGTGGAAGACTCGCTGATTTCGGTGGAATCGGATAAAGCCACCATGGAGATTCCTGCACCGGAAGCAGGTGTGGTGAAAGAGCTCAAAGTGAATCTGGGTGACAAGGTATCCCAGGGCAATTTGATTTTAGTGCTAGAGACCACCAGCAATGATCCTGCAGTGGCGGCGCCCGCCGAAGAACCGCCCGCGCCAGCGCCAAGTGCTGAGCCTACCGCTAAAGCGGCTGCGGCAACACCACAACCGGCACCAACGGCTGCGCCCACTCCAGTTAAAGCCACGCCAGCAGCCCCACCATCTAAAGCGTCACCCACCGCCAAAATTGATGAGGTGGCATTTGCCAAAGCCTATGCAACACCTTCGGTACGCAAATTCGCGCGCGAGTTGGGTGTGGATTTGGGAAAAGTGGAAGGTACCGGGCGTAAAAAGCGTATCACCCGAGAAGACGTGCAGAATTTTATCAAACGGACGTTGACACAAGGGATTGGCGGCGCTGGATTGGGTGTTGCGCCCATGCCGGAGCTTGATTTCAGCCAATGGGGCGAAATCGAGACCAAAGCGCTCACCAAGATTAATAAACTCACGGGACAATACCTGCACCGCAATTGGGTTACTGTGCCCCATGTCACCCAGTTTGACGAGGCCGACGTTACGGATCTTGAAGTATTCCGTAAGTCTATGTTGGCCGAATATAAGGATAATGGTATTAAGATCACTATGCTGGTGTTTTTAATGAAGGCGATTGTGTCGGCACTCAAAGAGTTTCCACGATTCAATGCATCGCTTGATACTAGTGGTGAAAACCTGATCTTTAAAAAGTATTTCCACATTGGTATTGCTGTGGATACACCTGATGGACTGGTAGTTCCGGTGGTGCGCGATGTTGACCGCAAAACCCTGGTGGAATTGGCCAGTGAACTGGGCGAGCTCAGTGTGCAAGCACGCAACAAAAAACTAAAGCCTTCAGACATGCAAGGTGGTTGTTTTACCATTTCCAGCCTGGGAGGTATTGGGGGCACGAAGTTTACACCCATTGTAAACTCACCCGAGGTAGCGATCCTCGGCGTTTCCCGCGCCAAAATGCAACCGGTGTGGAACGGTGAATCCTTCGAGCCGCGCCTAATATTGCCGTTATCCTTGTCCTATGATCATCGTGTGGTTGACGGTGCCGACGGTGCCCGCTTCACCACTTTTTTAAGCCGTGTGTTATCTGATACACGCCGTTTGTTACTGTAGGCCCGGGGGAATATTGCATGAGTCAATTACTAGAAATCAAAGTACCGGATATCGGAGATTTCGCAGACGTTGAAGTGATCGAAATATTGGTTAAACCTGGTGACAGCATCAAAGAAGAAGACTCACTGATTTCCGTGGAGTCGGACAAAGCCAACATGGAAATCCCCGCACCGCAATCCGGTACGGTAAAAGAGCTGCTCGTTAAAATCGGTGACAAGGTTTCACAAGACACTCCAATCTTAACACTTGAAGCCAGTGGCGAATCTACCCAGAGCAGGCCGGTAGAAAATCAAGAAGCTACCGCTGCACCTAAAGCCGCTGAATCAGCGGTCGCACCTACATCTGCACCAGTCCCGGTTGCCGTCAGCTTCGAAGGCAAAGTCGATGTACAAACCGAAGTGCTTGTATTGGGCTCTGGCCCCGGCGGTTATACTGCGGCGTTTCGCGCCGCGGATTTAGGCAAGCAAGTGGTGCTCATCGAACGTTACGACAGCATTGGCGGCGTGTGTTTAAATGTAGGTTGCATTCCTTCCAAGGCACTATTGCATACTGCCCAAGTGATTACTGAAGCCGCCGAGTTTCATGACATTGGTGTGAGTTTTAACTCACCCAAAATCGATCTGGACAAACTGCGTGGGCACAAAAACAACGTGGTTGGCAAACTCACCGGTGGCCTTAAACAATTAGCCAAACAACGTAAAGTGAAAATCGTGCATGGCTATGGCAAATTCACCTCGGCGCATACTATCGAAGTCGAAGCAAGCAACGGCGACAAAACCATCGTCGGATTCGAATATTGCATCATCGCCGCAGGTTCGCGGGTAAGCAAATTGCCTTTCATTCCATGGGATGACCCACGGGTGATGGATTCCACTGATGCATTGGAAATCGAGGAGGTACCTAAACGCTTATTAGTGGTGGGTGGTGGTATTATCGGCCTAGAGATGGCCACGGTTTACGACGCTTTGGGCTCCAAAGTCACTATCGTTGAACTTTCGCCTGACCTCATTACCGGCGCCGACCGTGACGTAGTACGCCCGCTAGAGCGACGCATCAAACGGCGATATGAAAAGATTTATCTTAACACCAAAGTGACTGCTATTGAGCCCAACAAAAAGGGATTGCTATGTAAATTCGAAGGTAAAGGCGCACCTGAAAATGACACTTTTGACCGCGTGTTAGTAGCCATTGGCCGCAGCCCCAATGGTCAGCTGGTCGATGCTGACAAAGCCGGCGTTGCAGTCGATGAACACGGCTTTATCAATGTAGATAAACAAATGCGTAGCAACGTTGAACACATCTTTGCCATTGGTGACATTGTGGGCCAACCGATGCTGGCACATAAAGCCACCCATGAAGGCAAAGTCGCAGCGGAAGTCATTAGTGGCATGAAATCACATTTTGATGCCCGTACTATTCCGTCCGTTGCCTACACCGACCCGGAAGTAGCTTGGATGGGTAAAACCGAAGAACAATGCAAAGCCGAAGGTATTGCCTACAAAAAAGGTGTGTTTCCCTGGGCTGCCAGTGGCCGTTCACTTTCACTGGGTCGTAACGAAGGCTCAACCAAAGTCTTGTTTGATGAAGAGAGTCGCATCATTGGCGCCGCCATGACCGGACCCAACGCCGGCGAGTTAATCGCCGAAGCGGTGTTAGCCTTGGAAATGGGTGCTGATATGCACGATATCGCTTTGACTATACATCCACATCCAACACTTTCCGAAACATTTAACTTCGCAACGGAAGTAGCCGAAGGTACTTGTACCGATATCTATGCGCCGAAGAAGAATTGAAGTTTTACCATAAAAATAAAAATTTAATCAGGATGAATGATGTCCATATCCCGTATCCCTTGTCCCGTAAAAACATAAATTAAGAAATTTCGAAACGATTATTTATAAAAAATATGACGACCAATCTTTGCTATTTTTTCTTTTTTAGCCGCCCAATACGGAGACACGTAATCGGCATGATAAAATAGTGCATCTTTTGCTTTGGTCTTTTTCTTCTCAGAATAGACATCCTTTGCTATGCGCACTGATTCGAGCCAGCGTGTAGAGTTTTTTGGAATATCGCTATGCTTGTCACTGGTCCACGAAAATGCGCTAATAAAGATTTTCTTCTTTTTGTGCCAAATTCTTTTGTAAACAACATTACAAACATCGTTTGGGTGTTTACCTGATTTAACCCTGTTCATGGTTACGGCTGCAACGGCATATTTCCCAGACTGAGGTTCACCTCTTGCTTCATGGTAAATATTCATCGCTAAACAACGAATATCTCTCAATTCCGAATGATCCTTCGATAGCTTATAGGCCATGGATACACCCGAAGTCACGAAAACACTAATTACTAAAAATATCAACTTTGAGGCAATATGAATATTTGTCCATTTTTCATATAACCACGCGAAAAAACGTCTTGGAATGAACATCCAAAATAGCGTGGAAAATATTTTAGCAATAGATCGCAAAATTAGCTTACTCGTACAGTCAATTTTTATACATTTTACAAAAGGGAATAGTAAATAATACTTACATATTACTTATAGACACTATAGTTATCGGCTAAGTTCAGCAAAACTATAGATTGTTTTTTGTATTTATATACAAATAGTTACGATTGATAGTTGATGTTTTTTATATAATTATTATTGTATTTCATAGGTCAGTGAATACTATCGGCTTTGTACCAAAAAGCTCCACTCCACCTTTTGCTAGTTTAGCATTGAATTTTAACAACTAATTGCAAAGATTGCATGACTTATTATAATTGACTTTACATCAATGATATTATTTTACCTTAATTTGCACGCGTTTCTTTACCAATAGATTAGCTTTTACGTTTGGCACCAATAGGCACCAGGCGTTTAATCCAAAAGCATTTGCAATGACTTCTATGTTATCTAACTTTGCACTACGCCCGTTGTCTTCCAAATTTAAATAATTACTTACTAATTTTTGGGTAATACCTATCTCACCTATTTTTTCCGATACAGCCATTGATTTCTGTACCACATCTTCCTGGGTCCAACCATGATATTCCATTAGATCCCTAATATTGTCAGCCAGAATCTTTTTAATATATTCGCGTCCTTTTTTGCCACGTTTAAATGATATATCTTTTTCCAACATAATGAGGTTCACCTTTATTTTTATAGTGATTGTAATATAGTTCTATAATAAATCTAAGGTAAATATTACCTATTTTATAATAATTGTTGATTTTTTTGCTGCTTAACTATTGATCAACAATTAATCAGCAGTTTCCCAGATTTGTTACAATTTATTAACATCACGTCATGAATTAATTATTTTTTCAAGGATTTATTTTTATATCAGCAATTGAGATAAAATACTAGTAATAGTCTCCTAAATCAATTTACATAGCCCATTTTCCCTGACTATAGCCATTTTTTCAATGAAATATGCCAATATTCCTTTAGGTATTATTTATACACCTGTAGAAATAATCAATCCAACTGCTACTTATATAAAACGTTCTCCTTATAAGTGTAAACTAAATGTTTACCCAAACGAATTAATTAAGTATTGCCAGGGATATTTATGAAAGCGTGCGGAAATGAAATACCATAAAATTTAGGGATTAATTATTAGAAACCAACCCAAGATCATGCCTATTATTATACCAAGCAACATAACGGTTTTTTGTCTACGAACCAACCTGAAATTACTCGCTGCATCCGATCTACTACTCGCAATATCACTATGCTTATATGGAATTTGATCCATGTTGAACGATTGACGCATCAACTCATTAATTTTTCTATAAGCTCTAACCTGAGCACATTTGACAGGTAAGGTAACCACATAATCTTCTACTACATCCCTACGTTTGTGATTCAATTCATCGTCGACGTATGCATGTATATGAGCATCTGAAATAGGCTGAAATTCTTTATTCATCTTAGCACTAACAGTACAATTGACTACGTAGTTTTTCTCTCGCCCTATGTAACCTGGACATAACCGTTCCCAAAGGAATACCTAGTATGTTACTGACTTCCTTATAACCAAAGCCTTCTAAACCTACTAAGAGAATAACGTTTTTCTGGTCGATTGGAAGCTTTGATACGGCAACTGCAAGCTCATAAATCTCTGTTCCTTGCTCAACATTGCCATTAAATTTCAGAGTATCGCTAACAGCATCAAGTGATACCATTTTAGGTAATCGCGCTAATCTAACCTGTGTATTAATAAATAGATTATGCATAATGGTAAAAAGCCAGGCTTTTAAGTTACTCCCGGTTTGCCATAAATGCAGTTTCCTTAGGGCACGCTCCAGGCAGTCCTGTACTAAATCATCCGCTTTGCTGGTATCGTACGTCAGTGCAACTGCATAACGCCTCAACGCTGGAATATGTTTCTCTACTAAACTCTTTTTATTATTCATCTGCCTTAACTCCTCTACATGAGGCTATAAACAATTTTAAGCTGAGACGACAAAAACTGAGGAAATGCTTGGATGAAGGATTGATTCATTCACCATTGTTACAATCAACCGCATAACGGCCGAAATAACTAAGCAATTTCGGTCATATTTTTGACGCGCTCCCCTCCCAAGGTAATAAGATGTTTTTCATTTAATCAGAATGCATACTTTCTAAAAATCAAGCGCATGTGATTTAAAACATACTGCACTAGCTTCATCTACACAAACTACGTACGTAGATTACTTAGTGACCACTATATCGGGTTGAAATGGGAGTGCCAACCATTATAATTTTATATAGGTATAGTTATTATTTATTTGTTGGCCTTACTTACTATATTGGATATACCTTCGTATCATATTGTTATATTTAGTTATTTAATTTTTTATCAAAATACTTCTTATTAGAAATGTGTTACATTACAGGATATTTCAGAAATGTTAGAAATTTGATGAAAATTAAACGACAAATAAATCTACTTATATCCACTTAAGTATAGGAAGTACAATTTTTATTGAGTGAAAATAAAATTAAACCCACCCACATTCAGAAACTTTCCTATATTCAATCCCTTATATGAAATAATTGCACGAGATCGTTCCTAAATTGTTAGTGTACATACACTTATTGATTATTTATAATATTGGTTGACTAAATCTGGTCACGAAAATTGCATTAACTCTGTCCATAATTATCGTATTCAGTTTTAACTCATTAAAGCAAACTAGCATAGTGTCGCTATTTTATTGGTACCGCCCAATATTCATAAAATGGTCACTGTTTCTCGAGTTGGCACTAATGAAAAGAAATTTATATTAATGAAACTTATGTTGAATTAGGGTATCTCACCTAATTAAGTCTAATTGGTTAAATAGCAGTAAAATCAATTAATTTTTTAATCATCTAAATAGCGAAATAAGAATTAACGTGCGTAAAAATTATTTGTTTACATTACTGTTATTAATCCTGTTGCTAGGCAATTCAAGTAACTTAGTTGCTGGCGCAGATCCCAAACTCTTTCCCAGACCGGCAGCACTGGAATATGACGTATTGTTCTGGAAAAGGATATTCGGCGAAGTCGATACAAAACACGGCTTGATACACGATAACAAACATCTAAAAGTTGTGTATGAGAAAATCTCCCTGCCACAAGGCGTAAGTCGCAAAACACGGCAAAAATATGTCAACAAAATAAAAGACAGATACATAAAGATTCTTAAAAAATTAAGTAAAGGCAAAAGAACTGGGCTAAGCCCCGAAGAACGCCGCGTACTGTCTCTCTGGCCCAAGAACGTTAGCAACAAAACCCTGAAATCTGGCATCAAAAATATTCGCTTTCAATTAGGTCAATCAGACAAATTCGTTGCAGGGCTAAAAAGATCGGGCGCGTGGAGAAATTTCATTCTAAACAATCTGGACAAAATGGGCTTGCCAAAAGAAATTGCCGCCCTGCCTCACGTAGAGTCTTCTTTTAATCCTAATGCGTATTCACACGTTGGTGCGGCTGGTTTGTGGCAATTTGTACGCTCGACGGGACGACGCTTTATGCGCATTGACCATATAGTAGATGAACGTATGGATCCTTTTGCTGCCTCAGTAGCTGCAGCCCGCTTATTAGAAAATAACTACGCCGTAACCGGTACCTGGCCCTTAGCCTTAACCGCATATAATCACGGTGCTGCCGGCATGCGAAAAGCAGCCAAGAAAGTGGGCACCCACGATATTACAACCATTCTAAGAAAATACAAAAGTCGGTCCTTTAAATTTGCTTCGCGTAATTTCTACCTGGCATTTCTTGCGGTAAATGATGTCCAAGCAGAAGCCGAGCATTATTTCGGTAAGGTAGTATTAGATCCTGAAATCAAAGATGAAATTGTTCCTTTACCTGGCTACATGTCAGCTACAGATGTTTCCAAAGCTTTAGGGATTTCTAAATCAGAGTTGAAGCGTAAAAATCCAGCATTGAGATCTTCGGTCTGGAGTGGTAATAAGTATATACCGCGAGGTTATAAACTACGGGTAGATCCGAATTCCATATCTGGTTCCGCCTATGACAAAATTGCCAAGGCGGCGGCAAAAAATAGCTATGCTAAACAAAAACCAGACCTATACCACAAGGTACGCCGAGGACAAACGATTTCAAGTATTGCTGCACGTTATGGAGTGAGAGTAAAAGATATTGTTGCGGTAAATTCACTTCGCAGCAGAAACCGCATTCGAATCGGACAAACTTTACGTCTGCCTCAACATAGTAAAAAGTCATCTAAAACGCTTCTCGCTTCAAACACTTCTTCTAAACGTTCAAAGAAAACTAAAGTTAGCATAAAGACCGGGCCATCCGCTAAAACTTACAAGGTCCGCAAAGGTGACTCATTAGCTAGAATCGCCAAACGAACAGGCGTTAGCGAAAGAACACTAATGGCGGCTAATAATTTAAGAAATAAAAATCGTATCTATCCTGGACAAAGACTACGCCTCCATAAACCGGCGCAAAAAGCAGTCGTAGTAGCTAGCGCCAAAACAGAATCAGCATCTGAAACCTATAAGGTCCGTAGAGGTGACTCTTTAGCTAAAATCGCTAAACGAACCGGTGTCAATGAAAAAACACTAATGGCGGCTAATAATCTACGTAATAAAAATCGGATTTATCCCGGCCAAAAATTGCAGCTTAAAGTACCCACCAAAACTCCGGTTATAGTGGCCAGCACAAAATCAGACTCACAATTAGATCCAAAAGTGGAATCTGTGGCCATGAATTCCAGTAGTGATAGTGCAACTGTTAAAGTAGCAAGCTTAGATACCCAGACAGCATCAATAGAACCTCTATCAACGGTAACTACTGTAACTACAACAACGACGGATACACAAACAAACCTGGAAACCACTACTTCAGTTACTACTGAAGACTCGCTGGCAGTGGACAATCCTTTAGACGGAATTACGCAAACAAATCCTGATCAGTCAATGGAAAATGACGAGTTGACTTCTCAAGGTGGGTTACCAAAAATACCAGGCCTACAGGAAAACAAAGACTTTTCTCCTGACACTAAAAATGCCATTGCAAGACTAACGGCCTTATTAGGGCTGGAGTCTGAACAGGATGATGCATCTAATTCTGATATAGATGTTAAAGCCACTACTGCATTAGCGGTTGAGTCAGGAGATGCAACAGCAGTTGAGTCGGAGGACGCAATTGCTGTTGCGACAGAGGACGCAACAATTATAGCGAGCATCAATAAAGACACGAATCTGGATGATGCAATTGACAGTAAAGATGCTGAAGTTGACAATAGTTTACTCGCAGAATCAGAAGAAACCCTGGATCTTGCCGCTGATCCCAGCGACTATTCTGTATCGAGAAAAAATTCTATTGAAGTCCAGGCGGAAGAAACTTTAGGTCATTACGCAGAATGGCTTAAGCTTCGCGCAAGCCGCTTGAGACGAATTAATAGAATGCGTTACGGAAAGCCGGTTATCATCGGAAAAAGGTTAAAACTGGATTTTTCCAAGGTAACACATGCAGAATTTGAACAACAAAGGCGGGATTACCATCGAGCGATACAAGAAGAATTTTTTGAGCAATACCAAATTTCAGGTACTGAGAAACACAAAATTAGGCGTGGTGATTCTTTATGGCAATTAGCCAAATACAAATACAAAATTCCACTTTGGCTACTTAGACAATATAATCCTGATTTGGTACTGAATAACGTAAGACCAGGTACAACCGTCACTTTTCCTAATTTGGAAAAACGTGAAACGCCAAATGAAGAACCAAGCATATCTAAAAAGAACAAACCGGTAAAATTAGGTTAATTTACCGACGAAAAGTCTTTACCGGACAAGTTTGCGAGACAAGCTATTGCCGTACGGCCTGTTTCTTTTCTTGTAATTCAGGGATTGAAATGCTTAATTCCAAAATTTCCAAATCTCCGTCATTTTCAACGTTAACCTGGATCTGGCTATAGTCCACTGCGACATATTTTTCTACCACCTTAAGTATGTCTTTCTTTAAGGCGGGCAAATAATCAGGGCTTCCCTTTTCTGCATTTTCCCTTGCCAGAATAATTTGCAGCCGTTCCTTGGCGACAACAGCGGATTTCTTTCTTCTTTTAAGGAAATAATCTAGTATAGTCATAATATATTAAGTCCCAAACAACCGTTTAAGAAAACCTCGCTTTTCAGGTTCCAGAAATCTCATCGCCAAATCTTCCCCTAATATTCTTCCCACAATATCATGATAGGCCATGCCACTCACACTGGTATCGTCATGAATCACTGGTACACCGGCATTTGATGCCTGTAAGACTGATTCGGACTCCGGCACAACGCCAACTAGATTAATACCAAGCAGATCTTGGATATCTTCGATACTAAGCATTTCTCCAATTTTAACTCGTGTTGGATTGTAGCGCGTAATTAACAAATGTTCTTTTATGGGTTCACCACCATCCTCGGCTCTTTTAGACTTGGATGAAAGGATACCTAATATTCTATCGGAATCACGTACTGAGGAGACTTCAGGATTGGTGACAACTAGTGCTTCATCCGCATAATAAAGCGCTGTAATCGCACCTGACTCTATACCAGCGGGTGAATCACATATAATATAGTCATGAGTCGTTCGTAATTCATCCAACACCTTGCCCACAGCGTCTAGGCTGAGCGCGTCTTTATCTCGAGTTTGGGATGCAGGCAATATATCTAAGTTAGCCAACCGTTTGTCACGAATCAATGACTGTTTTAAATTGGCTTCTCCTTGAATGACATTAATGAAGTCATACACAACCCGACGCTCGCAGCCCATAATTAAATCCAGATTGCGTAGCCCAACATCAAAATCAATTACAACCGTCTTATGGCCTCTCTTAGCAAGCCCAGTGGCGACACTAGCGCTTGTCGTTGTTTTACCAACACCGCCTTTACCAGAAGTAACGACAATTACTTTGGCCATAGTTGCCTCCCACGATTAATAACTACATAATTTCTCATTTTTAACATTCACCTCATGAATATCTAACTGCTTATATTCCATTAATCTACGTTACTTATGTCCCCAATGTATCAATATTCAGTTGTTCACCTGAAAGATAAATCTGTACTGATTTTTTGTACAGGTCGGCGGGAACATTATCTTCAAACACTCGGTAGTTACCCGCAATAGCCACTAATTCAGCTTCGAAACTATGACAAAAAATTCGAGCATGTTCGTTTCCATCAAGACCGGCTAGGGCCCGTCCACGCAATGGCGCATAAATATGGATATTACCGTCTGCCATAATCTCTGCCCCCGCATTGACAGCCGCTAACAATATTAAATCTCCACCTTTAGCATATACTCTCTGTCCGGAACGTATCGGATGGTGTATAACCTTTGTGGTATCGGCTACAAAAACCGTACTGTTCGGTGCATTGACTTCGGCTTGGGTACTCGATGCCTTTGCTTTGTCATCCTTTATATTTTTTTCTTTTACGATTTTATCAAAGGACTGGCTAGTGAGAACCGCTAGTCCGGCACTCGTTGCACCTTCAGTTTGCTCTTTTGAGCCATTACAGATACCGACGGGAATCAGCTTACACTTACGAATTATATTCGTTAAATTTGTAAAATCCAATACACTGGATTGTGATTGTACATTTTCAAGATCGAGAATTACCGGTGCGTTTTTAAAGAAATCTAAGGCAGACGATAGCCTAGTGGTGAGTTCTTGTTCAATGGCATTAATGTCACAGCTATATAATTTGAGGACAGAAAGGGTAAAAACAGAGCCTTTTAAGACGACAGGCGGGCTATCTGTAATAGGAAGCTGTTGTTGACTTACATTGGGTATATCGGCACCCATAGTATCCATTGCTTTGATTGTTTCGACCCCATCAAATTAAATACAGTAATCCTAGTCAACTATAGCCCAAATCAGCTAAAGCAGCCCAAGTCAGCTAAAGCCCATAAGCTTAACCAAATTGGCTATTTTTTAACCAGATGTTACGTGTATCCCCCTCGTTCAGTAAATAGGCTGAATAATACCCAAATTAAGCCCAAATCGCTAATTTAAAAATGAGTACGCTGTTGCCTCTTTACTTGATATCAATAAAATAGGGCGTCTTGTAGAAAAGTAGCATATTCCGGTTAATAAACCAACCACAGTGCTAAAAAAATAAATTATATAGCATAATGACGGATTACTTACCCTACTTAAGGCCTCATTTAGGCCTCATTCATTAGAGACTTTTTGTGAAATGACCGTATACTTTTGTTTTAATGTATTATACTCATCACGTAGTAAGTTTATTTCCGAGTCTTTGTCCGTTAACTTAAATTTTAGTTCATCAATTATTTCACTACTGGCAGTGCTTTCTGATTGCGCGCCTTCTGTAGCTTCAGGTTGATTGTTCTTTAAACCAGATATCTCATCTTCCAATATAGCTATACACTGTAATTGTTCTTTATTGGTTTGAATCAAACCTTTCATTATGGATTGTGATTGGGCAGCGTCCATGTTGCCATCTTTTGCGTTATTCACATGTTCATCAGACGCAACTTCTTCTGATTGATAACGTAATATCTCTTTGCCAAGACGTAAATTCTCTTTTTCGAGCACATCAATGCACATATTCAATTGTTCTTGTTCATTCAACAGTGTATCAGTTTGATTCTTTAGTGTGGTTAATTTTTCGATTATTGTTTGATTATCTGCATCCTTACCGAGGTCCTGAATATCTTTTATAGAAACCTTTAACTCGTCTATTGAATTGTACTGACGGCCAATAATATCCCTAAGCCTACCAATTTCTTCGCTAGCCGTATCTTTGATATTCAGTTCTTGAGTATTTTTCTTTTCATTACTAGCCACTGTGGATTCATTGCCAGGGTCTTCACCAGACTCCGATGTCATCGCGGTATTGTAATCCTGCTCCATATCGCCCAGGGATAACAGCATGTCTTCATCAATTGACTCAATTTCCTCTAAGCTCTCTACACTGTCAACGTCCGTGTTCGCTTGTTCATTACGTGGAGTTAACTCGGCATAACGTGTGTAGATACTTGACCAGTAATTCTCGTCATTTCCTAAATATTCGGGTATGGTGAGTAATTCTGAATTTAACACAAGCAAACGTTCGGATAGTACTTTAATCTGTTTCTCTGTATCCTCTGCGTGATGTTTGCTGTTTATTAAGGTTTCATGCTGCAATTCAGAAAGACATAATTGTTCTTGTATATAAGCAGAGACGAGATCCTTTTGTGAAGGCTCACTCTTTTTTGATTTTATCAATAGTTGTAGTTTAGTGATTACACTTTTAAGATTTTTATTTTTACGGAATAAATAAATAAGACCAATAATTGCCAGCATTAAAAATTCGGTAAGGCACAAAATAATCAGCATATCCATTGTTATGCTAATTCCAGACACCCAAGTTGTTACACTAGATACAAAGCTCATGATATTTGGTTATTTCGTTATTTACCTATATTAGTAGAAATCTTCCAGTGAGACTGAATTGCCATTTTCAACAACGATTCGAGAATGAAATCGGCGCAATTGACGTGGTTCTCTGACGCCACATGAATGAGATATCACACCCACTTTATACACTATATTTTGCCGTACCAATTTGAAATACAAGATCCGCGCCACTTTCCAAATGGTATGGTGACACCCCGTGCGCACGTTTTTTCCACCAATCCGGTGGAATTTGCGGTGCGAATTGCTAGAATTCGTGCACACGGAGATTGTGGAAGTATTCAAAAACCAAGAAAACGTGCACTATCCGTAGGGTGGATAAGCGCAGCGCATCCACCATTTTAGCTAGTATTGGTGGATGCGCTGCACTTATCCACCCTACATTGAGAATACTTTCACAGTCTCACTGCGCACGCTACATTTTGCCCCTCGTTCCCATGCTTCGCGTGGGAATGCATACGAATCTAAGAAAAATTAACGAAATGTATCCGTTTATTACATTAGAAATTTGACAGAGATAATGAGTTACATCAATTTGAGTGGAATGCAATAAGCACAGTCTGGTAGGCATTCCCACGCAGAGCGTGGGAACGAGGAGCTTACTCACAAATTATACTACTTACTGAACCATAGACTTATTTGGTGTGTCAGGTAATCGTGGCATGGTAACATTTGGAAACGTGCCAGTAAGACTGTTCAAAAACGCGACAATATCTTTCACCTCATTATCTTTAAGTGTTTTATCTAATTGTGTTTTACTCATCACTCGTACAGCCTCATCCAGTGTTTTAACTGAACCATTGTGAAAATAAGGAGCTGTTAGAGCAACGTTACGCCATGTAGGTACACGCCACGAATTTTTATCTTCGTTTTTCTTGGTTACTGTATAAAGCCCAAGATCGGCTACTAAATTATACTTTTTATCATATTCGCTACCCGGAAAGGTAGGGAACTTTTGAAAAAAGCCTTGGCCCATCGGTAAAGACATAGGGCCGGAAAAATTTGCACCGGTGTGGCAACTGGTACACCCTACCGCTTCAACTAACTTCATACCATTTTTCGCCTGTTTGTTAAGCGCTGACTTATCTCCTTTTATATAACGATCGAATGGTGACGAAGTGGTGATCAGAGTGCGCTCAAAGGCGGCGATTGCTTTGGCGATGTTGTCGTAAGTTACCGGTTCTTTTCCACCGAATACTGTTTTGAACTGGGCAACATAACCCGGTATTTCGTTAATGCGTTTTACAACTGCTTCTTCATTCGGCATACCCATTTCGATTGGATTGAGTATGGGCCCTTTGGCTTGATCTTCTAAAGTAGCCGCTCTACCATCCCAAAATTGGGCAGTCAAAAAAGCAGAATTCCAAACGGTTGGCGCAGATCGCCCGCCTTTTTTGCCCATAACACCTACCGATACCGGTCTGTTATCAGTACCACTTGCCATCACGTTGTGGCACGAATTACACGATACCGTTCCATCCACCGATAGCCTTGGATCAAAAAACAGTTGCTTTCCAAGTTCTATTTTTTCCGCTGACATTTTGTTGTCTGCAGGAATTGGCGGTGTATCAGGTAAGGCTTCAAAAGCAAAAGATTGAGACACAAAGGACAACATTAATACTGGAAAAAGCACTCTTCCCTTTTGTAAAAGATTCATCGTATTGAACTCCTGTAAATTATGTTAAATGATCGATCCGGGTGTAACTATCAAAATTAAAACACATTATAAAAGATAATATTAGTAAATTCTTCTTTTATTATATATTAAAATTAGGATATTATTATATTAATTAGATTCGCGCTGAATTATAGTGATATTTTTAGAAATTTAAAGAGAAACAGCAAAATTATTAATATTTTTTATTCGCAGAATAAAACATGATATAGTCAGCTCTTAATATATAAATTCATGTTTTAACACAATAGGATAGGTACTCGAAATGCATCAAGACGAACCCATCACCATAGGTGTAAGCAGTTGCCTACTCGGCCTTAACGTTCGTTACGATGGCGCCAATAAATCGAGTCAAACAGCAATTGACGTTTGCACACAAATTAACTGCATTCCTATCTGTCCGGAAGTCGCCATTGGGCTAGGCGTGCCTCGACCAGCTATAAAACTATTTTCTCACGCCGACTCAACGCGAGCGATCATATCTGAACATCCAATGGAAGACGTAAGCCAAAACTTGAGAAAATACGCACAGCAGATTAAAGAAGAACACCCGGATCTATGTGGATACATATTTAAATCCGGTTCGCCATCCTGTGGTCTTAAGGATGTTCCAACATTTGACTGCGATGAAAATCCGATTAATACAGGGAAAGGAATTTTTGCAGATAAACTTTGTGCTGAAATAAAAGGATTACCCACCATTGACGAAAAGCAGTTAGAAATACCAGAGCAAAGAGAAATTTTCTTCAAAAGTGCTGCCGAATTTCGTAGTTCTAACGCAGTGGAGTTATAGCTTTTGCTAGGCTACCCTAAAATTCTTGTCTCGCTAAGGCGCTTCCTTTTCTAAACCGCAAGGCAAGAAACTCCTGCTGATCCGCAATAATCCTCCGGTTTAACAGATAAAGGTACTCCGCTTTATTAGGCACGTAAGGAATGGCAATAAGTTTTCTATCCCCCCATTCTTGCAAAACTTTATTACCTTTTAAATTATTACAACGAAAACAAGCAGTAACCACATTTTCCCAATTGTCACGTCCCCCTAGACTTAATGGAACAACATGGTCTCGCGTTAAATCCTCCACTTTGAATTTTTCACCACAATATAAACATAAGTGGCCATCTCGTCGAAAAAGTGCTTCATTGGTTAAATGAGGTATAAATTTGCTTCCATTCACTTTCTGGTGGACTCTTCCCCGCGTGAGCAGGATTGATCCAACTTCGACAACGCTTCTTTTTCGTGTAATAGCGTTGATTCCACCTCTAAAAATAAAGCTTTCTCTACCAAGCGAACTAATAACTCTTTCATTAGCATACAGCTTAATCGCCTGCTCATAGCTTATCCAAGCCGTCGGATTTCCCGCAATATCGAGTTTTAATATAAGAGCTAAGGTATTCATGTTTCGACTAATTAAATAGACTATCAAAAAATGCTTGCATATCTTTCCAAGATTGCTTGTCGGCATTTTTATTGTAAGCAAGAGGAATGTTAAACTTTTTACCTAATTCTGTTGCTGCTGGATTAGTAAACGCGTGTTTCGCCCCAGCATAATTTTTAAATTTATAATCGACATTGGAAGACTGCATTTCAGCCTTAAAAGAACTAATTTGCTCAGCTGTCACAAACGGATCATCAGCACCATTACAAACAAGAACCTTTGTTTTAGTCGTGATATTACCTTTATGCTGCGTCTTTAAGCTGCCATGAAAACTCACCACACCGGCTAAATCAACTGACCTACGCATCATCTCTAACACTACGCCACCACCAAAACAATATCCAATGGCAGCAATTTGCTTGGAATCTGTGGTCTTGTGAGCTTTAAGAATATCCACAGCCGCTTTAAAACGTGCTTCTGCAACACTAAGGTTTTTCATCGCGGCCTTGGAAAACGCACCGGCGTCTTTAGGATGATCAGCCTTCTTTCCCTCACCATACATATCTATGGCTAAGGCCGTATAGCCCAACTTAGCCAGCATATCAGCTCTTTGCCTCACATATTCGTTGTGCCCCCACCATTCATGCACCACTATAATTCCTGGTCGTTTCTGCTTAATACTGTCATCGTATGCCAAATAACCTTTCAGCACAGTACCATTGGCTTTATAGTCCACTTCTTGAGTTTGAATCGCGGCAGAAACCGACGTTATTTGAACGAACATACAGATTATCAGGAAATTTTTAAGCATTTTATCCACTCCGTTGTTATGCCTGGGTAAGTTATCGTAAACTTATTTCTTTTTTTGAGCTTGTGCAACAATTTTTAAGCTACTAAAAATTCACGATTTCGGTTAACTCGAAAAATTGATACATTTTTCTTAGCTTATATTTTATAGAATTATTCTATGTTGGATTTACAATTTTCACGAGATTTTTATCTCTGGATATGCTATATATTAGGCTCACCAAACTTGTCGGACAAACCTTACAATATAAGCTTAGATTACCAAATTTGCTTACACATTAACATCGAAATTCCGTAAGTAAACTACTTGTCAAATAGGGTATACAAATAAGTAAGGATTCGGACTCTTACATAAAATTATTTAATATCACGTATCATAAGAAAGGATAGTTGGGTGATTCGATTTTTCAACTATTGTAAAGTAAAATGTATTTCTAAGGAGTAGAAATAATAATGGGTTTTTTGAAACGCTTATTTTCAAATGACGATTCGGATGAAGTGGTCGAAAAACTCACATTTATCGACTGTATGAATATCGCTCAATCCTGGTCTGCTAACGCAACCATCGATCCGGATATTGAGCTAGATAATAAATCGCTAAACACTGCGCTTCAAGCTACCGTCACCTGCCCTTACTGTAGTAATGAAATCCTATTTGGCGATGCCGTGACATCCCAAGGCGTACAAATTACTATAAGATGTCCGTCATGTGGCACCGAGCCTGCTGCAAAACGCCGCTATGAGTTTGAAATCGCGTAGCCACTTGTATCACTTCACCGCGCCAACCAACGATTCTTTGCAGCACAAAGCATTGCAAATAAATAATATTATGAAATATATCCACTCACCATCACCAATAAATAACGTATCCCTGCGTTTTTCATAAAATCCTCCAAAACCCTCCCTATACATCCTTCCAATACGATGTTGGCATTAAATTCGTATCTCAATGTCACAATGAGCATTCATGATTGTTACATTAATGTGATTCGCAGGATGGTTTTTGTGAAAATTTAACAGAAATAATTAACTGATTTCTATAGACTTTAAAACAGTAAAAGCTAAGCGTGTTGTGAGAAATACACACATGTTTCCAAGACAGACGCATTAAATAAATGGGATGAAGGTAGCAAAACCCGGAATGCTACTGTAAATTCTGGCAAATATTAGGTATTGTTACGAACTTTTTACATAATACCTTACTGAATAACATGATTGATATGTACACTTGTTCAAGGGAATAATATGTTTCATTATTTGGAAGTGTTTTTTTATATCAAAATCGTGTAAGCACACACAAAAATGGGAGCTTAAGAGTATTTAACTCAAAGCATATATAATTAATGACGTATATTAGCGCAACTACCAAACTGGGACGTTTTAATGTTTGGATATAATTACATGAATGATACCCTACCTCTAGTTCCCTTGAAATGGACATCCTATGCTACAACTCACGTTGGAAACGTAAGACAAATAAATGAAGATGCGTACCTTGATCGCTCTGACATTAAGCTTTGGGTTATTGCTGATGGAATGGGTGGTCATCATGCCGGCGATGTGGCCAGTTCTACTATCGTACAAGCACTCAACGAAAGTAAGCCCACTCAACGATTGAGCGCGTTTGTCACTGAAATTGAAGACAAACTAATGGCAGTTAA
>Ga0316187_10001158_pt1 | contig 22379 bp, 18 predicted proteins | sample CroRivburrow1_MG_FD_204927 | JGI IMG/M metagenome (GOLD analysis project Ga0316187, IMG submission 204927) | Coastal sediment microbial communities from Maine, United States - Cross River worm burrow 1 | ecosystem: Environmental > Aquatic > Marine > Coastal > Sediment | place: USA: Maine...
TCCAAGTGCGGCGCTACTTCGACAGAAAGTTGTCATTACTATGTAGATCAGATGGCCTATATTGTTTGCCCGTGCGTTGCATACAGACAGGGATTGAAGGAGGTGGCAGCCATGTTCGACAAACGCAAGGATAACGCCCACGCTGAGCCGGAAGTTGGTTCAAGCAGTGGTTCAGGCGCCGGCTGGTCGCCATCTGAAACGTTCAACACGAGGAATGCAGCAGTGATTGGAGCAACCATCAAGATCAAGGGAGAGGTCAGCGGTGATGAGAATCTGCTGATTGAGGGAAACGTCGTCGGTTCCATCTCACTGAAAGGCCATGATCTGACCATCGGCCAGAAAGGCACGCTCGAAGCGGATCTGACAGCCAAGACCGTCAAAGTCGAGGGGCAGGTCACCGGCGACATTCAGGGTGAGGAAAAGGTGATCATCACTCAGACGGGTCGAGTGCGCGGCAATATCACGGCGCCGCGCGTCACGCTCGAGGACGGGGCCAAGTTCAAGGGTGCCATCGACATGGACCCGGGTGTAGAGAAGGTCGCAGCGGCGGCGCCGAAACGCGCTGCGACGCCCGCGAACGGCACCAGTGAGGAGAAGGCGAAAAGTAGCCAGACCAGCGGATGAGCAGGATGCTTCGAAGCCGTCGTGACCCGGAGTCGGCTTCAATCAGAAAACCCCGATCTGAGACGGTTAAGAGCCGACTTCTGCCGCTGCTGCTGGAGCAGATCGAGACGCGCGAGCGGATTCACGTGCTTGATCTGGGTAGTGGATCGCAAAGCACGCTGAACTTTTTTGCTGGCAGAAACGCAGCCATTCACTTTGTCGATCTGTTCTCCTGCGACCTGGTAATGAACGCGCCGGAGGAGGTCAACACGGCCGAAGCCTGTGCGCAGCTGGAGGCGTACCTGCGCCTGCCCGATGGGCTGGTGTTCGATGTCTGCATGCTCTGGGACGCGTTGCACTATCTGCCACTCGATGCGCTTCAGGGACTCAGCCGGGCGCTGGCGCCGCACCTTGGGCCGGGAACACTTGGCTACGGCTTCGGTTCCCTGCACAGCGGCGCCAGGTCCGAAGAGCCGGGCTGGCAGCCCAAGAACGAGGGCTGCCGCTACGGGATTGAAGACGGTTCTCACCTCAAGCTGACGGGTGTGGAGCGGCAAGGCCGGTATCACGCGCATACGCAACAGCAGCTGGACGAGTACTTTCCCGCACTGTCGATCCAGAAAGCGACGCTCCTGCAGGAAGGCAGGTTGGAATTGCTGTTCGCCAGAGACTAGTCCGCATGAGCGCGCGACGTCGTTCGACCCCTCACCGATCTTCAGGTCGTTGTACAAATCTGCAATTGCGGGCCATGATGTCTGATGCGACTATCGGGCGCGTGAGCTCGACCTGGCGCAAGCTCGCGGCCCGGTTAACCTGAGTGGGGAGGGCAGTTTTGAATCCCGGACAGTCGTCAGCAGTTGTCGCAGATGTGAAGCACGAGGTGCAGGGTTCGATCCTGATTGCCTCCATGGTCGGTCGGGCAGGCATCAATGTGCTCATGGATTACGTCATGAGCCATTTTGACGATTGGGCGGCACACAATCGTCTGATCTACGACCTGAGCGACTGGAACGTCGACTCCCTGACCACCGATGCGCTCCGGCATCTTCCGGAGTCCTTCAGGCCCCTGATATCAGCTCGCGAGAAGACCTGGGTCGCCCTGGTGATCGCGCCACATCTGGAGGAACTCGCGAAGATCCTGTTGGCGATCTACGAGTCGGAAGGCGTGGCCGTTGAACTCACTTACTTCTTTGATCGCCCGTCGGCGGAAACCTGGTTGCTCGAAGCGCCAAGTTGAACGCACGGCTCAGCTGTAGCGCGCCTCGAATCCTTCTGATTTCTCGTTGCCCGCTGCTGCCAGGCTGTCCTCGAGATCTTTGAGATAGACCTCTACCACCTGCTGATGAAAAGGCGAGAGCATCAGATGCAGAGCCGGTGGCTCCGTCGTCAGGCTGGTGAACCATCCCTTCCGGTACATGTTCCTGTAAACGGTGAAAACGTCCGCATTCTTGTGCGTGAAGGCGACGATGCCAAGCTTGGGCTCACCGAGGACCTCGAAGCCCAGCGCCCGCACGCCTTCCTCGACCGCAGCTCTGGCGTCGGTGACCTGCCGGTGCTTGTCCCGATAGCCCGCAATACCCAGGTAGTTCATCACGGCCCAGGCGGCGGAAATCGCGCCGCCGGGACGAGTGCCGGCCAGCGTCGGAGTGATCATTCGACCGCCCGGCCAATCGCTGCAGTCGAACACCATCTGCTGGTGCAGTGACTCGCTTCTGAACAGCACGGTGGATGCGCCTTTGGCGCAGTAGCCGTATTTGTGCAGGTCGGCAGACATGGAGGACACACCGGGTAGCTCGAAATCGAACGGTGGTATGTCCGCGCCGTTCATGCGCACGAACGGCGCGATGTAGCCGCCCACGCAGGCGTCCACATGCAGCCAAAGGCCCTTGTCGATCGCGAGCTCGCTCAAGGCCCCGATCGGATCGATGAGGCCATAGGGAAAGCTCGGTGCTGATCCGACCAGCATGATCGTCTGCCTATCCGCAGCAGCTGCCATGGCGGCCACGTCTGCCAGCAGATCTGCACCAACCGGGACGCGCCGCACCTCGATGTCCATCAGCTTCGCGGCCTTGTCGAAAGCGGGATGTGCGGAATAGGGGGCAACCAGGTTCGCCTCCCCGGACAGTCCTTTCTCGTTTCGAGCGTAGTCCCGGGCCGCCTTCACCGCCATGGTGATGGAGTCCGTACCGCCGGAGGTAATGGTGCCACGAGCTTCCTCCGGGGCATGCAAGAGCGATAGCCCCATGCCGACGACTTCGTCTTCCATCTGCTTCAGGCTGGGAAAGGCGAGCGGGCCCAGGCCGTTCTCCGACATGTAGAGCGCGTAGGCCTCCTTCTGCACCGCGGCTACATCTTCCCCGGCATTGAATACATAGACGGCCGTCTTGCCGTCCCGCCACTTGGCGTCGCCGCTGCCGCGCTCCACCATCTCGGCCTTCAGCGATGGCCAGTCGCGGCCCTCTGCAGGCATCTCGTGCATAGCTACAATCCCATCTGCTTCAGGCTCCTTCATACAGGTCGGCTGTAGGGAGCGCAACGTGTCGCCTACAGCGTGCTGGTGGGCGCCACATCATTAGCGCTTTCTGACGTTCATCTGACTGTCAGGCGGATTCGGCCTGCATCTTATCGAACAGCCGTGCCCGATCTCTTTCAAAGCGCCTGCCTGCGAAATAGAACAGTGGAATGGCGGACAGCGAGATGACTGTGAACCAGAGCAGGGCCAGGGTGTATGGCGCCTCATTGCCTCGAGCCATCAGCCAGTCTATGTAGACACCGGCGGCGCTGACGCCGATCGCTACTCCGGCCATGTTCAGAAGCAGGATATAGAGTGCAACCACCGTGGCGCGAATCTGTGGCGGCACCAGTTCCTGGACCGTTGAGAAGGTGGGCCCGTAGAAACAGCCGAGCTGGAAAAAGCCGATGAAGACCCCGAGCCAGAACCAGATCGTGTCCGGCGGCACCAGCCGGTAGGCAACGTTGATCGGCGCCAGCAGCAGCAGCACCCAGAACAGAAACATGGGTCTTCCGATGCCGGTTTTTCTGAGGAACCAGTCACCGCCCAGGCCGCCGAACAGGTTGCCCAGAATGCCGGCAACGATGCCGATCCAGCCCGTGATCTGGGCGATTTCCGCCCTGTCGAAGCCTCGCTCCTCCACATACCAGAGCTGATCGAACGTCGCGGCACCGAGGATGAAATGAAAGGCGACGCCACCGCCGATGGTCAAGACCAGCGCCGGTGAGGCGCGCAGTGCCGCGATCAGGATGCGGGCGATGTCCTTGAACGATTGTCTTTCGGCGTCTGCTGTTGCGTCCGCCTGCTCGGTCTGCAGGTGCTTTCGTGGCGTCTCGGGCATGAACCACATCGCAATGGCGAACAGCACCCCAATGCCGCCCAGCAGGTAAAAACAGTTGCGCCAGCCAATGGCCGGACCCAGGTAGCCCACCACCAGCAGGCTTGCCCCCACTCCGATAGGCACGCCCATGTAGTAAAAACCCGAGGCGAAGCCCAGCCGATGGGAAGGGAAACGGTCGGCCAGCAGAGACATGGAGGTGGGGGTCATGATGGATTCGCCGACGCCGATGAACATTCTCGGTATGGCGAGGCTCACGAATCCTTTTGCTGCCCCGGAAAGTGCGGTCAGTGCGCTCCAGGCAGCGAGGCCGCAGGCAATCAGCCGGGTGCGGTTGGTCGTGTCGGCGAGCGCGCCCATGAACAGCCCCGCCGTGGAGTAGAAGAATAGAAACAGAAGGCCGGTCAGCAGCCCGAACTGGGTGTTGGTCAGGCCGAGATCGGGGACGATGAAGTTGGCGAAGCTGGCCAGTAGTTGCCGGTCCACGAAGTTCATCACGTTCAGCAGCGTGAGAAAGGTGAGGAACGCATAGCTACCCGCGCTCACCCGATGCTCATCGTCCATCTGCTCCCCTCAAATGACTCGAAGCCATCGAGCATATAGAGGGGCCGAGCAGGTTGCCAGCAGGGGCCTAGATCCAGTGAATCTGTTCCAGCAGCACCAGCTCGCAGGCGCCGTTGCCGGTGTCGGTTCGGGTTCGCGAAGAACGCCAGCGCCAGCCGTCTGCTGCGCTGATGTCGACAAGCTTGCCCACGATGCGGATTCGGTCGTCTTCGTCGATCCTGCCGAGCTGCTGCGCTACCGCCTCGTTGGCGGGCACCATGTGCATGTTGGCACTGGAAATTTCGATCTCGCGCCTGGGAATGGGGTAGCTGTCGGAACGCCAGCGGTACCAGCGTCCTGACTGACGGATCTGGATCTCCTCGACCACCTCATCTTCCATCATTCTGCCCCAGCCCAGCGCCAGATCCCTGGGCGAGAGGTCCGCTGCGCGTCCCCAACGGTAGTCTTTGACGGACAGCACACGAGCCTGCAGATCGAATGGCTCCGGATTGGAGAACGTGTAGCCGGGGAAGCTCAGCGAACCGTCAGGCAGGGTGATGGCTTCCAGATCATCCTGGGAGGTGAACCACCAGAGCGCGGCCGCCATGGCCGCAATCAAGACGTATTTCTGCATGGTCTGAAGCTTCGTGCTTCAGACCATGATGGCGCCTAGACCAGGGAAATCTGCGATCTGTGTCGCCTTAACCGGATCAGAACGCCAGACGAACGCCGATCGCGGCCGTGCGTGCTTTGTTGGGGCGCGCGCCGTAAGGCTGCCGGCCCATGATGTCCTGTTCGTTGGTGACGTTCTCCAGCCGTGCGAATACATCGAAGCCGTCCGTGAATGCCCAGGCGGCGCCCAGATCCAGGGTCAGCGAGGCGTCTGTCTTTTCGAAGTCTCCGCAAGCGGGACGGGTGCATACCGCATCGATGTAATTGGCCGACAGATCCGCGCTGAAGCGGGAGATCAGGAAGCCGAGGCGCAACAGGAACTGATGTTCCGGGACATAAGGAATGGGATCACCCTTGGCCACGTCACCCCAGTACTCGGTATCGGCGATGTCCGTATCGAACTCACTGTCGGTCCAGGTCCAGGTGAAGTCGAAAGGTATCTGGAAGCTGCGGTCGCCAGCCAGGTCTACGCCGGTCCGGAACTCGAGCCCCTGAATGGTTGCCGCATCACCGTTAAAGGCATCACCGATCTCGCAGTCGCTACCCGACGAGGCAGTGCAGACGCCGAGCAGGTTCCTGAAGTCGGTCAGGAAGGCGACCGCCTCCGCGTGCCAGCGCTCGGAGTTGTAGCGCAGTCCGACCTCGTAGTTGACCGACTCTTCCTCCTTTATACCCGGCGCGTTGGGTGGGGCGGAGAAGCCTTTGTGGACGCCGCCGAGCAGCGCCAGGCTGCCGTTGACCTGATAGAGGACGCCGATGCCGGGTAACCAGACGCTGGTTTTATTCTCCCGGGTGTCGCGAACGTTGTCCGGATCCCGGGAGGCGGGATCATCCGTATTCCCGGAGCGGGTCTCATAGCGGATACGGCTCTGGTCGATGTCCTCATATCGCAACCCGGGCGCCACCACCCAGCGGCCGAACTCGATCCGGTCGTAAAGGTGCAGGGCCCAGGCTTCCGCATTCTGAATGCGGTTCCCGGCATTGCCGAGCAACCCCAGGTCGTTGAGCACGAGGGCGCCATCCGCCTGCGTGTAGGTGCTGTTGCGCTGCAGCCGGTCTTCCTCGTCTTCGTGATAGCGGATGCCGAGCTCGATGTCGTGGCTGGTGCTGCCGATGGTCGCCAGCCAGTTGCCACGCAGCTGAATGCCGCGTGAGTAATACTCGCGAGCATTCGAGCGGATCTGTATGGCGCCGTCTGCGGTATCCGCGCCCTGCAGGATGGCATCAAGCTCCGCCGCCGTCGCGCCGCCGGCATCTTCGCCCCTGTTCACCGCCTGGATCACGCTCGACCAGCTGGTCCGGGAAAAGTCTTCGGCACTGTCGCTGCCGTCGAAATCGATGCCTTCGGTCTTGAACCAGTCCCGCTCGTGCTCGTTGTTGTAAGCCGTGGCGGAGAACGTGAACGTCTCGCTGACGGCGAACTGATAGCGCAGCACCTGCTGCTGATGTTCGGTGCCGATGTGATCGAGTTCGGAGACGCCGTATCGTCGCCAGGCATCGCCGGTGAAGTCGGTGTCGGTCAGGCCCAGGTAACTCTGATCGGAAGACTGATCCGCGTACTGCAGCTTCAGCTCGACGGCGTGTCGTGAATCCGTGGGTGCGTAGGACAGCTTGAGGGTGTAGTCCTCGATATCCAGACCCGTGTTCGTGTCGCTGCGATCGATGCTCTGGTAGCCGTCCGACTGCCACTGGTGGGTTTCGCCCATGAAGCCGAATCCGGATTCCGTGGTCGTGCCCCAGTGGGCATGCAGTCGATAGGTCTCGTCCTCTCCGGCCTCGGCGAACAGACCGCCTCTGGACTGCTCCGGGACCGGGGTGGAGATCATATTGAGCGCACCGCCGATGGTGTAGGGGCCCTGGGTGATGGCGGCGGGGCCCTTCAACACCTCCATGGCCTGCATCCGACCGACCGTAGGGAAATAGTAGGCGGAAGGTGCAGAGTAGGGGGCGGGGGCGATGAGCACGTTGTCCTCGAGCAGGGTAATCCGACCAGACCGCTCGGTGGGCACACCGCGAATGCTGATGTTGGGTCGAAGGCCGTAGCCGTCTTCCACCTGCAGCGAGACGCCGGGTGCCTGGCGCAGAATGCGCTGCACGTCCGTGTACTCGAATTTCTCCAGGTCTTCCGGGCCGATGAACTCTGCGGAGCCGGTGATCTGGCCCGCCTGGCCCCGATCGCCAACGATGCGGATTTCCTCTATGAACTGACCCTCCGCGGTTGCCGAGGTGTCTGCAAGTCCGACCGTGGGCAGAAGTGTCAGTGCCAGCCCTGCCGGAATGAGTCTGTTCACAGGTCTGTTCACAGGTAGCTGCGCTCCAACTGAATGCGTAAAGGCGCGAGTCTACATGGTAACGAGAATTATTCGCAATACTATTTAGAAACGTACGGCAGCACCTCCCTGCCAACCTGCTCGATCACTTCGAATCGGGTATCGAAGTTCGGCAGGATCATCACCTGATTCAATCCTTCTGCGGCCAGTGCCTGCAGCCGTTCGATCAGATCATCGGCGGTGCCGATCATCGAGGAAGCCGTCAACACCTCCGGTGTCAGGAAGCGTTCTTCTTCCGGCAGAACCCAGCAGTTGTGTCCTGCATGAATGCGCTGGTGCAGACGTTCCTCCGGGACGGTGGAGAGCAGGGCGGTATAGTCCTCCCAGATGCCGGACAGATGGTTCGGCGGCTGATGGCCGAAGTTGCGATGCTGGTCGTAGGCATAGTGAACGGCCGCCATGGCCATTGCCCCGCATTGGCCCTTCACCCGCTCCGAATCCACTGCCTCGCCATCCTCGAGCACCACCATGGTGGTGAGCGCGGTGGTGTAGAAGTTCTCGCCGGGCGAAAGATCACGGGCTGCTTCCCGTGCGCCCGCCTGCACCATGTGCCACATGCTGCCCATGGACGAATCCCTGGCGGCGCCGATCACGGCGCCATCGCCATACTTTCCGGCGAGTGCCAGACTCTTCGGTCCGAAACCGGATATGTAAAGGGGGATCGGGTCTTCGAAGTTGACGAAGCCCTTGTCCGGCATGATGTGCCGAATCGGTCGGCTCACGCCCTCTGCCTCGAATTCGGCCTCTTCACCGCGCAACAACGGGGCGATGGTCTGCAGGTAGATCTCGAAATCCCGAATCCGTTGCGGTGGCAGGCCCATTACCCGCCGCGCCGTGTTACCGGAGCCTAAGCCAAAAAACGTTCTTCCAGGCGCGAGGGCGTTTATGGTGGCGATCCCTGCGGCATTAACCGGTGCAGGACGGGTCCCGCTCACAGCCACACCGGTGCCGAGTTTGATACGGCTGGTGCGGGTGGCGGCCAGCGCCAGCGTCGCGTAGCAATCCGACCAGAGCATCTGGGAGTCCGCCAGCCAGGCGTGACTGAAGCCCAACTCCTCAGCGCGCAACACGTAGTCGATATCGCCCACGTGGGATGCCATGCAGATGCCTAGATCCATCGCTTTCCCCTCCATCAACAGATGCTGGACAGCATCGCATGCGCGAAAAACGGGCGCCACATCGAGGCTTGATTAACAGTCAGGGCGCCGTCTTCACCACCTCGTTGGAGTACCCGCTTTCGTTACCCTCCTGATCCAGTGCGGTCATGGCTACGTAGTAATCACCGGAGGCCAGCGACAGGGTGTGGCTGGTGTCTGCCGGGTCGTTCAGCTCCACCATGCCCGTATAGTCGCGGCTGCTGGTGCCGTAGTAGATACGGTAACCGGCCAGATCTGTCAGCGGCGTGCCGTCCACGTTTTCCGCAGGCGCCACCCAGTTCAGGCTGACGCTGGAAAGGGTGCTGATGGTGAGCATCTCCACCACATTGCCGCCTGATCCCGAACAGGTGAGCGTGAACGTGGTGCTGTTGTCGATCCCGCTGATGAACTCGCTGCCCGTGGTGTTCCTGACGCCCGACCAGCCGCCGCTCGCCGTGCAGCTGTCCGCATCGGTTGCTGTCCAGCTCAGGGTGACGCTGCCGCCCTGGTCAATCAGATCGTCGGAGCTGGAAAAACTGAGCGTCGGCGGGTTTGCAGCCACGTTCAGCGTTGCTGACGCGCTGTCGCTGCCGCCAACTCCCGTGCAGGTCAGGTTGTAGTTGCTGGTCGTCGTCGGGGCAACGCTGATGCTGCCGCTGGTGTTTCTCGATCCAGACCAGGCGCCTGAAGCCGAGCAGCTGGTGGCATTACTCGACGACCAGCTCAGGGTGGTCGACTCACCGGCGTTGATGGTGGTTTGAGTTAGGCTGATTGAGACCGTCGGCGGGTCCACGGGGGCCGGAGTTACGTTCACCGTTACCGTGTCGCTGGCGCCGCCGCCGTCGCCGCTGCAGGTCAGGCTGAACGTGCTGGTGGCTGTCAACGGACCCACTGATCTGCTCCCTGAAGTACTTTGGTTTCCTGACCAGGCGCCTGTTGCGTTGCAGCTGTCAGCGTTGCTGGCGGACCAGCTCAAGGTCACGCTGTCACCTTCCTCGACGCTACCGCTCGATGCGCTCAACGCAACCATCGGCGCCGCAGGCTCGGTCACCTGGACGGTGACGCTATCGCTGCGTGTGCCACCGGGCCCGACGCAGGTCAGGGTGAAGGTGGCGCTGGAGGTGAGATTGCCCGTACCGGCATTGCCGAGCACGGCACGAGTCCCGCTCCAGGCTCCGGAAGCGCTGCAGCTCGTGGCGTTGGTGCTCGTCCAGCTGAGTGTCGCGGAAGTGCCGCGCACCACGCTGCTGGCGGAACTGTTGAGATTCACGGTCGGTGCGGGTTCAGGTTGCACTACGGTGATGGACTGGCTGGCCGTAGATTGGCCGCCCGGTCCGCTGCAGGTGAGCACGAAAGTCACATCTGCATTGAGTGGGCCAACGCTCTGGCTGCCGGTAACGGACCGGGAACCGCCCCAGGCTCCGCTGGCAGAGCAGGAAGAGGCGTTGCTGGCACTCCAGCTGAGGCGAATGGATTCGCCTGCGTCAACCGTCGCGCGCTCGGCGCTGAGGCCGATAACGGGCGCGGGAGTGGGTACAGGGTCAGGATCCGGCACGGGATCAGGATCGGGCGTGGGATCCGGATCAGGCACGGGATCAGGATCGGGCGTGGGATCGGGATCAGGCACGGGATCGGGATCCGGTGCCGGAACAGGATCTGGTACCGGATCTGGATCTGGTTCCGGAATTGGATCTGGAATCGGATCCGGGGCGGGTGTCGGAGTCTGCACCGCGACAAATATTCGCTCTGTCACCACGCCGCCGCGCCCGGCACAGCTCAGGGCGAATTCCGTCCCGCCGAGCAACGCGCCCGTCCGTTCCGAGCCGTTCACGCCGCGCTCGCCCGTCCAGCCGCCTGTTGCCAGGCAGCTTTCGGCATCGCTGGTCGCCCAGCTCAAGCGGGTAGAAGCCCCGGTCGTCACAACCGGATCATCGGCCGCGAACGAGATGCGCGGCGCGGTGGCCGGCATAGCCTGGCGGGCAATCAGCGGCGTCAGCTCCGCGGGATCGGCCTGGGCCATCTGCTCGGACAGACGATTTACGGCGGCGAGGCTGGTCGTATCGGAAACGCTCGCTACCTGGCTTCTGGCCGTGCTGGGCGTGGCCTGTTCCAGCGCCATGGCGAAGTCCAGTAATGCGGGTTCATTCGTCGCCAGAAACAGTCCGATTCGATCTGCGGTCTGATCGAGCAGCGGCTGTGGCGGTGCAAGGTTCATGACGCTGCCCGGGGTCCCCGGCAGCACGGTCTGCATGGCGTTGTCGAGACGCGCGGTTGCATCGTCGCCATCCACCATGAGCGCACCGGCAACCACTTCCAGGCCGATTGCCGTGGCGTTTGCCGCCAACGTCAGGCCGACCCGGGCGCTGGTGTCTGCTCCGAAGCCATCCAGCGCGCCGTTGGCAATGTCGCAGGCCAGCCGATCCATTACCTCATCGGTGCTGAAAGGCGTACTGCTGGCAGATAGGTCATTGGCTGTTCGACGGATCAGTTCACCCAGTGCCTCATTGCCCATGAGGACCGTGCTGATGTTCTGTTCATCGATCGGCTCGCCCATCGGATCGGCAATCGATTCCCTCGCCCAGCCCAGATTGATGGTGCGATCGATGAGATCCCAGGCTGTCGTCAGATTGTCCGGATTGATCTCACCGAGGCAGCGGGCCGTCTTCACCGCGAGGGTGGTATAGGGCGACACGTTCAGGGTGATAGGGCCTGATTCGAAGGCCACGCTGAGCATCTCGAAGTCCGCTGGCCGGCTGGTCACCAGGTCCGTACCGCCGGAAACGCGCACGGTCACGGGCAGATAGGTGCCATCCGGTATTTCGAGCGTGTAGTTGGCGGTCTCGTCGCTCTTTCCTTCGAACACGAGTTCGCCTGCCGCATCCTCAACCAGGATCGATGCGCCGACAATCGGGCCATCACCAACACTGCCGGTCAGCACCAGACCTTCGCTTTCGATAACGTCCTTTTTACTGCTGCCGGTACAGGCAGCCAGCATGATAAACAGCGCGCACAGGCAGCTGTTGCGAACGCCCCACGTCCCTTTGGGGGTTCGTCCCTCTCTCTTTGGTCCCACTTGTCTCTCCGCTCTTAAAGCCAAATACAACGACGCTTCGGGTGGGTGTTCACCGCGTCGCTTAGCGTTAGAACGGGATCAAGTATCGGGAAAGGCCCTGGTCATTCCCGTGAGGGAATCGACAAATTCGCAGGGTTTGTAAGTGGCTTCTGAATCTGTGCGCTCGCGCACAAACATGGGCGAGCGCCCGATGTTGCTCGGGATGGAGGCGCCGCGCGGTCGATCAGCGTAAGGCGATCAGCGTAAGAAGTCTGACTGCCGGGTCAGCGCCTCCGCGGCTTCAGAGACCAGGCTGTCCATGATCTCAGACACTGGCCTGACGCTGTCGAAATAGCCCACGCTCTGGCCGGCGCCGGAGTGAATCAGCGGCTCGATGTCGTGCTCTTCGATGGCCCCGAGCAGATCGCCCACCAGCACATCCTGGTAGGGCATCTTCAGTGGGGCTGGCGCCTCATCGTTCTCCCATTCCTGGCTCCAGGCTGTGCGGACCTGCCGGAAAGTCTTGCCGCTCTCCGAGCGCGTGATCACGGTGTCGCCGCTACCCGCGGCTTTGAGCTTTTCCGTGTTGACCGGATGCATGTGCGCCTGATGTTCTTCGGCCAGCAGCCAGGCGGTTCCCATCCAGACACCTGCCGCGCCCATGGCGAGAGACGCCGCGATGTGACGACCTGTCGCCACGCCGCCGGCAACCAGCACCGGAATGTCGCCGGCCGCGTCGACGATCTGCGGAACGAGGGAGAAGGTGCCGATAGGGCCAGTGTGGGCGCCCGCGTCATAGCCCTGGGCAACAAGGATCTCGACCCCGGCTGCCCGGCTGCGTTCCACATGGTGTGGGCTGCCGATCAGGGCGAGCGTAACCTTGCCTCGGTCCTTGGCTTCTGCGACCGCGTCCGGTGGTGCGCCGATCCCACAGGCGAACATGTCCACGTCCGAATCCAGCACGGCGCGCAGCTGCTCCGCTTCGATTTCCGCCGAGCGGATGAAGCGGGTGCGCATGCCCGGTTCTGATGCTGGCGGAACCTTGTACTTCTCCTCCAGGCGGGCAACGAATGCCTTGTGCTCACTGGGGATCTCCGCCTCGATCTCGGCTCGCGAGTTGTGTTCGGGCATCCCGGGCGGCAACACCAGGTCGACGCCGAATGGACGGTCGCCGACCAGCGCTCGTATTTCTCGCAGCTCCTCGCTGATCTCGTCTGGAAATCTGCGGGTTGCGCCGTATACGCCGAAACCGCCGGCGTTGGTGATTGCAGCAACTGTTCTGACGTCATGTGCGAATCCGAATATCGGATGGCGAATGCTGAGGCGCTCGCAGATGGGTGACCAGAGTTCTTTCACATGACCGCTCCCGGGTTGAGATGAGCCCATGATGCCATGGCCACAGAGGGTGAACGCCAACTGGTTTCTGTGGTCCATGCACTGTGGTTAAATCCACAGTCAGCCTGCGAATACCGCAGATAAGAGAATGAGCAATCACTTCTCCACAATGAGCGGGCGCAACAGTCAGAAAGTTAGGAGATCAAGATGAGATCGATATATGCATTCGCGGCCGGGATCGCGGCAACGATAGCAATCCTCGCCGTTATGGGCGCAAAGGAGATTGGCGCTGAAGAGGAGGCCGCGGGCGCAGAAGCGCAGGAAGAGAAGTCCCAGGGAAGTGATCGTTACTCCGAGTTGGTAGAGGTCGACGGTGCTTACCAGGAGACCTTCGTAATGCCCGGGGTCAACTTCGGCGATTTCAACAAGGTGTTCCTGTGGGAGGCGCAATTCGAGTATCGGGACGTAGGCCCTGCCCGGAAAACCCGGTCCACCATGCTGCATACCCATAAGCGGGAATTCGGTATCAGCGAGGATGATCGTCGCAAGTTCGAAGAGATCGTTGGTGAAGCGTTCGACAAGGAAATCTCCAAGGCCAAGCAATTCACGATTGTGGAGAACATCGATGACATCGATTCGGCCACGCTGATTCTACGTGGCGCGCTGATCGACATTATTTCGCAGGTGCCGCCGGAGATGGTCGGGCGTTCGGACGTCTATCTGTCCAGTGTTGGTGCGGCCACCTTCGTCATGGAGTTCATCGACGCAAGAACGGGCAGTGTGGTTGCCCTGGTAGCGGAGCGTCGTGGCATCGAGACCCTGAACGCCCGCACCGGCGCGATGGTGCCGGCAAACTCTGCTTCGGTCATGGGCGATCTCAGACGCTGGTCTGGTGATCTGGCCCGACGCCTGCGCACGCGTCTGGACAAGGCGATCAAGGAAGGGAAGACGGCCTGATCCGAACAATCGCGATGCCCGCGCTGCTGGTCGTGCTGGTTACGGCCAGCTCTGTCGCTGCGGAAGAGGACGAGCGCCTGTTCATGAGCCGGGCGCTGGTGGGCGAGTTCGCGGGCGAGCTGATGGGCGAGCTCAAGTGGGCCATCGAATCCGGTGGCCCCGCAGCGGCGATCGGTGTCTGTCGCGATCTGGCGCCCGGCATCGCTTCCCGACTATCCCGGCAATCTGGCGCCGCCATCTCCCGTGTCAGCGCCCGATACCGGAACCCGTTGAACGTTCCCGAGCCCTGGCAGATTTCGGCGCTGGAAATACTGGCAGCGGAGATGCCGGGTGCACCGGTTGCCGATCCGCTGGCATTGCCGGAACACTTCGAGGCCGATGAGCAGGGTGGCGCCCGGTACCTGAAGGCCATCGCAGTCGCGCCCCTGTGTCTGACCTGTCACGGTGAGGTGCTGGCGGCGCCTGTAGCGGCAGAACTCAGCGCAGATTATCCCCACGATCGCGCCACCGGCTATCGGCTCGGAGAGCTTCGCGGCGCATTCAGCGTCGTCTGGCCAGCGCCCTGATCAATCGGTCCCGCGGAAGGCGGAACACTCAGTCCGGGAGGCCCAGTACGCGTTTGGCGATGATGTTGCGCTGAATCTCATTCGAGCCGCTGTAGATCGAAGCGGCCCGGGTGGAGAGAAAAGTTCTCGTCCATTCCCGTGCGTCTTCATCGAAGACGTCACCGGTCCAGCCGTAGCCCTGAGATCCGCGCAGCTGGCACATGAGATCTGCCGTCTTCTGCTGCAGTTCGGTGCCATACATCTTGAAGATCGAGGTCGCCGGGCCTGGTGTGCTGCCATCTTCCGACTCCTGCACCGTGCGTCGCTGAGTGAGTCGGAACGCGGCGCGATTCATGTTGACCTCGAGCACGCTTGCGCGGAACGCCGGATCGTTGATCTTGCCGTCTGCCGTTCGCCCGCGATATTCGAGCGCCACGTCCTGCAGGTTCCCTGGCGGCTCCATGCGCCGGCCGCCAACGAGGGAAGCCATGCCGGAGCGTTCGTGCTGGAGGAGGCGCTTGCCGACCGTCCAGCCCTTGTTGATCTCGCCGACCAGGTCCACCTTCTGTGCGACCGCATTGTCGAAGAAGGTTTCGCAGAAGGGGCTGTTGCCGCTGATGAGCCGGATCGGCTTCACGGTCACGCCAGGCTGATCCATGGTCAGAAGGACGAAGCTGATGCCTTCGTGCTTAGGCACGTCGGGATCGGTGCGGACCAGACAGAACATCCAGTCGGCGAACTGCGCGCCGGAGGTCCAGATCTTCTGCCCATTGATCAGGAAGTGATCGCCCTGGTCTTCCGCCCGGGTTCGCAGGCTAGCCAGATCAGACCCAGCGCCGGGCTCTGAGTAACCCTGACACCAGGCGAGCTCACCGCGCGCGATGGTGGGCAGGTGTCGGGATTTCTGATCCTCGGTGCCCATTTCCAGCAGCGTCGGGCCGATCATGGAGGTGCCCATGCCGGCCAGGGGCGGGCGGGCATCAAGGCGCCGCATCTCCTCGACCAGCACCACGAACTCCTCCGTCGTCAGGCCGGCACCGCCGTATTCCTTCGGCCAGGTCGGCACCGTCCAGCCTTTCTCAGCCATGCGGTCGAGCCAGGTGCGGACGTCCGGATCCTGGATTTCGATTTTCGTGCTGCCGGTCGGTATCTGGCCGTCGCCACGTGCGCCTGCCGGACAGTTCTCTTCTAACCAGGCCCGGGTTTCTTCCCGGAATTGCGAAAGGCTCATCTTCCCATCCCCCATATGAGTCAGCTGATGCCTGATCATAGCCCAGTTTCGAGCTTTGTTCGGGCTAGGGTTCGGGCCGCTGACCTGGGTATAGTGAGGGCGGGATGGGGAAATCACAGGAGAGAGTCATGCCGGACGAGCATCCGTTGGTCGCCGCCTATCGGGCGTTTTCGCCCACGTCAGAGACACTGGCCGAGCGCGCTCAGGCAGTCTTTCCAGGTGGTGACACCCGGTCGAGCGCCCACTACGGACCCTATCCCCTCGTCATCGAAGAAGCGCATGGCTGCCGACTGACCGACGTGGACGGTAACGAGCTGCTCGACTTCATGAACAACTTCACCTCGCTGATTCATGGCCACGCGCATCCGGACGTGGTGGCAGCGATACAGAATCAGGCGCCGAAGGGATCTGCCTATGCCGCACCCAACCTGACGCAAGTAGAGCTGGCAGAGCTTCTGGTGGAACGGATTCCATCCCTGGAACAGCTGCGCTTCACCAGCTCCGGCACCGAAGGTACCCTGATGGCGCTGCGTTGCGCCCGGGCGGCCACCGGACGTCAGAAGATCATGAAGATGGAAGGTGGCTATCACGGCAGCTACGAGCAGGCCGAGGTATCCCTGGTTCCAATGCCGGACCGGCGCGGCGAGATCACCGCACCCGCCTCACTGCCCGTGGATGCGAGTTTCCCCGACAGCGTGCTGCATGACACCATCGTCTGCCCATATAACGAGCCAGCGCACGCCTCCGCGCTGATCGATGCGCACGCCCGGGATCTTGCTGCCGTCATCGTCGAGCCCGTGCTCGGCTCCATGGGCATGGTCCCCGCGACCCGGGAGTTTCTGACGACGCTGAGGGAGGCTACCGAGCGGCACGGCATCGTGCTCATCTTTGATGAGGTGATTACCCTTCGACTCGATACCGGTGGCGCTCAGGCCGTGCACGGGATTCGGCCGGATCTGACCTGCATGGGCAAGATCATCGGTGGCGGGCTTCCTATCGGCGCCGTAGGTGGCAGCCGTGCGTTGATGGATCTGTTCAGCCCGAATCGGGAAAATCCGGTCATGCACGCCAGCACATTCAGCGGCAACGCCCTGACCATGGCGGCGGGCCTTGCGGCTATGCGGGCTTACGACGCCCAGGAGGCGGCGAGAATCAACACCCTGGGTGAACGTCTGCGTACCGGATTCAACGAAGCCTTTCTGCAGAGCGGTATTCGTGGCCAGGCCACCGGCGCCGGATCGCTTTCCAATCTGCACTTCACGGACGCTCCACTGCACAACGCGCGCAATAACATCGATGGCCTCGTCGAGGGCGGTCACATCGGCCGGCTCCTACATCTGGCCATGCTGCGGCGGGGGGTCATGTCTGCGAGTCGGCTCATGTACTGCGTGAGCACGGCCATGACTGAGGCGGACGTGGATACGGCGGTGGTTGCCTTGAACGAGTCGCTGCGTGAAGTACGGCCCTACGTCGAAGCGGAGCGACCAGCGTTGCTTGCCGGCGGAGGAGGGTCTTGAGCGCCGCTGAAGAGGAGGCGGGCAAAGGCGCCTTCGCGCCGGGCTACCGGAATTATGCGCTCGCCATTCTGTTTCTCGGCTACGTCGTCAATTTCGTCGATCGGTCGATCCTGTCCATCCTGCTCGAACCGATCAAGCAGGAGTTGTTGCTCAACGACACCCAGCTCGGCCTTCTGGGCGGCCTGGCTTTCGCGCTCTTTTACACCACCCTCGGCATCCCCATCGCCGCGCTAGCCGACCGCTGGAGCCGGGTGAAGATCCTCGCCATCGCCATGGTGGTCTGGTCCGGGATGACGGCGCTGTGTGGATTCGCGCAGAATTTCTGGATGCTGCTGCTGGCCAGAATCGGCGTCGGCGTCGGTGAGGCGGGTGCCAGCCCGCCGAGCCATTCACTGATCTCGGACTACTTTCCGATCGAGACACGGGCCACGGCGCTTTCCATCTATGCGCTCGGCATTCCGTTCGGTTCCATGATCGGCAATTTCGTCGGAGGCTGGGGAGCAGAGGCCCTTGGCTGGCGACACACGTTCGTGCTGGTGGGCGTGCCCGGGATTCTGGTTGCGCTCATCATCTGGCTGAGCCTGCGCGAGCCGCCGCGCGGCATGGCGGATCGGCATATCGTGAAGAGCGACGAGCCGGCGCCGGGCGTCAAGGAAGTGATTCTCCGCCTCTGGCAGCGGGTAGCCTTCCGTCACATCGCCTTCGCGGCCGGCCTGCACGCTTTTGTCGGCTATGGCGCCGGGACCTGGAATGCACCTTTCCTCATTCGCAGTCATGAGATGCCCATCACCGAAGTTGGCTCCTGGTTGGCGCTGATCAGCGGCATCGGCGCCATCGGCACCTTCATGGGCGGCTATCTCTCGGACAAGCTGGCGGATCGCTTTAACGATCGCCGCTGGTACATGTGGGTTCCGGGCTGGTCCACCATTGTCATGGTGCCTTTCCAGTTCGTCGCTTATCTGTACGGCGGGATCTGGGCGGTGATTCCTTCACTCATGGTGGTATCCATCCTTGGCGGCATGTACCTCGGCCCGTCGTTTGCCATGACTCAGGCGCTCGTCAGCCTGCGCATGCGGGCGGTGGCCTCCGCTATTCTGTTGTTCATGTTGAATATCATCGGCATGGGCATGGGCCCCTATCTGGTCGGTGTGGCCAGTGACCTGCTTGCGGCAGACATGGGAGTGCACTCGTTGCGTTACGCGCTGTGCCTGGCTGTGCTGGTGAATGTCTGGGCTGCCTGTCACTACTTCATCGGTGCCCGGTCGTTGCGCGGGGACCTGGAGTACGTTGAGTCCAAGCAGGCGCCGGCGGAAGCGTCTTAGACTATCGCCTACAACGGGTAACGGATGAGGAGTAAGCATGCAGGGCATGATCGTTGACTGGATAGCGCACAACGCGCACAACCTGCCGGACAAGACGGCGACTCTGGAGCTGCCGAGCAATCGAAGTCTCAGTTATGCCGAGATGCACGAGCGGGTGGGGCGAGTGGCGAGCTGGCTGATCTCGCTCGGCGTCAAGCCGGGTGATCGGGTGGGGCTTCTGGCGCTGAATTCCATCGACACGCTGGACATCGTTTTCGCCACCTGGCGGATCGGCGCGGTGCATCTGGCGCTCAATTTCCGGCTGACGCCGTCGGAGCTCGACTACATCATCGGTAACGCGGAACCGGATGTGCTGATCTATGATCAGGAGCTGACCGGCACCGTCGAGTCGCTCACCGTGCAGGTGAAGCATCTGGTGGATATGCAGGGTCAGGGTGGCGAATCCGCGTTCGAAGCCGCCATCAGCGATCGAGAACCCATACTCGAAATGGTGCCGCTCGAGCCGGATGATCAATGCATGCTGATGTATTCGTCCGGCACCACCGGATTGCCCAAAGGTGTGATCATCACGCACGGCATGATGCTCTGGGCACAGTTCAATGCGGCAGCGAGCATGCGCTGCGGCGAGGACATGGTGAGCTTCACCGTGATGCCGTTGTTTCACATCGGCGGCCTGCAGGTATTCACCTGTCCGGCGCTGTTCAACGGTGGCACGGCCGTGGTGATGCGCACGTTCGAACCTGGTGCGGCACTGGCTGCCTTCGATTCCGAAGCGCTCGGCATCACGCACTTCCTCGGGGTGCCGGCGATCTTCAATGCGCTGCGGGACCATCCGAAAAATCCGGACACGGATTTCTCCCGGGTTCAGGTGATGCTGGCCGGTGCTGAGGCCGTGCCGGTAGCCCTGGTGAACTGGTGGCACGAGCGTGGGGTGGTGATTCAGGAAGGCTACGGCATGACCGAAAACGTGGCGAGTTGCTGCGTGCTCGGCAGGAACGACGTGCCCGAGATGGTCGGATCCGCCGGCAAGCCGCTGCGCCACACCCTGATCAAGATCGCCCGGGAAGATGGTTCGGAGGCGGCGCCCGGGGAGAGCGGCGAGATCTGGTGTCGCGGTCCGGTGGTGACACCCGGCTACTGGCGTCGTCCGGAAGCGAACGATGAGACATTCTCAGATGGCTGGCTGCGCACCGGCGACATCGGCTCGAAAGATGAGAACGGTTTCATCTATGTGGAAGATCGACTGAAGGACATGTACATCTCCGGCGGAGAGAATGTCTATCCGGCCGAAATCGAGAACGTGCTCTACCAGCTGAGCGAGATCCGTGAGGTGGCCGTGATCGGCGTGCCGGATGAGCGTTGGGGGGAAACGGGCTGCGCGGTGGTGGCGCTGCAGGACGATGTCGAACTAGGCCCCGAGGCCATACTCGAGCATTGCCGGGGTCAGCTCGCCCGATTCAAGCAGCCGAATCATGTGGTGTTCGTTGACGAACTGCCGCGAAACGCCACAGGCAAGGTGCTCAAATTCGAGCTCCGGCAGAACATCAAGGTGGGCTGACTTAGGCCGGAGCAACCGCTCTGACGAAGGTGTCCAATGCGGTGCCGGAATCTTCCCGGTCTCTTTCCCGGTCTCTTTCCCGACGATGGCCCGGATCTGCCGCCACCGGACGCTCAACGATTTCTGCGCGAAGCAGCTCAAAACCGGGCAGCGCTTGGGCGATCTCATCGACGGCTGGCAGAAGATCAGGATCCTGAGGTCCACCCACGCCGTGCTCGATGTTCTCGGGATCATGACCCAGGTAGAAGAAAGTGCCGCCGGGTGCGACGGTCCGGATCAGACGCGGCAGCCAACGGGACCGCTCAGCAGGATCCGTATGCAGAAAGAGGACGACGACCAGGTCGAAGTGGTGTTCCGGCAGCGGATCGCGGGTCACATCCGCGACCTGCCAGTCGAGGATCAGACCGCGCCGTTCTGCGATCTGTTGGCCTTTCTCGATGGCCACGGAGGAAAAGTCCATGGCCGTGACCTGCCAGCCCTGCTCGGCGAGCCACAGGCCATTGCGTCCTTCGCCACAGGCTGCATCCAGGGCGCGGCCGCCGCCAGGGCCCGGTGCCAGTCCCTGCAGCTCGCGGGCAAGCAGTTCGTTTGGGCCCGCAGACCAGACCAGTTCTTTCGCGGCGTAGCGTTCGTTCCAGCGGGCGCTCTTATCCATAGCCTGTCGTTTCTCCCGATTAGGCGTAGTCTAGGCCTCGCTGCGCGAAGCGGGAAGCGGGTAAGGAAGGGAGCGAGATGGCACGAAGCGATACCGACTTTACCTCGAAATTCGACCGGTCTGCTGTGCATTACCGATCCTGGCTGGGTGATTTGACGGATGATGTGGAGGGCGTTCTCGCCGATCCCACGCTGTCGGACAACCGGGTGTTTTCGAATTCGATGTTCGCTGGATCGACGAATCCACTGGGCACTGGATGATTTAGATCGGCCGCTGCGGCATCCACCGCTGTAATACTTCTGAAACTTCTAATAACAATTACGTCTAAAAAGGCCTGCTGATTGGTCCCTCTTTGGGACCATAAACGGAACCAATGCGGGTATGATGCGGCCCGCACAGGCCTGGCATGCCGTCAGGCCGGAGGATTACCTTAAAAATTCATAATGAAAAGATTAGGTAGGCCTTCTTGGAAACAATTAGTAATAAATACTGTATTCACAGGGGTTATCAATGACTAACCAAAATCCGACGGGCGTTAAGCTCGCGTGGGCATTGGTGTGTGCACTGGTCGCAAGCATTCTTCCCGCGGCTTCTTCTTTCGCAGAAGAGGGCGTGATGGAGGAAATCGTCGTGACCGGTTCCCGCATCAAGCGCATCGACGCTGAAAACGCCAACCCGCTCGTAGTGATCGGCTCTGACGAGATCCGCGACGTGGGCTACAACAGCTTCCAGGAAGTGATGGCTAGCCTCACTCAGAACTCTGGTGGCTCTCTGGACCAGCAGCAGGTCTTCGGCTTCACGCCGGCTGGCTCGGCCGTGGACCTTCGCGGCGTGGGCATCGGCCGGACGCTGACTCTGATTGACGGCAAGCGGACACCCAAGTATCCGATCGCCGCCGGCGGCACCGATAACTTCGCCGATACCGCCAACATTCCGCTGGCAGCCATCGAGCGCATCGAGGTGCTCACCACCGGTGCATCGGCCATCTACGGTTCTGACGCGATGGGTGGTGTGGTGAACGTCATCACCAAGGAGTACTACAACGGCGTCAATATCGATGCGCGTTACAGCGACACCAATGATGGCGGCATGGAAACCGGCAACATCAATCTGCTGGTTGGTGCGGGTGACGAAGATCGCAACATCCTGTTCCTCATCGAGCATGAGCAGCAGGAGCGTCTGAAGGCGCGGCAGCGCAACAACTTCAATGATCTGGGCTCTGACCTGGCCTTCGGCGGCCTGGGCAGCTACAGCTCCTACGGCATCTCGTTGAGGGACTTCTCCGGATCAATTCTGCGCACTCTGCAGGATCCGGAATGTACAGACCGTGGGCTGCAGCGATGGGAGACTGCGGATATCTGCGGCTTCAACCGGTCTGCTCGCCGCGATCTGTTCCCGGAGCGTGAGCGCACCTCCGCCATGACTAAGTGGAACTACGGGTTCTCTGAAGCGGTCGAGTTCTACGGTCGTCTCGACTACACGAAGAGCCAGACGAATACTGCCATCGAGCCGATGCCGGTGGACGAGTACTCTTTCTTCGTCGATCTTGATGAAGATTTCAATGATGATGTTG
>Ga0316187_10001160_pt1 | contig 22369 bp, 20 predicted proteins | sample CroRivburrow1_MG_FD_204927 | JGI IMG/M metagenome (GOLD analysis project Ga0316187, IMG submission 204927) | Coastal sediment microbial communities from Maine, United States - Cross River worm burrow 1 | ecosystem: Environmental > Aquatic > Marine > Coastal > Sediment | place: USA: Maine...
CCATCACACAAGCCCCGGCCCGGTTGAACCGCAGCGAACTGGCCGTGCCGGGAAGTCAGCCTCAAATGTTTGAAAAGGCTGCGCAATCTGACGTTGATGTGATTTTTCTGGATCTTGAAGATGCAGTAGCGCCCGACGACAAGGTGCAGGCACGCAAGAACATTATCGAAGCCCTGAACGACGTTGACTGGAATACCAAGACCATGTCTGTCCGGATCAATGGCCTGGACACCCATTACATGTATCGCGACGTGGTTGACATCCTCGAGCAAGCAGGTGGGCGCCTCGACCTGATCATGATCCCGAAAGTCGGCACCGCTGCGGACGTCTATGCGCTCGACATGCTGGTGACGCAGGTGGAAACGGCCATGGGGTCAAAAAAGCGGATTGGTTTTGAGCACATTATCGAAACCGCTCTCGGCATGCAGAATGTCAACGAGATTGCTGCCGCAAGTTCACGCAATGAGTCGCTGCATTTCGGCGTGGCAGATTATGCCGCCTCAACCCGCGCCCGCACCATGGTCATCGGTGGCGTCAATGAGGACTATTCGGTGCTGACCGACCCGCTGCCGGACAGTGACGGGGCACGCGAACGCCACTGGGGCGACATGTGGCATCATGCATTGTCCAAAATGGTGGTTGCGGCACGGGCCAACGGCCTGCGGCCGGTTGACGGGCCGTTCGGGGACTTCTCCGATCCTGAAGGATACACCGCAGCGGCGAAACGCGCTGCAGCGCTTGGCTATGAAGGCAAGTGGGCCATCCATCCGTCACAGATCGAACTGGCCAACCAGGTGATGAGCCCCGGCAGCGAAGAAGTTGACCGGGCAAGGCGCATTCTGGCGGCCATGAAAGAGGCGGCAGAGCAGGGCAAGGGGGCGGTTTCACTGGACGGGCGGCTGATCGACTACGCCTCGATCCGGCAAGCGGAAGTGCTGGTGGAAAAGGCCAACCAGATCGCCGCAGGGTGACTACCGCTCGTCATCCACTTCGAGTTCAAACACAGATTGCGATGTTTTGGGCAGCGGGGCGAACGGGCTGTGTTGCAGGCGGTCGTAGGCCGGTCCGAATGCCAGCCGGTATGCGATGTACAGGGCAAACACCGCCAACATGGCGGAAATGAAAACGAACAGTCCGCTTTCATCGCTGAATTCGATCAATTGTGCTGCGACAGTCGGGCCAATGGCTGCTCCGATCGAGTAGATCAGCAGCAGGCCGCCGCTGGTCTGTACCAGCTTGTCATTGGAAACATTGTCGTTGGCATGCGCCAGGCACAAGGCGTAGAGCGGCACCATCAGGGCGCCATGCACTGTTGCAAGCGCCAATATCGCCGAAAGATCCGTCAGCGGCCAAAAGGCAATCAGCAAACCGGTCGCCACCGTTCCCAGTGCAACCGGCAGGATCACCAGCCGGCGGTCATAATGATCCGACAGTTTGCCCAGCGGCCATTGTGACAGGGTGCCGCCGAGGACAAAAGCCGCCATCAGCAAGGTGATTTCAAAAACACTCATGTCGCGCAACTGCCCGAAGGTCGGCCCCAGTGTCCAGAATGCGCCTTCGACGGCACCCACCAGCAAACAGCCGATGGTGCCCACCGGTGAAATCGACAACAGGCCTTTCAGTTCCAGCCTGGCGGTTGGAATCGGCTTTGGCTCGCTGGTGGGCGTGAGGGCTATAGGTACCACGGACAGGCACAGCAGAAACGTCACCAGCGCAAACAGGGTTTGACCTGCTGTACTGGCAACATTGACCAGCAACTGACCAGCCATCGTGGTAACGTTGGCAATGATGATGTAGATCGACAGAACCTGGCCACGGTTGGTGTTGTCGGACTGATCGTTGAGCCAGCTTTCAATCACCATGTAGGCGATGGCCAGCGCTACGCCTGAGAAAAACCGCAATGCCAGCCAGAGGAAAACATTCGGCCAAAGCGGATAGAGCAGGGATACTGCGGCTGCGATTGCGACAACGCCGGAGAATGTGCGTATGTGGCCGACGTTTTTCACCAGTGCCGGGCCGAACACGCATCCGAAAACGAAACCGGTGGCGTAGACGGTGCCGAGATATCCAACCAGCGCAGGCGAGAACTGCTCGATACCGGCCCTGAGCGGCAGCAGCGTCTGGAACAGGGCAACGGCGGTCAGCAATAATCCGGCGCCCACAAGCAGTGTGGCAATCGTGCGGCGTGAGTTCTTTTCAACCGCAGCCATGAAACCCGACCTCAAAACAAATTGCCAATGCTCACCTTCATTTTTTGGCGACATGGTCGTCAAGTCCGGTCATGCAATTCTTTGAAAATTGGAATCTGTAGGCTTGCCGGTCAATTGTCGGCGTTGAGATGGAGTCTCACAATAAGTAATTGACCGGTTTCTACTGTAGGCACAGGTGCTGAAAGATGCTTTCATGCGAAATCCGCCGTGATCGGATGACTTGTCAGTCTGTAAAACAGGGAGAAGACAACAATGACAAAAATGAAATTACTTATGGCGACCTTGCTGGGCGCCACCATGCTGGCCTCAGGGGCGGCACACTCAAAAACACTGGTGTATTGTTCCGAAGGCTCGCCGGAAGGTTTTGATCCGGCACCGTTTACGGCAGGCACAACCTTCGATGCGTCATCCAAGCCATTGTATAACCGTCTGGTGGAGTTCAAGCGCGGGACGTCGGAAGTGATCCCCGGCCTGGCTGAAAGCTGGGAAGTCTCCAGTGACGGCCTGGAATACACTTTCAAGCTGCGCAAGGGCGTCAAGTTCCAGACCAGTGACTTCTTCACGCCCAGCCGCGACTTCAACGCTGATGATGTCGTGTTCTCGTTTGAACGCCAGTTGAAGAAAGACCATCCGTGGAACCAGTATACCGCCGGCATTGCCTGGGAATATTTCAACGGCATGTCGATGCCTGACCTGCTCAAGGCGGTCGAAAAGGTCGATGACAACACGGTCAAGTTCGTGCTCAACCGGCCCGAAGCGCCGATGATTGCCAACCTGGCGATGGATTTTGCCTCCATCCTGTCGGCTGAGTACGCCGCCAAGCTGGAAGCGGATGGCAAGAAGGAATTGCTCAACCAGCAGCCTGTCGGCACCGGTCCGTTCAAGTTCGTTGCCTATCAGAAGGACGCGGTCATCCGCTATGCAGCCCATGAAGGATACTGGGCCGGCAAGCAGCCGATCGATGACCTGGTGTTTGCCATCACCACGGATGCCTCAGTACGCCAGCAGAAGCTGAAAGCCGGCGAGTGCCACGTGGCGCCTTATCCAAACCCGGCGGACCTGGCTGACCTCAAGGCAGATCCGAACCTGCAGGTGATGGAACAGGAAGGCCTCAATGTCGGCTATCTCGCCTACAACGCGCTGGTAGCGCCGTTCGACAAGCCGGAAGTGCGCAAGGCGCTGAACATGGCTATCAACAAGCAGTCGATACTGGATGCGGTGTTCCAGGGCGCCGGCAAGGAAGCCAAGAACCCGATTCCGCCGACCATGTGGTCCTACAATGATGCCGTCAAAGACGATCCTTACGATCCGGAAGCCGCCAAGAAGATGCTGGAAGCCGCCGGTGTCAAGGATCTGAAAATGAAGATCTGGGCGATGCCGGTACAGCGTCCCTACAATCCGAACGCCCGGCGCATGGCTGAACTGATCCAGTCGGATTTCTCCAAGATCGGTGTCGGCGTCGAGATCGTGTCCTATGAGTGGGGTGAGTATCTCAAGCTGTCCAAGGAAAAGGACCGTGACGGTGCCGTGCTGCTGGGCTGGACCGGCGACAATGGCGATCCGGACAACTTCCTGGCCGTGCTGCTTGGCTGTGACGCTGTCGGAGGGTCAAACCGCGCACAATGGTGCAACAAGGAGTTTGAAGACCTGGTTCAGAAAGCCAAGACCGTGTCGGACAAGGCTGAGCGCACCAAGCTTTATGAAGACGCACAGGTCGTGTTCAAGCGGGAAGCACCATGGGCAACCATTGCCCATTCGGTGGTGTTCATGCCGATGTCGAAAAAGGTGTCAGGCTATGTGATGGACCCGCTGGGCGGTCACTGGTTCGACGGCGTCGACCTGGCTGAATAGGCTTGCGCCTGTGACAACAAAAGTGCCCGCCGTGCCCTGAAATTTTCAGAACTCGGCGGGAGGTGGGGCTTTCATGTTTGCATTTCTTCTCCGGCGCATAGGACTGATTATCCCGACTTTCATCGGGGTAACCATTGCCGCGTTTGCGTTTATCAGGGTGCTGCCGGGTGATCCGGTGGAGCTGATGGCGGGTGAGCGCGGGGTATCACCTGAGCGCCACGCTGCATTGATGAAGCAGTTCGGTTATGACCGGCCGATCTGGGAACAGTATTTCGACTACTTTTTTTCAGCACTGCAGGGGGATCTGGGCAATTCGCTGGTGACCAAGAAACCGGTGTGGGACGAATTCTTCACGCTGTTTCCAGCCACGCTGGAATTGTCGATCTGCGCCATCATATTTGCCGTCTTTATTGGCGTGCCGGCCGGTATCTACGCGGCCACGCGGCGCGGGTCATGGCCGGATCAAACCATTATGGGAACGGCGCTGGTTGGCTATTCCATGCCTATTTTCTGGTGGGGACTGCTGCTGATCATCCTGTTTTCCGGCACTTTGGGGTGGACCCCGGTGTCAGGGCGCATATCACTGTTGTATTTCTTCAAGCCGGTCACCGGCTTCATGCTGATCGACAGCCTGCTGTCAGGTCAGAAGGGGGCGTTTTCCTCTGCCGTATCGCATCTCATCCTGCCGACGATCGTGCTGGGCACCATTCCGCTGGCCGTTGTAGCGCGCCAGACCAGGTCTGCCATGCTGGAAGTGTTGAGCGAGGATTATGTGCGCACCGCGCGGGCCAAGGGCATGTCGCCGATGCGCGTGGTCGGCATTCACGCCTTGCGCAATGCGATGATACCGGTGATCACCACCATTGGCCTGCAGGTCGGCGTGTTGCTGGCCGGCGCCATTCTCACCGAGACGATCTTTTCATGGCCGGGCATCGGCAAATGGATGGTCGACAGCATTTTCCGGCGCGATTATCCATCAGTTCAGGGCGGTCTTTTGATGATTGCGGTCATCGTGATGACGGTCAACCTCATCGTCGACCTGCTGTACGGGCTGGTCAATCCGCGTATCCGGCATGTGAGGTGACGATATCATGAGCGAACAAGCCATCAAAGCCGCAACCGATACCCGTGCCACAGGCATGCGCGCGGTGTTGGGCGAGTTCTGGCATTATTTCAGCGAGAACCGCGGTGCGGTCATCGGCATGTGGTTTTTCCTTGGTGTGTGCATGGTCGCGCTGCTGGCCGACCTGGTTGCGCCACATGGCGCAACCACCCAATACCGTGATGCACTGCTGACGCCTCCGGTCTGGCAGGACGGCGGCGACTGGCGGTTCCTGCTGGGGACTGACGCGGTAGGCCGTGACATGCTGTCGAGGTTGATACACGGCAGCCGCTATTCGCTGTTCGTGGGCTGTATCGTCGTGGTGGGTGCCATGGCTGTCGGGGTGACGGTCGGGCTGGTCGCAGGTTTCGTAGGCGGAACTGTCGATACGCTGATCATGCGGCTGATGGATATCATCCTGTCATTTCCGAGCCTGCTTTTGGCGCTGGTGCTGGTCGCCATACTCGGCCCCAGCCTGACCAATGCCATGATCGCCATCGCCATTGTGCAACAACCGCATTATGTGCGGCTGACGCGGGCAGCGGTCATGGGTGAGAGAAGCAAGGATTATGTAACGGCTGCCAGGGTTGCCGGTGTCAGGCCATTGCGTCTGATGTTTTATACCATCCTGCCCAATTGCATGGCGCCCCTGATTGTCCAGGCAGCATTGTCGTTTTCCACGGCCATTCTTGATGCAGCGGCCCTCGGATTTCTGGGCATGGGCGCACAGCCGCCGACGCCGGAATGGGGCACCATGCTGGCCGAGGCGCGTGAGTTTATCCTGCGCGCCTGGTGGGTGGTAACGCTGCCTGGTCTTGCCATCCTGTTCACGGTGCTGGCCATCAACCTGATGGGCGACGGCCTGCGCGATGCGCTGGACCCGAAGTTGAAGCGGAGCTGAGGCGATGTACGGTTCGACACTGATAGGACCGGCACTGATTGCAGCCGTCATAGCGGCTTTGGTCACCATGATCGGCTGGTATGTGGCGTATCAACGCGAACGCCGGCTGGAAAACGGGCGGCGGGCGGAACGGATCAGGGATTGCAAGATTGCCTTGCGTGCGGAAATCAGCTGCCATGTGCCGCGCTGGATCCTGCAGGATGAAACCGAACATGTTGAAGAGATGGCCCGCCAGATAATGGCTGGTGCTGGCAAGACACCGCCTTTCACACCCTTTGTGCCCAAGGAAACGGGCAACCCGGCGTTCGAGGCAATTGTCGGTGAGATACAAATCCTGCCCGGCGACGTCATTGAACCGGTGATCCGGTATTACCAGCAGGTGGATGTTATCGCGCAACTGGCCGAAGACATGCGCGGTGAACGCTATGCCGCGTTAGAGGCTGAACGCAAGATTGATGTCTACAGGGATTTTATAGAATTGCGCACTGAAGCCGGCCGTCTGGCCATCGATGCGATAGACTCACTGGAGCAGTCAAGTGACGACAAGTAGCCGTTTAATAGCCGGGCTTTGGCCCTGTCGGTCCATTGATCGGCCGCATAGGCGGCATGGGAAGTGGTTTCGTGCTCATGATTTTGTCTCCAGCATTAAGATAATACTACAAAGGTGAAAATTCAACAACCATGGCCCTTTTAGAGATTGAAAACCTGACGGTAGAATTTGCCACGGCAGGCGGCGCTTTTCGTGCTGTGGACGGGTTGTCGCTGAGCCTGGATGCCAGTGACGTGCTGGCCATTGTCGGTGAATCCGGGTCCGGAAAATCGGTTGCCATGCTGGCCATGATGGGCCTGTTGCCGTGGACCGCCACGGTAACCGCGGACCGGTTGAATTTTGACGGCAAGGACCTGCTCACCCTGTCGGCCCGCCAGCGCCGAGAGGTCGTCGGCAGGGACATTGCCATGATCTTCCAGGAGCCCATGTCGAGCCTCAATCCGTGTTTCACCGTCGGGTTTCAACTGGGTGAGGCCCTCAGGGTCCATCTGGGCATGTCACGGGCCGAATGCAAGGCGCGCAGCATTGAATTGCTGGACCTGGTCGGCATTCCGGCACCTGAAAAACGCCTCAGTGCGTTTCCCCATCAACTGTCAGGTGGCATGAGCCAGCGTGTCATGATTGCCATGGCGATTTCGTGCAATCCGAAACTGCTGATCGCAGACGAGCCGACAACCGCACTTGATGTGACCATTCAGGCGCAAATCCTCGATCTGCTGCTGAACCTGCAGCGCGAGACCGGCATGGGCCTTGTGCTCATTACGCACGACATGGGGGTGGTCGCCGAAACCGCACAACGGGTCTCCGTGCAATATGCCGGACAGAAGGTTGAGGAACAGCCGGTGGTGGACTTGTTTTCCGAACCGCACCATCCCTACACCGCAGCCTTGCTGGCGGCGTTGCCGGAGCGCGCCACGTCAAAGGTGCTGCCGTCCATACCCGGTGTGGTGCCGGGCCAGTTCGACAGGCCGGACGGGTGCCTGTTTTCGCCACGGTGTACGCACGCCACCGATCAGTGCCGCACCCAATCACCGACCCGGGCGCCTGCCAGGCTCGGTTCGGCGTTCTGTCACTATCCACTGGTGAAGGGCGAGCCGCAAAACCACCCCGGAAGCGGAGTGGCAGCATGAGTGATGAAATCGTCCTGCGCGCAAGCGACCTTAAAAAGCATTACATGCTGCCCGGCAGCCTGTACGCCAGGCCGGCCACGGTAAAGGCGCTGGACGGGATCAGCTTCGAGTTAAGCCGGAAAAAGACACTGGCCGTGGTGGGGGAGTCCGGTTGCGGCAAGTCCACCCTGGCGCGTGTGGTGACCATGATCGAGGAACCCACCGCAGGATCGCTGCAGATCGCCGGCGAGGAACTGGCGGACGGCAACAAGGCTGTGCGCCGCAAATTGCGGCCCAAGGTTCAGATGGTTTTCCAGAACCCATACGGTTCGCTCAATCCGCGTCAGAAAATCGGTTCGGCGCTGGAAGAACCTTTGATGATGAATACGCCGTTGTCAAAGGCGGAAAGAGGCGACAAGGCCAAGGCCATGATGCAGGCCGTCGGCCTGCGTCCCGAACACTATGACCGTTATCCGCACATGTTTTCCGGCGGCCAGCGCCAGCGCATAGCCATCGCGCGCGCGCTGATGCTGGACCCTGACATACTGGTGCTGGATGAACCAGTGTCGGCACTGGATGTATCGATCCAGGCGCAGGTTCTGAACCTGCTGGGTGAGTTGCAGGACAAGCTGCAACTGGCCTACCTGTTCATCTCGCATGACCTGTCCGTGGTGAAGCACATCGCCGACGAGGTCATGGTGATGTATCTGGGCAAACCGGTTGAACAGGCGGCCCGGGAGGTCCTGTTCGACAACCCGCAGCACCCCTACACGAAAGCATTGCTGTCGGCCACGCCGGTGCCTGACCCTGGCCGGAAAAAAGAACGTGTCCTGCTAAAGGGTGAGTTGCCGTCGCCCATCGATCCGCCGACAGGCTGCGCGTTTCATCCGCGCTGCCCGGTGGTTTTTGAGAGGTGTGCGGCCGAGACACCGCATTTGCAGCCTGCCCATACGGCGCAGGTCTCATGTCATCTGATGGATGAGGCAAAATAGCCGCTCGCAAACTGCTCAGCTCAGCGTTCGCCGGACCGCATCTGTCCAGCCGGCTATTTTGCGCTGCCGGACCGCCTGTTTCATCTTCGGTTTGAAGCGCTGGTCGAGAGCCCACGATTTTGCAAAGCCGGACGCGTTGGGCCACAATCCCACGCGCGAAGCGGCAAGCCATGCGGCACCTAAGGCGGTGGTTTCGAGAACCTCCGGCCGGTCAACCGGTGCGTTCAGCATGTCGGCAAGGCGTTGCATGGTCCAGTCTGATGCAACCATGCCGCCGTCGACACGCAGCACGGTCTTGCGGGCGGTTTCAGACTTCCAGTCCTTCTGCATCGCCGCCAGCAGATCATGGGTCTGGTAGCACACTGCCTCAAGGGCGGCGTGGGCCAGTTCATTGGGGCCGGAGGCGCGCGTCAGGCCGAAAATCGCGCCACGGGCATCTGCGTCCCAATGGGGTGCGCCGAGACCGGTGAAGGCGGGAACCAGATAGACATCCTGTTCCGGGTCGGCCCGGGCCGCCATGGCGCCACTGTCGCTGGCGGCTTTCAGAAAGCCCATCTCGTCGCGCAGCCACTGCACGGTGGCACCGGCCATGAAAATCGAGCCTTCCAGCGCATAGGTTGTCTTGCCATCAAGCCGATAGGCGATGGTGGTCAGCAGCCGGTTTTTCGACCGCACCATGTCGGTGCCGGTATTGAGCAGGGCAAAGCACCCGGTACCATAGGTTGACTTCATCATGCCGGGCTTGAAACAGGCATTGCCGATGGTGGCGGCCTGCTGATCGCCGGCCACGCCCATGACGGGTATGGCCGCTCCAAGGATCGATGGATCGGTGACACCGAAATCCGCCGAACAATCGAGCACGTCCGGCAGCACATTTGCCGGAACGTCCAGTACTTTGAGCAGGCTCGCATCCCACTTGTTTGTCCTGATGTTGAACATCAGTGTGCGCGAGGCGTTGGTGGCGTCGGTGACATGTGACGCACCGCCGGTGAGCCGCCAGATCAGGAAACTGTCGATGGTGCCGAAAGCAATGCGTCCGGCTTCCGCCTTCTTGCGCAGGCCTTTCACATTATCCAGCAGCCACGACACTTTGGTGCCGGAAAAGTAAGGGTCGAGCAGCAGCCCGGTTTTTGCGCTGAAGCTTTTCTCGTACCCGGCCTGTTTCAGCTTTGCGCAGAAATCAGACGTACGCCGGTCCTGCCAGACGATTGCCCTGTGCACACACTTGCCTGTCTCGCGATCCCACATGAGCGTGGTTTCGCGCTGGTTGGTGATGCCGATTGCGGCTATGTCCGACGGCTTGATCCGGGCTTTGCCGATGGCGTCCCTGCAGGTGGCGACAACGCTTGACCAGATGTCTTCCGGGTCATGCTCGACCCAGCCGGACTTGGGGAAATGCTGGGTAAATTCCTGCTGGCCCACGGCGACAATTTTCTGGTCCCGGTCAAAAATGATCGCCCGCGAAGATGTTGTGCCCTGATCAATGGCTAGAACATAATTGCCCATTGTGTGCCCCGTCACTGCAACCGCCTAACGAAGGACGGTTTCGCCTGTTGTCGTATGCGTGGTTTTTGCAGCACGATCCATGAAGTGCTGCAAGGCCTGTATCTGTTCGCTGTCAAAGGCGATGCCGAGTTTGGTGCGCCGGAACAAGACGTCCTGTGCCGTGAGCGCCCATTCGTGGCGCATCAGGTAGGTAACTTCTGCCTCGTGCAAACCATTGCCGAACGCTATGCCCAGATCAGCGGGCTTTTGCGCATCGCCCAGTACCATCGCTGCCCGTGTACCGTAGTGGCGCACAAGCCGGGTGATCAGCCTGCGGTCCAGAAGCGGGCGGGTGGTGGCATATTCATCGACCAGCGCATCAAACCCCTGCACGGCAAAGTCCCCGCCGGGAAGGGCGGCGTCTGCCGTCCACGACGGCTGGCGGGCACCCAGGGCTTTTTCTATGTCTTTCAGAATCTCTTCTGCCAGCACCCGGAACGTGGTGATCTTGCCGCCAAAAATGTTGATCAGCAGCCCCGCATTATTATCGCCATCAGTGCGGATCACGTAATCCCGGGTGGCTTCCTGCGCCTTGCTGGCTCCGTCGTCGTACAAGGGACGCACACCGGAATAGGTCCATACGACATCTGACTTCGTGACGGGCTCTGCGAAATACTCGCTCGCCATGGAGCACAGATATTCGATCTCGTCGAATGATATTTCCGGCTTGCCCATGTCATGCCCGTGTTCGGCGTCAGTGGTGCCGATCAGGGTGTAGTCGCCCTCATAGGGGATGGCGAAGATGATGCGGTTGTCGTCATTCTGGAATATGTAGGCCTTGTCGTGGGCAAACTTACGCCGGATGACAATATGACTGCCGCGCACCAGGCGGACATTGCGGGCGTCATTTTGTCCGAAAACCTCCCTCAACACGCTGTCGACCCAGGGCCCCGCGGCATTGACAATGATGCCCGCGGTGACCGTCTGCCTGCGGCCTGAGAGCGTGTCTTCCATCTCGACCCGCCACTGGCCGTCGGTGCGTTGCGCGCGGGCAACTGTGGTGTGTGTCCGCATGTCAGCGCCGCGCTGCGCGGCATCGAGAGCATTCAACACAACCAGGCGGGAATCCTCGACCCAGCAGTCGGAATATTCAAAAGCCTTTTTGAACAACGGTTTCAACGGCTTGCCGACTTCATCATGCTGCAGGTTCACGCTGGATGTCGGTGGCAACAATTTCCGCCCGCCGATGTGGTCATACAGGAACAGCCCCAGCCGCAGCAGCCAGGCCGGGCGCAGGCCGGAATGATGCGGCAGGACAAACCGCATCGGCCAGATGATGTGCGGTGCGTTCTTCCACAGCACTTCGCGCTCCATCAGTGCCTTGCGCACCAGCATGAACTCGTAATGCTCCAGATAGCGCAGGCCGCCATGAACCAGTTTCGTGGAGGCCGATGATGTGCCGCCGCCGAAATCGCCTGCCTCGCACAGGCATACCGAATAGCCGCGGCCAACCGCATCGCGGGCGATGCCGCAGCCATTGATGCCGCCGCCAATTACCAGCACGTCATAATGAGGGGTCAGGTCTGCGTGCTGCGACTGCTTGTTCATTCAGCCGCCTTTCCGGCCGTCATGTCAGCTTGTGCAACCTCGAGGCGGATTTTCGCGACGCTGCAGATCTTCTGGATGGAGCGGGGAGGCTGCTCGTCGGTGACGAAGACATCGATGTCTTCCAGCTGGCCGATCTGCACCGGCGCACGGCGTTCGAACTTGCTGGTATCGGCCGCCAGAATGGAAGTGCGGGCCTGGCCCAGAATGGCCTGTGACACGCGCACCTCGCGGTAATCAAAGTCAAGCAGGCAGCCTTCTTCATCAATGGCGGAAGTCCCGATCACGGCAAAGTCGACCTTGAATTGCCGGATCAGGTCAATCGCTGCGGCACCGACAATGCCGCCATCGCTCTTGCGCACCATGCCGCCCGACACCACCACTTCAACACCCGGCGCGTCGGACAGTATGTAGGCGACATTGAGGTTGTTGGTGATCACCATCAAACCCTGGTGGCGGCGCAGGGCATAGGCAACCTGCTCGGTTGTGGTGCCGATATTGAGGATCAGCGATGAATTGTCCGGGATCAGTTGGGCAATTGCGCGCGCGATCCGGGCCTTGCCGTCTGCGGCAATTTCCCGGCGGGCCTGATAGGCCATGTTGACGGTATTGGACGGAAACACCGCGCCACCGTGAACCCGGTTGAGTTTCTCAATGTCGCACAGGTCATTGAGATCCTTGCGAATTGTCTGCGGCGTAACGTCAAAACGGTGCGCCAGCGTCTCCACATCCACACGGCCTTCGCGGCGCGCGATCTCAAGAATATCCATCTGTCTGGGCGGCAAGGCCGTCACGATGCGCTCCTTCGGTTGCTTTCATAATAGTTGCGATTTTTTTCGAATAAATCAAATAGAAAACCATTGACTTTCGTTTTTATTCGTTATGTCCTAGCGCTGTGACGCACCGCTGTCGTGAATGAGTGCGTACCAATCAGTTGGAGGAGACATCATGAAAAAGCTGCTTTTGGCGTCAGTTGCGGTATTTGCACTGGGCGCTGCGGCTCTTCCTGCGCAGGCCGACATGGCCGCGGCAGAGAAGTGGGTAAACGACGAATTCCAGCCATCCGCGCTTTCGAAGGAAGACCAGTTGAAGGAGATGGACTGGTTCATCAAGGCGGCGGAGCCGTTCAAGGGCATGGAGATCAACGTGCTGTCGGAAACCATCCCGACACACGAGTATGAATCCAAGACGCTGACCAAGGCGTTTGAAGAAATCACCGGCATCAAGGTCAATCACCAGCTTCTCGGCGAAGGTGAGGTCGTGCAGGCGGTGCAGACCCAGATGCAGACCAACCGCAACCTGTATGACGCCTATATCAATGACAGCGACCTGATCGGCACTCATTCGCGCCTGCAGCAGGCGGTCAACCTGACCGACTGGATGGAAGGTGAAGGCAAGGGTGTCACCAATCCCGGCCTCGATGTGGACGATTTCATCGGCAAGTCGTTTACCACTGGGCCGGACGGCAAGCTCTACCAGCTGCCGGACCAGCAGTTCGCCAACCTGTACTGGTTCCGCAAGGACTGGTTCGACAAGCCGGAACTGAAGGAACAGTTCAAGGCCAAGTACGGCTATGACCTGGGTGTGCCGGTCAACTGGTCCGCCTACGAAGACATTGCTGAGTTCTTCAGTGAAGACGTCAAGGAAATCGATGGTGTCCGCATCTATGGTCACATGGATTACGGCAAGCGCGCCCCTGACCTCGGATGGCGCATGACGGATGCCTGGCTTTCCATGGCCGGTGCCACGTCACCGGGTCTGCCGAACGGCCGCCCGATTGACGAGTGGGGCATCCGCATGGAAGCAGACAGCTGCAATCCATCGGGTGCATCTGTTTCCCGTGGCGGCGGCACAAATGCTCCGGCATCCGTTTTCGCCATCGCCAAGTGGGACGAGTGGTTGCGCAAATATGCGCCTCCCGGTGCGGCTGACTATGACTTCTACCAGTCGCTGCCGGCCCTGGCGCAAGGCAATGTGGCCCAGCAGATTTTCTGGTACACGGCGTTCACCGCCTCCATGGTTGCGCCCAAGTCGGAAGGCAACAACACCGTTGACGATGACGGAAATCCGCAATGGCGCATGGCGCCAAGCCCGCACGGGCCGTACTGGAAAGACGGCATGAAGCTGGGTTATCAGGACGCAGGTTCGTGGACAATTCTCAAATCTACACCGGTTGACCGGGCCAAGGCTGCCTGGCTTTACGCACAGTTCGTGGTGTCCAAGACAGTGGATGTGAAAAAGTCCGACGTCGGCCTGACCTTCATTCGCGACAGTACCGTGCGTCATGATCACTTCACCAAACGCGCGCCGAAACTGGGGGGACTTATCGAGTTCTATCGCTCGCCGGACCGGGTCAACTGGACACCGACCGGTGTCAACGTGCCGGATTATCCGAAACTGGCGCAGTTGTGGTGGCAGAATATCGGTGACGTGAACTCCGGTGCATTTACACCGCAGCAGGCCATGGATCGCCTGGCCGGTGAAATGGACCAGGTCATGAGCCGCATGCAGGCGGCAGACGAACAGGCCAAGGTCTACGGTGGTTGCGGTCCGCGCCTGAACGAAGCCAAGGATCCTTCCGAGTGGCTCGGCAAGGAAAACGGTCCGGCTGCAAAGCTGGCCAATGAGAAGGAGCCAGGCAAGACGATTGCTTATGAAGAAATCGTCAAGCGCTGGGCGCAGTAGGGAAGCGCATTTTCTCCCGTGCGTGATGAGCGGTCCGGCATTTCAGACGCCGGGCCGCTCCCCCGCATCCGACAATTCTTTAAACCTAAGCGGCGGCAGGATGCGCTATGGCGCTTGAACTGAAAAATGTGGCCAAGAAGGTAGGGGCGGATGTGCATATCCACCCGACCTATCTGAGGTTTGAGCCGGGCAGTTTCAACATACTGCTGGGCACCACGCTGGCCGGCAAGACAACCCTGATGCAGATGATGGCGGGCCTTGAAAAACCGACCTCCGGCGAGGTCTGGTTCAACGGCAGGAATGTTACCGGTACGGCGGTCCAGAAACGCAATGTGTCGATGGTCTATCAGCAGTTCATCAACTATCCGAACATGTCGGTGTTCGACAACATCGCCTCGCCGCTGCGCGTTGCAAGGCTTCCCGTCCAGGAAATCCAGTCCCGGGTTGGTGAAATGGCCGAGTTGATGCGCATTTCAGCCATGCTGGACCGGCGGCCGTCGGAACTGTCGGGCGGCCAGCAGCAACGCACCGCCATGGCACGCGCGCTGGTCAAGGACAGTGACCTGATACTGCTCGACGAACCGCTCGCCAACCTTGATTTCAAATTGCGCGAAGAAATGCGCGACGAACTGCCCAGACTGTTTGCAGAACGAAACTGCGTGGTGGTCTATGCAACCACGGAACCGACAGAAGCCCTGTTGCTGGGGGGCAAGACCGCAGCCATGCATGAGGGCCGGGTGGTGGACTTCGGTCCGACTGCACAAATCTACCGGCACCCGTCCAGCCTGGAGTCGGCAAAAGTGTTTTCAGAACCGCCGATCAACCTGGCCAGGGCGTCGGTGAAATCAGGCTGGGTGCTGCTTGATGAAGGGGTGTCCTGGAAGGCTGATAAAGGCCTTGCCGACGGCAGCTACACCATAGGCATCCGCCCGCATCATGTGTCACCGGTGCGCCAATCGGCCAAGTCGGTTATCATCGAGGGCAAGGTCAAGGTGGCCGAACTCACCGGTTCGGAAAGCATTATTCACTTTCGCGCGCATGACCATCCCTGGGTGTCCCTGTCGCACGGCGTGCACCCGTTTGAAACCGGCCGGTTTGCCAGGTTTTACGCCGACATGTCGAAGTGCTTCTACTTTGATGCAGACGGACATCTGGTCGACTTGGCTTGCGCCGGAAAGGCCGCGTGACATGGCCCGGATAACCCTGAAAAACCTCAAACATGCCTATATGGAAAACCCGGTCAACGACGAGGACTGGGCGTTGAAGGAACTCAATCTCGATTGGGATGATGGCGGGGCCTATGCACTGTTGGGGCCGTCGGGGTGTGGCAAGACAACCCTGCTCAACCTGATCTCCGGGTTGCTGACGCCGTCGCACGGCAGCATTCTGTTCGATGATCACGACGTCACCGGCCTGCCGCCGGAGCAGCGCAAGATCGCGCAGGTTTTCCAGTTTCCGGTCGTTTACGACACCATGACCGTTTACGACAACCTGGCCTTTCCGCTGCGCAATCGCGGCGTCGATGAGGCAACCGTCGACAAGCGGGTCCGCGAAGTGGCGGAGATGAATGACCTCACTGCGACACTCGGCAATCGTGCATCCGGGCTGACGGCTGACGGCAAGCAGAAGATCTCGCTGGGCCGCGGACTGGTGCGCACCGATGTCAACGCCATCCTGTTCGATGAACCGCTGACGGTAATCGATCCGCACCTGAAATTCCAGTTGCGGTCCAAGTTGAAGGAGCTTCACACCCGGGTCCCCAACACCATGATCTACGTGACCCACGACCAGACCGAGGCGATCACCTTTGCCGACAAGGTCGTGGTGATGAATGTCGGTGAAGTGGTGCAGGTCGGCACACCAAAGCAACTGTTTGAAGAACCGCACCATACCTTTGTGGGGCACTTCATCGGTTCACCCGGCATGAACGTGCTGGACTGCGAGGTGAAGGACGGCCACGCCTTTATTGCGGGTAAAAAGATCGCCACCGCAAACAAGGCAGCCGCCAAGGCTGGCAAATCGGAAATAGGCGTGCGGCCCGAGTTCGTTAAATTCGCCCGGCACGGCCTTGAGGCCCGCGTGGTGAAAGTGTCCGATGCGGGCCGGTTTTCCGTTGTGGAGGCCGACTGCGCCGGCGGACGGGTCAGGCTGCTGGTTGAAGAAGGCGGCGCGATCCCGTCGGACACCGCTCATCTTGAATTCGACCCTGAAGCGACCCGGATTTACACAAACGGATGGCTGGCGGGCCGGGAAGGTCAGCCATGAACAAGACCGTCAACCAGAAAGCCTGGTTCTTCGTCGCCCCGGTTCTCATCCTGGTGGCCTTCAACGCCATCGTTCCACTGATGACGGTGGTCAATTATTCGGTCCAGGAAACCTTTGGCGACAACGTGTTTTTCTGGGCGGGCCTGCGCTGGTTCGAGGAAATCCTGCGTTCACCGCGCTTCCATGACGCGCTTGGGCGCCAGTTGTTTTTCACCGGCACCATCCTGGCGATTGAAATTCCGCTGGGCGTGATCATCGCGCTCGCCATGCCGCGAAAAGGGCCCTGGGTGTCGGTCTGCCTGGTGCTGATGGCCATGCCGCTTTTAATCCCGTGGAACGTGGTCGGCGCCATGTGGAATATTTTCGGCCTGCCGGAACTCGGGCTTCTGGGCAAGACGCTGAACATGATCGGCTTTGACTACAACTATACCCGCCAGCCGGGTGATGCCTGGTTCACGCTCATCTTGATGGATGTGTGGCACTGGACGTCGCTGGTGGTGCTGCTGGCCTATGCGGGTCTGGTGTCGATCCCCGATGCCTATTACCAGGCAGCGCGCATTGACGGGGCGAGTTCATGGGCGATCTTCAGGTACATCCAGCTGCCCAAGATGAAGCGGGTGCTGACCATCGCCGTCTTGCTGCGCTTCATGGACTCGTTCAACATCTATACCGAACCGTCCGTGCTGACCGGTGGCGGACCCGGCAATTCCACAACGTTGCTGTCACTTGATCTGGTGAAGATCGCACTCGGCCAGTTTGACCTGGGGCCGGCGGCTGCCATGTCGCTGATCTACTTCCTGGTGATCCTGCTGTTCAGCTGGATCTTCTACACCGTAATGACCAGAGGGGAGGAACAGTGATGGCAAGAGCCAAGTGGCTGATCCCGACGATTTACATCATCTTCCTGATGCTGCCGATCTACTGGCTGGTGTCGATGTCATTCAAGACCACCAATGAAATCCTCGGGTCGTTTACCCTGTGGCCGCAGAACTTCACCCTGGAGAACTACCGGACCATCTTTACCGATCCGACCTGGTACAATGGCTATATCAACTCGATCATCTATGTGACCATCAATACGGTGTTGTCGGTGACGGTCGCCCTGCCTGCGGCCTACGCATTTTCCCGGTATCGCTTTCTGGGCGACAAGCACCTGTTCTTCTGGCTACTGACAAACCGCATGGCGCCGGCGGCGGTGTTTGCCCTGCCGTTCTTCCAGTTGTATTCGGCGGTCGGCATCTTCGATACTCACCTGGCCGTGGCACTGGCGCATACATTGTTCAATGTGCCGCTGGCGGTGTGGATCCTGGAAGGTTTCATGTCGGGTGTGCCGAAGCAACTGGATGAAACTGCCTATGTGGACGGCTACTCGTTCCCGGCGTTTTTCGTGAAGATATTCATCCCCACCATTGCCGCCGGTGTCGGTGTGGCAGCGTTCTTCTGTTTCATGTTCTCCTGGGTGGAGTTGCTGCTGGCCAAGACACTGACGGCGGTTGCAGCCAAGCCGATTGCCGCGACCATGACCAAGACCGCGTCATCGTCGGGCTATGAGCTCGGGCTGCTGGCGGCAGCCGGGACACTGACCATCATACCCGGTGCAATCGTGATCTACTTCGTGCGCAACTATATCGCCAAGGGCTTTGCCCTGGGCCGGGTTTAGAAGAAAGGGCGCTGGCGCCATGGAAGACGTTGTCATGTTCTCCGCCAAGTGGTGGACCCTGCCGCTGGGCAAGACCTGGATGGCATGGACACCGGCCACGGCCAGCTTCTTCATCTTCATCGTGCTGGCGATATCCGCCATGGGTGTGTGGGAGTACTATCGCCCCGGCGGTGATCCGCGCCGCGGTGCATTTGCGATAGACACGACACGCGGTGACCGGTTGTTCATCTCGCTTCTGGGCTCAGCCTTCATCTTCATCGCATGGTTGTTTTTGGTTGGTTCGCCGTTGTGGTGGCCGATGGGGATTGTGGCTTTGTGGTTCGTGTTCGTGTTTCGGTATGTGTGAGGTAATGACTATCTCAGCGCACGATTGAGATCGACCTGCCGTAACCGGCTCTCCCTCCGTTCGCGCCAGGCTACATAGCAGCCGGAGCCGGCAATCATGGCCATGCCGGTGAACGACAACAGGTCGGGAATATCTCCCCACATGACGACACCCCAGAACGTTGCGAAGATGAGGTAGGAGTAGTCGAAAGGTGCCAGCCAGCTTGACTCCGCACTTTGATAGGCCCTGGCCAGGCCGATATTGGCGGCCAGGTTGAGCATGGAGCACACCAGGATGATGGCCGCTGTTTCCTTGCTCAGGGGATTCCAGCCGACAAACAGGTAGGGCCAGCTCGCCGCCAATGCCGCAGGCTTCACGGTTTCCATGACTATGAGACCGAGACCGCCAACGGTCACAAATGCCACCGACACGCCCAGTGCCAGGGTGGCCGGGCTTTCTTCCCGGCACAGCTTTCTGGTGGTCAGCACGGTCGCTGCGTAAAACAGGCCGGCCATGACGGGAACAAGCGACACCCACTGAAACGAGGCGGAAGCCGGTTTGAGAATGAGAAGCGTTCCGGCAAATCCCGCCACAACCGCCATGATCCGGCGCGGGCCGACATGTTCGCCCAGGAACAGCGCAGACAGGACAGCGACGAACAAGGGAAACACATACAAGCCTGCTGCAACCTCCGACAGGCTGAGGAACGGAATCGCGCCAAAGAAGCACAGCATCGCGCCGATCAGAAAGCAACTGCGCAGCGCCACGGTCCAGAACCGCTTCGGCCAGGCAGACGCATTGCCCCAGATGAAACGCGACAACACAAACAGCATGGTGAGGTTGCAAACAGCGCGCAGGGTCTGGAACTGCCACAGGGACACGTCCGCACTCGCCAGCTTGACGAGCGAATCCTGAAGGGAGAGCATGCACAGCGCGCCCACCATTAAAGTTGCTGCCAGTGCAGGGCGATCTTCAGACATGTGAAGTCGTTTCCAACTCGACGTTGCGGAACCTGTAACTAGAACAGGACCGGGCTGCCCCGATCAAGCGCTAACTGGTGCAGGCATTGCACGCCTCCCATGTGTGTTGCGCACGCATCGACCACGCCATTGTCGATTTCCGCTTGTGTGTTCGGCGAATGCCAAGGCACGATGCGCGCATGACAGAACTGCAGATCACCAACGCCGATATGGTTGTGACCATGGATGCCGACCGCCGTGAAATTGCCGGTGGAAGCATAGTGATAGAAGACGGCGCGATTGTCTCGATCGGGGCCTCCGGACAAAGCCAGACTTGCGACGAGACGATTGACGCGCGCGGATGCGTGGTCACGCCGGGCCTGGTCAACACCCATCATCATCTGTTCCAGACACTGACCCGTGCCGTACCGGCCGGTCAGGATGCACTTCTGTTCGACTGGCTGCGGGCGCTGTATCCGATCTGGGCGCGGATGCAGCCGGAGGACATGTTTGTCTCCGCACAACTGGGTCTGGCTGAACTGGCCTTGTCCGGCTGCACGATGAGCTCGGACCACCTCTATATCTTTCCCAATGGCGTCCGGCTGGAGAATACCATTGATGCCGCACACAGCGTCGGTGTGCGGTTTCACCCGACGCGCGGCGCGATGAGCGTGGGTGAAAGTGACGGTGGCCTGCCGCCGGATTCCCTGGTCGAGAACGAGCGCGACATTGTCGAGGATTTTATCCGTGTCGTGGATGCCCACCATGACGCTGCAGACGGTGCCATGGTCCGTGTCGGCCTGGCGCCATGCTCGCCGTTTTCGGTCAGTACCGACCTGATGAAGGACGCGGCTGCGCTGGCGCGCGACAAGCAGGTCATGCTGCACACGCATCTGGCAGAGAATGACGAGGATATTGCCTACTCGCTGGAAAATTTCGGCTGCCGGCCGGGCCAGTATGCCGAGGACCTGGGATGGGTTGGCGAACACGTCTGGCATGCCCATTGTGTCAAGCTGGACAAGCGGGAAATTGACCTGTTTGCGAAAACCAAAACCGGCGTGGCCCATTGCCCGTGCTCCAACTGCCGGCTGGGCTCCGGCATCGCGCCGATCCGTGAGATGCGCGATGCAGGCGTGCGGGTGGCATTGGGCGTAGACGGGTCTGCCAGCAATGATGCCGGTCACCTGTTGTCGGAAGCGCGCCAGGCCATGCTGCTGCAACGGGTCAAACACGGGGCCAATGCATTCGCAGCGCGCGAAGCCCTGGAGATCGCCACGCTGGGCGGCGCAACAGTGCTGGGCCGGGCTAGCGAACTGGGGTCAATTGAACCGGGCAAACGGGCGGATATCGCCATATGGGATGTGTCGGGCCTGGAGGCGGCAGGCGCCTGGGATCCGGTGGCGGCGCTGTTGTTGTGCGGCCCGCTCAACGTGCGCGACCTGCTGGTCGAGGGCAGGCGGGTGGTCAGAGGTGGCGAACTGACCGGCGTGGATGCGCGCAAGATTGCCGAGCAGGCGAAAGCCCGTGTTGCACGGCTGATATCGTAGAGTCCAGGGGCTGGCTCAGGTGAGAACAGGCCGCTCGCCGTAGATATCACCGACCGGGGTGTTCGGCGTCTCCAGCAGGAGGCCCAGGCCATTTTCAGGTATATCGACCGCCGGTTCGCGTTCACCCGCAAACGCGCCAGGCCCCGCCACGGCGGCAAGGGCAACAATCACGCTGAATAAAATCCGTCTCATCATAACAGGCCTCCAGGTAGTTTCGTTTTGCCATATGTGATCGCGCACGCGATACATATCCAATAGAACTGAAATATCACTTCAATAGAAATTGATTATCGCGCCGGTTCATTGCCGATGGGTGCAAGCCATAGCGTTGCCCGAACCTGGTGTCCTGCATTGATAGGATATCTCTATCAGCTATCACTGCAACTATGATTGGCATATGGGCCTTGAAAATCTCATCTCGGTATCAGACCAACGAAAGGAAGGATAAGAAATGTCATTTGAAGGCGTATGGACAGCCGAAGTTTTTGGCCCGCACGGCTGGGACAGCCACGGCGTGCTCCTGCTTGAAGGCGGCCGCCTGGCCGGCGGTGACAACAGGCAGTGCACCTCAGGCAAGTACGAAGTGTATGGTGAAGGCATCGAGGCTGAACTTTTGGTGGATCACTATGACCGGCCCCGGACGATTTTCGGCGACAATGCCAAGAAATACACGACCAGGCTTGCCGGCAGGCTGAAGGGCAGCGTCATCAGCGGCTTGATTGTCCGGCCTGACAGACCCGGGTTCGAGCTGCAGATTCGCCTGACCAGACGGATGGACCTTCCAGATCATGACCAGGCCTTGTCGCGAAGGCCGGTCAGCACACCTTGCGAAATCGATCTTGATGACAATTATTCTCATGCCCTCTTGCAGAAGGACGCAGGGCTCAGAAATGGACATGGAAATGACAACCTGTGAAATTGAAATGGCCACGCGCGGCCAGGTGAATGCGCGCCGTAATTACCTGATGGGACTGTGGGCCGGCCGGATGCTCGGAATGGGAGACAGGGAATTGCCGGACTATGTCCGCGAGGTCATGCGCTCCGACTTCGAGGAGCCCGGACCAGGTGATGTCGTGCGCAAGGTCAGCCGCGACCTGGCGTCCGCCGACAGGAAAATATCCGA
>Ga0316187_10001162_pt1 | contig 22316 bp, 16 predicted proteins | sample CroRivburrow1_MG_FD_204927 | JGI IMG/M metagenome (GOLD analysis project Ga0316187, IMG submission 204927) | Coastal sediment microbial communities from Maine, United States - Cross River worm burrow 1 | ecosystem: Environmental > Aquatic > Marine > Coastal > Sediment | place: USA: Maine...
GTCAAAACCTTAGGATTTACTCATATTCAGCTACTGCCCATTACAGAACATCCCCTGGATGCATCCTGGGGATACCAATCCACAGGATATTTTGCCCCGACCAGTCGGTTTGGAAGCCCGGACGATTTTCGGTTTTTCGTTAACCTTTGTCATAATGAAGATATTGGAGTTCTGCTGGATTGGGTGCCAGCGCATTTCCCCAAAGACAGTTTTGGGCTGGCTGAATTCGATGGGAGCTCATTATACGAACATGAAGATCCACGTCGTGGTGAACACCGAGATTGGGGTACCTACATCTATAATTACGGACGCAACGAGGTTAAAAATTTCTTGTTGTCCAGCGCCCTGTTTTGGCTGGAAGAATTCCATATCGATGGACTACGTGTAGATGCTGTGGCCTCTATGCTATACCTTGATTATTCACGTGAGAAAGATGACTGGTTACCAAATATATATGGCGGAAACGAAAATCTAGAGGCCATAGACTTCATTAAAGAATTAAATAGTGTCATCCACGGTCAATTTCCTGGATGTCTTGCTATTGCAGAAGAATCCACTGCCTGGCCTCAGGTGACAAGACCTACCTGGTTAGGCGGATTAGGTTTCAGCATGAAGTGGAATATGGGATGGATGCATGACACATTAACCTATATGGGGAAAGATCCCGTCTATCGCCAATACCATCACGATCAACTTACCTTTGGTTTATTATATTCATTTAATGAAAATTTTGTGTTACCCCTATCACATGATGAAGTCGTGCATGGCAAGGGGTCCTTATTAAACAAAATGCCAGGTGATGAATGGCAAAAATTTGCCAATCTTAGATTATTGTATCTCTATATGTTCGCCTACCCCGGCAAGAAAATCTTGTTTATGGGATGTGAAATTGCTCAGCACGCCGAATGGAATTTTGACACGCAAATCGACTGGCCACTTTTAGAAAATCCTTTACACCAAGGAATACAAAAGCTGATCACCGATCTGAACACCTTCTACAAACAAACCCCTGAACTCTATAAACATGAATTTCAACATCAAGGATTTGAGTGGGTTGATTGCTTGGATGCCAACCAATCCATAATCAGTTTTAAACGCCGTGATGGGGATCGTTTTGTATTGGTGGTACTAAACTTTACCCCAACACCGCATCAGAAATACCGATTGGGTCTGGATATACAACGTACGTATCGCGTAGTGTTTAACTCCGATTCTGAGTATTATGGCGGCAGTAATGTAGGTAATCACGATATAATATCCACAGAAAAAACTCCCTGGATGGGTAAACCCTACTCCATTACTCTTACAATACCACCTTTGGCCGGCGTTATTTTAGAGCCAATTGATTAATTAAAACGCACTAAACAACCTATCAAATAACGTATGCCCAAAGTATTATTTGCCACAAGTGAAGCCCATCCGCTAATTAAAACTGGCGGTTTAGCCGATGTTTCTGGCGCCTTACCCATTGCGCTGAGAGCATTAGGCTGTGACGTAAAAATAATCCTACCCGCCTATCCGGAAGTTTTAAGCAAGCTTAGTCAAACAAAAACCATTAGCCAACTTTATATCCCTGGTATCGCTGGCACTATTAAATTACTCGAAGGTAAGTTACCAGATTCAAACATTAAGGCATTAGTGGTTGATTATGCTGCAGCTTTTAAACGTGATGGTGGGCCCTACCAGGACCCTGAAGGCAAGCCTTGGCAAGACAATGCCGAACGATTTGCATTATTTTCTAAAGCTGTTTGCAAAGTAGCCTTAAAGCAGGCAAACATTAATTGGCAGCCTGAAATTGTTCACTGCAACGATTGGCAAACTGGTTTGGTCCCCGCCATTTTACGCTTATCTCAACCTGCGCAAATCGAAGGACCCTACATACCAAGTGTTTTTACTATCCATAACCTGGCATACCAGGGCCTGTATCCTCAAGAGATCTTTTTCGCTTTAGGTTTACCCACTGAACTTTGGTCGCATTCTGCTTTGGAATTCCATAACCAAATGTCTTTCATTAAGGGGGGTCTCGTTTTCGCCGATCGTATTACCACAGTGAGCCCTCAATACGCCTTGGAAATACAAAATAAAAAATTTGGTTATGGTTTGGAAGGATTATTGAGTCATCGCCGTTCACAACTAACAGGTATTCTCAACGGTATTGATGATAAGGTTTGGAATCCGATTATCGATCCACTAATAAAAAACAACTATGACCTTGACAATATGCAAAATAAATCGCTTAACAAACATTATCTGCAAAAGTACTATGGCCTTGAACAAACGAATGATTTATTACTGGGTTTTATAGGTAGATTGGTGGAACAAAAGGGTATTGATTTAATAATCAAACTCATTCCCCGCTTAAAACAATTGTCAGCACAACTTGTTATTTTAGGTTCCGGTGAAAGCACTTTTGAGACACAACTTAAACAGCTGGCAAAGAAACATTCGGATGTATTCAGGGTTCAAATTGGATATGACGAAGCCTTAGCCCATAAGATAGAAGCCGGAGTCGATGCCTTTTTAATGCCATCAAAATTTGAACCGTGTGGTTTAAATCAGATGTATAGTCTACGTTACGGTTCCATACCAATAGTAACGAATGTGGGTGGTCTTTCGGATTCAGTGGTCAACGTTAGCGATAAAACTCTGAAATCGAACACAGCAACGGGTTTTCTATTGGATGAGCCCAACGCTACCGAATTAATAAAAACGATTAATCGTGTGACGGCCTTGTATAAAAAACCAAAGCAATGGGCATCATTAGTGAAAACTGGTATGAGTCAGCAATTTAACTGGCAGACCAGTGCCAAACAATATCTCAAACTTTACCAGTCGCTGATTAGTAAGACCACGTCCTTTTAAAACCAGTTCGACCTTCTCGATACGAATGCAATTAGTCTTGCAATTGGCTAGCTGCTAATTTATCCAAATACCAAACTAGATTTCCCGTGGGATTAATACCTTGAATGGGATAAGGCTCATTTTCATTTGCTCCACTAAAGATCTCACTTAACACCTTAGCCTTACCTTCACCTGCAACTAACATCATCACATTGTGTGCATTATTAATAGTGGGGTAAGTGAGACTTAGCCGCCAGGTCTGCATTTTTTCAACATAAACACCAGCAACCATTTTTTCTGTTTCATTAAGAATATCTGTTTCAGGAAATAATGAGGCAGTATGGCCATCTTCACCCATACCCAAAAAGACCAAATCAAATTGTGACCCACCATTATCGTCTTGCGGTAATTTGTCGCGTATAAGTTGAGAATAATCCTCTGCGCAGGCTTGCATATTTGCTGCATCAGTATGCATGGGAAATATTTGTGACGCTGGAATGGGAACCGTATTTAAAAATGCCTCACAGGCCATTTTATAGTTACTATCACTGTGGTCCAAAGGCACGCATCGCTCATCACCAAAAAATACGTTAACTTTTTCCCAGCGGATATTGTTTATATAGTCGGAGGTTGCAAGTAACTGGTAAAGACCCTTGGGGGTACTACCACCCGCAAGCGCCACATTGACGCAACCACGATCCGCTATCGCCATAGCAGCAACTTCTATAAAATATTGTGCGGCATTTTGAAAAAGCACTTCCTTACTGTCGAACACACATATTTTCATGGTACCCACCTATGAAACACATTGTTATACATAAATCGCCAAATCCACCTAGCCTCTCGTTACCATGCGTCGCATAGGAACGAGGTGCCTGGCGCTGGCCTAAATTTCAACTACTGACCTCAATGCGATAAACTCCACTCACCGCTTACTTTTGGCGCTGAAGTTCATGTGGTCCTTTTACCTTATGCTCTTGAAATGGCTCAACATACCGCTCAAAGTATTCCTTCGATAACTTTTGCACATTAGCGAGCATTTCTGGCGTCATTTGTTCGGCCAAGACCTCTCTGTTCTTAAATGCCACATGCAAGCCTTGAGCAGCGGCTAAATTAAACCAAATATAGGCCTTAATGATGTCTTGGGCAATACCCTGGCCATTGGCATACAAAACACCAAGGTTGGTCTGAGCCAAGGCATTACCTTTCATTGCCGCTTTTTTGTACCAAACAACAGCATAGTCATAGTTTTGTTCAACACCCAAGCCATTATCATACATTTGACCCAAATGATATTGCGCATCGGTCAGACCTTGATCAGCTGCCTTCCTAAACCATTTAGCGGATTTTTCCGGATTCTGCATCACCCCTTTACCTGACTTGAGTAATATGCCCAGATTATATTGTGCTTCAGCGTCACCCTGCTCCGCTAATTCCTTGAATTGCGTATACGCCTTCACAAAGTCGCCCACTTCAACAGCTGAAAGTGCTGTATCGATGTTAGCAGCGGCCGCTATATTACCCATATAGGCAATACAAAATAGACAAAAGAAATACGACAAGGTCTTAAAAAATGAATTGAAACGATAAAATTTTCTCATATTAAAGTAACTGCTTAATTTTGTTAGGGATATTTATAATAATCATCTAGCCTTTGAATTGAACCAATAACTTATAGTATTGTTGCACAAGATGAAATAAATTAATATTGCATTTCAATCCAAATATTGCATTAAAATTTAGGGTTTACAATAAATTGATACCCGACTGAAATATCACTCATAAGGGCGGTTGTAATTAATGAGTAGCAAAGAAGTGAATGAAGAAATACTATTATATACTCCTGAAAATGACACCACTAGCATAGATGAAGCATCGTTAAACAATATAACGGCAAAAATTACCCAAAGCAAAAAATGGAAACAACGCTACAAAATATTTTGTATTTATGACAATAAAATTTTGGGCATAAATGACTACAGTGGTAAAACAATAAAAAAATTCTGGGTTAACCTGGTACACATTGATCCCAGCCCCAGTCTTGAAAGATTCATTTCTTGGAAATCCTATCTAATTGCCTTGCTCTTCCTAGCAACGGGTGTTTTATTAGTTACCCACAAAGCATTCAACCTTCTCACTAATGTGCGCTTTCATTACCAAACCTCGGTCGCTGTATCACTCATGACACTGGCTATACTACTAAGTCTGTATGCGGCATATCGTTCAATCAACGAATTAAAATTTTGTACATCCCATGGACAAGTAGCCGTATTTTCTATGTTTCGTAATAGCCCCAATAAGAAACACTACAAAGCCTTTCTTAAACAGTTGATAACAGCTATTAAAACTGCAAAATCAAAAGATTTTTATAATCAGTCTGAACAACTTGCCGTAGAATTGGGTGAACACCGAAGATTAAAAAACGAAGGTATCTTGTCGACGGATGACTATAACAAGGCAAAAAGCAACATCATGCAATGCCACTAAGCCTTGATCGATACCTTATTATTCTCTATTAAATAGAAAACGCAGAATAAAATGTGAGTTTTGTCGATTTTTGTATTGTTGTTCACCGGACGCTCCCGGTGCGGAGTTCAGCTTAAAATCGGCGAGATCAATATCCAGCTTGTTATTATTTACCAAGGCAGAAGCAGCATTTGTGGGCATACCGTGATCATTCTTCACATCAACAGCCCCTCCTCCACGCAAGATATTGTTATTATTAACCAAATTGGCATTATTAGACTGAGAAGCCGATTGCATTTGTTTCTCATGCTCCGAATTTGACCACAACCCCGTTGATAAACAGTACTTTTCCTTTAAAATGGAAAGCTTACGTTGTGAGACGGACGTCTTTAATTGCAATTGGTGTAAGTTGAATTTAGACAATCGACCCGATAAGGACGGTTTGGAAAAGACATAAAACTTATTTTTCGATAGGTTTTCACGCAGAAAATGGTGAAAACTTTGGGGGCGCCCATAGTGAAAACTGATGGTAGGCTCAGACCATTCTCTTGATTGACGGTCGTATTGGTGTGAAACCATTTCGCCCTGCACTGGAGAGATACCCTGGATATCATCTCGTAACAATCGAAGTGGTTCATCTTGTGTGCGCCGAAAAGTGCCATCTTCATCTTCAATGTAGATACTGATGAAGTGAACGCCGTTTTCATTTGAATACACAGGCACATTAACCATTACAAATCCCCATTGAAAAGCACCACGATCCCGTAAAGTGCGACAATTCTTAAAACATTATTTTATAGGTGATTTTACCTAGATAATTCCAATATATCACGCAAGATATGCACAAGTTTAGGCAGATAAGGTTACATTAATGTTACTTAACCACAATATATTGTATGTGTAACTTACATATTAGGTATAACAATACAGCTCTATAGGTAGTGCGTTGAGGTATATATAAAAAATAAATATTACTCTAACCTTTACTAAGGTGCAGATAATTCAATCGCCTACAATTGAATCAGGAATTATCAGAACCATTTACACCTCAAGTTTAAGACAGCATACTTACGTATTTTATAGTAGGATTTTCATGAAGATGCCCACAAAGTTAAACTGCAATTCTGTTGATATAAAACAAAATAAATACTTGATTCCACAGTAGGATAGAGAGCATAGGTATTGCATCGCCTATAATTATAATAAAGGTAAAAATTAATCACTTAGAAAGGTATAGTATATGAAATTACCCTTAGATATTACTTTTAGAAACTTGGACTCTTCCCCCTCACTGACTGCAGACATTCAAGAAAAAGCCGATAAATTAGAACTCTTTTATGGCGATATCATACGCTGTAGTGTAGTCCTGGAAGCCCAACACAAGCATCACCATAAAGGTAATTTATATCATTGCCGTATTGAAATCAGTGTCCCCGGTGAAGACATCGTGGTTAGCAGAAGCCCCCAAGATAAACACTCGCATGAAGACGCTTACGTGGCCATTCGGGATGCTTTTAATGCAGCAAAACGTCAATTGGATTCTTTTGCCGAAAAACGACATGCACATAGTGCGTGAATAACTAACTTAAACAGTTTAAATTGGTGAGGATTATAAGATCGAGAGCAACGTACCTGATAGGGACCGAAGAGTTAAGCAGTTAATCCTGCTTGAAGGTGCTGCCAATCTTATAATCCTGTGTGTTAAGCTCATCGTCGGTATGTCCACTGGCTCTATGGCTATCCTGGGCGATGCGATTCATTCGCTCACTGATTTTTTTAATAATATCGTCGCCTGGGCGGTCATTCGATTTTCCATCCAACCCCCCGATCGCGAACATCCTTACGGCCACCGTAAATTTGAAACCTTGGCGGTGTTTGGCCTGGCTTCACTATTAACTTTACTTTCCTTCGAACTGGTATTGCACGCTATTCAGCGTGAACAAACTGATGTAACCCAAAATACGGTCGACATTGTCCTCATGCTGATGGTGTTAACAACCAATATTGGAATTGCTGCCTGGCAACGTTACTGGGCAAACAAGCTCAATTCAGCTATTTTACTGGCGGATGCCAGCCACACATTTGCTGACGTACTCACATCTACCGTTGTGATTATTGGTTGGTTATTGGCAGCTCATGGTTATGTTTGGTTGGATACCATATGCGCCATCGGGGTCGCCATATTAGTACTCTTCCTGGCAGTGGATCTATTCAAACGCAGCGTCCCAATATTAGTTGATCACAGCGCTATCAATCCTGATAAACTGCAGCACAGCATTATTGCCGTTCCCGGTGTTAAAAATATCAAAAGACTGCGCTCACGATATATTGGATCACACTTAGCCGTCGACATGATAATCACTGTCGAACCTCATTTATCAACGGCTGACTCCCATGACATTGCCGATCGCGTAGAGGACATGCTTGAAAATCAACATGACGTTAATGACATAACGATTCATATTGAACCTGAAACAAAGCAATTTCCGAATCAAAATATTTGATTTGTGACACAAAATAGTCATCAAATTTTGTTATAATAAAAAGTGTTGTAATAGACTAACGATTTTTCAAAATGTTGCTACAAGGTAACTAATTTCCATGATACCACCAAAGAATAAAACTAAAATTATCTGCACCATAGGCCCGGCGTCTCAAGATCAGGTGATGATAGAAAAACTGCTATTAGCAGGAATGAATATCGCACGTCTGAATTTTTCGCATGGAGATTTTACAGGTCACAAAGGTGTTATCAAAAATATTCGTGCGGCCTCTAAAAAAACGGGGCGGCGCGTTGCGATCATGGCAGATTTACCAGGCCCTAAAATGCGTATTGGTGAAATAAAGGCAGAACCTATACATTTGAATGAAAATGACGAATTCACCCTAAGCACGGAAGAAACCATCGGTGATCAACACCGAGTTTCAGTCAGTTTTAAAACATTACATTCCGTGGTTAAGCCAGGCGACAATCTGTTTCTCAATGATGGCTTGATCAATCTGGTGGTCACCTCCATTAAGGGAAACGACGTAGTATGTGATGTACACGCAGGTGGTGAATTACGTTCACGCAAAGGACTGAACCTTCCCGGCATTGACCTGGGAATGTCTGCCTTTACTCCTCATGATTATAATTGCCTTAAATTTGCTCTCGAAAATGGCGTCGATGCGATCAGCCAGTCATTTGTATGCGGTCCAGAGGATGTTCAGGCTGTTCGCAATGCAGCTATCGATTTAGGATATAGTCCATTTATTATCGCTAAGATAGAACGTTCCGACGCTTTGGATAACATCGATGCCATTATTAAGGAAACAGACGGTATAATGGTGGCACGCGGTGACCTGGGAGTAGAAATCGCTATTGAACGTATGGCCATCGTACAAAAATTTCTAATGGACAAGGCTAACCGGGCAGGAAAACCGGTCATTACGGCAACTCATATGTTGGAATCCATGGTTGAACACAGAAGACCTACCCGTGCCGAAGCCACTGATGTCGCAAACGCCATTTTAGATGGCACCGACTGCGTCATGCTATCCGGTGAATCTGCTATGGGTCGATATCCCATTGAGTCCACAAAAATGCTGGCAAAAATTGCAATCGCCACCGAACCCCATCGGACTAATTTTAAAATAAAAGAAGCTCTAAAGTCTGTGGGACAAAACAATCATCTCAGCAATCCGGATCTAATTTCTCTCAGTATATACAACACCATTGAAAGAGGACGGCCAGTCGCTGTTTTAGTCCCAACATGCAGCGGTGCAACGGCGCGCAATATAACGCGCTTTCGTTTATCCGCTTGGATTACGGCATTCAGTTCTTTGGAGTCTACCTGCCAAGCCTTGCAATTTTCCTATGGCGTCTACCCCAAATTTATCGCCGAAGAATACCAAGACTGGAGTCAATTCGCGCGAGATTGGCTAAACTCGTGCAACATAAAAAACGGTATTGCAATACTCACTCAAGGCCCTTCTGAACAAAATCCAAAAAACAACCACAGTATGGAGATCATAAGTTTAGACGATAATTAAACCTGGCAACTAAGCCACTTTTTCTTCTGGCACATGCTGGCGTTTATATAAGAATTGTAATACACCCGAACGGTAGTGGTTGTATTGCTCACTGTCAGCTAATTCTACTCTGCCTCGCGGTCTTTCCAAATCTATCTTTAGCACTTCACCAATGGTAGCAGCGGGACCGTTTGTCATCATCACAATTCGATCGGACAACAATACTGCCTCATCAACATCATGCGTAATCATAATAATGGTATTGTTCAGTTCACTGTGTATTTCCATTAACGAGTCTTGCAAGTGGGCGCGTGTTAACGCATCTAGTGCGCCAAATGGTTCATCCATTAATAAAACCTTGGGTTGCATAGCCAAGCCCCTGGCTATACCCACCCGTTGTTTCATTCCACCAGATATCTCGGCAGGCCGTTTATATAAAGCATGGCTCATATGGACGAGTTCTAGGTTGTGTTTTATCCATTCATCCATTTCATGTTTGTTTTTTGTATTCTTGAATACTTGTCTAACTGCTAAGGCCACATTTTCATAAACCGTTAACCAGGGAAACAATGAATGATTTTGAAAAACAATCGCCCTATCCGGACCAGGTTCATTCACTTCCTTGCCTTCTAGAATCACCCCACCAGTGGTCGCCTGGTACAGGCCACCAACGACATTTAACACCGTTGACTTGCCACAGCCGGAGTGCCCAATCAGAGATACAAATTCACCCTTTTTGATTTGTAAATTTACATTATCCAGGGCCTTAAATGAGCCGCCACTTATTGGAAACTCCATTGATACCTGCGTTAAATCTAAATAAGAATGTGTCATTTTTTACTTCCCTTAATATAAACAATTTTTGTCGCTAAATTGAAAGACTAATTGACGGCAGCTTTATCGTATGAAACCAATTTCTGCAGGGTTAACATTATCCAGTCCAATACATAACCAACTATACCGATAACAACTACTGCCACCATAATTCTACCCAGTGAATTGGAACTGCCATTTTGGAACTCATCCCAGACGAATTTCCCCAATCCTGGATTTTGAGCCAACATTTCAGCCGCTATTAATACCATCCACCCAATACCCACAGAAATCCTTAAACCTGTAAAGATCATCGGTAATGCCGATGGTATTGCAATCTTATACACTGTTGTCCACCAATTTAATTTGATAACACGACCAACGTTCAACAAATCTTTATCAATGGAAGAAACGCCAACCGCCGTATTAATCAATGTTGGCCATAAAGAACACAACATTACCGTTAAAGCGGAGTTTACAAATGATTTTGCAAACATTGGATCGTCAGAAATATATACAGCGCTTACTACCATAGTAATAATCGGTAGCCATGCCAGTGGCGATACGGGTTTAAATATCTGTATCAGCGGGCCGACGGCAGTATATAGTTTGTTACTTAAACCACAAGCAATCCCTAAAGGTATCGCTATGAGCGTGCCAAGTAAAAATCCCGTTAATACAGTGCCCATACTGGTAAGGATTTGGTCAAAAAACGTCGCCTTGCCAGTATAGGGTCGTATTTTTATTTCAGCATCAGGATTTTCCTCTAACTTTTTGGTATTGCGTACTTCCTGGCGCTCATAAAATGCCTTTTCTTTAGCACGCTCTTCGTGATGTTCATCGACCAGCCCAACACTTTGCTCCCAAACTTGCACAGGTCCAGGCAACTGACCCAGGCTAGTTTTTATATTTGAAGCAACACCTGCCCATATAAACATAAACAAAAGTATTGCAGACAAAGGCAATCCGATGCGACTGATAATTTCGCTAAGTTGCTTCTTTGGTTCCTCACCTGCAACTAGTCTTACCATTGGAACAAACCATGTAAAGCCAATCAGCTCAAGAAACCCAATCACTTTATTTTTAAGCAATTCAAAATCGTATTTCTTTTCAGTCACCTCGCCCTCTCGTCTGCTTGCATCAATCCCCAGTAAAGAAATAAAAATATTTTTATTTAACACGGTCCTGTCCTTTTAATCCGATAGTAAATTTCTTTAGATAGTCATTAGGTTTTTTCCCATCATAAGTAATTCCATCAATAAACTCTGTTTGAGGTGGTTTAAATCCACTTTCTTTTTCAAAATCTGGAAATTCACTGGCTGCAATTTTCTTTTCTGCTATGAGGGCTTTTGCGGCTTTGGCATAGACTTCTGGTTGATACACCTTTTTTGCAACGTCCATGTACCAACTGTCAGGTTTAGGATCTGATATTTGTCCCCAACGCCTCATTTGGGTGAGGTACCAAATGGCATCGCTATAGTATGGGTACGTGGCAAAATAACGGAAGAATACATTAAAATCAGGCACATCACGTTTGTCGCCTTTTTCGTATTCAAAGGTTCCAGTCATACTATTGGCAATAACTTTATAGTCAGCACCGACATAATTACTCTTTGCTAATATTTTTACGGCTTCGGGTCGATTTTGGTTATTGTTTTCATCCAACCATTTCGCTGCCCTGATGAGTGCCTTTACCACAGCAATATGGGTGTTAGGATATTTGTCCGCCCAGGCCTTTGACACTCCAAAAACCTTTTCCGGATTGTCTTTCCAGATTTCATAATCTGTAATTACCGGTACCCCAATTCCCTTGAAAACGGCCTGTTGGTTCCAAGGTTCGCCCACACAATAACCATAAATAGTACCGGCCTCTAATGTGGATGGCATTTGTGGTGGAGGCGTTACCGATAACAATGCCTGCGCATCAATCTGACCACTGGTGTCGCCCTTATGCGGTGCATAATATCCCGGATGAATACCGCCTGCAGCTAACCAATAACGCAGTTCGTAATTATGTGTTGATACGGGAAATACCATACCCATTTTAAACGGCTTACCTTTTTCCTTGTAACTATCAACGACAGGTTTTAATGCCTCGGCACTGATGGGATGGACGGGTTTACCGTCCTTATGTGGTATATTTTTTTTCATTTGTTGCCACACATCATTTGAGACAGTAATACCATTACCGTTTAGATCCATACTAAAGGCGGTAACAATATGGGCTTTGGTGCCAAATCCAATGGTGGCGCCCAAGGGTTGGCCCGCTAACATGTGCGCACCATCAAGTTCACCATCAATAACACGATCCAAGAGTACCTTCCAATTGGCTTGTGCTTCCAAGGTCACATACAATCCTTCGTCTTCGAAATAACCCTTTTCATAGGCTATGGCCAGCGGTGCCATATCCGTCAATTTGATAAAACCAAATTTTAGTTCTTCTTTTTCTGGTCCTGCTGCCATAGCATGCACTGCAAACATGGTACAAAGTACCGTCACAATGAGTAAGTTGGCCATTTTCGTAGTCACCTTAGCTGGGCCCTGTTTCTGTGTTAGAACTTTGGTTGTTGACATTGTTAACTCCAGTTTTTTTAAATAAAAAAAAACGCCCATAGACACAGAATATGCACTGTGTGTCTATGGACGCCTTTGTCCACCTGAGACCAACATTGGTCTAAGAAAAATTTATTACTTCGAAATTAAAAACTACACCCGTCGTTGGGCGAAATTGTTTGTATATTATCTAATTAGCAGACTTCGTGCCAATATATTTAAACTTCTATACCTTATTGATTGTAGTAATTTTTTTCATGTCGCTCGATGATTGCAGCGAATATTTTTTACTTAAAATATTAATATTTCATTTATCCTGTGAGTATGGCGCACCAAAACAGTGCGCAAAAAAATCGAATATCAAAGCTTAACTATTATCCAACAAAGGTGCGTGAGATTTAAAATTTAAATCCTTTGGGTATCACAATTCGTCCTTTCTCAGACAGTTGAAATCTTTTTTCATCCTGCTTTTTATCGTAGCCAATGACTGTACCATCAGGTACATGAACCGATTTATCAATAATACAGTTCGTAATCTGGCAATTTTGACCAATCACAACATCTTCAAATAGTAATGAAGCACTCACGATGGATTCCTCACCCACATACACGTTATTAAATAAAATAGAGTTTTGCACACTACCACCCGATATAACTGTGCCACTGGAACAAATCGAATTAATGGATATACCTTCATTGCCAACACTACCTGGAGTTGTGCGTGCCGGGGGATACTGTCCTGAATAGGTGCGAATAGGCCAATCTTTTTGATACAAATCTAAAGGCGGTATGGGTTTTAATAAATCCATATTTGCCTCATAATAACTATCAATTGTACCCACATCACGCCAATATCGATCGGGGGAGACCCTGCCTTCGTCTCCTCCAAATTGGTACCCTACGACTTTACCTGCATCAATTAAGTAGGGAACGATATCATGTCCAAAGTCATGACTTGACAATGTTTGTGCATGATCCGTTTTAAGCACTTTTAATAAAGCTTCCGTTTGAAATATATAAATACCCATCGATACCAATGAACGTTTGGGATTACCTTTTACAGGTGCAGGATTTTTCGGTTTTTCTTCAAATTGAGTAATTTGTGAATCTTTGTCTAATGTCATGATCCCAAAAGCGGATGCTTCTGCGATGTCGACTTCCATGCAGGCGATGGTCATGTCTGCCTTTTTCTCCATATGAAACTCGAGCATGGGCGCATAATCCATTCGATAGATATGATCACCCGATAATACAACTACCCTGTCTGCACCACTGCGTTCAATTAAGTAGAGATTTTGATACAACGCATTGGCGGTGCCGCTGTACCAGTCCTTGTCGATCCGCATTTGTGGCGGGACCGTAGTAACATACTCGCCTAGCTCAGGATTAAACATAGACCAGCCATCACGTAGATGTTTGTTTAACGAATGAGACTTATATTGGGTTAATACTAATATTCGCCGCAATCCAGAATGTAAACAATTGGTTAGTGTAAAATCAATAATTCGGTACTTCCCCCCAAAGGGAACGGCCGGTTTAGCGCGATCTTCAGTTAAAGGCAATAATCTTGATCCAGCACCACCGGCCAAGATTATTGATAATGTTTCTTTAAGCATTTCATTTCCTATTTAGCATTAGCTTTAAATGCAATAACGATTACGTAAAAGTTGCTACGTGGCTGTATTCAGTATAAAGATTAAGGCAATCCTTTGAACACGTTTACAATATCCTCTGCCATTTTAGCAATGCGTTTATTGCTATCCATGGCCATTTTCCGTAATGTTTTGTAAGCTTCTTCCTCACCTATTTTGCTATGCCGCATTATCATTCCCTTGGCCCTATCGATCTGTTTGCGTTCGTTTAAGGAGTTCTTGGCTTTTTTAAGCTCATCTTGTGTTGCTTTTACAGTACGAAACCGCACAATAGCAGTATCAACAATCGATTTCACACGTGTACGACTCAATCCGTTAACCACGTAGGCACTTACACCGGCATTTACAACGGCTTCAATAGCGTCATCGTTCGCCTTCTCTGAAAACATAATAATAGGTATAGGTTTAACTGCATTTATGTTCTTCATTTGATCCAGAATGTATTGGTCTGGTATCTCAACATTAATAATAATGGCATCAATCGTGTGTTGTTCTAATAGGCTTGCTAAGTTCACATTTAAGTTAACTTTCGAGATTATCTGATAACCACACTGTTGAATCCCCTTTTCCAGCTCATCAGTAGTCTCACTTCTTGCTCCAGCGAGTATAATATTTAACATAATACTTACATACCAATCCAAATTTTCTTACGCTAACAAGATAAAAATGGGTTAAACCATTATTAGTCCAACATTTGCAGAAACCAGACCACTATAATTAATTCTCAATATAACATATACTTAGCTCTTACTTTTACTCTATTAAAATAGTTACAAACAGATTTTTGCACTAAAATTGCACATTTATCAACAACTCTCAATTCCCAAAGCACACAATCAGGGCATGCTAAAAACGCCAGATAAAACCACTTTATTGTTTAAATGGTATATAAATATCAGTTTGAGCTGTTGTCTCGGCCTGTTTCTGCCTCAAATTTGTCTCGCAGACGAAACATCTGACCTTGAAAAAAAACAACTAGAATCCGAGGGTGCCTTGATCGGTAACATACATTATCAAATTGGTGATGTTTTTGATTTATCAAATCCAAAGGAAAATAACTTTGTATTTCGATTTTTCAATTTCCTGCATTTCAAAACACGTCAGTTTGTTTTGGAAGACCAATTACTGTTTAAAACCGGCGAACCCTTTTCGGCCCGACTCATAGAAGAGACAGAACGTAATATTCGCTCTAATCGATATATATACGATGCCTGGATTACACCGAAAAGTTATCAAGATGGCAAGGTCGATATCGAAGTCAAAACGCAGGATACCTGGACTTTGTCTTTTGGTGCCAGATACGACAACGTTGGAGGGGAATCTGATTCAAGTGTATTTATAGAAGAAAGAAATCTATTTGGTCTGGGAACACGACTCACACTCGCAAGTTCCAGTGATGTGGATAGAGAAGAAAATCGAATTAGTTATAATGACAATAACCTTACCGGGCGACACATTGTTTTCGGCTTTGACTACAGCAATAACAGCGACGGCCATTTTAGAGCATTTGAATTACAACGACCATTTTATGCCTTTGATGTCAAACATGCCTACGGTACTAAACTCAGTTCCGAGATACTTACGGAGAAAATCTACTCCGAAGGTGTTATTACTGATCAATACCAACACGAAATATCAGAAGCCTCTCTCTCTTATGGTTTTTCGCAGGGATTAGTGCGTAATCGCACCTTAAGATGGCAAATGAGCATCAACTATAATGAAAACAAGTTTAGAGAATTAGACGATGGAATATTAACAAATCCGTTTCCTTCCGATAATAAACTCATTTACCCCTCTATCGGAGCCAACTATATCCAGAATAAATACATTAAAACACAAAATTTTAGGCACATCCTGCGCACCGAAGACGTGAACATGGGGCGGGATTTTGCTGGCAGTATTGGCTGGGCGTCCACGGCTTGGGGCAGTGACGAAAATGGCATTATACTAAACGCCTCATTTAGTGATGCTAACCATCTGAGCAACAACCGGATTGTTTTATGGAACCTGAGTGGTACAGGTAGAGGTGTCTCTGGTGGTTTTGAAAACGTCAGCGCCTATGCCAATGCAATATACCACGCCCCTAATTTCGAAAACCAAGCGTTTCATGCCGATTTCACATTCCAATTACTTCATAAACCGGATGATAACAATCAATTACAATTGGGCGGCGACAATGGTCTATCCGGTTACCCGATACGAGTACAAAGCGGCGATCGAAGCATTTTATTCAATTTAGAACAAAGATATTATACCGATTGGCATCTCTTACAACTCATCCATGTGGGAGGCTCACTTTTCTTTAACACTGGAAGTGCGTGGACACCAGGTGATGCCAACCAAGCATTCAAATTATTATCCGATGTAGGCTTCGGTCTTCGATTGGAATCAAGCCGATCCGAATCTGGGCGTACTCTACACTTGGATTTGGCGTTCCCATTAAATAGTGAAGGTGGGGAGGATAAATGGCAATTCAATGTAACAACGAGTGGCGAGTTTTAATAACGACTTCCAGCCTGTCAGGCCAGAAGTCGTTTATCTTAAAGACTAAGCCGCACAAATCTTATATTCCGGCAATACATGATGCACAAGGTCAAACCGGTGTGCCAAAAGCGCATCATGAAAACATTTCCAATCGCTCGACAAAAACTCATTGGAGTAAACATATACTTTACCCCGTTTACGACCCAGAGCTTTATCCTTCCACGATCCCGGCCCTTTGGATAAATAGGTCACGCGCTGCGACCCAAGCCCAAACATATCATCGTTTATCAGGCTCAGCCATTTGCGATGTCTATGTTCTCCTGATTCATCTGTTATTTCTTCAAAATATGATTTTAAAGTCTTTTTGTCTGCACTCGTTAGACCACTGACCACAGCGTTTGGATTGCCATCGATATAGCGTTTCATCGCCATGCACATATGATCTGCTGCCGCAACAAAATCTGTGGGATTATCGCGTTTGATTAGTTTATTGGTATAGCGGTTTTTATAAGACCATTTTAAGTAGGGTAAATCAGGGTAGTTCAGTACCGCGCCGTGACCTAGTGGTAAGGCATCTGAAACAAAGGTAGAAGCTGCACTATCCCACATATTACTAAAAAAGCTGCCTACCTTACTGGCCCAATTTTGGCCTTCATTAGCGTTTTCTTCTGTCACATCAAAAACATCGTTTACGTCATGGTTGACCCCAGCAAATCCCTGATGCGCCCAGGTATCGGCATAAACGTGCATGGTAATACCCAGTCGATGCAAAGCGTACTTTTCATGCTGTGATTTTGCGGAAATACAGGCCTTAACCATGTCCTGCGCAACGTGGCTATTTGGGCAGCATATGATCTTTTCAATAAAATCTCCATCAACATTTTGATCCGCTGGTTTATTGGCATTTCCTGGCAAAAAATGAAATGGAATCCAAACTTGATGATTGGAGAGTTCTTCGAAATTTCGATAATCGAGCATTTTATGTGCCGAACTGATTCGTGCATACATTGCTCCGTTATTGAAATTTATGGTACCGCTGGCGGTTGCATCATCAACGTATTGTGCACAATGAGCAACAATCTGAGCATCGTGGTGATCAAACCCGGCTTTTCTTGCAACGATGTACGTTACACCGTGATGGAAATCGATTTGCATTGAAAGTCTCCTAAATGTAGTAAATTAGTGAAAATTCAAGGATCAACTATTGACTGTTTCTAAATGTTGCAAGATATAAGGATATACGTCACGGACAGCATTTTTTCCGAATATACAATCAATATGCCCATAACCAGGAATTAAATGACGGTTATACAAAATGCGCTTATTATTTTCCCGCATCAAATCGAATGTTAGCTCAGTGCTTTTAGGTAAATAACATTGATTTTCGGCACCGTGTATAATCGTTATTGGTATTGCAAGATTTTTAATATTTGGAATATATGAATCCTTACCGTCTGCGGTAACTATTTTCCCCTCTCGTACCATTAGCGCGAGGTGTTTAAAACTTGATATATTGGCAACACCAAACATTTCATGTAAGGCGCCGTAAGTAGTATTATTCAACTGATCCAGTTTATATAATGGTCCATATAAAAAGCTGATACGTCGTGATACTGGATTACTATCGCGAAAATCTCCAGGATAAAGACGCAATGCTTTGTCAAAGGCATCTTCCCACCAGTTTTGTTTTTGCTTAGCATCTGAATTTAGGGTGCTTAAACCCAAATTCTCAAGTAAGCCTGGTATATGTAATCCTGTCTTAAGCTGCGTAAGCAGCGGTGACTCTACATGAGCCATAACCTGCGAGCAAACAGCAGACCGAACACCTGTTAGTCCGTTTAACATAGCCATTGTAAAGGTAGTGGAACCAAAACAATGAGCGATAACATCAATTGTATCGCAATCGCTTAACTCTCGAACCCGTTTAACGGCGGCCGGGTAATCAAAACGAGCTATTTCGTCTCCGGAAAACTGACTGTTGGAAACAGGTAATTCAATACTCGCGCGATAATCCAATAACCAACAGTCGTATCCATTAGCACAAAGATACTCAACAAGATTGGTTTCAATAGTATCGGTAGAAAAAATCATACTAGACACACCGAGTCCATGTGAAAGCAATACGGGTCCTTTTTTGCCACCACGGTAGCGAGTCAAGCGCAAGCGCACATTATCTTCCGTCTGTAAATAGTGCACTTCTGGCGTGTTATAGCGTAAAGTACGTTTTTTCCTGACAGGTGCATCGGCGAAAAAGGCGGGCTTAGGTCTAGCCATTACCCCACCATATACATCGAATAATTCACCGGCAAAATACTTTCCGAATTTCGCTACCGCCTCCAGACGCTGTTGTTTATTATCCGTACCCGTAACCTGTAAGGTGGTCATTTGGCGTAAGAAATCGCTCGCCTCAATATGTAAGATGCCTTTTCCGACAACTGGGGCGCTGGCATCTTTGCCATCATGTAGGCTAATATAGAGTGTCGTCGTATCTGCCCATACATCAAGACCCTTGTCCTGTGCAATTTCTTTATAGCCTTCAAAGTAATATTGTCGATCTTCTATAGTATTAATTTTCATTCGATACAGCATATTACGCGTAGCAACATTGTTTTTATTTTCTGTTAACAATTGAAACTCACCATCGGACACCATGCACGGTTCGGAAGAGAGTGCCGGAGCATCTACAGTCCCCAGCATACGAGCAATATGTGCTTCGTGAGTTAAAAAATTGTTTAAATCATTCGACATTACCGTAAGTGTGAATTTAAAAGGTGAGTTATCCTTTTTAGCACGCATTTCCGCCCGCTGATAATCGTCTTTAACCTCTTTTGAAAAATAGCCGCGCATGGTTTCAGTAAACCGAATACCAATTTTACGCTGTGCTTGGTTCTTTGGCGGGTGAGAGGGTAGATCGTAATTAATTGTCCAATGATTATCCTGTGCGATTAGTTCACAAGTTCGTTCTGCGATGGCACAAATAGTAAGCAATGGGTTAACACCTAAAGATCTCGGAATAACCGCGCCATCACAAACATAAAGATTCTCATAAACGTCTTCACCATCTTTATTACAAAACACCTGTCCTTTATGATTCACCACACCTCGGTTTGCATGCTCAGCCATAATGCAACCACCAAGTGGGTGCACGGTAACTAGTTGATGATCCGTTAAATCATTCCAAACGGGATTAGGCACATAAGTGCCGCCAATGCCTTTAGTGACAGCAGCCAGTTTATCGTTAACGCGTTGAAATACAGGTTGTTCGCCAACGTTTGGCCAATGTAAGGCCAGCGTATTGTTCTCCAGGCTCATTTTGCCTTCACTATCATCATGGCTCATAACGAGATAGGTCTGGGTGTTTCTAACTGCACCGGTATAAGGACCCGCCGTCAGACTCTCAATTTCACGGCGGGACTCCTTGATGTAATCAACCACTCCCGTATCTGTATCACGTCCAAAAACTTTCGCGGCAGTAGCTAAGGCACCTGGCAAGAAGTCAGCGATGGCTCCGGGTAGAGAACCTTCTTCAACCACCATTCCATGTTCATAATTTTCAGTATCACGAAAATCAATCATGCTTGTAATACAAGGGCCTACGGGATTTCGTCCCTCTGGATCTTTTGTACCGAAGCCAATACCATTTATTGAATTATCTGCGTTGTAACCAAAGCCCAACACATCTCCATTTCCCGTAAATCTTTCTCCCAATTTATCAGATACTCTTAATCCTGACTTTTTGGAGCGCAATAGAATCTCAGTCGAACCTAATGTGCCTGCTCCCAAAATCACGATATTAGCTTTTACAACAAAATGGGGTGCAGCAAAAACCTCTTGGCCTGACTCAAGATATTTAAAATGAACAATCCAGTAATCATCTTTCTTTTCGAGATACTGTACTTCCGCGCATTCAAACAATTCTGCTCCATGATTTCTCGCATCAGGTAAATAGTTCATTAGGGTGGTACCTTTAGCACCGACATTGCACCCTGACACACAGTCACCACAGCTGTTGCACGGTGGCTGTTCTACACCTACATGGTTAATATTTTCCGGCATTTCATGAAATGCAACGTTAATGGGTAGTCGGGTGATTTCTTTACCCAAGGATTGAGCGGCCTTCTCCATGGCTTGCAATTTATCTGGTGTTTCAAATCTCGAGGGAAATGGTAAAGGTTGGAGCATTGCTTGTGCACGCGCATAGCCAGACTTTAATAATGTATCCGCATCGTTTTTTATACCTTGCGGCCACCTCGAATCTTCAAATACACGGGGATCCGGCGAGATCGAAACATTAGCATTGATTAGAGAAGTCCCACCTAAACCGCAGCCAAGAAGAACATTGATATCCTTGTTGTAGCGAAAATCAAACAATGCAGTTCGAGAACCGATTTGTTTACCCCCTTCTGCTCTTGCCTGCATCTCACCTGCAGCTTCCAATGGTGTGTCGGGATATTCTCCGGGAACTATTTCTCGTCCCCTTTCCAAAACACACACTCTTTTACCCGCTCGAGCCATTCTGGAGGCCGCGATTGCGCCACCGTAACCAGAACCAATTACGAGCACATCATATTCAGGTCTAATATCTTCTATTGGTGTAGTGATTCTATCCATTTGTGCCTCGTAGATGTTAACCCTATATCTGTAGATTCAGGTTAAACTGTTGACTTAACCATAAATCATGCAAAGCAAAGAATATTCATCGATACAAAAAACGGAAACTACGGATACGAAAACAGATACCGTTGGTGAACAATGCAATGCTCCAAATTTACAGTGAACAAGCTTACACAGAACTTACTGAAAATTTGAACTACCTATAAAAAGAATTGAATTGATAAAGATTAGACCATTTATGGCAATATACCAATCAAGCATTATTGTATTAGCCAACACTTTATATTGTAAGATACAGACTATTCCAAAATTTATTACACACTAAATACATGGTTAATTTCCATGAATCAAACTGACCGTAGAAAATTTTTAAAAGACGTGTAGTGGTATAGATTAATTGTCCACTACAATATGAACCATAATTTGTTCGTCAATTTGGAGGACGTATTGAGATAGACAGATTGACTGAAGAAGATAGGGACGCCTTGAGCCGGTTTTACAAAAAGTATCTCAATAAAGAATTGGAAAACTGGGATAGAACAAACGAAATGCTCGCCAATAATTTTGGCGACGAATTAAAGGAAGTTGTCACGCAACATATAAGAAAACCAATCTAATTTGAATAAAACTCATTGGTTTGGTTAAGAAAACTTCCATAGTGACTATTTTTCGCAATACTGTATCTCTTGATTTTTTCAATAATAGTACGCCTGGCAATTTCTAATTCACTGGCCGCTCTTGTTTGATTGCCACGACATTCGGAAAGCTTTTTCCGAATCAAATAGGCCTCATATTTTTCAAGTTTTTCTTTCAAAGTATCACATTGGTCCACTCTTTGTGATCCCTCGGATTGTTGGTGATTAATGATTTGATGAACTTCTT
>Ga0316187_10001163_pt1 | contig 22304 bp, 17 predicted proteins | sample CroRivburrow1_MG_FD_204927 | JGI IMG/M metagenome (GOLD analysis project Ga0316187, IMG submission 204927) | Coastal sediment microbial communities from Maine, United States - Cross River worm burrow 1 | ecosystem: Environmental > Aquatic > Marine > Coastal > Sediment | place: USA: Maine...
AAGCCGCATATCCACGCCACTTATCCCCTTGAACAGGCTGCCGAGGCGTTGAATGACGTCATGTACAAGCGAGTTAGCGGCAAAGTGGTTTTGACGACCAGTTAAGCGCGTGCGCCGACAAATAACCTTTTTTGGTTACCGGCCGATGGATGGTGTTGGCAGTGCGTTAACAACGCGCTTTTTCGCAAAGAGAAATTGCCGCCTGTATTCTCGATTCTTGACGCGGCTGTCGGGTGAGGTGTGAGATGAAGTCCACGATGATGCGAACACCGCTGAATCTGTCGCATTTTCTCGAGCGGGCAGGGAAGCTGTTTGGCGGTCAGGAAATCGTTTCGCGCATGCCGGACAAATCACTGCACCGCTACACGTACGCAGATTTCTACCGGCGCGCGCGCCTGCTTGCCGAGGCGCTGACACGGGCCGGCCTCAAGCCGGGTGACCGTGTGGCAACACTGATGTGGAATCACTACGCGCACTTCGAGACGTACTTTGGCGCCATCGCCGCAGGCGGGGTTCTGCATACGCTTAATTTGCGGCTTTCACCGGAGGACATCGCTTATATCGCGAACCACGCGGGCGACCGGTTTCTGATCGTTGATGATGTTCTGCTCCCTTTGCTCGAACAATTTCGTGACAAGGTCGATATCGAGCGCGTCATTGTGGTCCCGTTGACCGGAAAACCGGTTTCGGACGGGATGGATGATTACGAGGCATTTCTGGGAACGGCGACTGGTGAGTTCGACTATCCGCAAATGGATGAAAATGATCCATGCGCCATGTGTTACACGTCGGGCACAACCGGGCGTCCAAAGGGTGTCGTGTATTCACACCGGTCGCAGGTGTTGCACTCCCTGGTGCAGGCTATGCCGGATGCCGTCGACATTTCTGGTCGTGATGTCATGCTGCCGGTGGTGCCGATGTTCCACGCCAACGCCTGGGGCATACCCTATACCGCTGCGATGCTCGGGGTAAAAATGGTCTTCCCAGGGCCGCATTTGCATCCCGATGAACTGCTCCCGCTGCTCGAAAGCGAGAAGGTGACGATTTCCTGTGGCGTACCGACGATCTGGCTACCCATGGCACAAATCATTGCCGGTAACCCTGGGAAATGGAAGCTGCAGCCCGGATTACGCCTGACTGTGGGCGGAGCTGCGGTTCCGGAAGCGATGATACGGGCCTATGCGCAACTCGACATCGAGGTATTGCAGGGCTGGGGCATGACCGAGACGTCGCCCCTGGCGACCGTGTCGAAGATCACCGCGCAGCAGGATCACCTGGATAGTGAAGCGCGCTTCAAGGTGCAATCCATGCAGGGCTATCCGTTGCCGCTGGTTGATGTGCGCGCTGTCGGTGATGATGGCGAGGTCCCGTGGGATGGTAAATCGGTCGGCGAAATACAAGTACATGGTCCGTGGATTACAGGGAATTACCATGGTGTTGCGGTATCAGAAGAGAATTTCAGCTCTGATGGCTGGTTGCGTACCGGCGACGTTGCTTCAATAGACGAACTCGGATTCATGAAAATCAGTGACCGTACCAAGGACTTGATCAAGTCCGGTGGCGAGTGGATCAGCTCGGTCGATCTGGAGAACGCCATCATGGGTCACCCGGCGGTGCAGGAAGCCGCCGTGATCGCGGTTTCGCATCCGAAATGGTCGGAGCGGCCACTCGCGGTCATGGTTCTGAAGCCGGGGCAGAAAGCGAGCGAAGCCGACATCAGGGAACATCTGGGCAAGCAATTTGTGAAATGGATGGTCCCGGACGCCTACGCGTTTGTGGAGTCTATTCCGCGTACGTCAACCGGCAAGTTTCTGAAGACTGCACTGCGCGACCAGTTTCGGGACTGGCAGTGGAGCGACTGAATGTTGCAATCCGGTTCGTGCGGTGGCAGTGCGTCAGCGAGGAAATTTGCACGACTGAACTTGCGCCGCTGATGCGTCGGATTAGGATAGCGTATGAATTTTGAACTCACCGAAGAGCAGAAACTGATCCGCGATGCAGCGCGCGAGTTTGCACGCGCGGAGATCCAGCCGATTGCGGCGAAGTGTGACCGTGACGCCCGGTTTCCGATGGAGATTATGGACAAGGCGCGCGAAGTCGGTCTGGTAAATGTCACCGTTCCCGAGATATTTGGTGGAGGTGGACTTGGTGTCTTCGAACTGGCGCTGGTTACACAGGAGCTCGCCTGGGCATGCGCTGGCATCAACGGCGCGCTCAGTCTGAACAGCGTGATTGCCGATGTGTTTCACGTTGCCGGATCAACGCAGCAGAAAGAGCAGATATTCAGGCGGCTCGCCGATGGAGAATTCGGTGGCTACGCGCTCACGGAACCGGCCGCCGGCTCGGATGTGTCCGGGATTACAACGCGGGCTGTTCGTGATGGAGATGTGTACGTACTCAACGGCAGCAAGGTGTGGATATCGAATGCGCCGCTTGCACAGTTTTTTGTCGTGTTCGCGAAGACTGACCCCAGCGGTGGTCATCGCGGTGTAAGTGCATTCATCGTTGAGCGCGATGCGCCCGGTCTTGGTGTCGGCAACGCGCTCGGAAAACTGGGCCAGCGCGCCGCACCCGCCTCAGAAGTGTTCTTTCAGAATGTTTCTGTGCCAGAAAGCGCGCGCATTGATGACGAGGGGGACGGCTTTCTCGTGGCGATGAGGGTCTTCGATCGATCACGCCCGATGGTTGCGGCCGGCGCGCTGGGGGTCATGCAGCGCGCGCTGGATGAAGCTTCCGAGTACGCGCGCACGCGACGCACCATGGGAAAACCAATCATCGAGCATCAGGCAATCGGCCACAAGCTGGCGGACATGGCGATTCGCGCCGAGGCAGCCCGGTTGCTGGTGCTGCAGGCGGCCTGGCTGCTGGATAATGGTCATCGCAACACCCTGCAGGCAGCCTACGCGAAGACGTTTGCTGCTGACAGTGCAATGGCGGTTACAACTGAAGCCGTTCAGGTCTTTGGCGGAATGGGCTACAGCACCGACTATCCGGTGGAGAAACTGTTTCGTGATGCCAAGGTGTTTCAGATTTACGAAGGCACAAGTGAGATTCAGCGCAACATCATTGCTCGCGAACTGTCGCGATCCTGATCGAGGTTGCCGGGGTCGCAAGAAATATATTCCCGAGGAGGATTCGGAAAATGAGTGAAGCGGTCATTCTGGAAGCGGTACGCTCGCCGTTCGGTCGGCGTGGCGGCGTGTTGCGCGAGCAACGTCCCGACAGCCTGTTGGCGCATGTGATTGATAGCCTTGTGGAACGAGCCGGTATCGCGCCGGACAAAGTCGAGGATGTCATCGACGGGACGGTTACGCTGGCAGGCGAACAAGGCGCCAATCCGGCTCGGCTGGCGGTGCTTTTGTCGAAACTGCCTGTCACGGTATCCGGTGTCTCGCTCAATCGCATGTGCGGCTCCTCGCAGCAGGCGGTTCATTTTGCGGCACAGGCCGTCGCCAGCGGTGACATGGATTACGTGATCGGTTGCGGCGTCGAGAGTATGAGCCGGGTGCCGATGTTTCTCGACATCGGGCTGGGTAAGGATGTCAGTGGATTCGAGACACTCAACCCGGAGCTGTTCAAGCGGAATGAACTGATCCACCAGGGAGAGAGTGCCGAGCGCATTTCTGATAAATGGGCGCTAACGCGTCACGACGTTGATGAATTTGCAAAAGAGAGTCATCGCCGTGCAGCGCGGGCGCAGGCCAGCGGAGCCAATCGTGAAATTGTTCCGGTCCAGGGCGTGTCGCCGGAGGCGCAGCCGGTAACGGTTGACCGGGACGAAGGCGTACGAGCGCAACTGGACGAAGCGAAAATGGCGTCGCTGAAACCGGCTTTCAGGCCTGAGGGAAATGGAATCGTGACTGCGGCGAATGCGAGCCAGATATCCGACGGTGCTTCCGCCGTACTGGTGGCGAATCGCGACGTTGCGCTAGCCGACGGGTTCAAACCCAAAGCGCGTTTTCGCGCACGCGTGGCACTGGGGTCCGATCCGACGCTGCAACTCACCGGGGTTATCCCGGCTACGCAACGGGCATTGCAAAAGTCGGGTCTGACGATCGGCGATCTGGACTGGATCGAGATCAACGAAGCGTTCGCGTCGGTGGTTTTGTCCTGGGCGAAGGAGCTGAAACCGGATATGGACAAGGTCAATCCATGGGGTGGCGCGATTGCTCACGGTCATCCGCTCGGTGCGACCGGTGGCGGGTTGATGTCAAAAATGCTGAGTGGGCTGGAAGCGACCGACGGTACATTGGGGTTGCAGGTCATGTGCATTGGTCATGGACAGGCGACGGCAACGGTGATCGAGCGCGTCTGATCTGGCAGCGCCGGACGCAGCTAATCTGCCAGGCGCGAGCGCAGAACGTTCATTCTCGGCCGATCAATTCACGTAACGATGGCGAAGAAAATCCGGATCGGCATATTGCTATTCATCCTGCTGACGGTGGCCGTCGGTAGCTGGCAGGCCCGCGTACGCACCACGTCGTGGAATCGTGCGCTTGACGTGGTGGTGTTTCCGGTCAATGCGGATGGCACCGCCCAAACCGCAGAGTATATTCGCCGTCTCGGAGATGAAGCGTTTGAACCGATCAGGACTTTTATGCGCGATGAGGCGCGAGAGTACGGTATCGCCTTGCTCAACCCGGTAGACGTGTATATCGGCCCGGAGGTGGACGCGATCCCGCCGGCGCCTCCGGTAGGCGGTTCGGTGCCCATGGTCATGCTGTGGAGTCTCAAAATGCGGTTCTGGGCGTGGCGACACGGTGAGCATCCAATACTGAGGCCGGACGTACGCATTTATGCCTTGCTGTATCACCCCTCGACAACACAGCGCCTTGATCACTCCGTAGGATTGCAGAAAGGCCAGATCGGGGTCGCCAAGCTTTTCGCAGTGCCGCACATGACGGCGGAGAACAACATCATCATCGCTCACGAATTACTGCACACGCTGGGCGCGACGGACAAGTACGACCTCGGGAGTAATCAACCGCTTTACCCGTCGGGTTACGCGGAGCCGGAATCCTCGCCGCTGTATCCTCAGGAGTTTGCCGAAATAATGGGTGGGCGGATTCCGCTTGCGGATAACCATTCGATTGCGCCGCAGACGCTGGACCTGGTGTTGGTCGGGCCCGATACAGCACGGGAGATTGGCTGGCGCTGAACGCCGTTACGCGCATCGCTGTGTCGGCCATGACTGCGTTGCATATGGTGCGCGAGCTGCAACGCCGTGCTGAAGCGTGACAGAATCCCGGTATGGCCTGTGGGACCGCGAAGCGGTATTTTCGTAATGGGCGCACGTCTCCGCTGGTCAGGTGGGCTGCACCCGGGCGGGGGCGTTGTTGCAAATAACAATTGTTCGCAATAATATCTGGCGGTCAGACAAGCACTCACCTTGTCATTGGTATTGGTTTAGAGGCATTTTTTCGACCAGGGGTAGGGATGAATCCGGGATCTCCAATTTGTGCGGAAGCTGCGTTTCTGCGTACGCAGTGCGACCGTGCGTTGTGCGCACGCTTTGAATTGAGTTCGCGTTAATGGCTGGACACGATAACTGGCTGCGCTTTGTCTCGATTCCGGTTGCCGCGGTGGCGGTTGCAGGCCAAGTCCAGGCCGCGCAGTACCTGACCATCGATCAAGCCCAGAAGCTGATGTTCGGAAAGTCTGCTACCTTCAAGCGTAGCGACCTGAAGTGGGACGCCACCGCCGCGGCAGCAATCCAGCAAGCATCCGGCGTGCGTGTCACCAGAAACAAGCAGCCTGTGTGGGAAGTGACGGAAGGCGGCGCACTGACAGGCTATTTCATCGTCGATGAGGTCTATGGCAAGCACGAATACATCACATATGCCGTAGCGCTGGATGCAAGTGGGCGTGTTCGCCAGCTGGAAGTCCTTGTCTACCGAGAGAGTTATGGCTATGAAATTCGCAATCCCGCCTGGCGAGCGCAGTTCATCGGAAAGAAACACGGTGATCCGGTCACACTCGAAGAAGACATCAAGAATATCTCCGGCGCGACCATGTCGTGCCGCCACATCTCGGAGGGCGTAAAGCGGTTGCTTGCGACCTACGACCATGTGCTGCGAACGCGTTAAGCGGGCTCGCCCACTCTTGGGAACATTGGTCGAAATTTCCCTGGCGGGCAATAGCGAGAGCGAACTGCACAGTGCCGCGGCGGCGGCATTCTCGGGGATCGCGCAAATTCACGACTTGATGAGTCTGCAATCCATGGACAGTGATGTGTTCCGGTTGAACAACGCGCCAGTTGGCGCGACCGTGAAGATCAATCCGCATACCTGGCGCGTGATCGAGCTGGCCGGCGAAGTTTCCCGGCTGAGCGATGGCAAGTTTGATATAGCCGTCGGTGGTGCGATGTTGGCACGAGCCGACGCCCTCAGGTTGCGTAATAAAGTGCCAGACGCTCGCGCGACCTTTCGCGATATCGAGGTGCTGGATGGTTCTCGCGTGCGATTCCGACGTGCGCTTGCCATCGATGTCGGTGGTATCGCCAAAGGTTACGCAGTAGACCATGCTGTTCGCATACTGCGTGACCTGGGTGTCCCGGCCGGCTGCGTCAACGCCGGTGGTGACTTGCGCGTATTCGGAGGCGAATCAGTACCCGTGCAGGTTCGCGATCCTGGCAACCCGGCAGTGGTGCGTGCGAACATTGATCTGCTTGACCGGGCGTTGGCTACGAGCGCCAATTATGCCGACGGCGCATTCACTGCGGCTGGCGCTGTTCTTGATCCAGGGGACGGCAAGACCGTGACGCCGGGACGCTCCGCATCGGTGCGCGCGAAGAGCTGTGCGGTCGCCGACGCTCTCACCAAGTGTGTGCTCCTGCTTGGAGCCAGCAGTGCGCCGGCTCTGCGCCACTACGAAGCGGATGGATTTCTGCTCGACGGCGAGACATCGCTTGTCATTGACATCGATGCGTGTTCTGGAGGCATCGGGGACACCAAACAGAGTGGCCGGCTCGCAAGACCAGCGCTGAGCGCGGAACGCGGGCTGAAGGGAGAGCGCTTACCAGGTCCGGACTTGCAAACCGGGAGTGCCGTGGCGTGAATGCACCGGCGTTACGCCTGGGAGGCTGGCACCAAACCTATCTGTACGCTGTCGGGGCAATACTGACCCTGTCAGGCGCGCTGTGGTTGTGGTTTCACTACTTTGTGCGTGTTGACGGAGATTTCGGACCGACTTTGCATCCGCTCGAACCCTGGTGGTTACGCGTCCACGGCCTGTCGGCCGCGGCGTTCATGATCGGCTTCGGTTCTGTCTTGCCCGGCCATGTCCGGCGTGCCTGGAGCGCTGCACGTAATCGCGTTACCGGAACGGTTTTCTTCGGGGTCATGCTGATACTCACGCTGTCCGGTTACCTGCTCTACTACGTCGGTTCCGAATCGGTGCGTGAGGTGATGTCGATAGTCCATTGGACCGTCGGGCTTGCGCTTCCGTTGCTCGCGGCATTGCATGTCTGGCGCGGGCGCGTATGGCGCCATCTCAAGCGTGCACAAGCGCGTGCCGGTGTTGTCGCCCCGGATGGGAGCAAGCGCCAGAATGCGACAGGCCAGGAGCCGCTACCCGTGCGCAAGCCGGAAAGCTAGCGGTCGATCAGAATCACGCCGGAAACGCTAACACTCATATTTGTTGTTCCGCCGCTCAGTTCCGGAGCGGGTGCAGGCGCGTCGGCTGCCATTGACCGCATCATTGGCCTGACTGGTGCACTGCTGCCCTGATTGATCACGCTGGCTTCAGCAACTTCAAATGCTCTGGCCCCGAAACTCTTCGCGATTCTGTCAGCCCTTTTCAGAAACCTGGCGATCGCCTCATCGGCTAATTCGGTTTCAACGGTGTCGCGCAGCGCGGGTGACACAAAAAACTCGATGCGCGATAACTGCATGTTTGATGAAACGGACGCAATTGCTACCGAAGCGTCCGAAAAGCTCCTGCTTTCAATTACGATTTCGCTGCGCGCGCGCCAACCGGTAATGCTGCCCTTGTTGTTTACCGGGAAGGTTCGGAAATTTCCCGTGCGCACGCGCAAGTAACTTTCTTTCTGAAGTTGCCGCAGGGTTTCATTCATCGTTTCTGTTGCGCGTGACGATGCGCCGGAAGGCGTGCTGTCTTCTATCTCGACGAACAGTGTGGCGCGCATTGAATCGTTATCGACCGGCTTCGATGCCTGGGCCTCGAACTGCACGCGCGTAAGATCGTCATCATCATCTGCCAATACTGGATTAACTACAAACGGCATCAGAAAAAAAGCAGTAAGTAACGGTAGTAAGCGCATGGGGAATCTCATTTCACCTGATAGTAAGGAAGGAAACGCGGGCAAAAAAACACTCAGTTGTGAAGCTCAGCAGCGGCAATTATGATACATGGCTCATGCAAGGAGTACTGAACACATGTCCGAGAAGAAGAAAGCACACGGAATACGTCGCAACCTCACCAACTACGGTGATCCCGGTTTCGCGGCTTATCTGCGTCGTTCGTTTGCCCGTTCGATGGGTTACTCCAAGGACATGCTGGATCGACCCATCGTTGGCATTGCCAGTTCGCCGAGTGGCTTCAACAATTGCCATCGTTCAATGCCGGAACTGGTGGAGGCGGTCAAGCGTGGCGTTCTGAAGGCTGGGGGGTTGCCAGTGGATTTTCCGACGATTTCACTGGGCGAAGTTTTCCTTTCCCCGACCAGCATGATGTTCCGCAATCTGATGTCGGTTGATGTGGAAGAAATGCTGCGCGCGCAGCCCATCGATGCTTGCGTTTTGATCGGAGGTTGCGACAAGACGGTACCGGCTCAGTTGATGGGCGCGGCATCGGCGAACATACCGGCTATCCAGCTGGTCACCGGCCCCATGCTGGCGATGCCTTACAAGGGCGAGCGGCTCGGCGCCTGTACCGATTGCCGGCGTTTCTGGGCCCGCTACCGTGCCGGAGACATCAGTGATGAGGGAATTGACGATATCGAAGGTAATCTCGCTACCACGGCAGGCACATGCGCCGTAATGGGCACCGCCAGCACCATGGCCTGCATTGCTGAAGCGCTCGGTATGGGATTGCCCGGCAGTGCGGCTATTCCCGCTGTTCATGCAGATCGGTTACGTATGGCAGAAGCCAGTGGTGAGCGTGCGATGGCGATGGCGCTGTCTGGCGGACCACTCCCGTCAGAAATCATTACGCAGGCGTCCGTACGAAATGCCATCCGTGTTCTGCTTGCGGTGAGTGGTTCGACCAACGCGATCGTGCATCTGACTGCGATAGCCGGCCGTTGCGGAATCAAGGTTCCACTCGATATGCTCAATCGCCTGTCCGACGAAACGCCTGTACTGGTCGACCTGAAACCGACGGGCGTGCATTACATGCAGGATCTGTTTGCGGCCGGTGGCCTGCATGCGGTCTTGTACGAACTGAGAGATCTGCTGGAACTCGATTGCATGACAGTGGGTGGCCAGACGTTGCGCGAACGTCTGGCACAGCCACCAGCTTATGTTGACCGTAACGTCGTGCGCCCCTTCGACGATCCGATTCAGCCCCATGGCGGGCTAGTGGCTCTGTTCGGTAGCCTTGCACCGAACGGCGCGATCCTGAAGCGGGCGGCAGCTGATACCGCCCTGTTCGAACGCGAAGGACGAGCCGTCGTTTTCGAATCGCTGGAAGACCTTTCGGCCCGGATCGACTCCGAGGAACTGGACGTAACGCCTGAGGACTTTCTGGTGCTCAAGAATGCCGGTCCGAAGAGCCCCTCGGGAATGCCGGAAGCCGGCTATCTGCCCATTCCACGGAAGCTGGCGCGTGCCGGGCTGAAAGATATGGTGCGTATCTCGGACGCCAGGATGAGCGGAACGGCGTTTGGAACTGTCGTCCTGCACGTCAGCCCTGACGCTGCATCCGGTGGCAATCTCGCGCTTGTAAGAAGCGGCGATCGAATCGTGCTATCCGTGCGCGAAAAGCGTCTGGACCTGTTGCTATCTGACGACGAACTCAACAAGCGGCGCGCCCGGTGGAATCCGCCCGAGGTTCCAGCCAGGGGCTATGCGCGTCTTTATCGTGAGCAAGTTCTGCAGGCCACCGAAGGTTGCGACTTCGACTTTCTACGGGGGCAATAGCCGCAATCCGGTAGCGGCCCAGAGACGGGAGATTTTCAACAAACAGCGGAACGCCGACGCAATTTTTTGCTGGGCACGGAATCTGCGAAAGTATCAGTCGCGCTGATGTGAATACTGGAGCCTGATTTTGTGTGCAGTTGATGAAAATTACCGGGTCGTAGTGGTCGGAGACGACGACAGTGCAGGCTTTCTGAAGCAGCGCCTTGCCGGTTCCGGGATACACGCAGAGCGGCTTGGCTGCGGGGGACGACTGCTCAGCGACGACTGCTTGGGCGCAGATCTTGTGATCATTGACGCGGCGCAGGGCGATTCCGGGGGTCGCGTATGCGGCCTCGCGCTCGGCCGAAAGCTCAAAGCCTGTCCGCAAACCGTATCGATTCCCGTCATCGCTGTCGGAAATTCAACGGAGCACCGCCTCCGGAGTTTCGAGATTGGTATCGATGACTATATCTCTTCCGAGACTCCGGCAAGTGAATTCCTGCTGCGATTGAAAGGAATCTTGCGCGTAAGCGCAGCACGACGAGCGGCAAGCACCCTGGAACTCAGGGCTCAGGAAGAACGGTGCAAGGAGCTAGGCGAAGCATTTCGTCGTTACGTTGCGCCGACCCTTGTCGACGAAATTATTTCCCGATCTCGAATGTGTGATCCGGTGGCGGCGAACAGGAGCACACGGGTAACATCGACAGTGCTGTTCGCGGACATGCGTGGATTCACCCGCATGTCCGAACAACTACCTCCCGATGATGTTGTGCCCTTGCTCAACGAGTATTTCAGACTGCTAACGGAAATCGTTTTCCAATATCAGGGTACCGTGTTCAATATGGCTGGCGATTGTCTGATGGTCGGATTTGGTGTGCCTACCAGGCAAGATGACGCGACCGTTCGTGCGATCCATGCTGCAAGGAAAATGCTCGAACGCTTCGCCGACCTGGCCAGTCAGTGGAAAGAAAAGTTCGGCATCGAGGTCGGGCTTGGCATCGGTATCAACAGAGGTGAAGTGATTGCAGGCAACGTCGGTTCGCTCGAATACATGAACTACACCGTTATCGGAGACGTGGTGAACGTTGCCGCTCGTCTCAGCCAGCGCGCCCGGGCTGGCGAAATGCTTTTCTCGCGACAGGTCAAGAATGCGCTTGAGGCAACTGGCGAAAGTTGCCAGGCTGTCTTGATGGAGCCGATTTCACTACACGGTCGAACCGGATCGGTCGACATATTCTGCGTCCCGGTGCATGGGCGCCTCGAAACGTCACAGTGTTTGGCTGAGGAATCGTCAGGATAGCGCTGGGTCCGGCGTTACCAGGCATCGCGTTTTTACGGCCAACTTACCCGACGGAAATTACGAAGGTTCGGAGTTCTCCGGGTCCCGATAGAAACGTATCGTGCGGCGGCCTTGTTGTTTCGCCTGATACATCGCCTGATCGGCAAGTCGAATCAGCGCACTGGGCTCGGTTCCATGATCGGGGAACACGCTAATCCCGATACTGGGTGTGACTTCCAGTTTCTGACCAGTCACGACGTAAGGCTCGGACAAGGACTGCAGCAACTTGCCCGCAATATGGCGGGCATCATCAACCTGTCGCAACTCGGGAACAATGATGAGAAATTCGTCTCCCCCCAGGCGTGACACGGTATCGACCTCGCGCACGTCCTCGCGCAGCCGGTCGGCCACTTGTTGCAGCAGCAAGTCGCCAACATGATGACCGAGCGTGTCGTTGATGCTCTTGAAGTGATCAAGGTCGAGAAAAATCACGCCTGTATGCGTCTGGTTACGCGCGGACATCGCGATTGCATGTTCCAGCCGGTCCATCAGCAAAACGCGATTGGGTAAATTGGTCAGCGCATCAAAATGCGCCATCTTGCGAATCTGTTCTTCTGCGCTCTTGCGAGTAGTAATGTCAATCGCTGCCGACACCGCGCCCGTGACCTCGCCTTTGGCATCTCGCAGCGGTGTTGCGTTCCCGACGATATGGCGGACAGTGCCGTCATCGAACACAAGATCCTGCTCAAAGTCGCGCACCTCAATGCCGCGTGACGCCGCCATTTGCACAGGGAGTTCATGCGGCGCGAGTGCACGGCCGTTGCGGTAGATCGCATACGGCTTTTTTTGCGCCGGCGAGGAAAGCGACAAGTTGCTGCCCTGCGGAACCTTCAGAAGGTTGTAAGCTGCTCGATTGCCGGTAATAACCTTGCATTCGCTGTCATGTGCGATCCATACCGGAGTTGGGACGGAATCGAGCACCGTCTTGAGCTCGGCGACCCGCTCACGCTGAGTGCGCTCGCTTTGCATCAGCGCGCGATCCATATTCTTGCGCTCGGTGATGTCGTGCGCAACGATGACGACGCTGGCCACGCTCTCGCCTTCGAGTATCGGCGCAATGCTCATCGATACATCCAGCAACCGACCCTGACTATCCTGCCGCACGGTCTCGTAATTGGTGATCGTTTCACCGGCCGTCACGCGTCGCCAGAGTTTCGCTTCCTCACTCTTGAGAAAGTCCGGGAACATGCAGATATGGCTTTCGCCGATGACCTCGTCGCCGCTAAACCCGAAAATTCGCTCGGCACCCTTGTTCCATGTGAGAACAATGCCGTCGGTTGTTTCACTGATGATGGCGGCGTCCGCGGAATCGACCACGGCAGCAAGCAACTTCGGGTGGGAAGCGAGTCCCCGTTCGTTTGCCGGGCGTTTTGCACGCGCGCGGGTATACGCCGCTTCAAGTGCGGACGGGTCGCTGTCAGTCGCTTCCAGCTGGAGCCTGGCGCGCTTGTCATTGAGCGCTTCTTGTACGGCCTTTACAACTGCTAGCAACTCCGGACTCAGGTCCGGATTATTGTTTTCAAATTCCAATCGGTTCACCGCGGCCTCCCTTAACCAGCGGTTGGTTCAGGCATTACCCGGGTGACCAGTGAGGCCACTCGCTCACGCCGTAAATGAACCTAGTGATTTTATTGATTGCGGCGTGAAAAAGGAATTGAAACGATGATATTCCTGAAATAAAAAATGGCTTTCGTCAGCGAGATAAAGAGTCGATTACGCACGCTTTGTCCTGCGCCGCATTAACAAAGCCGTGTAAGTGGTTGTCCTGAATGAATGACGGTTTCCGTCGGATTAATTTTGGTCCAGTTGTGAGAAGTGACAGACGGCATTGTGAACATTGATTAATTTTTCAGAGTGGACCAGAGCCGAATAAGTCAGTTTCTCATGCGGGCGTCACATGCCGCCGCAAAGCGATGAGAACAGGACTGAAATCAGGCGTCATTGCGCAGACGCGCAGGAGGGGGCGATCATTGGTGGCATGCGTACCGAGGAGGCGAGGTGAGCGATATCTCGGGTGAAGCGCATGGGGCAGGGTATTTAACCGCAATCCACGCCCGGCTTCATTGAATCCCTGTTTCAACGAAATGGTGTTTCTGTAGCTTCGGTATCCGTAAAGACCGGCACAACGAAACAAGGCGCATCGTTGATGCGATGCGCCTTGTTCTCCAGTTGCCTGAAATCAGGCTGCTAGCCGGTCTGCAGGGGCACGTAGGTACGCTGGTTGTTGCGCTGGACAAGCAGTGCAACGGTCTTGCCGGATTTTTCGGTCAGCTCGACCAACTGGTCGGCCGTGCTGACCGGAGTGGATCCTACGGCAAGAATCACATCCCCGCGGCGTAGTCCCGCGGCAGCGGCGGCGCCTTCGGCTCGCTCAATGAACAGTCCCTGCTCGCCGTTCATTTGGGACTCTTCCTCAGGCGTGAGCTTGCGCACTGCGAGGCCCAGTTTGTCGGCCTTGACCTCTTGCTGGCGTTGCGCGGCGGAAGCGACCTTTTCCTGTTCGAAGCGCCCGATCACGACATCAGTTCGCTGCTCCTTGCCGTCACGCCAGATGTCGACTCTGACTGTGCTGCCAGGTTTCTTCACCCCGATTGCCGCCGGCAGTTCCGACATCTGCTTGATCTTCTCTCCGTCGACACTGAGAATGACGTCGCCATTCTGAATCCCGGCTTCATCCGCTGGCCCGCCGGGTTCAACCTTGCTCACCAGAGCGCCCTGCGAATCGGCCAGTCCAAACGACTGGGCCAGTGTCTGGTCGATTTCCTGGATATGAACACCAATTCGACCACGCGTGACGGTTCCGGTTGCCACCAGTTGATCCTTGACATTGATGGCGACGTCAATCGGGATGGCGAATGACAGACCCATATAGCCACCGGTGCGACTGAATATTTGCGAGTTGATTCCGACCACTTCACCTCGCATATTGAACAGCGGTCCGCCGGAGTTTCCCGGATTCACGGCGACGTCTGTTTGAATAAACGGAACGTAGGTGCCGTCGGGAAGTGAGCGCGACTTGCCGCTGACAATTCCGGATGTGACCGTGTTCTCGAAACCGAATGGTGAACCGATTGCAATGACCCACTCGCCGACTTTCAACTTCTTTGCGTCGCCGATTTTTACGGCCGGGAGATTCGTGGCGTCGATCTTGAGAACGGCGACATCGGTTTGTTCATCGATCCCGACGATCGTTGCGGGATATTCGTGGCGATCCATCAGCTTGACGGTGATTTCACTGGCACCCCCGACCACGTGTGCGTTGGTCAGAATCAGGCCATCAGAGCCGATGATGAAGCCGGAACCCTGGCCGCGCTGAATCGGCGCTTCGGACTGGGGCGGCGCTTGTGGTCCGAAGCGCCGGAAGAATTCGTAAAAGGGGCTGTCTTCGGGAACGCCTGGCATCGGATTGGCGTTGGCGACAGGTTTGTTTTTACCCGTTACCGAGACATTAACAACTGAGGGACCGAAACGCTCGACCAGAGCTGTGAAATCCGGCAAACCCGTGACAAGTGGCGCGTCGGCCGATTGCTGCTGCGTGATTTGATCTCCGGATGGCGGTTGTGCCTGCGATGCATTCGGAAGCGCTATCGCGTAATACGCGCCTACGACAGCCGGAATAGCCGCCGCCAGTAACCATTTAGATAGTTTGTGTCTGAGCAACATTAGTCATCTCCATCTCGATTAGTGATGTTCGCGGCGCAATGCCGCTACGACCAGAACCCCGGGTGGCCCAACTCGGAAAAGTGGGTGTGGATCGCCAAAATGCAAATGTCGGCATTTGCACTGCCTGGTTAGTGATGGATGTGACCAGACTTTGCGCCTGTGGTTCCGGCGTCTGTGCAATAAACCGTTGTTATCATTGGCGACAGCGCCAATGGCATGAAGTTCCGGAAATGCCGGTTACATGCGCCGTGCGGCGACGAAGTGTTTTTCCCAGTATCGCTTGTCGAGCCGGTCGACGCGTACCTTCTTTCCACTTGAGGGGGCGTGCACGAAACGGCCATCGCCGATGTAGATGCCGACATGGGAATACTTGCGCCCCTCCTGGTCGAAGAACACCAGATCGCCTGCGCGCAGCGAATGCGCCGGGACGGAGATGCCCGCCTTGAGTTGAGAGCGTGTGGTGCGCGGCACCGAGATGCCGGCACGTTGATAACTGTATTGAATCAGCCCGCTGCAGTCGAACCCCGTTGGCGAATTGCCGCCGTAGCGATACGGTTTGCCCACCATGTTGCTTGCGTTCCGGGCCGCTCTCGAAGCCGCCTCGTCGTCGGCGCTCGCGTAACGCGCGTTAGCCGACGTAACATCTTCGCGCGCCGTTGGCGTACTCGAGCATGCCGCCAGAAACCCGAGAACGACGATACACGTCAGATGCGAAATCATCTTCACCGAATTTTCTCCAAGCCACACCATCTGGCGATAAAAAGAGCAAGAACTGCGCTCACACGGTTCATACTTTTAATGGAAACAGATTCATCGATGCCGTGGATGTTGCTTGCTTCAGGGCCGTAGCAGGTTGCGGGAATCGAGCCATAGAGCTGGAAAGTACGAACGTCGGTGGTTGCTGCGCTGACAAACAACTCGGGTCGTTCCCCTGCGACTTTGAGGTGACTTTCGGACAAGACAGTGACCGCCGGGTGCTCCGTGTCGACAATGCATCCTTCTGACTGGAAACCGGCGTAGTTGACTTCGAACGTGATTCCGGCGAGGCGCGGATCAGCTTGCGCAGTCTTTTCGAGACGCCGCTCGACATCTTTTCGCACCCTGGCGGTAGCGATGCCCGGGTAAAAGCCGCAGCGAATATCCATCACACAACGTGTTGCCAGTGACGACGCCCATTCACCGCCGCGAATCTTGCCGAGATTGAACTTGATGGGGGTATCCAGTTCCGCAAAGGCAGGATGTCGGTTTCCCGGCTGGTTCCACTCGTCGGCAAGCGTCTTCAAGCCGCTCCAGAGTGCGAATGCAGATTCGATCGCGTTCAGGCCATCTGTATCGTTGAGCACGTGCGCGGGTTTGCCCGTTACCTCGACCTGCAGCCACATCACGCCGCCCTGTGCCGACATAATGGTTTCCTGAAATGGTTCCGGGATTACCGCGGCATCGGCGGTGTAACCTCGATGCAGGCAGGCAAGGGCGCCGTTGCCGGTGCATTCTTCCTCTACAACCGACTGCAGAAAAACCGGCGCAGCAGGCTGCAAGCCGAGACTGGTGAGCGTGCGAAAGGCACTCAGATAGGCCGCAATGCCCGCTTTCATGTCGCCACTGCCGCGGCCATACAAACGGTCTTCCCGAACCGTGGGTTCGAATGGAGGCGTGCTCCAGAGTTCCTCGGCACCGACCGGCACGACGTCGATATGGCCATTGAGAATCAGCGAATTTCCGGTCGGGTTTGCTGGCGTGTGGGTGGCGACAACGTTATCGTGGTTGTACCAGTGTCCTACCGCCGGTGAATATCCCGGGACCTTGCTCAATTCCTCATCGGTAACCTCGAAGCGATCGACCTTCAAGCCCATGCCGCGGAACAAACCTTCCATGAAATCCTGTGCCGGGCCCTCATCACCGAGCAAGCTGGAAAACCCGACCAGTGTTTGTGTGAGCGAGAGCAGGTCATCATTGCCGGCATCGGCTGCATCAAGTATGTCTTTCTCAAGGGCGGTGTCGAGTACGGCCGGCGTCGATGGATTGGTCATGGCGTTATCCTGGTTTCGTGTGTTGTTCCCAAATTATGGCAATGCTAACGGTGACGACATCCCCTGCAAAGGCGGGGCAAGTCCGCGAGGAGGCAGCAGCCGACAAATTTCCGGGTCAGTGCATTTTTGCCTTGTCGCGGTGCTTGAGCCATACCTGCCATTTCAGTGCGCGAGCAGGCAGTGGCAGCCAGCAGGCCAAATGCTGTAACACGGGCGTCTTCCTGCATCGGATTCCCTTGTCAGGCAGCATCCTTGCGGCTCGTCGTCAGGGCTTGTTGTCGTTTGCTTTCCCCGATTGCGGTTGCTGCCCGGCAGCGGGGTTCCCTTGCCATTCCTTTTCCTGCAGTTCACGCCACTGGATCTTACCGGTCGCAGAGCGCGGCAGCGCATCGGCAAACTCGACTATTCGCGGAATCTTGTAGGCCGCCATGTGCTCTCGCGACCAGGCAATGATTTCTTCAGGCGTGATCTTGCCCCTGGCTTCCTCCGCCGGCACCACGACCGCCTTGACCGTTTCGCCGCGACGCTTGTCAGGCGAAGAGATGATAGCGACTTCCTTGATCTGCGGGTGCTTGTACAGGGTTGCTTCCAGCTCCGCCGGCCATACCTTGTAGCCGGCCGCGTTGATCATGCGCTTGAGACGATCCGCGATATAAAAAAAACCGTCTTCATCGTAACGCCCCAGATCGCCGGTCCGAAAGAAACGCTGGCCGTCAATTTCGAGAAACGCTTCCTTGTTGGCATCGTCGCGCTGCCAGTAGCCCTGCATCAGCTGCGGTCCGCTGGAGATGATCTCTCCGATTTCGTTTGGTCCGACCTCCTTCAGGGTTTGTGGATCGATCACCGTCGATACGGTGTCAAACGTTGGTATACCCAGGCATTGTTTTCGAAGATCCTGGTGCGGGTTCATGTGTGTTTGTGAAATTGTTTCTGTCATGCCGTAGCCTTCCATGTAACGAATGCCACAGCGCTCATAGAGTTTTTGCGCAACAGGCTCGGGCATCGAGCTGCCGCCACCAAATATGTTCTGAAGTGATCCCAGATCGCGTTTTTGCATCGACGGGTGGGCCAGAAGGTCTACCACCATGGTCGGAACATTAGCCCAGTGAGTACAGCCATAGCGCTCGATCATGTAACCGGCGATTTCAGGATCCCAACGCGGCAGGATCGCAATCGTTGCGCCGGCATAGATCGATGCATTCAGGCTATGCTGCATTCCGGTTACGTGAAACATGGGCGCTGTCGCCAACGCTACCGAGTCCGCCGTTACCCCTTCCCAAAGCACCGCACCCACCGTGGTGGTCATGATGCTGCGGTGCGTATGCATACAACCTTTCGGATTCCCGGTTGTGCCGGAGGTATACAGTATCGCGGCCAGATCATCTGGTTGCGACGTTTGTGGCTGCGGCGAGCATTGCTTGGCGAGGGCATCAACCCAGGTCACTACGCCGGGTTGGGACGCGCTCAGCCGTTGCTCGGTTACGAAAACGGGCACCGTAATGTCGGAGTCGCCGGGCAGGTAATCGGCGTAGCTGGCGACGACGAGGTGCTCGACCGTTTTTCCGATCAGTTGCCGGAAATGTTTGTAGACCTCCTGGCCGATCAGTGCAGTAGTCGCGCCGCTGTCTGCCAGATAATGCACCAGCTCGTCGGTTACGTTCATCGGGCTCACCGGGACAACTACCGCGTCGGCTCGCAATATGGCGTAATAAGCGATGGCGAACTGCGGGCAGTTCTGCATGTCCAGCAGTACCCGATCGCCTTTGCGAATGCCGCAATTTTGCTGGAGGTATCCGGCGAGTGCGTCTACTTCAAGCTTGAGCCGGGCGTAACTCAGCTTGTTGTCATAGAAAATAAGGGCTGCCTTGTGGGGATACCGGGCGGCAGACACATCAAGATTGAACCCGAGCGCAGTGGCCGGAGGTGTGAGGTGCCGCGGCAGATGCGTCGGCCAGCTATTCAAGTGTCTTTCCTGCGTCATGTCCGTACCCTGTCTGTTCTCTGGTTTTCCTGATCCTGCAGCAAGCGCCACCGGATTTTTCCGGTCGCCGACTTTGGCAGGCTTCGGGCAAACTCGATGACGCGCGGTACCTTGTAGGCCGCCATATGTTCTCGCGCCCATTTGAGGATGCTGGCGCCGTCGGTGCGAGTGTTCGCCGTATCCCGCAGGACCACGACCGCTTTTACCGTCTCTCCGCGGCGCGCATCGCGCGACCCTATCACGCACACCTCATGGATGTCCGGGTGAGCATAAAGCATTGACTCGACCTCCGCTGGCCAAACCTTGAAACCAGACGCGTTGATCATGCGCTTCAGACGATCGACCAGAAAAAAGTAGCCATCCGGGTCGCAATAACCCAGATCTCCGGTCCGGAAAAAACGTTTGGCGTCGAGTTCGATGAACGCCGCGGCAGTCGCTTCGGGATTCTTCCAGTAACCCAGAAACAGCTGGGGGCCGCTGGAAACGATTTCTCCGACTTCGCCGGGCGGGCGTTGCGCCAGCGTATCAGGATCGATCACCCGCGAATCAGTGCTGCAGATCGGGATTCCGAGGCATTGTTGCTTCGCTCGCGATGGCGGATTGATATGCGTGGGCGCCATCGTCTCTGATAAACCATATCCTTCCACATACGTAAGCCCGGTCAGTTCCTTGAGCCGTTGCGCCACGGATTGCGGCATGGCAGCTCCGCCCCCGCCAATATTCTTCAGCGAAGAAATGTCGTAGCGATGCAGTTCGGGATTGGCAAGGAAATCGATGGCCATGGTCGCTATATTGGTCCACGCGCTGATCCGGTGGCGTTGAATCAGGCGTGCGGCGATGTCGCGATCCCAGCGCGTCATCAAAACGATCGTTGAGCCGCGATAGAGCGGCCCGTTCATGCTGCTTTGCATGCCGGTAACGTGAAACAGGGGAAGCGTTGCCAGTACCCTCGCATCGTCTTCCGTGCTGACCCACAGAGCGCCTGCCAGAATGGTGCTCATGACAGTGCTGTGGGTGTGGACGCAACCCTTTGGCTGCCCGGTTGTTCCAGAAGTGTAGGGCATCACACATTTGTCGCTGCCATGGATGACGAGTTGTTCCGGCGGCAGTTGCGCTGCCAGGGCGTCGCGCCAGAGCACTACGCCGGGCCCAATGATCTCCTCAGGCGCGGCAGCCGCCACCTCAGGCAGTTCTTCACTGGCTGGTTCACCAGCGTACTCGGCGTAGCTCGCAACGATTATGTGGTCGAGCACACCTTCTTGCAGTAGCGGTGCAGCCAATGGATACAGTTCCTGGGCTGTCAGCATTGTCCGGGCGTCGCTGTCGGCGACGAAATGACGCAGCTCACCGGTGAGATTCATGGGATTGACCGGCACCACCATCGCGCCGGCTCGCAGGATCGCGTAGTAAGCGATGATGAACTGCGGACAGTTCTGCATGTTCAGTAGCACCCGATCGCCTTTGCGTACCGCACAGCGTTGCTGTAGAAACCCGGCAACGAGATCGACCTGGCCTTTCAATTCGGAATAGCTTAGCGACGCGCCATAAAAGACGATTGCCGGCTTGCCGGGGTGTTGTGCGGCAGATGCCTCGAGATTCGCGTGGATGCTCCGGTCAGGGATTTCGATCGTCCTCGGGACGCCGTCCGGCCAGAATTTGAAATGTTTCGCTTCCACCAGTGATCGATTTGTTTGCGGTTGGGAAATTCTAGCCCGGTCCGCGCTTGTATACTCGCGGTTTGTTCCCGAATCGAACTGAAATAGGAGCTGGATATGAATGGAAGCTTTCTCGAAGGTAAGACGGCAGTGGTCACGGGCGCCAGCCGTGGTCTTGGCCGGGCAATGGCACTGGCCCTGGGTGGCGCCGGTGCCAGGCTTGCCCTGGTGGGTCGGGACCAGGAGAAACTTGCCGAAACGCAAGCCCTCGCCAAAGACAAGGGCATTGAGTCAGAAATCTATATCTGCGACGTGCGTGAGGAAGCTCAGGTGTTAAAGCTGGAGCAGGAGGTCAAACAGCGGTTCGGAAACGTGCATATCCTGATCAATAATGCCGGCACCGCGATACGAAAGAACCTCGTCGATTTCAGCATGGACGAGTGGCGCGAGGTTATTGATACCAACCTGACGGGTGTGTTTCTCGTCTCGCGGGCATTTGTTCCGCATATGCAGGCAAATAAGTGGGGGCGCGTAATCAACATCACTTCGATCATGGCGCGTGTCGGCAGTGCTGGCCGTGCCGCGTATTGCGCGACCAAGTCCGGTGTGCTCGCGATCACCAAATCAATGGCCTTGGAGCACGTCGGAGAGGGCATCAACGTCGTCGCAATCAGTCCGGGGTTCTATGCAACCGATCTGACTGCTCCGCTGCGCGCCGATGCGCAAAAGAACGCCGGAATTATGGAAGCTGTTCCAGCGCGTCGCTGGGGCGAGCCGAAGGAAATCGGCGATATTGCCCTGTTTCTGTGCTCGGAAGGCGCATCCTATATTACCGGGACGGATCTGCTCTCGGATGGGGGCTGGGTCGCGCAGTAATCAATGGCTCAATGGTAAATCGCTCGTTATTGATTGGTATGGCGTTGACGGGGCGCACTGGGAAGCCGGCATCAGTGCGCAAGCCTCGTTGGCAGCGCCCTCTGCGCCATTGGCAATTGTTGCCCGAAGGTCAGTGTTTCAGGGCGCAACTCGCAATCGGGATATGCAGAGGCGCTCGCGCAATTGCGGTGATCCGCTACAGCCCTTTTTTTCATGCTCAACCGGTTGACAGGTAATAGATGAAAGTCCTTGTTCTGGGTGCCGGCGTCGTCGGCGTGACGAGTGCGTGGTACCTTGCCAAAGCAGGCCACGAAGTCACGGTAATCGATCGCGAACCCGCCGCCGGAATGGAGACCAGTTTTGCCAACGGTGGGCAAATATCGGTGAGCCAGGCAGAGCCGTGGGCCAATCCTGGCGCACCTGCCAAGATCATTAAGTGGCTGGGGCGAGAGGATGCACCCTTGATTTTTCGACTGCGCGCCGACGCGCGGCAGTGGTCATGGGGACTTCGTTTTCTGCTGGAATGCCTGCCCTGGCGCACCCGGGCGAATACACTGCGGATTCTGCGCCTGGCGATTAATAGCCGGGCCCGCTTGCAGGCGCTGCGGCGCGAAACCGGTATCGAGTACGATCACCTTGAGAAGGGCATTCTTCAGATCCACACCGACGAAAAGGAGTTCG
>Ga0316187_10001164_pt1 | contig 22296 bp, 16 predicted proteins | sample CroRivburrow1_MG_FD_204927 | JGI IMG/M metagenome (GOLD analysis project Ga0316187, IMG submission 204927) | Coastal sediment microbial communities from Maine, United States - Cross River worm burrow 1 | ecosystem: Environmental > Aquatic > Marine > Coastal > Sediment | place: USA: Maine...
TATCGATCTGATCGAAGGCCTTTGTTTCACCGCCGTGCACCTCTGCCATCACCTTGGTCAGGGCAGCGGTCAGCGTGGTCTTACCATGATCAACGTGGCCGATGGTGCCGACGTTCACATGTGGTTTATTGCGTTCGAATTTTTCCTTGGACACTTTAACTACCCCTATGCCGGATTACTGTTTCTTAACAATTGCCTCGGCAATACTTGCCGGGACTTCGCTATATTTACAAAATTCCATACTGTAGGTCGCTCGACCCTGGGTTGCAGATCGCAGATCTGTCGCATAGCCAAACATCTCAGCCAGCGGCACCTCTGCAGTAATCTGTTTACCCGCAGGACAATCTCCCATGCCCTGCACCATTCCGCGGCGACTGTTTAGGTCACCCATGACATCACCCATGTAATCTTCAGGGGTGACGACTTCAACCTTCATAATTGGCTCTAGCAGGGCCGGTTTCGCCGCTAAGGCACCCTCTCTAAAGCACATTGAGCCGGCGATCTTAAATGCCATCTCATTTGAGTCCACATCGTGGTATGAGCCGTCATAAAGCGTTACCTTCACATCGACGACGGGATACCCCGCCAACACACCACTCTGCATCTGCCCCTGCACACCCTTATCTACTGCCGGGATGTACTCTCTGGGCACGACCCCGCCAACGATCTCGTTGACAAATTCGTAACCTGCACCAACCTCTTGCGGCTCTATTCGCAGATAAACATGACCATACTGACCACGACCACCGCTCTGCCGAATAAACTTTCCTTCCTGCTCTACCGTCTTGCGAATGGTTTCACGGTAGCTCACCTGTGGAGCGCCAACATTGGCCTCAACACTAAACTCGCGTCGCATACGATCGACAATGATGTCGAGATGCAACTCGCCCATCCCAGAGATAATCGTCTGCCCGGACTCTTCATCCGTTGCAACACGAAAAGAGGGATCCTCTTGTGCCAACTTGCCAAGAGCTACGCCCATTTTTTCCTGATCCGCCTGCGTTCTCGGCTCTACTGCAACCGATATAACCGGATCTGGAAAATCCATTCGCTCTAGCGTAATGATCTCTTTAAGATCACACAGGGTATCACCCGTTGTTACCTGCTTAAGGCCAACGGCAGCCGCAATATCGCCGGCTCGAACCTCTTTAATCTCTTCACGGTTGTTGGAGTGCATCTGTAAGATGCGGCCAACACGCTCGCGTTTTCCCTTTACGGGATTGTAGATCGTGTCTCCGGAGTTCAGCACTCCCGAATAGACTCGAAAAAATGTCAGCGTCCCCACAAAGGGATCTGTTGCGATCTTGAACGCCAACGCAGAGAACGGCGCATCATCGTCTGCAGGACGTGTTGCTTCTGTCTCCGCCGCGTCATCAAGAATGCCGGCAATTGCCGGTACATCTACCGGGGACGGCATGTATTCAACCATGGCGTCCAACATAGCCTGCACACCTTTGTTCTTAAAGGCACTGCCACACATCATTGGCACAATCTCATTTGCCACTGTGCGGGCACGCAGACCCTGCTTAATCTCTTCATCACCGAGCTCACCTGTCTCCAGGTATTTTTCCATCAGCTCATCGTTGGCTTCAGCTGCCTCCTCCACCATATGCTCGCGCCACTCTTGGCACAGCTCAGTCATCTCAGAAGGAATATCCGTAAGCTGAAATTCAACCCCACGACTCTCTTCGTCCCAGATAACCGCCTTCATCCTGATAAGGTCTACAACTCCCTGAAAACCCTCTTCCGCACCAATCGCCATCTGGATTGGCACAGGGTTTGCGCCCAGCCGATCTTTTACCTGATCTACAACGCGCAGAAAATCCGCACCCACACGATCCATCTTATTTACAAAGGCAATCCTTGGCACCTTGTACTTGTCCGCTTGGCGCCAGACAGTTTCTGACTGCGGCTCAACACCGCCAACCGCACAAAAAACCGCACAAGCTCCATCCAATACGCGCAGTGAACGCTCAACCTCGATGGTAAAATCCACGTGCCCCGGCGTATCAATGATATTGATCCGATGCTCGGGAAACTGCTTTTCCATCCCAGACCAAAAGCATGTCGTTGCAGCAGACGTAATCGTTATTCCGCGCTCTTGCTCTTGCTCCATCCAATCCATGGTTGCCGCGCCATCATGCACCTCACCGATCTTATGTGAGACCCCTGTGTAATACAGGACGCGCTCTGTCGTGGTTGTTTTGCCAGCATCAATGTGAGCCATGATACCCACATTGCGATAGCGTTCGATTGGAGTCACACGAGCCACGACACAATCCCCCCAATCAAACTGATCTTTAACGCTACTTCAGATCGCAATTACCAGCGATAGTGCGCAAACGCCTTATTAGCTTCAGCCATACGATGCGTATCTTCGCGCTTCTTAACAGCAGAACCACGAGATGCAGCAGCATCCATCAGCTCGCCCGCTAAACGAAAGGCCATAGACTTCTCGCTACGCTTGCGTGCCGCATCAATCAACCAGCGCATTGCCAGTGAGTTACGACGATTTGGACGAACCTCAATGGGCACCTGATAGGTTGCACCACCAACACGGCGAGATTTCACCTCAACGGTTGGACGCACATTTTCCATTGCCTTTTCCAGCACATCCATTGGCTCTTCATCAGAGCGCTCAGCGACCTTATCCAATGCACCATAGAGAATGCGCTCAGCAACGGATTTCTTTCCGCTTACCATCACCATATTGATAAATTTGGCCAGCAATTGATTTCCGTACTTTGGATCCGGAAGGATCTCTCGCTTCGCTACAACTCTTCTTCTAGGCATGGCTTTTACTCAAATCCTGAAAATTAATCTTTAGCTCTTCAGAGCACTTAGCTCTTTGGGCGCTTGGCGCCATACTTGGAGCGCCCTTGGCGACGACTCTCAACACCAGAGGTATCAAGGCTGCCGCGAACAGTGTGGTAACGCACACCCGGCAAATCCTTAACACGACCGCCGCGCAGCAGAATCACTGAGTGCTCCTGCAAGTTGTGCCCCTCACCACCAATATAGGTACTTACTTCATACCCATTGGTCAGACGCACACGAGCCACCTTGCGAAGCGCAGAGTTTGGCTTCTTTGGCGTAGTCGTATAAACGCGCGTGCAAACACCGCGCTTTTGCGGGCAAGCCTCCAGGGCTGGCACGTTACTTTTCTCTACTTTGCGCTTGCGAGGCTTGCGCACTAACTGATTTATTGTCGCCATCTATCTGTGTCTCCCGGGATTCCCGGATATGCACCTGCGTACTAAAAAAACTGAGTAAAAAGCCCCACTCCCTAGATACAACCACTAAGGAGCAACGTTTACTCAGTGTTTGATACGCTTGCAACGACCCGTAAGGTCGCGTTCTTAATAATGATTTAACGGATTCACTTATAGTCAGTCCGTCAAAGAGCTGCGCATTCTATGCTGGTAACAGCGGCCTGTCAATACAGCTCTGCTACTTTTTATTACTAACCAACCAAATAGCCGGGGGCGGCTTGTTGCGACATGTCACTTTTGACAGATTACAACAAACCGCCCCCGTATTGGCTTAGATGTCTGAGGTATTCAACGCCTGTTTTATGGCCTCTTCCACCTCTTCAGTTGCCATCTCGGTCTTGGCACTCTCAACCTCAGCCAGAAGCTCTTCCCTGCGCCTATCCCTGCGCTCTTTATGCGAGGCAAGCCCCGTTCCAGCAGGAATCAGGCGCCCCACAATGACATTCTCTTTCAAGCCATGCAGATCATCGCTCAATCCACGTACCGCAGCTTCTGTAAGCACTCTCGTGGTCTCCTGGAAGGAGGCCGCCGATATGAAAGACTCGGTAGCCAGCGACGCCTTGGTGATACCAAGTAATAGTGGCTCAAAGAGCGCAGGCTGTTTTCCCTCTGCTATCGCAGCATTGTTTACATCAGACAGACGTATACGCTCAACCTGCTCGCCGCGCAGCAGCATGGTGTCACCCGTATTGCTGATCTCGACCTTACGCAGCATCTGGCGAATGATCACCTCAATGTGCTTATCGTTGATTTTCACACCCTGCAGGCGGTAGACGTCCTGGATCTCCTTGACCAGATATTCCGCCATCTGGGTTACGCCTCTGAGGCGCAAGATATCATGCGGGTTCAATTCACCTTCAGCAATCACTTCGCCCTTGGCAACATGCTCACCTTCGAACACGTTTACATGACGCCATTTAGGAATCAGCTCTTCAGTGGTCTCGCCATCCTGCTGGGTGATAACCAGACGCTGCTTGCCCTTGGTGTCTTTACCAAAGCTGATGGTACCTGTTGCCTCAGCCAAGATCGCAGGATCTTTTGGCTTACGCGCTTCAAACAGATCAGCAACACGCGGCAGACCACCGGTAATATCACGGGTCTTACTGGAGGCTTGGGGGATACGGGCCAATACGTCGCCAACACCCACATCCGCTCCATCCCTTACACCTACGATAGCTGCAGCAGGCAAGAAATAGTGTGCAGGAATCGTGGTGCCCGCAATGCAGAGATCGTCGCCATTGCCATCGATCAGCTTAACCATTGGCCGCAGATCTTTGCCGGCTGCTGGTCGTTGCTTCGGATCTATGACAACAAGTGAAGAGAGTCCTGTAACCTCATCCACCTGACTCTGTACCGTTACACCATCTACAAAGTCGTCGAATTTCAGCTTACCCGCCACTTCGGTAATAACCGGGTGAGTATGCGGGTCCCAGTTCGCCACCATCTGACCGCCGTCAACACTATCGCCGTCACCGATCATCAGGGTAGCACCGTAAGGCACCTTGTAGCGCTCACGCTCACGTCCAACCTCATCAACCACCGTAACCTCACCCGAGCGAGATACCGCAACCAAGTGGCCGCTTTGGTGCTGTACAGTCTTGATGTTATGCAGACGGATACTGCCTTTTGATTTCACTTCAATACTGTTGACTGCAGCAGATCTGGATGCAGCACCACCGATGTGGAAGGTACGCATGGTCAGCTGTGTACCCGGCTCACCAATAGACTGTGCAGCGATAACACCAACGGCTTCGCCCATATTAGCCGCATGCCCACGTGCAAGATCACGTCCATAACAGGCACTACAGACACCAACCCGTGAGTTACAGGTGATGGCTGAACGCACCAGCACTTGGTCTACACCAATCTCTTCCAGTCGATCAACCCAATCCTCATCCAGCAGGATGCCCCGTTCGCAGACCACCTCGTCGGTGCCCGGCCTATAGATATCAGCACCGACAACACGACCCAGAATACGCTCGCGCAAAGGCTCTACAACGTCACCGCCTTCAATCAGCGGCGTCATCATGATGCCTTCTTCAGTGCCGCAATCCTCTTCCAGCACAACCATATCCTGCGCAACATCCACCAGGCGGCGAGTCAGGTAACCTGAGTTAGCCGTCTTCAACGCGGTATCAGCCAGACCTTTACGCGCACCGTGGGTGGAGATGAAGTACTGAAGCACGTCCAGACCTTCGCGGAAGTTTGCAGTAATAGGCGTTTCAATGATGGAGCCATCAGGCTTAGCCATAAGGCCACGCATACCGGCAAGCTGACGAATCTGCGCCGCCGAGCCACGAGCACCGGAATCGGCCATCATATAGATAGAGTTGAATGAGTCCTGCTCTACCTCTTTCCCCTCAGCATCAATAACCTGATCCTTACCGAGCTTGCCCATCATGGCCTTGGCTACCTGATCATTGGTATGAGACCAGATATCCACCACCTTGTTGTAGCGCTCGCCATTGGTTACAAGACCTGAGGCATATTGATTTTCAATCTCTTTAACTTCGGTCTCGGCCGCCGCCAGAATGGAGCTTTTTTCATCCGGCACAGTCATATCATCCACGCCGATAGAGACACCTGAGCGGGTCGCAAAGCGAAAACCGGTATACATGAGCTGATCAGCAAAGATAACTGTCTCTTTTAGACCAACACGGCGATAACAGGCATTCACCAGGCCAGAGATCTCTCTTTTGCCCAGCGCCCGGTTAACCAAATCATAAGAGAGGCCATCCGGCAGAATCTCGGAGAGGATTGCGCGCCCAACCGTAGTCTCGACACGTCGAACTTGTTCGATCAGCTCACCATCTTCGCCAGGCACTACCTCACGAATGCGAACCTTAATCCTTGCCTGCAGCGCCACCTGGCGCGCCTCATAGGCGCGGTGCACCTCTTTGACATCGGAGAAGGCCATGCCTTCGCCTTGGGCATTGATATTGTCGCGAGTCATAAAGTAGAGACCAAGAACAACATCCTGTGACGGCACGATGATGGGCTCGCCATTCGCCGGGGAGAGGATGTTATTAGTCGACATCATGAGGGTGCGCGCCTCAAGCTGCGCCTCAATAGAGAGCGGAATATGTACCGCCATCTGGTCACCGTCAAAGTCAGCATTAAATGCGGTACAGACCAGCGGGTGCAGCTGGATAGCCTTGCCTTCAATCAGTACCGGTTCAAAAGCCTGGATACCAAGACGGTGCAGTGTAGGCGCACGGTTCAGCATAACAGGGTGCTCACGGATAACCTCTTCGAGAATATCCCACACCTCTGAACTGCCACGCTCCACCAACTTTTTCGCTGCCTTGATGGTGGTCGCCAGACCACGGAACTGCAGTTTGCTGAAGATGAAAGGCTTGAACAGCTCAAGCGCCATCTTCTTGGGCAGACCGCATTGATGCAGTTTCAGAGTCGGACCCACCACAATTACGGAACGACCAGAGTAATCAACACGCTTACCCAGCAGGTTCTGACGGAAGCGCCCCTGCTTGCCCTTGATCATGTCAGCCAACGACTTCAGTGGACGTCGGTTGGTGCCGGTGATGGCACGACCACGACGGCCATTATCCAGCAGCGCATCTACAGACTCCTGCAGCATGCGTTTTTCGTTGCGCACAATAATGTCTGGCGCATTCAGATCCAGCAGACGGCGCAGACGGTTGTTACGGTTGATAACCCGGCGATAGAGATCATTCAGATCAGAGGTCGCAAAGCGACCGCCATCCAGAGGCACCAGCGGACGCAGCTCAGGCGGCAGCACCGGCAACACAGTCATCACCATCCACTCAGGACGGTTACCGGATTCATTCAGCGACTCGATCAGCTTCAGTCTTTTGGTGAACTTTTTGATCTTGGTCTCTGAATTGGTGGCATCAATCTCTTCACGAAGACGGACGACTTCGGCCGACATATCGATGGTGCGCAGCAGCTCATAGACGGCCTCAGCACCCATGCGGGCATCAAACTCATCGCCATTCTCTTCAATGGCTTCAAGATACTGCTCATCGGTTAGCAGTTGTCCACGTTCCAGTGGCGTCATGCCAGGATCAACAACCACAAACGACTCAAAATAGAGCACACGCTCAATCTCACGCAAGGTCATATCCAACAGCAGACCAATACGGGATGGCAGTGATTTAAGGAACCAGATATGTGCTACCGGGCTGGCCAGTGCAATGTGGCCCATGCGCTCACGGCGTACCTTAGAGAGGGTAACCTCAACGCCGCACTTCTCGCACACAACACCACGATGCTTGAGGCGCTTGTACTTACCGCACAGGCACTCGTAATCGCTGGTTGGGCCAAAAATCTTGGCGCAGAAGAGGCCTTCGCGCTCTGGCTTGAAGGTGCGATAGTTAATGGTCTCTGGCTTTTTGACTTCGCCATAGGACCAGGAACGGATCATGTCGGGCGAAGTCAGGCCAATCCGAATAGCATCAAAATCTTCGGACTGTCCCTGCTGTTTAATAAGCTTTAGTAGATCTTTCAAGATCGTATCTCCTGCATTTGGAAGTAGTTATAGGTCTGTTGCAAAACAGAACTACTTCCGCTCCAGCTCGATATTAATGGCCAAGGAACGAATCTCTTTGACCAGCACATTGAACGACTCGGGCATGCCCGCATCCATCTGATGGTTACCATCAACGATGTTCTTGTACATCCGGGTACGCCCATTCACATCGTCCGACTTGACTGTCAGCATCTCCTGCAATGTATAGGCAGCACCGTATGCTTCCAGCGCCCAGACCTCCATCTCTCCGAAACGCTGGCCACCAAACTGCGCTTTACCGCCCAGTGGCTGTTGCGTTACGAGACTGTATGGTCCGGTAGAACGCGCATGCATCTTGTCATCAACCAAGTGGTTGAGTTTGAGGATATACATGTAACCCACAGTGACGGGGCGATCGAAAGGCTCACCGGTACGACCATCATGAAGGATAGTCTGCCCACTCGCTGGCAGTCCTGCCAACTCAAGCATGCGCTTGATTTCAGCTTCGCTTGCACCATCGAAGACAGGCGTCGCCATGGGCACGCCGCCTTTGAGGTTACCTGCCAACTTGATAATTTCCTCATCGCTGAAGGAGTCCAGCTCCTCTTTTTTACCGCTGGTGTTATAGATTTTTTCGAGGTAACCCCGTATATCTGCAATCTGAGCTTGCTGCTCCAGCATTTCACCAATACGTTGACCCAGTCCCTTTGCAGCCCATCCAAGATGAGTCTCCAGAACCTGTCCAACGTTCATACGTGAGGGCACACCCAGTGGGTTAAGTACGATATCAACCGGGGTTCCATCCTCTGAATAAGGCATATCCTCAACCGGAACAATAGTGGAGATAACACCCTTGTTTCCGTGGCGTCCAGCCATCTTGTCGCCAGGTTGAATGCGACGTTTCACCGCCATGTAGACCTTGACCATCTTAAGCACGCCAGGGGCCAGATCATCACCACTGGTCAACTTGCTCTTCTTGGCTTCAAAGCGCTGACGAAACTCTTCACGCTGACTCTTAACCTGCTCGGCAATCGCTTCCAGCTGCTGTGCAGCCGATTCATTGCGTAGGCGAATCTCCAGCCACTGATCACGTTCAAGCTCAGCCAAGTAGGCTTTGGTAATCTTTGCGCCAGCCTTTAGAGAGTTAGGACCACCATCTGCAAGCTTACCCAGCAGCATCTTCTCTACACGCTGGAAGGTATCTTCCTCCATGATACGCAGCTGATCACCCAGGTCGGCTCTCACCTGATTCAGTTCCTCTTCTTCAATCTGAAGTGCGCGGGCATCCTTCTCAACGCCATCGCGGGTAAAGACCTGAACATCAATGACGGTACCCGACATGCCGGATTTAACCCGCTGCGAGGTATCTTTTACGTCAGCCGCTTTTTCACCAAAGATGGCTCGCAGCAGCTTCTCTTCTGGTGTGAGCTGGGTTTCACCCTTGGGGGTTACCTTACCCACCAGGATGTCGCCCTCTTTAACCTCAGCACCTACGTAGACGATGCCGGATTCATCCAGCTTTGCCAGCGCAGATTCGCCCACATTGGGGATATCACCCGTAATCTCTTCAGAGCCCAGCTTGGTATCACGCGCCATGCAGGTCAGCTCTTCGATATGGATCGTGGTGAAGCGGTCTTCCTCAACCACGCGCTCTGAGATGAGGATAGAATCCTCAAAGTTGTAACCGTTCCATGGCATGAAGGCAATGCGCAGATTCTGACCTAACGCAAGCTCACCCAGGTCGGTCGAAGGCCCATCGGCCAGTACATCACCACGGCTAATGACATCGCCAGGGCTTACCAGTGGACGCTGATTAATGCAGGTGTTCTGGTTGGAGCGGGTGTATTTGGTCAGGTTGTAGATATCTACGCCTGACTCACCGGCTTCCGTCTCATCATCATTCACACGCACAACGATACGAGCTGCATCGATGGAATCGACCAGACCGCCGCGGGTTGCAACAACCGCCACCCCAGAGTCAACGGCTACAGTGCGCTCCATGCCGGTACCTACCAATGGCTTGTCAGCCCTCAGCGTGGGTACAGCCTGACGTTGCATGTTAGAGCCCATGAGCGCTCGGTTGGCGTCATCATGCTCCAGGAACGGAATCAGCGAGGCCGCTACAGATACGATCTGCTTGGGCGACACGTCCATATACTCGATTTTGTCCGGTGTGGAGAGGGTAAACTCATTCTGATGACGGCATGAGATCAGCTCATCCACCAACTGTCCTTTCTCATTCAGGGTAGCGTTGGCCTGCGCAATCACAAACCGCCCCTCTTCAATCGCAGAGAGATAGTCCACCTGATCGGTCACCTTGGTGTCAATCACGCGGCGATACGGCGTCTCCAGGAAACCATAGCTATTGGTACGGGCATATACTGAGAGCGAGTTGATCAGACCAATGTTTGGTCCCTCCGGCGTCTCAATAGGGCAGACACGACCATAGTGCGTTGGGTGTACGTCGCGCACCTCAAAGCCAGCACGCTCACGCGCCAGGCCACCAGGGCCAAGTGCAGAGACACGGCGCTTATGGGTCATCCCAGAGAGAGGGTTATTCTGATCCATGAACTGCGACAGCTGGCTTGAGCCAAAGAACTCTTTAATCGCAGCTGAAACTGGCTTGGCATTGATCAGCTCTTGCGGCATCAAGCCTTCAGACTCAGCCAGGGTCAGTCGCTCACGTACAGCACGCTCAACGCGAACCAGACCGACGCGGAACTGATTTTCAGCCATCTCGCCAACACAGCGAATACGGCGGTTACCCAGGTGATCGATGTCATCCACAACGCCATTGCCGTTACGGATATTGATCAGCTCTTTAAGAACATCGATGATATCCTCTTTTGAGAGAACGCCTTCACCTTCATCGGTCTCGGTGCGGTTCAGTCTGCGGTTGAACTTCATCCGCCCAACGGCAGAGAGATCATAACGATCTGAGCTAAAGAACAAGTTCTTAAACAGGTTCTCCGCAGCATCTTTTGTAGGTGGCTCACCCGGACGCATCATCCGGTAGATCTCCACCTTGGCTTCCAGATCATTGGTGGAGGAATCCAAGCGCAGCGTGCTAGAGATAAATGCGCCATGATCCAGATCGTTGGTAAACAGCGTCTTAATCTTTTTGATGCCGCTGCTGACCAGAAGCTCCAGCAACTCTTCAGTAACCTCATCATTGGCATTGGCAAGTATTTCACCGGTCTCAGTGTCAACGATATTGTGCGCCAACACCCGCTCATGCAAAAACTCTGATGGAACATCCAGGGTTTTAACGCCGGCTTTTTCAAGCTCCTTGATGTGTCGCTGAGTAACACGGCGACCCGCTTCAGCGATAACCTCACCTTTGGCGGTGATATCAAAGCTCATCATCTCGCCACGCAGACGCTCGGGCACCAGCTCCATTTTGATACCGGTTTTGTTGAGGCGAAAACTATCTGTCTCAAAGAACATCTCGAGCATCTGCTCGGTATCGTAACCCAGCGCACGAATCAGAACCGTAGCTGGCAGTTTGCGGCGACGATCGATACGCACAAAGACACTATCTTTAGGGTCGAATTCGAAATCCAGCCAGGAGCCACGATACGGGATCACCCGGGCAGAGAAGAGCAGCTTACCTGAGGAGTGAGTCTTACCCTTGTCATGGTCAAAAAAGACACCAGGGGAACGGTGCAACTGAGAGACGATGACACGCTCAGTACCATTAATAACGAAGGTTCCGGTATCGGTCATGAGCGGTAATTCGCCCATATAGACCTCTTGCTCACGGATATCCTTTACAACCTTTGAACCTGCAGGCGCCTCTTTATCATAGATAACCAAGCGGGCAAGTACCCTTAACGGTGCTGCGAAGGTTGTGCCACGAAGCTGGCACTCGCGCACATCGAAAACGGGTTCGCCAAGGCGATAACTGACATATTCCAATGCCGCATTTCCAGAATAGCTGGTGATTGGAAATACTGACTTAAATGCTGCATGCAGACCCAGATCTGCACGATCAGCCACTGCCACACCGTCCTGCAAAAAGTGGCGGTAGGAATCGATCTGAGTCGCCAAAAGAAAGGGCGTATCAAGGATGATTGGCCGTTTGCCAAAGTCCTTGCGGATACGCTTTTTCTCGGTGAAAGAATAGGCCATGTTGCCGTCCCTCGGATTCAAAAGACTTCAAAAAATACGGTTTCGATACTCATCGGTATCGTGCGTGACGAAATAAGTGCGAAACTTGAATCGCCACAAACGGGAAAAGGCCGACGGCAAAATGCCGCCAGCCCAGACCCGCTTGGGTTGCAGTCACTCAAGATCAAGGGGTTACTTGATCTCGGCAGTAGCGCCTGCTTCTTCCAACTGCTTCTTAACGTCTTCAGCTTCCTCTTTAGAGACGCCTTCCTTCAGAGCTGCCGGGGCACCTTCTACTGCAGCTTTGGCTTCTTTCAAGCCCAGCCCAGTGATACCGCGAACAGCCTTAATGACGGCAACCTTGTTGGCACCAAAACCGGTCAGAACTACATCAAACTCGGTCTGCTCTTCAGCAGCGGCACCAGCATCACCACCAGCAGCTGGAGCAGCAGCTACAGCAGCAGCGGCAGAAACGCCGAATTTCTCTTCCATGCTAGAGATCAGATCAACGACCTCCAGCACAGTCATGTTAGAAATGGTATCTAAAATGTCTTGTTGGGACACAGCCATTGTTAACTCCTGGATTTAAATATTAAATAAGTTATTGGAAAGGCAGGCTAATTAAGCCGCCTCTTTTGCATCGCGTACAGCCGCAACAGTACGAACCAACTTGCCAGGCACCTCGTTTATGGTGCGTGTCAGCTTCTCTACTGGCGCTTTCATTACCGCCATCAACAGACTGATTGCCTGATCGTAAGTTGGCATCTTCGCCAGATCTGCGATTTGAGCAGGCTCAAGTAACTTGCCGCCAATCGAGACCAGTCTTACAACCAGTTTGTCATTCTGTTTTGAGAAGTCGTTGATTACACGAGCTGCTGCCCCTGGATCTTCCTGCGAAAAGGCCAGGACCATCGGTCCAGCAAGCCCTTCCTGCATGCAGGCAAATTCAGTCTCTTCAACTGCACGGCGTGCCAAGGTGTTTTTGACCACACGAAGATAGACGCCAGCTTTACGCGCTTCAACACGCAACTGAGTCATCTCCTCAACAGTCAGACCTCGATATTCCGCAGCAATGGCTGAATAGGCAGTAGCCGCTACTTCTGCGACCTCGGCGACGATTGTTTCCTTCTGTGCACGGTTTAGTGCCATGTTGTCGTCACCTCTCGTTGTTTGGACGGGTAACCCCGCCCTGGTTGACACCAATGAGCATTTCAAAAAACACTCAGTTAAAACGATGCCGTCACCAGGAAAATCCTGTTTCAGGACACCGCCTGCGTAGGCTAATGCAACTGATTAAGCGCCAATGGCGCACCTACGGTCTTTGACGGCAAACGGATCATAAAGACCCGTGCCCCGCAAAGTCGGTATGCCGCATACTCAAACACGGCAATGCAGCACACGAAGTGCTGCATAATTATTTCTAGATATCTAAAGACCCTTGATCTAATAAAAGCCCAGGCCCCATTGTGCTGGAGACTGTGATCTTCTGTAGATACACGCCTTTTGCAGCGCTTGGCTTGGCCTTTTTCAGGTCAGCAAGCAGCTTTTCAAGATTTTCACGCAGTGCTGCAGCCTCAAAATCCACCTTGCCAATTGGGCAGTGGATGATGCCAGCTTTATCAGTACGGTAACGAACCTGACCTGCCTTGGCATTTGTTACTGCTTCAGCAACGTTCGGGGTAACAGTGCCAACCTTTGGATTAGGCATCAGGCCACGTGGGCCAAGAATCTGTCCCAACTGACCTACAACGCGCATGGCATCTGGTGATGCGATAACGACGTCAAAATCCATGTTGCCAGCCTTTACATCAGCTGCCAGGTCATCCATACCCACAATATCAGCACCCGCCTCTTTCGCAGCATCGGCATTTGCACCCTGTGTGAATACGGCAACCCGGATGGTCTTGCCCGTGCCGTTAGGCAGCAGGGTAGCGCCACGTACAACCTGATCAGATTTACGTGGATCAACGCCGAGGTTTACAGCAACATCCACAGACTCTTTAAATTTTGCGCCAGGAAGATCCTTCAGCAAGGTAAACGCATCTTCAGCAGCATACTGCTTTTTAGCATCTACCTTTTCAGCTATAACTTTTGCACGCTTGGATAGTTTAGCCATGATTAGAGACCCTCCACATTAAGACCCATACTGCGGGCACTACCGGCAATAATGCGTACTGCTGCATCCATGTCGGCAGCATTCAGATCTGCCATTTTGGTTTCAGCAATCTCTTCCAGCTGGGCGCGGGTGACGGTGCCTACCTTTTCGGTGTTAGGCGTTCCGCTACCCTTTTGAATGCCTGCTGCCTTTCTGAGCAGAACAGATGCTGGCGGAGTCTTGGTAATGAAGGTAAAGCTGCGATCGGCATATACCGTAATCACAACTGGAATAGGCAGCCCTTTTTCAACATTCTGGGTCTGTGCATTAAACGCCTTACAGAACTCCATAATATTGACACCGTGCTGACCCAAAGCAGGACCAACAGGTGGACTGGGATTGGCCTCACCGGCCTTCACTTGAAGCTTGATATAAGCTTGGATTTTCTTTGCCATTTCTGGATCTCCTGTGGGTGCAAGCGCCAAGGGCTTTCACCTTGGCTCCCCTGTTACAAGCTGAAAGGTACAAGGCACAAGGTGCAAGATATATTCCTTGCGCCTTGTGCCTTGCACCTTCTATTTAACTAAGTCTTTGGCTTAGCCCTTTTCTACTTGGCCGAACTCCAGATCAACTGGTGTAGAGCGGCCAAAGATAAGAACCGAAACCTTGAGTCGGCTCTTCTCGTAATCCACATCTTCAACAACACCATTAAAGTCATTGAATGGACCATCGGTAACCCGAACAACCTCACCAGGCTCAAATAGGATCTTTGGTCGTGGTTTCTCAACGCCTTCCTGGACCCGCTGAAGAATTTCATCAGCCTCCCTATCTGAAATCGGAGTAGGCCGGTCACCGGTACCACCGATGAACCCCATAACCTTGGGAACATCCTTAACCAAATGCCACGTCTCGTCAGTCAGCTCCATCTTTACCAGCACATAGCCTGGAAAAAACTTGCGCTCGCTTTTGCGTTGCTGGCCACCGCGAACCTCAACCACCTCTTCCGTAGGAACCAAGACATCGGAAAACAGATCATCCATACCTGCACGCGCAATACGCTCAACCAGTGAACGCTTTACCTGAGCCTCAAAGCCTGAAAAGGCATGGACTACATACCAACGTAAGGCCATGTTTTACCCCCCCTGTCCTGTAAGCGCGCGTACAGCTTCCATCAAGCCCATATCAACCAGCCAGAGGATCAAGGACATCAGCAACACCATACCGAACACGATCAGTGTGGTTTGCCACGTCTCCTGTCGAGTAGGCCAGACAACCTTACGTACCTCAGTGCGCGCATCCACTGCAAACATCCAGGTCTTACGCCCTGGATTGCTCTGCAGTGCAATCGCTGCCGAAATGCCGCCAACTGCCAGCAGCCCCAGCACCCGAAAGAGGAGCGATTCTTCCTCAAAATAGTAGAAGCCCACAATGCCTGCAGCCAGCAGCAACAGCGCCAGCAGCAGCTTCACGGTATCTAGCCCAGAGCTGCTCTCAACTTCAACCTTTGCGTTCATCCTGTTAGATGCCTCTACTCTTGCCATAAAATGGCAGGCCAGGAGGGACTCGAACCCCCAACCTGCGGTTTTGGAGACCGCTGCTCTACCAATTGAGCCACTGGCCTAAAAAATGACTAGAGATCAGACAGCCGTGACAGCATCATCTACTGCCACGGCCGCCTGATCCCCGCTTTTTTAGTGGTTTTTACTCGATAATCTTAGAAACAACACCCGCACCAACGGTACGGCCACCTTCACGAATCGCAAAACGCAGGCCGTCTTCCATCGCAATCGGTGCAATCAGTTTGACGGTCATCTTGACGTTGTCGCCAGGCATAACCATCTCGATGCCTTCTGGCAGATCACAAGATCCGGTAACGTCGGTGGTTCTGAAGTAGAACTGTGGACGATAGCCGTTGAAGAATGGGGTGTGACGCCCGCCTTCATCTTTGCTCAGAATGTACACTTCAGCTTCGAAGTGGGTGTGTGGGGTGATGCTGCCGGGATGGGCCAGCACTTGACCACGCTCAACCTCTTCACGCTTGGTGCCACGTAGCAGCACACCGACGTTGTCACCAGCCACACCTTCGTCCAGCAGTTTGCGGAACATCTCTACACCGGTGCAGGTGGTTTTGACGGTATCTTTGATACCGACGATTTCAATCTCTTCACCGACCTTAACTACACCACGCTCGACACGACCGGTCACTACGGTACCGCGACCGGAGATGGAGAAGACGTCTTCGATGGGCAGCAGGAAGGGCTGATCGATGTCACGCTCTGGCTCCGGGATGTAGCTGTCCATGGCTTCTACCAGTTTAATAACCGCTGGGACGCCGATGTCTGAGGTATCACCTTCCAGTGCTTTCAGTGCGGAACCCACGATGATCGGGGTGTCGTCACCTGGGAATTCGTACTGGTCAAGCAGCTCACGTACTTCCATCTCTACCAGCTCAAGCAGCTCTTCATCATCGACCATGTCAGCCTTGTTCAGGAAGACCACGATGTAAGGCACGCCAACCTGACGAGAGAGCAGGATGTGCTCGCGAGTCTGAGGCATGGGGCCGTCAGCTGCGGAGCAGACCAGGATGGCGCCGTCCATCTGGGCAGCACCGGTAATCATGTTCTTAACGTAGTCAGCGTGACCCGGGCAATCTACGTGAGCGTAGTGGCGGGTGGTTGACTCGTATTCAACGTGGGCGGTGGCGATGGTGATGCCGCGCTCGCGCTCTTCTGGGGCGTTATCGATCTGATCGAAGGCCTTTGTTTCACCGCCGTGCACCTCTGCCATCACCTTGGTCAGGGCAGCGGTCAGCGTGGTCTTACCATGATCAACGTGGCCGATGGTGCCGACGTTCACATGTGGTTTTGTGCGTTCGAATTTTTCCTTGGACATTGAGAGTGATCTCCGAAAATTTTCATTTAAAGAAATTTCATTTAATTAAAGATAAATCCGTGCGTATAAGCACGCACGCCACCTATAAACCTGGAGCCCATGAGCGGATTTGAACCGCTGACCTCACCCTTACCAAGGGTGTGCTCTACCAACTGAGCTACATGGGCTGAAACTTGCAAGCCAGTGACACTTTCACTTTCAGCTTGCCGCCAAACATGGAGCGGGTGATGGGAATCGAACCCACGTCATCAGCTTGGAAGGCTGAGGTTCTACCGTTGAACTACACCCGCGCTAATCTTACGTGGCCCTGTCAGCCGCTTAAATCTGGTGGAGGGGGGAGGATTCGAACCTCCGAAGGCTGAGCCGTCAGATTTACAGTCTGATCCCTTTGGCCACTCGGGAACCCCTCCAAAAACAAGCCCGCTATTTTGATTGACCAGCCACCCAGTGTCAACAGCGCAATCGACTTAATTTCACTCTACAGTCAACTGATTTTGATCTATTTTTATTTTTTGCAGCACAATCCAGCCGTCACTCGCCAAGAGACGATAATCCTAACGACTACTGTGCAGAATATTCATCGCCTTTTGGAACTCACCCGCCACAATAAGCTGAAGGGTATCAGCTGCTTTTTCCAAGCCTGCGCAGATAGCATCATGATCAGCACGTGAGGGACGGGACAGGACGTAGTCGGTCACTCGACTTCGGTCACCTGGATGGTCTATTCCCACTCTTAAACGATGAAAGCCGCCACCCATGGCACTCATAATGTCACGCAGCCCATTATGTCCTGCATGCCCACCGCCCTTTTTCAGGCGCAGCTCTCCAGCCGGAAGATCCAGCTCATCATGCGCCACAAGCACATTTTCCACAGGAATTTTATAATATCGCGCCAAACTGGAAACCGATTGACCACTCCGATTCATGAAGGTTGACGGTTTCAGCAACCAGCACTCTCCACCATCTATTCGTACCCGGCAAGCAGCACCATGAAAGCGAGACTCACTCTTGAAGCTGCCACCAAATCTTTGCGCTAAGAGGTCAACAAACCAAAAGCCCGCATTGTGACGCGTATCTTCATATTGGCTGCCAGGGTTACCCAGCCCAACAACAAGCATGATGCCCGATGAATTTTTGCTGCTCATAAGTTTTGCCCTGAACAGAAAAAAGCGGGGACAAGCCATGTATCGGCCTGCCCCCGCCCTGAAGTCACATCATTACTCAGTTGCTGCTTCTTCATCACCCTCGACTTCGGCATCCTCTTCATCAGAACCGGCACGAGCAGCATGGATAGAAACAACCGCCAAGTCATGGACATCCGTCTGAGCCAATGCAGGGATTTCAACCCCTTCTGGCACGACAACCTCAGATAGATGAATCGCCTGACCCACCTCCAATGCGGCAACATCCACCTCAATAAATTCAGGCAGGTTCTTGGGCAGGCAGGCTACCTCAATATCGGTAAGCATATGCGAAACCCGACCCCCAGCCTTAACACCTACGGCACTCTGTTCATTAATGAAGTGCAGCGGCACATGCACACGAATCGTCTCTTTCTCATCGATGCGCAGAAAATCAGCATGCATTACAAAAGGCCTACTAGGATGACGCTGCAGATCTTTTAGAATCACCTTCTCTTTCTTACGCCCCAGCTTGATGCTGAGAATATGAGAGTAGAAGGCTTCCTGCTCAAGATTGTGGGCCAACTCATTATGCGGCAGGGTGATCATCACTGGATCTTTATGGGCGCCATAAATAATGCCCGGCACTAGGCCTGCATGACGTAGGCGGCGGCTCGCACCTTTCCCCGTATCGTCACGCAGTTCTGCTGTAAATTCAAAACTGTTGCTCATTGGTTTCTCTCCAAACGACTTCGATTTAAAAAAACACCGCCAATCCGCGACCAGAGAGGCGACTACTATTAAGCGAACTCATTTCAGTCCGCTTGAATTCTCAATCAACAAACAGGGAGCTCACTGACTCCTCTGTACTAATACGGCGCATCGTCTCAGCCAAAAGCTCTGCTACGCTGAGCTGGCGAATCTGATCGCAGGCTCGTGCATCAGGCTGCAGTGGGATCGTATTTGACACCACCAGCTCATCCAGCTCAGAACCCGAGATATTGCTCACCGCAGGCCCCGACAGAACAGGATGGGTGCAATAGGCCACAACCCGCGCAGCCCCATGATTCTTCAAGGCCTTGGCCGCCTGGCAAAGCGTTCCCGCAGTATCGACCAGATCATCGACAATCACGCAAGAGCGTCCTTCAACATCACCAATAATATTCATCACCTCGGCCTGATTGGCCTGTGGCCGACGTTTATCGATGATCGCCAGATCGGCATCATCCAGCCGTTTGGCCAACGCCCGCGCACGAACCACACCACCAACATCAGGTGAGACCACCATCAAATCAGGGTACTTCTGACGCCAGACATCACCCAGCAAAATTGGCGAGGCATAGACGTTATCGACAGGGATATCAAAAAAACCCTGGATCTGATCTGCGTGCAGATCCATTGTTAACACACGATCAGCACCTGCTGTACCAATCATTTTAGCTGTAAGCCGTGCCGTAATCGGCACCCGGGCAGAGCGGGGCCGACGATCCTGTCGCGCATATCCATAGTATGGAATCACTGCCGTAATACGCTTTGCAGAGGCCCAGCGCATGGCATCAATCAACACCAACAGCTCCATCAGATTGTCATTGGTAGGAGCTGACGTAGGCTGGACAATAAAGATATCCTTGCCGCGAACATCTTCCTGGATCTCTGCCATGACTTCACCGTCACTGAACTGGCCAACAACGGCCTTGCCCAGCGGCAGATTGAGATGACTTACAATTTCTGATACCAGTTCGGGATTGGCATTACCCGAAAAGACCATCATGCTGCTGTCATGCACGGCAACCACCTTAACATCGACTGAAAACTATACGCTGCAAATAGCAAGAAAAGCCTGTGACGCGAAGCTTGTGACTTGCAACTTTAGAAAATGGCTGGCCCGCCTGGACTCGAACCAGGAACACCCAGAATCAAAATCTGGTGAGCTACCAATTGCTCCACGGGCCAATAGGATGCCAGTCACAACTAGATTTTCCCTGAAAATAGCACGCCTGAGTCACTCGGTAATTACTCCTGCATACCCTACTACCCATGTCCCTATAGGCATTCATGGCTGCGTTGCAACTCCTTGCAATATAGCAATATTACGCGTCGTTGCGTCTTACCATGCAGCGGCTCAGATGCACTCTTTTCAGGGAAAGCCTACCCGCGACTGGCATTGAGGTCGGGAATCATACCAGAAGCGCGGTTTCCCTCAAGTATTTTATTTCCCAGCTTTAAACAGTAACGAGCAATTCATGCCCCGCCCTGTCAATCCTCGGTACTGCTCCGGCACCTGTTCTAGCACCCGCCTGGCATCTGCCTCACTTTCAAAGGCGGCAAACACGCATCCACCCGTACCGGTAAGTCTGGCCTCAGCATGCTGGTTCAGCCACTCAAGTGCATGCGCTACTTCTGGATAGCGCTTTGAGACAACTGGCAGGCAACTATTCTCAACACATCCTGAAAGAAAGGTATCCAGCGTAATAGGCGGTGAATTTCTATTGAGACTTGGATCAGAAAAGATTTCAGCCGTCGAAACATGGCAGGGCGGAACAAGGATCAGATACCAAGGCTCTGATAGATCAACAGGGCTCAATGACTCGCCAACCCCTTCAGCCCAGGCCGCATGCCCTCGAATAAAGACTGGAACATCTGCGCCCAGCCCGAGACCCAGTTCAGCCAGCCTATCCTCAGACAACCCGGTCTCCCAGATTGCATTCAGCGCCACCAGCGTAGTCGCAGCATCTGAGCTGCCACCACCCAGGCCGCCACCCATAGGCAGCTGTTTATCCAGCTTGATCTCAGCACCCAGCGTAGTGCCGGTTTCCTGTTGCAGCAGGCGGGCGGCGCGCACCACCAGATCTGCCTCCTCAGGCACGCCTTCCAGTGAATTGATACGCTTGATTACGCCATCTGCACGCAGGTTAAAGCTGAGTTGATCTGCTATATCTACAAACTGAAATACCGTTTGCAACAGATGATACCCATCCGCTCTGCGCCCCACGATGCGCAATAATAGATTAAGCTTGGCCGGCGCTGGCCAGCTCTTATTTAAGAGTGTGTTCATTAGTGAGTCAGGGTCAAATAGTAAGCGCCCATCGAACTCTTAGGAAGATCAAGGCTTAAAACGTTCTATCACATCCAGCAGATGCTTGCTTTTGGGGTGCTGCTCCAAGGCATCTTTCCAGACCTTCTCTGCCTCTTCGTGCTCACCAGAGACCCATAACACCTCACCCAGATGGGCAGCAATCTCCGGGTCTGGCATATTATCCATCGCCTGGCGCAGGTAGCGCAGAGCCTCAGCATGATTACCCAGACGGTATTGCACCCACCCCATGCTATCCTGAATGGCCGCAGCATCCGGCTTTAGTGCAAGTGCTTTTTGGATATATTCCAATGCCTCCTGATAGCGGTCAGTCTGATCAGCCAGGGTATATCCAAGTGCATTCAGAGCATCTGCATGGTCGGGTTTTTGCAGCAGGATATTTTTCAAATCCTGTTCCAATATATCCAACCGCTTCAATGATGCTGCACTCAGTGCACGGAGATACAGCAGACTATGGCTATCAGGATACTGCTCCAAAGCATTCGTACAATGAGCCAAGACATCCTCATGCAGCTCCAGCTCCTGAAGGATCTCACCTTCAGCCAAGAACAGGGGCTCTGCATGATGCGGCATAGAGGTCCGCATCTGCTGCAGCATATCCCTGGCTCTATCCAGCTCACCCGCAAGCGCCACTAACCTGGCGACCCGGGTGCGCGCCTCTGCAACATAATCACCACTGGATACCTTCTCATACCAAGAGATCGCTTTATCGGATTGATCTTCCACCTCATAGGTGCGTCCCATGAAATAGGTAGCATCGCCCAACCGATCACCTTTGCCACCCTCTATCAGGCGTTGCAGATAATCACGCGCATCGGATAGTCGTTGAAGCTCAATAGACAAAATCCCTAATGTATAGAGCACATCAGGGTCTGATGGCCTCCGTCGTTCAATCTTCTGGAACTGCTCGTAGGCCAGGTCAAGCTTTTTTGTCTCCATCAGTATGCGGGCATAGGCAGTCAGCAGCAGACGATTCTCCGGATCTTCAGCCAGCGCCTTTTCCAGTGTCTGCTCAGCACCCTCAGCATTGCCCTGCGAATAGAGCACATTACCCAACAAGATAGAGGCCTTGGTTTTATCTGGATAAGAATCCAGCAGGCCACGGATCTCTTTTTCTGCTACGGCATACTGTTTTGTGGCCACCGCTACAAGCGCCAACGCATAGCGCGCCTGCTGCTCGTCTGGATAGGCATCTGTCAAACGCCGCATGATCTGTAGCGCAA
>Ga0316187_10001167_pt1 | contig 22254 bp, 20 predicted proteins | sample CroRivburrow1_MG_FD_204927 | JGI IMG/M metagenome (GOLD analysis project Ga0316187, IMG submission 204927) | Coastal sediment microbial communities from Maine, United States - Cross River worm burrow 1 | ecosystem: Environmental > Aquatic > Marine > Coastal > Sediment | place: USA: Maine...
CTTGCCCCTGACCAGGGTTGACCGAGGCGCCACAGGAAACCCGACATTCGGTGCCTGGTTTCATTGCGACATAACGCATTCCGTCGAAAAATTCTGCCAATCAACGTTTCCGCTGAAACTTTCTGATACTTCAAAAGCTGCGGTCGAGGGAGCGGTAGCTGATGGCCTCGCTGATGTGGGTGGTGGAGATGTCCGCCGCGTCGTCCAGATCGGCAATCGTACGGGCTACCCGGATGATGCGGTGGTACGCCCTTGCCGACAGGCCCAGCCTGTCCATGGCGCCGAGCAGCAGGTCACGTGAGTCCTTTCCCAGTCTGCACGCCGCCTCCAGCCCGGCACCGGAAAGGGCGTGGTTCAGACACCTGTTTCTGAAACGCTGACGTTCACGCGCGGCGATGACGCGCTTTCGAACCGCGGATGATGGCTCGGGTTGTCGTCCGTCATCTGCCAGATACTCCCTTGGGAGTGCCGGCACCTCGATCTGGATGTCGATGCGATCCAGCAACGGACCCGACAACTTCGACCGGTACTTGCGCACCTGGTCCTCGGTGCATCGACAGCGCCCGCCCGGGTCCCCCAGCCTCCCACAGGGGCAGGGGTTCATGGCGCAGATGAGCTGAAAGTCCGCCGGGAACTCGACTTTCTGGGCTGCTCTCGAGACGTGCACGACGCCGGATTCGATGGGTTCGCGCAGCTGTTCCAGTGCGCTCCGGTTGAACTCTGGCAGTTCGTCCAGGAACAGCACGCCGTGGTGCGCCAGGGAAATTTCACCCGGCACGGGCAATCGACCTCCGCCAACCAGCGCCGCGCCGGAACAGGAATGATGGGGGCTCCGAAACGGGGGCATCAGCCAGTCGCCGGACGGAACGTCGATGGCGACGAGAGATCGTAACGCACCCACGGCCAATGCCTGGGTATCGCTCAACCGGGGCAGGATGCCGGTGATTCTCGATGCGAGCATCGTCTTGCCGGTCCCGGGCGGACCGGCCATCAGGAGACTGTGTCTGCCGGCAGCGGCAACTTCCAGCGCCCTTTTTGCCATCTCCTGCCCGCGCACGTCGGAAAGATCCAGACGGGAACCGGCGGCCACCGGCCGGGAATGTGGCACAGGTTCAAGCGGTGACTCTCCAGAGAGGTGCGCTGTTGCCCCGAGCAGGTGATCAGACGAATAGATTTCCGTATGGCCGACAATCGCGGCCTCCGGGCCGTTGCCGGCCGGAAGAAGCACGCGCCGTCCGGCGTTTTTTGCGGACATGACGACGGGCAATATGCCTTTGACGGCGCGCAATTCGCCACTAAGCGCCAGTTCGCCGATGAATTCGAAGCCACCGAGATCTGCGCATCGGAGTTGTTCGGAAGCCGCGAGGATACCCAGGGCTATCGCCAGGTCGTAGCGTCCTCCCTCTTTCGGCAGGTCGGCGGGCGCCAGGTTGACGGTAATCCGGCGTGCGGGGAACTCGAAATTCGAATTGAGCAGCGCGCTTCGAACCCTGTCACGGGCTTCCCTGACCGTCGTCTCAGGCAGCCCGACGATTGTAAAACACGGCAGCCCGTTCGACAGGTGGACCTCAACGGTTATCAGTGGCGCGTCTATGCCCTGTTGGGCACGGCAGTACGTGATGGCAAGTGACATGGAGCCTCTCCCTGGCTCAATTCAATTATCGGATTCCTTATCCGGATTTGTGCAAGATCGACTTTTCCAGTTCAGCAACCTGCTGTTCGAGCAATTCAACCTTCTCCCGGGTCCTTCTGAGCACGGCTTCCTGGACTTCCAGTTCTTCTCTCGTCACCAGTTCCAGGTTTTCGCAGGCACCCCGGATGGTGGCATGGATGTTCCTGCGGACATCGGCGGACAGATCAGCCGGCAGCGCTGACGCCACGGCGTCAAATATTTTCTCAAACAGCTGGGGGACAGCACTCATGGTTGGAATTCTAGCATCCCTTGCCCGATTGTACCCAGATAGTGCACGCCACCGGGTGCACGCCCCAAAACAGTGCACGGGCGGGCGTGGGTAACCGCAAACACCGCCCACCGCGGTCGTATTTCGTGCTGGCATGCTTCGTGCTTTGGGAAGGAAAATCAATCAGTTCCACGGAGCGCAAAATGAAACTAGTCACTGCAATCATAAAACCGTTCAAACTGGACGACGTCAGGGATGCCCTGTCCGACATCGGAGTCCGAGGCATGACCGTGACGGAAGTCAAGGGTTTTGGACGGCAGAAAGGCCACACGGAACTCTACCGGGGTGCGGAGTATGCCGTGGATTTCCTGCCGAAGATCAAGCTGGAAGTCGCGGTCGACGAGGAGATGCTTGACCGCGCCGTCGAAGCCATCACCGCGGCGGCGAAAACGGACAAGATCGGGGACGGGAAGTTGTTCATCCTGAATCTCGAGCAGGTCATCCGGATCAGGACCGGCGAAACCAACCAGGACGCGCTCTGATGTCTCGCGTCACCGGTGCGACCGGCAGTGCGCTGGCGTGCGGCATGGTCCTGGCATCGAACTTGGAGCCGGTCTGGGCCCAGGACGCCGTACTCGACTCGGGCGACACCGCGTGGATGCTCACCTCCACTGCGCTCGTTCTTTTCATGACCATCCCCGGTCTGTCGCTTTTCTATGCCGGGATGGTGCGAAGTAAAAACGCCCTGTCGGTGATGATGCAGTGCTTCGCCATTACCTGCCTGATGACGCTGCTGTGGTTCGTTTATGGCTACAGCCTCGCATTCGACGAGGGTGGGCAGTGGATCGGCGGCTTCGGGAAACTGTTTCTGAAAGGGATCACCGCGGACAGCCTGTCCGGGACCATTCCGGAAACGGTTTTCTCGACGTTCCAGATGACGTTCGCCATCATCACGCCGGCCCTGATGGTCGGTGCCTTCGCCGAGCGCATGCGCTTCTCCGCAATGCTGCTGTTCATGACCCTGTGGTTTACGCTGGTCTATATCCCGGTGGCCCACTGGGTGTGGGGCGGTGGCTGGCTGGGGGAAATGGGCGTGCTCGATTTTGCCGGAGGGACTGTGGTTCACATCAACGCCGGCATCGCCGGGCTGGTGGCCTGCATCATGCTCGGCAAACGCAAGGGTTACCCGGGCACCGCGATGCTCCCTCACAGCCTGGTGCTCACCCTGGTGGGCGCCGGCATGCTCTGGGTGGGGTGGTTCGGATTCAACGCGGGCAGCGAACTCGCCGCCGACGGGGTCGCCGGTATGGCGATGATCGTCACCCAGATCGCAACGGCCGCCGCCGCGATGACCTGGATGTTCATCGAGTGGAAAGCCCACGGCAAGCCGAGCGCACTGGGTATCGCATCAGGCGCTGTCGGCGGCCTGGTGGCAATTACCCCCGCCTCGGGTTTCGTCGGACCGATGGGCGCGCTGTTCATCGGCATTGCAGCCGGCGTCTGCTGTTACCTGGCTTCGGTCAAGCTGAAAAGGATGCTCGGTTATGACGATTCGCTGGACGTGTTCGGCGTACACGGCATAGGGGGCATCGTGGGAGCGATCCTTACCGGCGTATTCGTCGACAGCGCTTTTGGCGGCGCCGGGCTTGCCGAGGGCGTGTCAATGGCGGGACAGGTGTTCAAGCAGATCGTCGGCGTTCTGGTAACCATCGTCTACGGTGTGGTTCTGTCCTTCGTGCTGCTCAAGATCGCCGACATGGCGTTTGGCCTGCGGGTCGGGGAAGACGAGGAAACGGAAGGCCTGGACATCGTCGCCCACGACGAAAGGGGATACAACATTTAACCCCAGTACCGGGGACAGTATACCGATTAATAATTCGTTAATAGGTATACTGTCCCCGGTTTTCTAGAGCTTGAGGTTGTCGTCGAGGATTTCCACGTAGCTCTCGTCGCGCAGCCTGCGCAACCAACTCTCGTAACGCTCATCCGACTTTTCTGCCACGAGCCTGGCCCGGGCGCGGCCCCGCGTCACTTCCTCGCCCATGTTTTCCTGGCGTCGGTCCAGAACCTGGATCAGGTGAAATCCGAAAGGGCTGAACACAGGTTCACTGACTTCCCCAGGTTTCAGTTTATCCATCGCTTGTTCGAACGACCCGGTCAGTTCCCCCGGCATGATCCAGCCCAGTTCACCGCCCTTGACGGCGGAGAGCGGGTCGTCCGAATGCACACGCGCCAGATCGGCGAAGCTCTCGCCGTTAAGTATGCGGTCTCGCAATTGCTCCACCCGATGCCTGGCCTCGGGCTCCGATAGAAACTCGTCGGTCTTGATCAGTATGTGCCGCACGTTGGTCTGGGTAACCGCGGACGCATTGCTGCCCTTGGCATCATTGATGTAGAGGATATGGTATCCCGCCGGGCTCTGTAATACGTTGGTGCTGCTGCCGATATCGATCTTGCCAAGCGCTTCCGTAAACAGGTCTGGCAACTGCTCAGGTTCGCGCCAGCCCAGCCGCCCACCCTCCGCCGCGTCAGGCGCTTCGGAGAACTTTGCAGCTGCTTCGGCGAAGGGCATTCCGCGCTGCAGGCTGGATACGATACTCTTGGCTTTGTTCAATGCGGTATCCCGCTGCCCGGGCGTCGCATTTTCCGGCAACCGGATCAATATATGGGAAACATCGTACTCACGGGCGTCGGCCCGGCCCCCGCCGCTCGCGATGAATCCATCGAGTTCTTCATCGGTTACTACAATCCTGTTCCGGATGTGACGGGTGTAGATCTGGCTGATCAACATCTGCGTCCGGATGCTTCCCCGGAACAAATCGTAACCGATCCCCTCTGACGCCAGTGCCTCTTTGAGCTGCGCGAGGGTCAGCCGGTTGCTTTCGGCGACGTTCAGGACCGCATCGTCGACCGCCTCCTCACTCACATTCAGTCCAAGCCGCTTCGCCGCCTGCAACTGCAGCTTGTCGTTGATCATCTGCTGCAGCATCTGCTTTCGAAGCTCGTTGCGCGGCGGCACCTCGCCCCCCTGCGCTCTGATCTCCGCGTCCAGCCCGCTGAGCCGGTTTTCGAGTTCGAGGTAGGTAATTACATCGTCATTAATGACGGCGACGACCCTGTCAAGGCTTTCGCCGCGAACCACACCGCTGATACACAGCACCGCGGCAATGACAACTCCATATCGACGGAACATCAGACAATCCGGTTTCCTGTAAGGTTATGACTACAACGCACGCAACCCTGTCGCGCTATATGCCGGTCCGCACGGTCGCAAGGCCGGTCAGCTCGAACTCGAAAATGACTGCATCCCGGAAGGTGGAATCAGAATTCCGCCTTCGCTGACCGAACAACCGGGTTTTCCAGCAGCAGCCGTTGTACTCGAATCCCAGCGAGACTTCGAGATTTTCCTGGTCCCGTATCGAGTAGCGGTCGTCGAAGATCATGGTCCAGCGCTGACCAAAAGGTACCAGGGCATGGACTCTGGCCTGCTCGATGCTGTCGCGTGAGAAGCGGTATTCCAGGTCCACGAACGCTCGGGGGCCGTTGTAAAGCAGGTCAGCCTTGGCTTCGGTCAAATTCGTTTCTTCGTAATCATATTGCAGATAACCGTACGCACCCCACCGCTCGGTAAAATCCGCCTGGACCTCGGCCAGGAAATCGGACTTTGTTTCGGTCTGAACCGTATCGCCCGGGAGCTGAACTTCCCGGTCAGCAAGAAAGAAGATCTGGCCGATACTGCCGCGCATCCACTGCCTGCCCGTTTCCGCGTCCAGAAAACGGCTGACAAGTCCCAGCGTGACCTGGTTCGTGTCGCCAATACGGTCGCGGCCGTAGAACCGCTGCTCCCGGAAAATGTTATTGAAGTTGTTGAGGTTGATGTCGCTGGTGTCGAATACCGGCAGGTCATCCTGGTTCTTCTCGGGGATGTAAACGTAGAACACCCGTGGCTCCAGGGTATTGATGAAGGACCTGCCCTGCCACTTGGTCAGGCGCTCGAAAAACATACCGTTGTCCCAGCTGAATATGGGCAGGCCGACGGAGGGCGCGTCATTTTCTCCTGGCTCCACGTTATCCAGCTGATAGCTGATCGAACGGAAAGAGACCTTCGGTTTGGTAAAACCCCAGATTTTCTCGAACCGCTTTTCCACGCTCGGAGTAACGTCCAGACGCCAGCCCTCGAGCTTTTCAGTATGACGAAAGTTATGGAGCTCAGAATCAAATTCAAACTTGGCCCAGTACTTTTGCTGAGGCCAGACCCCGAGCGCCCGTATCCGCGGAAGCCGGTCATAGGGCTCACTGCTCGTGGGAATAGTGCTGTCGATGGTCTGGTACGCCCTGACGCTCCCGTCAATTCGCCAGATATCACCGTTGTAGCCGAGATTGGCCACCTGGGGCAGGTGGGTAGCACTGGAGATCTGGATATCGTTGCTGAAATCGTCAAAGTACTCGTCGTCGGACACCCAGTTGAGATCAATATCTCCATCCCATCTGCTGCCGAACCTCTGGCGATGTTCGTAAGTGAACGCACCGCGGTCCTCGTCATCCAGTTCTTTGTCCTGCGGCATGTATTCACCGTAGACGAATCCGTCCGATTGGTCCGTGAGATAACGGAGCTGTCCGCCGAGCTGGACGCCGCGATTTGCGTACACCCTCGGGTACAATGTGGCATCGTAGTTGGGCGCAAGGTTCAGGTAATACGGAGTCTGCAGCACGAAACCCGATTGTTCCTCGTAACCGAAGCTAGGAAACAGAAACCCGCTTTTACGCTCATCGTTGATCGGAAAACTCAAGGCAGGTGCATAGAATATCGGAACCTTCTTGAAACGCACCTTGATGTGCTTCGCCGTGCCGCGCCCCGTTCCCTGGTCGATGGTCAGTTCGCTCGCCGAGACAACGACATCTTCCTTACCCTCCTGGCAGGTAGTGTAGGTCACGTCCTCCAGCCGGGTGACATCATGACCTTCCAGGTTTACCTTCCTGGCTTTGCCCCGTGCCCTGATATAGGTTTTTTCGGGATCAACGTGCCGGATGCCACGCTTGGCGACCCAGTACTCCACATTCTGCGCCTCACCGATATGAGTTTCGACTTCCATGTTGACCTTGTCGGCCTGGAGCTTGTCACCGCTCCGGGAATAAACAGTAACTTTTCCCTCGGCATCAAGCTGGTCGGTACTGCGCGAATAGGACAGTACTTCTCCGAATACGGCCTCCGTGCCGCGTATCAACTGTGCGTTACCCCTCATGGTCACCGTATCCTGTCCCACGGACTCGACCTCGTCGCCTTCCATTTCGATCGGAATGACTCCGCCTTCGCCAACGTCAGCAGAAGGTCGTGGACGTGATATCACGTCCGGGTCGCAGACGTGCTGGCTGTAGGCCGGTGCCGCAAATACAATCGACGAGACCGTGCAGACCAGCAACCTCCGCAACGTCTTCACGGGACTTGCCGGCTGGAAATGTTTGTTATCTGGGCCAAAAAATCGCATAGAATCTACGCCCCTGTTATCTGTCATGCTGTTTGAATTCTTAATAACGGATTAGAATTTATCCCTTCAGTCCCGTCCCGCGCAAATCTAGTCTTGATTATAGAGGTTCTGCACTTTTGGATAAAAGGTTGTCTGCACTTACGGACCGTATATTCACTCATTTCGGCACAACCGATGTAAATTTGCGACCCGCGTCCTCTGACGCGAGTTTCAGACGCTACTTCAGGCTCGATCACGAGGGACAGACGTATATTGTCATGGATGCCCCTCCAGACCGGGAAAACACGGAAATATTCGTCAGGGCGGCTCGCCAGTTCGAACACATCGGCCTGAACGTCCCGGTGATCATCGATCAGGATGAAGAACTGGGCTTCATCCTGATGTCGGACCTGGGGCAGGTGACCTACCTGGAGCGGTTGTCCGAAGGCACGGTAGACCGGCTTTACGGCGACGCCCTGGCCGCGCTGATCGTACTACAGAGCGGCACCACACTCGATCCCGCCTACTTTCCTCCGTATGACCGCCCATTGTTCGAATCGGAGATGTCACTGTTTCAGGAGTGGTATGTCGACAGGCACCTGAAACGCAGGCTGAATAGCGATCAAATGGTGATGATTGCCGAAACTTTCGATCTACTTTGCAGAAATGCCCTGGAGCAACCCCAGGTATGGGTGCACCGTGACTACCATTCCCGTAACCTGATGGTGGCCGACCGTAATAATCCCGGCATTCTGGACTTTCAGGATGCCGTTACCGGGCCCATCACCTACGACCTGGTCTCGCTGTTGCGCGACTGCTACATTGAATGGCCCCGGTCGAGGGTCAGGGACTGGGCACTCGGCTACCGGGACCTGGCCATACAGTCCGGGTTGCCGATTGCCGCGGAAGAAGACCAATTTCTCAGATGGTTCGACCTGATGGGCTTGCAGCGACATATCAAGGTACTCGGTATTTTCGCCCGCCTTTACCACCGGGACGGTAAACCGGATTACCTGGGCGACCTGCCACTGGTGTGGAAATACGCCGTCAGCGTCTGCCAGGATCACGAGAAACTGCGACGGTTCGGAGCGCTCCTGACCGCGCTCGAGCCCCCCCCGTGCACGCCCTGATACTTGCCGCCGGGCGCGGTGAGCGGCTAAGACCGCTGACCGATACCACCCCAAAGCCGCTGCTCCGGGCGGGTAGTTGCAGCCTGATCGAACATCATCTGCACGCACTTGCGGCCGCCGGTATAGGCAGTATCGTCATCAATCACGCACACCTCGGACAGCAAATTGTCTCCACTCTGGGCGACGGTTCGGACTACGGTATCCGTATCGAATACTCCGCCGAACCGGAGGGGGCGCTGGAAACGGCCGGCGGAATCGTCAATGCATTGTCCCTGATTGGGTCCGATCCGTTTGCAGTGGTCAACGGGGACATCTGGACAGACTATCCGTTCGAGCGGTTGCGCAGGGAAATTCCCGGATTGGCTCATCTGGTTCTGGTGAGCAATCCTGCCCACCAACCCGGTGGAGATTTTCTCCTGAACGGGGACCGTGCATCCGACAAGAGCAGTGGCTCAGCGGGCAGACCACTGACATTCAGCGGTATAGGGATATATCGCCACGCGCTTTTCGACGACCTGGCGCCAACCCGGGCGCCGCTGGCACCACTGTTGAGGCGTGCCATGTCCAAGGGTAAGGTAACGGGCGAACACTACACCGGCCGCTGGATCGACGTGGGCACCCCCGAGCGTCTGGCCGAACTGGACGCAGAACTGTGCGCTCGCGGATGTTGAACAGGCAAGGACAGAGCGCGGCGGGGCGCCACTCCTACCCTTTGTCCGAGACTGCAGGTAGCGCGCGCCCACGCTGCCTCAGCTTGTCAAGTTCGCTGGTGAGACGCTGCGCGAGGCCGCGCTGCACCTGCTCGAGAGGAATTGACACACCGAGATCCTTCAACTGCGTCACCTCCAGATCCCGGTATCCGCACGGGTCGATGGACCGGTAGGGCAAAAGGTCCATGTCGACGTTCAGGCTGAGCCCGTGGTAGCTGGCGCCGCGACGTACGCGAAGGCCGAGGGCGCAGATCTTTTTGTGCCGGACATAGACCCCCGGCGCACCGGCAATGCGTCGGGCGGAGATGGACAATTCAGCGAGGTAGTCGATGACGGTCTGCTCCAGCAACTGCACCATCGACTTCACCCCGGACCGCAACCGTCTCAGGTCGACCAGCACATAGACAACAAGCTGCCCGGGTCCGTGGTAGGTGATCTGACCTCCCCTGTCGCTGTGGACGACCGGGATATCGGCATGCCCCGACGGCTGCGCGGAGCAGCCCTGGCCCTGGGTGTAGACCGGGTGGTGCTGCAGCAGCCAGATCTCGTCCGGCGTCAGGTCGTTGCGGTCGTTCGTGAAGCACCGCATCCGTTCCCAGGTCGTCAGATAGTCGCACAAGCCCAGCTCACGGACGACGATGTCAGGCATTCGGGACACTGCAGAATACCCGGACAGGCCCCTAGAGCGTCATAAGGACGTCCGGACAGCCGGCGAGATCGGCGTAGATGGCGCGGATCTGCTCCTTGCTGCTGGCGCGGATGATGATTGTTATAGAGACGTACTTTCCATTCTTGCTAGGGCGGGCCTTGATGTTCAGCAGATCTTCCTGGTCGATGTGGCGGGTCACGATCCCCTGGACCAGGGCATTGAAACGATTGTCGTCGCGGCCCATCGCCTTGATTTCGAAACGGCAAGGGTAATCCAGCGCATCAAATGGATCATATCCCTTACCGTTGGAGGGTTTCTCCCCGCCGTTGCTGCCGTTACCCACGGTGCAGAAGGTTCACTCGAACCATAATAAAACGGAATCCAGCGCCCGCTCCCACCAGGCGCCTTCGCCCACCGGGTGCAGCGCGCGCAGCGGATACTGCATCAACTTCTGATCTCCTACCAACACTTCCATATTTGCCATCTCCGTGCCTGCCGAGATCGGCGCAATGATCGACGACGGCGTGTTCACGAGGGTCTTGATCTGTGCCTTGTTATCACGTGGCGCGATGAAATACAGGGGTTCGAACACGCCGATGCCGAGCTCTTTCTGGTCGCCTTTGAACACCTTGATCTGCGTCACCGGCACGCCCCCTTCGGCGAGCTTGAGGGACTTGTAGTTGGAGAAGCCGTAGGTGAGTAGCGACTGCACCTCCTTGGCCCGTCGCGTCCGGCTGCTCGTCCCCGTGACAATGGCGATGAGGCGCATACCGTCCCGCATGGCGGAACCGATCAGGCAGTATCCGGCGGATTTCGTATACCCCGTCTTCACGCCGTCCGCTGAGGAATCCCTGTTCAACAGCAGGTTCCGGTTGTGCTGGGTAATGTCGTTGTACGTAAACTCCCGCTGGGAATACCATTTGTAAAATTCCGGGAATTCCCTGATCACCGCAGCAGTGACGAGCGTGAGGTCGCGTGCAGTACTGTAGTGATCCGGGTCGGGCAGCCCCGGTGCGTTGGTGAAATTGGAATTGACCATGCCGAGTTTGCGCGCGTTCTCGTTCATCCTCGCTGCAAACGCGTCCTCCGATCCGGCAACATACTCTGCCAGCGCTACGGATGCGTCATTTCCCGACTGTACAATCACACCCTGCAGAAGATCCTCCACCGAAACTTTGGTGTCGACTTCGATGAACATCCTGGAGCCGCCGGTCTGCCACGCTTTTTTGCTGATATGCACCATGTCGTCGAGCTTGATGTTCCCGCTTTTGAGCTCGTGGAATATGGTATAGGTGGTCATGATCTTGCTCAAACTCGCCGTTTCTATCCTTTCATCCGGGTCCTTGGATGCCAGTACCCAACCCGTGTTGTAATCCACCAGGATCCAGGTCTTTGCGCTGATTTGCGGGGGTGGCAGCGTACTTTTCAGGGCATCTGGGATATCTCCGGCGACGGCCGGCTGCGCCAGCAGAGAACCGAAGAACAACAAAAGAATAATCGCCTTGGTCTTCACATCGACTCCTGGTTATTCGACAACAAGTTTTGATTCATATCCGAACTGCCTCGAACGTGCGGTGATCTCGTCTACCTCGCTGACCAGCTTGTAGGGCCCGACCCGTACCCGGTAGATTTCACTGCCATTGATGACACCGCGCTCGATGAACGGTTTGATCCCGTGGCCCATCAATTTGCGCTGCAGGACCAGGGCGTTGGACTTTACAGAAAATGCTCCGTATTGAACATAAAGCCGCGGTCCCGACACGCTGCGTGACGTCACGGGTGTTGCGGTAGCGTAGCTGGCCGTATTCACCGCCCCCCCTGGGTTCACCGCGGTCACTTCCACCAGCGCGGTGCCGGTAGTCACCACCCCGAGTTTGTAGGCCGCCGCGTAGGACAGGTCGATGACCCGATTGTGGAGGAACGGCCCGCGGTCGTTGACCTTGACGATCACCGACTTCCCGGTCTCCAGATTGCGTACTTTCACATACGTCGGCAGCGGCAGCGTTCGGTGCGCGGCGGTCATGCCCAGCACGTCGTATTTCTCTCCGCTGGATGTCCTGCGCCCGTGGAACTTCTTGCCGTACCACGAGGCCACGCCGCTCTCATGGTATCCACGCGCGCTCTTCATTGGATAGTATTTTTTTCCGAGCGCGACGTACGGGTTGTTCCCGGTCTTGCTCAGCGGTTCCGTTTTGGGTACCGCGTTGGGGATTTTTTCGATATCCGCCCTGCTCACCCCCCTGGGCGGGCCGTCATCCTGGTAGTACCCACCGCGCGATCCGCAGCCTGCGAGCACGAAAATAACCGCGAGGGTGAAAATTCTGAAGGCGAACCCCGACATGACTATTGCGGCATCAGCTTGCGATGGGTATGGATGCTCATCAGCATGCCGAGACCCGCCATCAGGGTAACCATCGACGTGCCGCCATAGCTTACGAGGGGCAACGGAACGCCCACCACGGGGAGCAGTCCCGAGACCATCCCGATGTTGACGAACACATAAAAGAAAAACGTGAGGGACAGTGCCCCGCCGATGAGCCGGGAGAATGTGTCCTGGGCGCTGAATGCAATGTAGAGGCCCCGCGCCACCACGAAGAAGTACAGACAGACCATGAGGACGGCGCCAATGAAGCCGAACTCCTCCGAGAACACGGCAAAAATGAAATCGGTGCTGCGCTCCGGTATGAACTCGAGCTGCGACTGACTGCCGTTCAGCCAACCTTTTCCGTTCGCCCCGCCGGATCCGACGGCAATAATGGACTGGATCGTATGGTAACCCGCACCCAGCGGATCGGACCACGGGTCGAACAGGGTCAGGATCCTTCTTCGCTGATAGTCGTGCAGCATGGTCCACAACAGGGGGCCCGCTGCGCCCAGCGCAGCGGTGAGCACCAGTATCCATCGCCACCCTATGCCGGCGAGGAATATAGCCAGCACTCCCGCGGCCGCTATCAATATCGCCGTACCCAGGTCCGGCTGCAGGATGACCAGGATAGTGGGGCCACCCACGATAGCGGCAGCGATGGCGAGTTCCCTGAGTCTAAGCGGCAGGGGGTGCCGGGTCAGGACCCAGGCGACCATCATCGGCACGCCCAGCTTCATAATCTCCGCCGGCTGAAACCGGAACAGGCCGAGATTCAGCCACCGCTGCGCTCCTTTGCCCACGATCCCGACCAGCAGAACCATGCTGAGCAGGATCAGACCAACTGAGAAGACATATGGCGACCAGCGTTGAAGCGTCTCGGGCGACAACTGCGCCACCGAGAAAAGAATGAGAAATCCGATCGCTATACGTATTGCCTGTTTGTAGAGCAGTTCCATATTCTCGCCGCTCGAACTGTACAGCACGACAAGGCTCAGGCCGGACAGCACGATCAGGGACAGGCAAAGCGGTGGATCCAGGTGCCGGAAGAAGTTACGCAGCATCGTCTTCCTTCCCGGGCTCTTCCTCCGGCGGCGGTGGGGGTCCGATCAGGTAGTAATCCATGACCTTGCGTGCGATCGGCGCGGCGGTCCGGCTGCCCCCACCCCCGTTCTCGGCGATCACGGCCACCGCAATCTTTGGGTTATCCGCAGGGGCAAACGAAATGAACAGGGCATGGTCCCGAAACCGCTTGGCAACGTTTTCCTCCTTGTAGGTTGCGCCCTGCTTGATTCCCACGACCTGGGCGGTACCCGTCTTGCCCGCGAACCGGTACTCCGCTCCCTGCCCGGAGCGGCGCGCGGTGCCGCGTTTGCCGTGTACGACGTCCACCATGGCCTCGATCACAACGTCGTACATTTTCTGGTTTCGTATCGGTACCTGTTCAATGGTTTGAGGTCCCAGTTCCTGCAGCTTCGTGGCGCCGCTGTCTCCCACCGCCCTGACCAGCCTCGGCTTGTTCCTGACGCCACGGTTTGCCAGCGTGGCCGTCACCATAGCCAGTTGAAGTGGCGTAGCAAGGGTATATCCCTGTCCAATTCCGGCGATTACCGTTTCCCCCGGCCACCAGGGCTGGCCCCTGGCGTTGCGTTTCCATTCCTTCGACGGCACCAGGCCACTGGGCTCACCGTCCAGATCGATGCCGGTTTCCCTGCCAAGGCCGTAGCGGGTGAGGAACTCGTGGAGCTTTTCTATGCCGAGATTGTTAGCCAGCGTGTAGAAGTAAACATCGCAGGACTGGACAATAGCGTCGTGGAGGTCCACCCAGCCGTGGCCCTCCTTTTTCCAGCAGCGATATCGGTGCGTGGAACCACGCAGAGAGAACCAGCCCTTGCCGAATACACGCTCGAACGGACTCCTCCGGTCTTCCATGGCCGCCAGACCCATGATGGGCTTGATCGTGGAACCTGGCGCATATCTTCCGTTGAGAGCACGGTTCAGCAGCGGCCGGCCCTTGTCCTCGCGGAGAAGCTGATACGACTTGTTGTCGATGCCGTTGACGAATGGGTTCGGGTCGTACACGGGATTGCTGGCAAATGCCAATACGCCCCCGGTGCCCGGGTCCACTGCAACGATGGCGCCCTCGAATTCCCCGAGATACTCCCTGGCCGCTGTCTGCAGGTCGACATCCACATTCAGATAGATGTCCTTTCCGGCTACCGGACTGACCCGGGAAAGCGTACGCACCACGCGGCCATGAGCGTTGGTTTCCACCTGTTCGTACCCGGATTGACCGAGGAGGGTCCGCTCGTAGTGCGCCTCGATGCCGAGTTTGCCTATGTAGTCGGTGCCGCGATAGGCGTTGCGGTCGATCCTTTCGAGGTCCGCTTCGCTGATCCGGCCCACATAACCAACGACGTGGACCATCTCCGGGCCAAAAGGATAGTGACGCTGCAGTCGGGCGTTGATCTGAAAGCCGTTGATCAGGTGCTGATTGACGGCGAACCGGGCGACCTCCTCTTCGGTCAGACCGGATTTCAGAGTTCTGATCTCGAATCCTGGCCGCGCCCTCAATGCTGCGTTGAACCGCTTGATATCCGTGTCGGACAACTCGATAAGTTGTGCGATCTGGTCCAGTGCCGCGTCCATGTCCGGCACATTGTCGGGCACGACCTCCAGGGTATAGGTAGGAAGGTTTTCGGCAATCACCCGCCCCTTGCGGTCATAGATCTGACCCCTGGCCGGCGGGATCGGAACAAAGCTGATCCTGTTTTCCCGGGACAGGGTGGAATAGTGAGAATGCTGCTGGATCTGAAGGTAGTACAACCGGCCCAGCAGCACGAGGCACAGCAACGCCACGATGATCGAGGAAATCACCAGTCGCGACTGGATCAGGTTGGTTTCCCGAACGTAGTCCTTGATGCGTATATTGACCATCAGCGCGTCTTCGGCACCCGGCACAGTTCCTGCAGAATGATATGCAGCAAGGGCCAGACCAGCATTCCGACCAGACACGGCACCCAATAGGTGAAATCCAGATTCCAGGTGCTGAAGAAACCCCTTATCCAGCCCACCAGGGCCCGGTAAAGCAGCAGCATGAGCAGGACCGATACGGCCTGCTGCAACCAGGGGAACATGCTCAGGCGATAATGGAAGCGGTTCGCCAGATATCCGACCAATGACATGCCAAGTGCGTTCAGCCCGAGCAGGTTGGCCTGCGTGATATCAACCAGCAGACCCACCATCCAGCCCGCCACCGGCCCCACCCGGTCCGGCATCGCCAGGCACCAGTAGATCAGCACCAGCAGCACCCAGTCGGGACGGTACGTGGTGGCCCAGTCCGGTAGCGGCACCAGCATCAGTAGAAATGCGGCTATGAAGCTCAGGGCGATTCTCACTGCCTCCGGCTCGCCTCCTCCTTGAGAATCGCAGCCTGCAGTTCCTGTTCCGCACCCACGTACGGCTCTACTGTCGGCTCCTCCGCGATCTGAGATTGCTGTTCCGCCCGCCAGACCAGCAGGACCTGGCTTGAACGATCGATCTTCGCCGTCGGTTCCGCCTCGATGTGAAGGAAGGCCTCGCCCGGATCGTTCTCCACGGATATCACCGTTGCCACGGGGTATCCCGTCGGGAAGCGCCCACCGAGGCCGGAACTTACCAGGACGTCGCCAACGCGGATGTCGGCGATCTGACTGAGATAGGAAATTCGAAGACGATCGGAATTGCCCGTGCCGAAGGCAACCGCCCGCAGGCCGTTTCGCCGAACCTGGACCGGTGTGGCGTGCCCTGGGTCGGTGATCAGCGTCACGGCGCTGGTGAACGGCATGACCTGGGTCACCTGGCCCATAACACCGGTGGGATCGAACACCGGCTGGCCGACATGGGTGCCGTCCCGCAGTCCCCGGTCGACCAGGATCTTGTGGGTGTAAGGGTCGAGGCTGACCTCGATGAGTTCGGCCATGAGCACCTTGTCCTTGATCTTTTCTGCCGCATCGAGCAGGTGTCTCAGGGCCTCGTTCTCACGTTCAAGCGCCTCAAGCGTCTGCAGGCTCGATTTAAGCTGCACATATTCGGAACGCAGCGCCTCGTGGTCTTCCCTCAGGCCCTCACTCGATATGAACCAGATGTTGACCCGCTCCGCAATCTCGTTCGGTAGCGTCGCCACCACCTGCAACGGTGTAATCACGGTGGCGAGGGCCGATCGCAGATGCTGGAGATAGTGCGACCGGTAGTCCACGATCATGACCAGTACGGATATGCACACCAGGAGTGCAAAACGGAACAGGCTCGTGGACGGCGTTTCTCTAGCCACTTGTGTTAGATCTGCGCCGTGGTTGAAGCATCAGCCTGAGGATAAAGAGCTAACCGGGTTATTCGTGAGCGAACACATCTCCCAGCGTATCCATTTCCTCGAGCGCCCGCCCGCAGCCGCGCGCGACGCAGGTCAGCGGATCGTCCGCGAGCACGACCGGCAGACCGGTGTCCTCCATCAGCCGCCGGTCCATGTCGCGCATCAGCGCACCGCCACCGGCGACCACGATCCCCTTGTCCCCGATGTCCGCGCTCAATTCCGGCGGCGTTCGCTCCAGCGCCTGCTTGATCGACTGGACGATGGCGTCCAGGGGGTCGCTGATGGCCTCATAGATTTCGGTACTGTTCAATTTGACCGCCCTGGACATCCCCTCGGCGATGTCCCTGCCCTTGATCTCGATCTCGCGATTCTCGGATTTCACCCACGCCGATGCGATCGCCTTTTTTACCCGTTCGGCGGTCGCCTCACCGATGAGTATGCCGTGATGGCGCCGTACGAAATTGATGATGGCCTCGTCGAACGTGTCACCCGCCGTCCGCAATGAAGTGCTGTACACCATGCCCCCGAGGGACAGGATGCCCACCTCCGTAGTGCCACCGCCGATATCCAGTACCATCGAACCCGTGGGTTCAGCTACCGGCAGGTTCGCCCCGATGGCCACCGCCATCGGTTCCTCGATCAGATAGACCTCCCGCGCCCCGGCGCTGACCGCGGATTCCCGGATGGCCCGGCGCTCGACCTGCGTCGAACCGCAGGGCACGCAGATGATGATCCGCGGGCTGGGCCGCAAAAAACGGTTTTCCTGGACTTTGCGGATGAAGTATTTCAACATGACCTCGGTCACGGTGAAGTCCGCGATCACTCCGTCTTTCATCGGACGGATGGCCTGGATGTTCCCCGGCGTACGACCCAGCATCCGCTTGGCCTCGTGGCCCACCGCCAGAACGGTCTTGTTACCCCCGCCGGCTGCGGTATGGATCGCGACGACGGACGGCTCATTTAATATAATGCCCTTGTCCCGGACATAGATGAGGGTGTTGGCGGTGCCAAGATCGATGGCGAGATCGTTCGAGAACAGGCCCAGGATTCGTTTCAGCATTCAGATAGACCAGGACGGTTGGGGTTGATCAAAATCGGCGTACTCTAACAATGGGGGTACATGTGTTCAACCCGTGCGGCGATTATGTTAGGTTGAATGTTTGACGGAGAAAAGTTCGGACAATGGCATTGGACAAACAAACAGTATGCGAGATCGGTAGATTAGCACGAATTTATGTCGATGAAGTGGATATCGACCGCTATGCTTCGCAGCTGTCGACGATCCTTGAATTCGTGGAGCAGATGAACAAAGTAGACACGGATAACGTGGTACCTTTATCCCATCCACAGGACCGCGTGCTGCGAATGCGCGAGGATGCCATCACCGAGGGCGATCGACGCGATGATCTGCAGAGCGTTGCACCCGCCACCGAAAACGGGCTCTACCTCGTCCCGAGGGTAATCGAGTAACGCGCTCTGCCGGCACCCGTCAAATCACCGGATCTTTCACAAGGACTACTGCCCCGTCGTGTACTCTGATTCACTAGCACAACTCGCCTCCGGATTGAGCCGGGGTCAATTCTCGAGCGTCGAACTGACGACCACCTATCTCGACCGGATCCAGCGCCACGCCTCGCTCAACGCATTCATCACCGTGGATCCCGAATTCAGCCTGGGCCAGGCCAGGGCGGCCGACGAGAGGCTGAAAAACGGCAGCGCCGGACCGCTGACGGGTATTCCGCTGGTACACAAGGATATATTCTGCACCCACGGGCTGCTGACCACCTGCGGCTCGAAAATTCTGCACAATTTCGTCCCGCCTTACGACGCCACGCTTATTCGGCGCTGTAAGGAGGAAGGCATGGTCACCTTGGGTAAAACCAATATGGACGAATTTGCGATGGGCTCGTCCAACGAGACCTCGTGGTTCGGCCCGGTACTGAACCCCTGGGATCAGACCCGGGTCCCAGGCGGCAGCTCGGGGGGATCCGCGGCGGCGGTAGCGGCGAGGCTCGGTGCCGCGGGGACCGGAACCGACACCGGCGGCTCGATACGGCAGCCCGCTGCACTGACCGGCATTACCGGCCTCAAGCCGACCTACGGCAGAGTGTCGCGCTATGGCATGGTCGCATTTGCATCTTCACTGGATCAGGCGGGGCTGCTGACCCGTTCCGCCGAAGACGCGGCTGCGCTGCTCAATGTGATCGCCGGATTCGACCCACAGGACTCGACATCCGTCGAGGAGCCCGTGCCGGACTATACCGCCGGGCTTGGAGATGACATCGGCGGGCTCAAAATCGGGCTGCCCAAGCAGTACTTCGATGAGGGCCTGAGCCCCGAGGTTGAAACACTTATCAGGGATGCGCTGCGCGTCCTCGAAGACCGGGGCGCGACGTTGATCGATATCGATCTCCCCAACAGCGAACTCTGCGTTCCCTGCTACTACGTGATCGCACCCTCGGAAGCGTCTTCGAATCTGTCGAGATTTGACGGCGTGCGTTACGGATATCGGAGTGAGGAATACGAGGACCTTATAGACATGTACATGCGGACCCGGGCCGAGGGCTTCGGTGACGAGGTCAAGCGCCGCATCATGATCGGGACCTATGCCCTGTCGGCCGGTTATTACGATGCCTACTATGTCAAGGCGCAAAAGCTCCGGAGACTGATCACGGAGGATTTCGAACGTGCTTTCGAACAATGTGACATCATCGCCGGACCCACTGCGCCCACTACCGCCTTCGAATTGGGCGCCAAGACCTCGGACCCGATTTCCATGTATCTGAACGACATCTATACCATTTCAGTGAATCTCTCCGGGCTACCGGGCCTGTCCATCCCTGCCGGATTCGAAGGCGGCCTTCCCGCCGGCCTGCAACTGATCGGGCCCTATTTCTCCGAATCCCGGCTCCTCAACGTCGGCCACCGTTACCAGCAGGATACCAACTGGCACCAGCAAATCCCCGGAGGGTTCGAATAGTGGCCTGGGAAACCGTAATCGGGCTGGAAGTCCACGTACAGCTGAACACCCACAGCAAGATCTTCTCCGGCGCCTCGACCAGCTACGGCGCCGACCCCAACACCCAGGCGTGCGAGGTGGATATCGCCCTGCCCGGCGTACTGCCGGTAATGAACCTGGAGGCCGCCCGCAAGGCCGTGAAGCTCGGGCTGGCGGTGGATGCGGAGATCAACCGGCGAAATGTGTTCGCACGCAAGAACTATTTCTATCCGGACCTCCCCAAGGGATACCAGATCAGCCAGTACGAACTCCCCATCGTGGCCGGTGGACATCTCATGATCGATACCGATACCGGTGAAAAGCGCATCGGCATCACCCGCGCCCATCTTGAGGAGGATGCAGGCAAGTCGCTGCACGAGGATTTCCACGGCATGACGGGAATCGATCTCAACCGGGCCGGCACACCTCTACTGGAGATCGTATCCGAACCGGACATGCGCTCACCGGCCGAGGCGATTTCCTACCTGCGCAAACTTCATACCCTGGTGCGATACCTGGATATCTGCGACGGCAACATGCAGGAGGGTTCTTTCCGCTGCGATGCCAACGTGTCGGTGCGGCCGCTTGGAGAGACAGAACTCGGGACCCGGTCTGAGCTGAAGAACATCAACTCGTTCCGCTTCATCGAAAAAGCCATCGAGTTCGAAGTGGAGCGTCAGATCGAGCTGATTGAAGACGGGGGCAGCGTGAAACAGGAGACACGGCTGTACGATCCCTCGAAGAACGAGACCCGGCCGATGCGCACGAAAGAAGAAGCGCATGACTACCGCTACTTTCCGGATCCCGACCTGCCGCCGATGCAACTTAACGAACAGTTCATCGAAAACGTTCGGAAGGGTCTGCCCGAGTTGCCGGACACCAAAAAACGGCGGTTCGTGGAAGCGCACGGACTGGGCGCTGCCGATGCAAATCAGTTGACCTCGGACATAGCAACCGCCGACTACTTCGAGTCCGTCCTGCAGCAGACCAGGGGCGACGCAAAGACCGTCGCCAACTGGATCAATTCCGAACTGGCAGGCTACCTCAATGAAAACAACCTGGAAATTGGATCGTCTCCTGTCGATACGACCATGCTGGCGCAGCTAATCGACCGCATAGAGGACAGAACCATCTCGGGCAAGATGGCCAAGGATGTGTTCCGGTCCATATGGAATGGGGAAGGCACAGCCGACGACCTGATCGAAAGCAAGGGACTGAAGCAGATCACCGACAGCGGCGAACTCGAGGCGATCGTTGACGATGTGGTATCAAGGTCACCGGACCAGGTGGAACAGTACCGCGCGGGACAAACCAAGGTCCTCGGCTACCTGGTCGGCCAGGTCATGAAAGCCACCCAGGGCAAGGCCAATCCGCAGCAGGTGAATGCCATACTTATGGATAAACTGACCGGCGGCGCTTAGTTGCCGGCGTCCGCCGGCGCGCAAACCCAAAGTACATGGTATTCGCGAAATCCTTCGAATTAACCCTCGCGCCCTGTTCGAACCCGTCACCGATCATGCCATGATGCGGCAATAATCGAAAACTAAACGGCCTGAATTGGGATACAATCAAGTAACACGCTGACAATTTCGAGTAGTGGGGCTCAATACGAAAGCTGAAAGCTCTAAAATGAGCTTTGAAGACTACCTAAAAATTCTTGACGAATGCCGGAAGTTATTTAGACCGACATTTCGAGACCCCGGACTGGATTTTTACAAAGACATACGGCTATAACGCGCCTGTAGCTCAGCTGGATAGAGTACCTGGCTTCGAACCAGGTGGTCGGGGGTTCGAGTCCCTCCGGGCGCGCCATGATTCAGTAGTAAAAACAAGCGGTTATCGGTTTACCCGGTAACCGCGTTTCTTTTCAACAACACCAGTGCGGGACTTTTGCGGGACTTTTCCCCGCACACCTTATTTGCAGCCGTAATCAAATTCTCCAATTCGGCCGCTGAATAGTGTGTCGTGATCCTTCCCGACTTATGTCCCAGCAGGTCCTGACGATCCTCAAAACTCACTCCAGCTGCTCGTAATCGGCGGCCGGTTGTATGCTTGAGGTCATGGACCCGCACCTGGGAAAGACCCGCGCGCCTGCGAGCACTTTGCCAGCCCGAGTTGTTCATGACAGTGATCGGGTGGCCGCGGTAGGTGAACACGTATTCAGGGTGTTCACCGCGGACTTCCTCGATAACTGACCTTGCGACCCGGTTGAGTACCAATAAACGTTCTACACCATTTTTCACTCGATCCTCGGGGATGATGAAAACGCTGGTACCCAACTCGGCAACAGGGACTTCCCATTCCCAGCGCAGGGTACACACCTCCTTTTGTCTGGTACCCGTGTTGACTTTGAACAGTGCCATTCGCGCCAAATGTGGGGGCAGTTCCTTAAACAACCGCGTCTGCTCTTCCCAGGATAAGGGATAGGGCTTGCGTGCGTCTGTCACCGGCAGCAACTTGATTTTGGGTGCAGAATGCAACCAGGTCAGGTTGTTCATATCCAGCCACTCCGATGCAGCGAGATTGAGAATGTGCCGTACCACACCCAGAGCGAGGTTGATGCTCTTGGTCTTGATCGCCTGCTGGCGCCGCGCCTCGATGAAGAGCTGCAACGTGCCCATATGGACCGATTCGATCGGCAGGTGGCCGATGTAGGGATCCAGTTGTTTAAGATGCAGCGCCGTATCG
>Ga0316187_10001168_pt1 | contig 22253 bp, 18 predicted proteins | sample CroRivburrow1_MG_FD_204927 | JGI IMG/M metagenome (GOLD analysis project Ga0316187, IMG submission 204927) | Coastal sediment microbial communities from Maine, United States - Cross River worm burrow 1 | ecosystem: Environmental > Aquatic > Marine > Coastal > Sediment | place: USA: Maine...
ACCATCGGTGACTTCGAGCTCGCCCACTTTGTTGCCGAGTCGATCGAGGTGCTCGCCATCGTCGTGATCTCGATCGCAGTCGTGGCTGCGTTCGTCGGCGCAGTCACGGAGCGCTTCAGATCAGACCCCGAGGGGGCCATGCAGGCGTTCAAACGCGCGATTGCCCGCGGCCTGCTCATTGGGCTCGATCTGTTGATCGCAGCCGACATCATCAAGACGGTGACGTTGGAGGCCACGCTCGAGAACGCCACCGTGTTGGCAATCTTGGTTCTCCTCCGCACCTTCCTCAGCTGGACGCTGGTGCTCGAGGTCGAGGAACGCTGGCCCTGGCAGCGGAGATCGCTAGTCGAGCCAGATTGAGGTGAACGACGCCCATAGAGCGACTGCCCCACGAGTCGAGGCCCGCATCGACTCTGCCACGTCGCTGTGTGGCCGGGGCGCGCAGCTGCGTTCCGCACAGGCAGCGCCTCACCTCGCCACATGGCGACGTCCTCGTTCGCGTCGGCTACTGGATTGTCATTGCGATCCGCAAGCTCTCCTCGGGGGTGATGCAGTGGTCGGCATCCTCGGCGTCCTCGCCGATGTCCAGCTGCACCCATCGCACCCGGCCCGCAGAAAACCTCAACTTCAGGCTGTTGTCGTAGTTACAACGAAGTGGGCCTAATAGGACGGCTTTCACCCCTGAAGATTCTGGAGAAGTGGCCCGGAAGGGCGCCGAAGCTAGGCCGAGCGACGGCGAAGCGGTGAGTCAGCGGGCGAGGATGCGGCACACGCCTCGGCGGGTCTCGTGGAAGTCTGATGCTGTGAAGCAATGACCCCGGGTGAGGTTTTCTTCTGATTCTGCACCCGATCGAGAGCCGTGCCGGTCCGCTCCGGATCGCGCGGGCGGACTCACTCCGGTATACCGGCCAATCGCATGAGATCGTGGGCCCGCTCTCGCTGGTGGGAGTGCCGGGTGAGCTTCAGGAGGTTCCATGTCGTCAGCCGGAACGTTGGAAGCTGAGCGACAGCGTCGGCGGTGAGGGCGCGTGCCCTGTCGTGGTTGCCGAGACCTTCGTATGCACCGCCCGCCCAGGCAAGCGCCGGAGGGCCTACAGGTCCCTTGCGTCCCACATTCTCTTCAAACGCGTCGATCGCGCCGACATGATCCCCGGCGAGGAGCCTGGTGAGGCTGAGCAGGTTCAGGTACGGCCCGTTGATGAAGCGCGGGTTCAGCCGGATCGCATGCATGATCGATCTGGCACCGGCCACCGGGTCACCAGCCAACGCGACGATCAGACCACGGTAGGCATGAGCGTCGGCGTCGTTCGGCTGGCGACGGATCGCTTCGTCTGTCGCCGCGATAGCGTTGTCATGCCGGGCCTGCATGAGTAGGGCGAGGCTCAATGCGGCATGGCCCCATCCGAAACTGTCGTCGACATCGATTGCCCTTTCGGCCAGATCGGTTGCCAGCCCCGCGGTTGCGCCGATCTCGCCATGACCGAGCAAGCCGCCCAGGCCGAGGATGACGGCCAGCCCGGCGTAGCCGCCTGCGAAGAGCGGATCCATCTCGACCACTCGCTCGAACAGCCCACGCGCCGCCTCGATCCGGTCCGGGACCGGCGGGTAGGGCGTCGCCTTCGCCTGTACATAGAGTTCGTACGCCTCGAGGTTCTGGGTGTGAACCTTTTGGAGGCGCTCACCCTCGTCCCCGCTGAGCCGAACGGAGAGCGCGGAGACCACCTTGGCGCCCACGTCATCCTGGAGCTCGAACACATTCTCGACGGTCCCGTCGTACCGCTCCGCCCACAGGTGGCCCCGCCCCTCGACGTCGGTCAGCTTCACATTGATGCGGACACGTTCGCCCGCCTTCCGCACGCTCCCCTCGAGGATGTATCTGACGCCGAGTTGCCGGGCGATCTCGCCCAGGTCGACGCTTTGTCCCCTGAAAGTTGAGCTCGTGGTCCGCGAGACCACGAACATGCCCGATAGTTTGGAGAGATCCGTGATCAGATCCTCCGTCATGCCGTCGGCGAAGAACTCCTGATCCGGATCGCCTGACATGTTGTCGAACGGCAAGACCGCGATCGTCGGTTTGGTCGGCTCGCCCACCTCGACCGGCTCACGTGCGGGGGCCTCTTCGGCTGTTGCGGCGTGCCGCCAGTGCCAGACGTGAATGGGTCGTGCGAGGTTCTTGACCTGGTGCTCGCCGCCGTCCACCCACTCCACATCGAGCCGGTCGCGAACCTGGCGATAGGCATCGTCCGAGATCGCCACACCATCCGGTGAGGCGAGGGGCTCGACCCGGGCCGCGATGTTCACCCCATCCCCGAAGATGTCGTCGCCGTCGATAATGACGTCGCCGATGTGGATTCCGATGCGAAACCGAATGGCCGAATCCGACGGCATTCCCGAGTTGCGTCCGACCAGGGATCGCTGCGCGGTCACGGCAAATCTCGTTGCCACCACCACCGATGAGAACTCGAGCAGCAGCCCGTCGCCCATCGTCTTGACGATGCGGCCCCCGCTGCTGTCGATGAGGGGGTCGATGACTTCGGACCGGCATGACCGTAGCGCTTCGAGAGTTCCCAACTCGTCGACGCTCATCATCCGTGAGTATCCGACAGCATCGGCAGAAACGATCGCGGCCAACCTGCGTTGTGTGGGCTCCGGCATGCTGAGACGATAGCTACAAGCACAGCCCGGCAGACGACCCTTCGTTGGAGCGCTCAGCCCAAAGCGGTGCTGGGTCGCCGCGGCGCGATCGTTGCCGTCTGGGTCGCCGATCGATCTAGCAGCCTTCTCGCGGAGGTCGATAAGTGACTGTGCTCGAGCGATCGAGCCATCGCTCAGCGCACGACTAGCTAGTTCTGGTCGCTGCAATGCGGTGCGCGATAGACAAGCGAGCTTGGCGGCAACCGGCGCACAACGGGCGCACGTCGCGCATTTCCCGTAGCGGGATGTAGCCGCGCGATCCACCCCGCACGCCCCGAGTTTGGCTCCGCCAAACTCGGAAGGAACGCCACAGGCGTTCCCGTGGGCCCGGCAGGACTCGAACCTGTCAAGCCGAAACGCCGAGCCGGGTAACCGACGCCCCACGACGCCTGTCGCGCATTTCCGGGTGCGGATGTAGCAGCGCGATCGGCACCGCTCAGATCGGTGGGCCCGGCAGGACTCGAACCTGCGGCCAAGGGATTATGAGTCCCCTGCTCTAACCAACTGAGCTACGGGCCCGCTCAGGAGTTCAGTGTAGAGGGACCCGCAAGGTGTTGGTTAGAGCAGCCCCGCTCTGCGAGATATCGCTCCATTCGAAACTCCCCCGGCGTTGCGCTCACTCGCAGAGGCCTGACCAACTGACCTACGGGCCCGCTCAGGTCCAGTTAAGAAGGCAGCAACTCCCCCCTGCGTTCCTGCTGGATCTAGCGGCCCATTGTGCCGTCAGATCCGCTAGACGCCATAGAACCAGATCACTGTCTTGACATTGGAGCTGTTCTATCGTATCGTTCGATATAGATCGAACGCCCCAACAAAGGCAGAACAGCATGACGGTTTCCGGACCGAAGGTGCGTGACTTCACCGACAAGCAGCGCTCGTTGAGCGTGACGGTCGAATCGGACGCCGTATACGAGGTGCTGCTGGCGCTCTTTGTGTTTCATGGCGAGACTGAACACGACCAGTACGAGGTCGGCTCGGAGCTCGCTCTGGCGGTCCAGGACGGCGCCGACGAACAGCTCATTGCCGACATCAAGGCGATGGGCTCGTGGGCTGAGCTTGGTCTACCGCTGATCGGAGTCGCCCACGACCTCCCCACCCCACGCACCGTTGCCGGCCTCGTCGCGGAGATTCGCCAGATGGACCCTGCGGTGCTGCGATCGATGCTCATGGCCTGTTGCGGAGTGAAACCGTCGCACGGTCACGATACGGCCACGATCGAAAGGGCTGCTCAAGGCGATACGAACGCGGTCCGCGAGCTGTTCGAATCGCTCCCCCACACATCGGACATCGGCGCAGTGCTCGAGCGTGAGCCCGAGCAGATGCGGGAAGACATTGCGTCGGTCATTGAGCGTTTCGGTGCGGCCGTCGGGCCCTATCTCGCGGAACGCCAGGCGGTACTCGACCGCGATGCCGCTGCAACCGTGGCGCTCGCCAAGACTATGAGCCCCGATCGGCTCGTCGAGAAGGTAACGAACGGGATCACCTTCGAGATGCAGCCGCAAGTCAGCGGCGTCTTGCTGATCCCCTCGGTTGCGATCCGCCCCTGGGTGGTGATCTCGGAGCACAAGACGCTGCGAGTCTTCTGCTACTCAGTGGCCGACGAGCACCTCGACGCCGATCCCGACGCTCCCCCGGCCTACCTCGTGAACACCCTCAAGGCACTCGGCGACGAACGCCGCCTGCGGATTCTCGGCATCCTGGCCGAGGGCGACCTTGGACTGAAGGAGCTCGCCGAGCGAGTCGATCTCGCCAAATCGACTGCGCACCATCACATGGGGATTCTGCGTCGGGCCGGCCTCGTGCGGGTAATCATCGGGCGGGACGACCAGCGCTACAGCCTGCGCGACGACGCCGTTCCCGAGACCGGCCGTCTCCTTGAAACCTTCCTGGCGGCTCGCCCCGTCGCCGAAAAAGACCCCCGAGAGGACAAGCAATGAACGGACTATACGAAGTCACTTACGCCGAATCAGTAACCAACGAACGGGCCCGCCGAGTCGAGCGCCGTGCCTCCGAGGCTGCACTCCTCGCCGAAGTCACCGCCGAACACCCGGTGCGGACCCGCCTCGGACGCGGCTTGATCCGGCTCGGAATGCGACTGGCCCCCCAGGTGGAGCCACCGCGCCGTGCCCGCACTAGCCCCAACTGCTGACCAAGCTCGCACGCAAGAGACAACGACCGGCCGATTGCCTCCGGCCGGTCGTTGCGCGTCCGGACCCACCCGGTCGCCCGTAGTATCTCCTGGTGCGCAAGGCCGTCGTAGTCATCGCCCTCATCGTCACCGCCTGCTCCCCCGGAGCCACGGCGGAAACGACGCCGCCTCCGCCAGTCGATACGACTCCCACGACTGTGGCTCCCCCACCAGCCACCACTGCGCCGACCACCAGCACCTCGACCACCACGTCGACCACCACAACGACGACGACCTCCACCACCACGCCGCCACCGCCGAGCGAGTTCTTCGTGTGGATGCCCAACGGCCTCACTCAGGGTTTCGCCGAATCCCTGGAGGACGTCGACGGCATCGAGGCGGTCACCGAACTGCGGACCGCTACTCTGCACATCAAGTCGAGCCACAAGGCCGACGGCACCCCGGTCGATGAGCCCCGCGCCGGGTATGTAATCCCGGTGCATGCCGCCATAGTCGCCCCCGAGGGCCTCGAGCACATCGTCGGCGTAGCAGACCTGGCCCCGGACGAGTTGGTCCTCGGCGAAGACTCCGCGGCGCTGCGGCGACTCGAAGTCGGCGACACGATCACCTTTGAGAGGTCAACGATGACCGTAGGCGCCATCGTCCCCGAGTCGCTGATGTCCGGCTACGAGATGATTGCCACAACACCCGAACCGTTCGTCGAAAGACGGATGGAGACCCGGGCGGTCCACGTGTTGTACGACTGGTCGCGGTACCGCCTCTTTCTCGAAGCCCGTGCCCGCGTCGACGAAGACACGACGTTTCGGGTCAGCGAACGGTCCACCAGCGCCGACCGCGGCGGACTGGCAGTGCGCTCGCAGGCCTTCATCAAACAGGTCTTCGGCGAGTTCGCCTACCGGCCCACGACGGGCCGCAGCTTTGTGATCGATCCGGACTGGATCAACGCCAACATTGTCGACGTGCGTATTCCGCTACTTGGCCGAACTCGATGCCACAAGCTCTACACCGAGATTCTCACCGACATCATGCAGGATCTCGTGGACAACGGATTGAGTGATGTGATCGACCGCAGCGCGTTCGCCGGATGCTGGAACGGTCGCTACATCGCGAGCAGCTACCGACTGTCACGCCACGCGTTTGGGGCGGCCGCCGACATCAACATCTTCAACACGCCCGATGAGGGCCCGGGGAGCCCGGTCCACCCTGAGCTGCTGTGGCGTATGGAGGAAGCCGGGATCACCTCCGGCCACAAGTGGGCGAAAACGGACGCCGGCCACTTCGAGTACTTCGGCACCTTCGACGAGTAGGGCCGCCTCAGCCCACTCCCCCGTATGGCACACCGGCCAGGTCGGCGATGTCGCGTTTGAATGTTGTCAGGTCGGCCAACTCGAACTCGTTGAGGTGACTGTGACCCATCGCCCTGGCGAGCACCTGCATCAACTCAACAGATGCCTCGAAGAACCGGCTCAGGCGCTCGGCAGCCAAGTCCACCGGAAGCCGCTCCCGCAGATCTTCGCGCTGGGTGGCGATCCCGACCGGGCAGTTGTTGGTATCGCAGGCGCGCATGCCGATGCAGCCGATCGCCTGCATCGCTGAGTTGGACACGGCTATCGCGTCCGCTCCAAGTGCCATCGCTTTGGCGAAATCGGCGGCGACCCTCAAGCCGCCCGTGATGACGAGCGTGACATCGGACGCGCCGGCGGCGTTGAGGTGGCGCCGAGCCCGCGCCAAAGCCGGGATCGTCGGCACCGAGATGTTGTCGCGGAAAAGCTTGGGAGCAGCCCCGGTGCCTCCTCCCCTGCCGTCGAGGATCACGTAGTCCACACCGACCTCGAGGGCAGCATCGAGATCGGCCTCGATCCGTTGCGCCGACAGCTTGTATCCCACCGGGATCCCCCCGGTGCGCTCCCGGACCTCGGCGGCGAATTCGGCAATCTCCTCGGGACGGGTCCACTCGGGGAAGCGTGCAGGCGAGATCGCCGGCATCCCCGGCTGCAGCTCACGCACCTCGGCGATCTCTCCAATCACCTTGTGGCCCGGCAGGTGGCCTCCCGTGCCCGTCTTGGCGCCCTGGCCTCCTTTGAAGTGAAACGCCTGAGCCTTCGCGACCTTATCCCAGGAGAAGCCGAAACGGGCTGATGCCAGCTCATAGAAGTAACGCTCGTTGGCCTCCTGCTCTGCGGGCAGCATGCCCCCCTCTCCCGAGCAGATCCCCGTGCCGGCCAGTTGCGCACCCTTGGCGAGGGCGATCTTGGCTTCCCGCGACAGCGCCCCGAAGCTCATGTCGGAAACGAATAGCGGGATGTCGAGGCGCAGCGGCCTCTCTGTCCTGGGGCCGATGACGACATCGGTGCCAACCGGTTCTTCGTCGAGCAGCGGAGGTGTGGCCAGCTGGGCGGCGACGAACTGGATGTCGTCCCATAGCGGCAGCTTGTGGCGCGCCACTCCCATGGCTGCCACCGCTCCGTGGTGACCGGTGCGAGTGAGGCCGTGCCCGGCAAGTTCCCTGATCGCGGCGACATACGGCTCATCGGGCGTACCGTGTGGGTCTTGGTAGGCGCCCTGGTACGCGCCGCGGTCATAAGGCTGCGGGTTGTCCTTGGCCCACAGCAGGATCTCGTCGCCATCGACCCATACGCCGTCTTCCTCGATCCAAGCGTGGAAACGATGGAGGCGCTCTTCGTTGTGGTACTCGCTGACCCCGGTGCGATACCGGTAGTCCCAGTTATGCACGCCGCAGACCAGGTTCTCGCCGCGGATGTACCCATCGGCGAGATGCGCACCGCGATGTTGGCAACGGCCGTACATCACCGACACCGATTCGGCGTCCGGCCAGCGGACGATCACGAGGTCGACACCCGCCACGAGCGCCGCGGTCGGCTGCAGAGGTACGAGCTCAGACCACGCGGCGATCTGCTCTGGCTGCATGAGACTCCTCGTGGGTGAAAGGATGCCTCACTCTATCGAGAGTGTGCCCATCAGCACGCTGCAACCGCGAGAAGCCGGCCAGCCGAGCGGGATGATTTCGATCTCGCACGGGGCCCCACTATGGGTATTCGACGATGACCACCACGAGTGGTCGATCATGCGCGCACCGTGTAGGCACTACTACCGACCGCGGAGGGTATTCATGCTCTGGCACCGCTTACGGTGGTAGCTTTTAATGCTTGGCAAGCAGTTGAGTAGTGGGTGGCGCCAGAGGAGTTCTGACCTGCTCAACACAGGAGAAGTGGGCGGCGGTACGCCCGCTCGGGGAAGGTGTTCTGTATGTCGTTGTCTCGTCGTGATTTTCTCAAGCTGAGCGGCCTGGCCGCCGGCACGAGCGTTGTCAATCCGGGTCTATTGCTTCCGGGCACAGCAGGGGTGCGGGCGGCCCGGGCTTTCGTCCCGGCGGCCGCCGGATTGATCGATCCGGCTCTCCAGCCGAAGTTTGTGAACCTGGTCCCGGATGCGATGGAACCAGGCTTCAAGTTCTACCCGAAGAAGGGCCGGGTGAAGGTCGGCGCCGGGCCGGCAGTTCAGTGGACCGGGCTCACCGACTCGATCGGGAACCCGCTACAGACTCCCGTGTTCGGATACGGAACTCCTTCGCAGGGTTTCACGTGGCCGGGACGAACCTTCGAGGTGTATAAGGATGAGCCGCTTCAGGTCAAGTGGGAGAACAAGCTCGTCGATTTAAAGACCAAGGAATATCTGCCTCATCTGCTCCCGGTGGATACGTCACTCCACTGGGCGTACAGCTTGCACGGCTACGAGGACCACACCATCGAAAATGCCGGCATCCCAATCGTCATGCATCTCCATGGGGGCCATTCGGACTTCCAGTACGACGGCAACCCGGAGTTCTTCTTCAACCCCGGCTGGGGAGTGCGCGGCCCACAGTGGCGCTCAAAGGACTATTTCTATGGGAACGACCAGCAGGCGGGCACGTTGTGGTACCACGACCACGCCCTCGGCATCACCAGGCTCAACGTGTACGCGGGTCTCGCCGGTTTCTACATCTTGCGCGACGAGTTCGACACGGGTCTGGCGGGCAATCCGCTAGGGCTGCCGGTATGGCCGTATGAGAAGGGGTATGCGATCCAGGACCGGATGTTCAAGGCCACCGGCGAGCTGTTCTACCCGTCGTTCCCGGGTGACCCGTTCTATGACGACTTCATCATCGGCGAAGAGGCTGAGCTACCCGAAGATCTGTTCCCCGGCGGTGGTCCGACGGCCCTGGCCGAGTTCTTCGGCGATCACATGATCGTCAACGGGATGATCTGGCCCAAGGAAGACGTCGAACCGCGTGACTACCGCCTGCGGTTGCTCAACGGCTGCGACAGCCGGTTCCTCGTCATCCGCTTCCGGGCCGTTGATTCCGACGCAACAACGCTGGACGACGCCAGCGCCCCGCTCCCGTTCAAGGTGATCGGCAGCGACCAGGGCCTGGGCGACTCGGTAGTCGTAACGGACACACTGGTGTTCGAGCCGGGAAGCCGCTACGACGTGGTCTTCGACTTCCGGAACTACCAAGGTCAGCGGATCATCATGGAGAACATCGGCGGCGATGCTCCCTTCGGTGGCGATTTCGGCGGCGCTCTGGCAGACGAGGACTTCTTCCCCGACCGGCAGACCGACCGCATTATGGCCTTCGACGTGGCCGACGGCATCAACGGGGCCGGCTCGTTCAATCCGAATCTGAGCATATTCGGGCCGCACATCGGGGAGCCGAACAAGGTTCGCCAGGTGGCGCTGTTCGAGGGCAAGGACGAATTCGGCCGGCTGCAGCCACTGCTTGGCGCCAACACCGGGACCCCCGAGAATCCGGAGTGGAGCGCGATCGCGTGGCATAGCCCGACGACGGAGACACCAACCGTCGACGACATCGAAGAGTGGGAGATCTACAACTTCACCGGCGACGCCCATCCCGTCCACGTCCATCTCGTGCACTTCGAGATCCTGGGCAGGAAAGCGATCACGTTCGACTCCGATGACGGGGATCCGGGACAGAAGGTTCCCCAGCACAACGGCCTATTCGGTGTCGCCCCCGCCATCAGCAACGTCGCGGTCGGTGCACCGGTGGTTCTCGGGGCGGCGGATGGGTACGTCGAGAACGCATCGAAGGACATGGTGACGGCTCTGCCCGAGCAGGTCACCAGGATCAAGATGAAGTTCGACAAGACGGGCCGTTATGTCTGGCACTGCCACATCCTGTCCCATGAGGATCACGAGATGATGCGTGTCGTCCAGGTCATGCCAAGGCCTGCGGAAGCAAATGCCGCCGTGCCCCAGTAGGCACGCCGGTCGATATACGACGGCTGGAGAGCCCGGAGTCGGCGAGTGCCGCTCCGGGCTCCGCCGCGACACGGTACGCTCGAAAGATCAGGTACGCGGCCCTCGCAATCGCAACGCCGGATGGAGTTCGAGTACTAACCCGTGCGGGGCGGGGCGCCCCGGAAGTCGCCGATAGCCGCCACAAACTCAACCGGGACCCGGGTCGGCCGACCATTGGTCGTAGTTATCGCGGCATCGACGGTCTGCGTTGCCAACACGTCGCCGCCGCGGCGCATCCGTTGATGCCACTGGGTCGTGACCCGCTTGATCTCACCCACCTCGGTATCGACGGTCACGGTGTCACCCGCCCGCGCCGAGGAGACAAACTTCGTCTCGATTCGCGTAACCACGATGTGGTAGCCCATTTCCGCCATCTCAGCCATGCCGAAACCGATCGACTCGAGCAGTTCGATCCGGGCCACCTCGAAGTACTGAACGTAGGCCGAGTGGTTGAGGTGGTTGTACGGATCCAGCTCGTAGAAGCGGACCTTGATGTCGTGTGAATGGGTCACGGCCGCAAATGTAGCGCTCAAAGATCGGCAGTGGGCTCGGTAAAGCCGTGCTGCCGCCACGCCTCGTACACCGCAATCGCGGCTGCATTCGCCAGGTTGAGGCTGCGACCCCCCGGAGCGATCGGTATTCGGGTCACCACGTCGGCCGCGTCGAGAATCTCCTCGGGCAGTCCCACCGACTCCTTGCCGAACAGCAGCGCGTCTCCTTGCTCGTACGCAACATCGGTGTAGAGCGTGTCGCCGTGCTGGCTGAAGGCGATCACGCGCTGCGGTTGGGCCTCCTCGAGAAAGCCGGCGTAAGAATCGTGGTGCGCCACTGCGGCGTGTTCTCGGTAGTCGAGACCGGCTCGCCGCAGGCGGGCCTCATCGAGATCAAACCCGAGCGGGTGTATCAAGTGCAGCTCACACCCGGTGTTGACCGTCAGCCGCATCAGATTGCCGGTATTCGGCGGAATCTCCGGCTCGTGAAGCACTACCTTGAACATTGAGCAATACGCTAACTGGAGCGACGCTCGAGCAGCGCCGGCGGCCCGCCGGTTCACATGCCGACGTGGCCGAAGGCGTCCCCGGTCTCGGCCGACCCGGGAAAGCCTGCGTCCGACTGATGCCAGCGCTGGTCGCCGGCGGGGCCGAGACCGGTGCCGACCCGGCCGCGGATGATCTGGGTGGCTCCGGCATCGGCCTTGGCGCCGATGTCCTCGGCAGGCACCCCAACCACGAGCCATGAGAGCCCACTCCCGGAGAAGTCTCCGGTCGAAAGCCAGCTCCCGAATCCATCCTCGCCTTGGGCAGCACCCCGGATCCCGGGAGTGTCCTGCGACCAGATGCTGTCTCCGGTGCTCGCCAGCCCGAGGCTCGAACCCTGGATGACGTGGACGGAACCGGCATTCGACAGCGCGGACACGGTCTTGCCCGGAGCGCCGACAGCCAGATCGTGGTTGCCATCCCCGTCGAAGTCGCCGTACGAGACGAAGGATCCGAACAGATCGCCTTCCTCGGACGTCCCCAGCAAGCCGTTCGCCCCTTGCTGGAAGTGCTGAGCGCCGGCAGTGACCAATCCCCCGCCAGAACCGTAGAGAATGTTGACGCCACCGGCAGCCTTGCCCTCGGCGACATCTGCCGGAACACCGATCGCAAGGTCCATCCTGTCATCGCCATCAAAATCACCGCTGGCGAGAGCCGATCCAAACATCTCCCCGGCGGCGCGCCCGCCGCCCACACCGGGAGCATCCTGGGCAAAACGCGCCTCACGGGCCGAGTCCAACCCCGACGCGGTGCCGTAGAGAGTGACTACCGCTCCCGCTTCGGCGTGGCCATCGCGGGCCTGGCCGGGAATGCCGATCGCAAGGTCGCTTCTACCGTCGTTGTCAAAGTCGCCCGCTGCCAGCGCGGCACCGAAGCGGTCTCCTGCCCCGAGCCCACCGCTGATCCCGGGAGTGCGTTCACTGAAGTTCGCCGAGGTACCGTCGAACCCGGATGCCGAGCCATACAGCACGGTCACCATGCCGGCTGCGGCCCGGCCGCGGAGGGTCTCGCCGGGAGCACCTACGGCGAGATCGGCGAAACCGTCGTCGTTGAAATCACCGATGGCCAGAGCTTCGCCGAATCGATCACCGGCGTCGGCGGTACCGGCAACGCCCGGCCGATTCTGATGCCAGAAGTTCGTTCCAGATGCCGCCAGGCCGTCCTGCGACCCGAGTATCAGATTGATGGCCCCGCTATCAGGGTCGGGGCCAATCTGTTCGCCCGGGACGCCCACCACCAGGTCGTCGTAGCCGTCGCCGTTGACATCGCCGCACGCGGTCGTGTAACCGAATTCCTCATCGCTGTTGGCGCCGCTGCCCACCCCGGCGCTGCGCTGGGTGAAGGCCTTGACACCTGCAATAGCCAGACCGGATTCGGTGCCGTAGAGGACGGCTACCGCGCCGGCATCCACCTTGGTGTTGTCGACCAGGTCCTCGCCGGCGACACCGATGGCAAGATCGTCGTAGCCGTCGTCGTTGTAGTCACAACCCCGGGGATTGCCCGAGCCCAGCGGAGCGTTGAGCACCGTGGCCGCGTTGAGCGAGTGATACGGGTTGATGACGACGTGACCGCCATCCGGGCCGGGCTTGTGCAGCTCGTAGTGGAGGTGCGGAAGGCCGCCCTCAGCATTCCCGCTGTCTCCCACCCAGCCGACCAGTTGCCCGGCCTCGACGCGGGCACCTCGCTCGATGCCGGGTGCAAATCCCCAACCCAGACCGTCATCGGTGCCGGGGGTGTCGTTGTTCATGTGGATGTAATAGGACTCCCAGCCGTCATCGTGATTCAACTCGAAGGCACAGCACGGCCGCGTCGGATCCGTGTTGTTGTGCATCCAGCCGACGGTGCCCGATGCCACGGCGAGGAGCGGCGTCATCTTGGGCTTCATGATGTCGATGCCCGCGTGGCTGTGCCCGGAACGCGGGTCACCGAAGTTGTTGTCGTAGGTGGCGCCGCCCTGAATCGGGAAGTACATGTCGTATACGACCGGGGCGGCGGCGATCGGCGGCGTATCGGCAGTGGTCTCCTGGTCGGTCACCAGCTCCGCACCTTCATCCGTGGCCAGAGCCGCCGGGAGTGGTAGGAGCAGAAACAGCGCCAGCATGACACCCAATGACCGCGATCCCCTCGGCATGACCTTCTACTTTCCAGCGCGCAATTACCCGTACCCTTTAGCTATCGACGGGCCACCGCCAAATACTTGATACCCATTTCGGGATTAGCACCGGCCCAAGGGGCCAAGAAGATGCGGTTAAGGATGAGTTCGGGGATCGTCCTGCGACTCTGCGAAGTGTTCGTAGTCGGTGACCACCATGTCGGGATCGCCGTCCATCCTGATGGTGCCCTTATCGAGCCAGATCACGCGGGAACAAGTCTCGCGAATGATGCGGAGCCGATGTGAGACCATGATCACGGTGCCGGCGTGGCCCGCCATGTCTTGAAGACGGTTCTGGCTGCGCTGCTTGAAAGAGGCATCACCAACGGCGAGCGCTTCATCGACGAGCAGCAGATCGGGCTGCACCACCGTCGAGATCGAAAAGAGGAGGCGGGCCCGCATCCCAGACGAATACGCTCGCATAGGGAGGTCGATGAACTCGCGCAAGCCCGCAAAGTCGACGATCTCGTCGAACTTCTCGTCGACAGTGGCCTTCGACAGGCCAAGGGCAAGCCCACCGATCATGATGTTCCGCCTGCCCGACAGCCGAGGTTGCAGCACGGCTCCAACGCCGAGAAGGGTGGGGATCGACCGGGCCCGGATTCGCCCTGATTCGAGAGGGATCAACCCGGCGATGGCTCGCATGAGCGAGCTCTTTCCTGATCCGTTCGAGCCGATGACACCGAGCAGGTCGCCCGCTCGCATCTCCAGGCTGACACCGTTGACCGCGTGAATCTCGCTCGCCCGCGGCCCGCGGCGCCCGAGGACAAAGTCACGAAGCGAGCTCGTGCGATCGAGATCCGGCCGATAAACGACATGGGCCTGCTCGACGGACAGGGTGATGGGTGCCTTCTCAGACCCTGCCATACCGACGCTCTCCGCGCTTGAAGAATATGAAACCGAAGACCAATGCGCCGAAAGCCCAAGCGATGGCCGAAATCCAGATCTCCGGAGGGGCGCTGACCTCGGCAAGCACCGCCGATTTGGCGAGCGTTGTGAGTGAATACCACGGGTTCAACGGGAAGTAGTCGGCGAGCGAGAGCACCCATTCCGGAGGAAGTTTGCCGAGGGCGTCCGGTTCGGAAAACCGCTCAACGCTGTAGAGGATGCCCGATAGGTAGAACAGCAGCCGGAACATGATCGGCAGGATCTGCTGAATGTCGCGGAACGTCTCGTTGAGGCGAGCGGCGACAAAAGAGACCCCCATCGTGAACATCACCAGCAGTGCCGTGTATGGAATCAACAGCAACCACGTCCACGTAATGGTCTCCCCCGAGAGCAACGCCATCATGAGCGCAACCACGAGCGCCGGCACCAACGCGATCACCTCCGCCGACACCGCCGAAATCGGTAGGGCAGCGCGCGGGAATCGGATCGAGCGGATGAGGCTCTCGTTGCTCGTGAGCGAGCGGGCACCGGCCATGGTGGCTTGCTGCGAGAACCGGAAGAGGAACACCCCGAGCGTCAGAAACCCCAGAAAGTTGTTGAGACCGCGACTCACGTCGAGGAGCTTCCCGAATACCAGAAAGTAGACGCCGACCTGCAGAATCGGACTGAGGAGGTACCACAGGTTTCCCAACACCGTGTTCATGTTCCGGGCGCGCAGCTCCGACCGGGGAACCTCCGTGAGAAACTCGCGGAGCCGCCACAGATCGCGAATGTACTGACGCGACGTCGCGTCGGCGCTGACGTCGATCAGCCAGCTGTCCGCGGCGTTGGTGCCCTCGCCGGCCGTCACGTGACCTCCGCCACGCGGCGCGTCCGCTGGTGCGAGCGCAACGACCGCTCGGTCAAATACGCACGCCACGTCAAATACGCACGCCCCCTGGGGACGCCAACCTGTATTGCGATGTGCTTGATGGCGATCACCGGTAACTCAGCTTCGGATGGCGCGGAGCGTACCACCGGCCCGTTTCCACCCCGCGCCACAACGTGGCCTATCGAAAGTGTCTAACTGCGAGTGATCGTGCCTTCCCAGGTACCGACCTTCTCGCCCTTCATCGCCTCTTCGTCGAACCAGAAGCTGGTGACGGCCTTGGTCTCGGTGTAGAACTGGACACCGTCGCGTCCCATGACATGAAGGTCTCCAAAGAAGCTCTTCTTGTGTCCGCTGAACGGGAAGACCGAGATCGGCACCGGAATTCCAACATTGACCCCCACCATTCCGGCGTCGATGCGCCGGGCGAACTCGCGTCCGTAGTAGCCGCTCTGGGTGAAGATCGACGCCCCGTTGGCGAACTCGCTGGCGTTGATCACCTCGACGCCTTCGTCGAAGCCGGATACCCGCTTGATGTAGAGGACCGGACCGAAGACCTCCTGGCTGCCGCAGGCCATATCCTCGGTGACGTTGTCAAAGACTGTCGGTCCCATGAAGTACCCACCCTCATGACCTTCAACCTCGACCTGCCTGCCATCGAGTACCAGCTTGGCACCCTCGCCGATCGACTTGTCGATCCAGCCCGATACGAAGTCGTAATGCTGTTCGTTGACCAGCGGCCCCAGCTCGGTCGACTCTTCATAAGCCGGGCCGATCTTCCGTTCCTGAGCAAGTTCGGCAATGGTCGCCACGAGCTCGTCGGCGATCGACTCCTCAACCGCAATAGCGGGGAGCGCCATGCAGCGTTCACCAGCACAGCCAAATGCCGAGTTGATGATCCGTTGGGCGGTAGCGCGAATCGGGGCATCACGCAGCACGAGCGCGTGGTTCTTGGCCTCGGTGAGCGCCTGCACCCGCTTCCCGTTGGCCGCCGCGGTCGAGTAGATGTGGAGGCCGACCGACGTCGAACCGACAAAGCTCACTCCCTGAACCTTCGGATGGGATAGCAGCCGCTCAGCTTCATGACGCGAACAGGTGACCAGGTTGAAGACACCCGGCGGCAACCCGGCATCTTCGAGCAGTTCCGCCATCTTCATCGCGGTCTGCGGAACATACGACGCCGCCTTGAGCACAAACGTGTTCCCGGTGGTGATCGCCAGCGGCATCATCCAGCCCATTGGGATCATCGCCGGGAAGTTCCACGGCACAATGCCGGCGAAAACGCCGAGCGGCTCACGGTACGAGACGGTGTCGTACCCGGTGGCGACATTCATCAGCGAGTCGCCCATCATCGTGACCGGCGTCGCACATGCCAGTTCGACGACCTCGATCGCCTTGAGAACGTCACCCCGTGCCTCGTTGTACGTCTTGCCCATCTCGGTGGCCAGCACGATCGCAAGATCATGCAGGTTCTCCTCGAGGAGGCCTTTGAGGCGGAACATCACCTGAACCCGCTCGGTGATCGGGGTGTCTCTCCAGGCGGGGAAGGCAGCCGCCGCGGCCTCGACGGCAGCATCGACTTCGTCGGCCGTGCACTGGGGCGATTCGGCCATTACCTCACCGGTGCTGCTGTTGGTGATCTCGTAGTAGTTCCCGCTCTCGGTGTCCTTCCACTCTCCTCCGACCAAGTACTTCAGACGCTCCACCATGGCCCGGCTCCTGTTCAGTGTTGGGATCTGCTGTGTTCGACGAGTAGCCGGATTGTAGTTGGCTCGGTCGGATCCCCAACCTCGGCCGAGCGCCGCGCACCCTCCCCGGTCAGAGGGAATACACTCTTCGCCATGGATATCGACCCTGGCTACCGGCAACGTCCCGCGTTCACCGAGCATCTCGGCAAACACCGTCAGTACTGGCGGGACATCATCCTCGGAGTCAATGATGGCCTTGTATCAATGTTCCTGCTGGTGGCCGGCGTCGTCGGTGGCGGAATGGCCACCCGCGATGTTCTCCTCACCGGTGTGGCGGGCGCCATCGCCGGGGCAGTCAGCATGGCAGCCGGCGAGTACATGGCGACCAAGTCCCAGGATGAGGTGTTCCAAGGTGAGATCGAGCTCGAGCGGGAGCACATCCGGGACTTCAAAGAAGACGAACTCCACGAGTTACGCGACCTCTTTGGAGGCATCGGGCTGGAGGGTGATCTACGCGAACAGGTAGTGCAGCACTTCAGCAACGACGAAGAGGCGTTGCTCGGGGTCATGACGGCGCTGGAGTTTGGTGTCCTCGAGAATGAGCGACGGTCTGCCCTCGCAGCAGCTGCGATGTCGGGAGTGCTGTTCCTCTTAGGATCGCTCCCTTCAGTGGTCCCTTTCGCCATTGTCGAAACCCCCAACGCCGGATTGATTGCAGCCGCCATCGGCGCAGTGCTCGGCCTTCTCGTCGTAGGCGCGATCAAGACCTGGGCGACTCGTGGTCGGCCGTTGCGGGCAGCCGCTGAAAACCTACTGATCGCCGGCCTGGGCGGTGGCCTCGCCTACTGGGTGGGGATCGGGTTCGATCGGATCGTGAATGGGTAGGGACTCACCTACCTAGACCAGACGCCGCGACGCCGGTATCTCCCCCAGGCTCATCGCGCAGTCAATCGGTACGCTCATTGACAGGGGTCCGCGCACACAGGACCGCCGGCTAGCCGTGATCTCGGGACACGGACGAAACCTTGGGAGAGGACGCAATGGCCAACCTGCTCTGGCTCGCCGACGTCGCCCGGACAGCGGGGCTCGAAGTTGAGGAATGCGAGGATTGGAAGACCCGCGGCCGCACCTACTGCACGATGAGGCCGAAGGGTGTCGTGTGCCATCACACCGCCGGTCCGGCGGCGGGCGACATGCCGAGTCTCAACCTTCTCATCACAGGGAGAAAAGGTCTCCCCGGGCCGCTCTCGCACTACGGTCTGGGCCGAACCGGCAAGGTCTACGTGGTGGCCGCCGGCACGGCCAACCACGCCGGCGCCGGAGGCTGGAAGAATCTCGACTCCAATTGCGACGTGGTCGGCATCGAGGCCGAAAACACCGGCAAAGACCCCTGGCCGAGGGTGCAACTCGATGCCTACGTGGTCCTGGTGGCCGCTATCTGTGACCACCTCGGGATCGATACCAGCATGGTCGCGGCACACCGCGAGTGGGCCCCCAGCCGCAAACCTGACCCCCACTCGATCGACATGGACGACTTTCGCCGCTGGGTCCAGGAAGTCCGGTCGGGAACCCCCGCTACCGTGGCTCCGCCGGTCCAGCGCCAGCCGGACACCGTCTTCGAGATCGGCCGGGTGCTCGTCTCGCAACACATCAACGACTTCCACCCGGATGTCCGCCGCGCCCAGGGCCTCCTGGCGGCCTATTCGGCGGTTGGCCCCGGGAGCATGGACGGCGTGGCTGGACCGAAGTTCGACAAATCGGTGCGGGCTTTCCAACAGCAGAAGGGCCTCACCGTCGATGGCGACGTCGGCGGCATCACGTGGAGAGCGCTGGAGGGCGCCGACTGACGGTCGGGCGACTCCGGGGGTGGGACTCGAACCCACAACCTACGGATTAGCAGTCCGATCCGGGCCGACTCGCTGACCTGGCGAAACGCGCAGAACAGGGCTCTGAACAGGGCTTTCGCGTGTTCACAACTTGTCGCAATCTTGCATCGTTCTTCACCAGATCGCGTCCTGAGCGCGTCCAGGTAGTCAAGACCGACGAGCGCCTCACCGCGGCTTGGGACGCTGTCGATGCTGACTTGCTCGAACTGTGCCGACTTCGAATCGCCATGCTGCTCGACAGCACCAGCGAGTCAATAGCGGGCGGTCGACTGGGTGCAGCAGTACAAGCCGAGCTGACCGGCGAGCTCTCGCCTCCGTTTTCTCCGGATCGATGTCCTCTCGCATCGCCAGCGCGGCAAGGAGAGGACTGGACACAGCGAGGACGGCGCCTTTGCGCATCACGTTGAAATCGGACAGCACCGAATACCACGAAGACGATCCGTAGGAGGGGCCGAGGGTGGCCGAGGCCCAGGGCGACTCTCTGAGCCGGCGGTACTGGGTGCCGTCGTTGCCCAGCAGGGAACCCATCCCCCGGGATCCCATGTGGTCGGGCATCCGGGCTCCTGAAGATTCGCCCAGGAAGATCAGAGGGAAACCCCGGTCGGTGGCGACACGTTTGACATGGCCGATCTTCTTGCCATTGGTGGCGCTCGATGAGGAACCCATCACGGTGAAATCGTTGGCGGCCACCCCGACTTCGCGGCCAGCGACCTTGGCGAACCCGACCACTTTGCCGTCCGCAGGTGTACGGCCCCGATCCTCGGCTCGAGTAGCCGATTCGCCCAGTAGGCCGGACTCCTGGAACGAACCCCCGTCGACGAGATAGTCGACTCTTTCTCGGGCGTTGAGTATCCCCGCCTGGCGACGCCGGGCCAGCTTGTCTTCGCCCCCCATCGCCTGGGCGGCCTCGGTGCGCCGGTCGAGTTCGGTTAGCCCCGCATCGTGCTGTTCCTCGGGGTTCATCGGGTCACTTCCTGTTCGGCTATCACGCCCGAAAGCAACAGGGCGTCGACTCGTTCTTTCTCAAACCCGAATGTGGTCTCAAGCACTTCGCGGGTGTTGATTCCGACCTGACCGCCGGCGAAGTTCACCTTGCCGGGCGTGGCGGACAGACGGGGTACGACTTCGGCCATTGCGATACTGCCCAACTCAGAATCCGGGGCGTGCACGATCGCTCCTCTGGCCCGTACCTGGGGATCCCCGAAAAGATCAGCAATCGTGTAGATCCGGGAACCGGGTACCTGCGCATCCACCAGGATTCCCTCGATGGCCTCGAGATCGCGAGCGCGTGTCCATTCTCCGATCAGACCATCGAGTTCATCGTGATTCGTGGTCCGATCAGCGGCACCGACGAAGCGGGGATCATCGGCCAGAGCGGGGGTTCCCATGGCGGAAACCAACCGCTTGAAGACCGGGTCGCTGGGGGCGGCGATATGGATGTACTCGTCGTCCTGAGTCGGATAGAGAATTGTTGGGAGTGCTCTCGGGCAGCCAGGAACCGGAGCGGCCGGCTATGTGACCGAGTTTCTCGAAGGCGGGGATCCACGGTTCCATGAAGCTGAAGGCGCTTTCGTACAGTGCGGCATCGATGACCTGGCCCCGCCCGGTCTTTTCCCTTCCCAAAAGGGCAAGCGTGGCCCCGAACGCCGCGTAGAGACCGGTCACGTAGTCGGTCAGGGATACAGCTATGCGCGACGGGGGACGGTCCGGATCGCCGGTGAGGTGACGCAAGCCGCTCATTGCCTCACCGATGACTCCGTATCCGGGCCGGCCGCTGTAGGGACCGTCCTGGCCGAACCCGCTGATACGGACCATGACCAGCCCGGGATTCAACTCAGCCAAATCCTCGTAGCCCAGACCCCAACGTTCCATGGTCCCCGGGCGGAAGTTCTCGACAAGTACGTCGCAGGAAACGATCATCTCGCGGATCAGGTCCCGTCCTTCTTCTGTGCGAAGGTCAAGCGCGATCAACTGCTTGTTTCGCAGGATGCTCGCCGCATACAGGGACCGTCCCTCGAGGCGCTTTCCCATCGACCTGACGGTGTCGCCGGTGGGGGGTTCCACCTTGATCACTTCGGCGCCGAAGTCGGCCAGTAGGCGTCCGCAGAAGGGTCCGGCCACAGTCGACCCGAGTTCGAGAACCCGATAGCCGCTCAACGGTCCCGACGCCGGGGTGTCCGGGGAAGTCATCGCCCACCGAGGTGGCGAGAGCGAATGGCTAGCGTCTGCTGGGCCATGTCGCTGTCTCCTTCGAAATCAGCATGGATAGATAAGGTACTTTATTGTTGACAATATTGTCCACTTTGTGAGAATATGCGAGCCCGCAATCGCTAGAGGACCAAGAAAATGACACTGGCTCAACATACGCTCGGAGTGACTGTGCACAATCGGAGCCGGGCCGTGGGAAAGCTGGCAACCGCGATCCTGGTATTCGGTTTTGCGCTGCTCACAGGTTTCTCTGCGTTGTGGGAGATACCGCTCGGATTCACTCCCGTGCCGATCTCGGGTCAAACCTTCGCGGTACTTTTGGCCGGAGCCTCCCTCGGACTGCGAGCGGGCGCAGCTAGCCAGATTCTCTACCTGGCAATGGGAGCATTGGGTCTGCCTTTCTACTCGGGTGGAGAGTCCGGGTGGACCGTGCTCACAGGTCCCACGGTTGGCTATCTGATCGGATTCGCCGTCGCCGCCGCCGTGGTCGGCCACATGGCAGAGTCGAAGGCGGACAGGAAGATTCACACGGCCGTGCCTGCCTTCATGGTGGGAACGCTCGTCATCTATCTGTGCGGGATGGTCGGCCTGATTGCGGTGGCAGGAATGAATCCGACACAGGCGTTCACCCTCGGTGTCGTTCCCTTCCTGGCCGGCGACGCCATCAAAGCGATAGCTGCTGGACTCCTACTCCCCGCCGCGTGGAAACTCGTCGAGACGATGCCGCGCTGAGGAATCTGGGGACGCACCGGCGTGAGAGACACAGACAGGACGGAAGCTTCGGAAACCGATCAACCCGCTCTTGACCTGGTCGAGGTCCTCAAGGGCCGGATCGCCAGGCAGGAACTCCCCCCGGGAGCCAGGCTGCGGGAACAGGAGATAGCTGAGGAGTTCGGCGTACCGCGAACCAGGGTAAGGGAAGCTCTCTCCGCCCTGGATGCTCGTGGCCTGATCGACCGCATCCCCAACAGGGGTGCTGTAGTCGCCCGCCTAGGCATCGATCGGTTGATCCACATCTACGACGTACGAGAGGTGCTGGAAGGGCTGTGCGCCCGCCTGGCCGCAGAGCGGGCGCCTGCCGGAGCCTGGGATCCGCTGATTGAGTTCTTCGGTGAACCGATGCAAGCCCATGTCGACGCGCAGGATTTCGCCGGTTTTGTGGCCGGATACGAGCGCTTCCGACACCAGATGGTGGCCGCGGCCGGCAACCCTGACCTCTCCGACATGCTCGACGTGATCTACGAGAGAACCCGGATTGCCATCCACCGGACCATCATCCTCCCGGGACGAGCCGAGGTAGGCCTCGCCGAGCATCGGGCCGTGCTCAAGGCGCTGGCCGACCAAGACGGCGACCGCGCCGAAGAACT